>Ga0268357_100183_pt1 | contig 104721 bp, 81 predicted proteins | sample BioMet10_FD_192466 | JGI IMG/M metagenome (GOLD analysis project Ga0268357, IMG submission 192466) | Sewage microbial communities from Oakland, California, United States - Biofuel 10 (Illumina Assembly) | ecosystem: Engineered > Wastewater > Sewage > Unclassified | place: USA: California...
TTCAGCCATTAATTTTATTTTGAGCTTGTCTTAGACTTAGTCGGATATTGGGTATTAATTTAACCTCTATTGTGAATAATTATTTATTTAAACTTAGAAAATTCTTTGAGTTAAATCTAATGGAGCTCGTCGAAGCCACCTGTGGAGGACGAAGCCACCTGTGGGGGGGTGTGTGAAGCCACCTGTGGGGGGGAAAGCCACGAGCCTGTTGAAGCCAAGAAACTGTCATCGCGATCCCGATTTATCGGGAGAAGCATTCTGCAATGCCTTAGGCGAAATTAGTACCTTTGCTTGACGTTTATAAAAGCGCCCTTATAAACCAGGGTGAATATTGCCACACAAATTTTTAATAAAATTTAACATTTACTCTAATATTGCATTATTGGAAGTGTTATTTAACAATTTATTAATCTAAAACATTTGTTTTGCTCCTTCAACTTCATTTCATTTAAATTCTAAAATTTTCGTATTGAAAATGCAGAGATAATTAACGACCACTTTTAAGTTGCTTAATGAAAATATTAAAAACTATTATATACCTGCTGCCCATAATTGTATTTATAATAATAACAACATGGCGGCAATCAGAAAACGGAAAACTCGGTACAAAATCGAATCCCGTGAGAATATATTTTACTCCTTCAGTTGACGCAAAAAGGATTTCAAACAACGCAAAGGATTTGATTGATTACCTTGAAAAGGAAACAGGTTACTATTTTGTTTCATCCAATCCTTCAAGCTATGTGGCGGTAGTTGAAGCGTTCGGTTCAAAAAAAGCCGATATAGCGATAATCAACACATTCTCTTATCTAATGGTAAATGAGCTGTATGGGGCGCAGGCGCGCTTAAGGCTTGTGCGCGATAACGGCGAAACAACTTACAAGGGAATGATATTCACGAGAACCGATTCAGGTATTGATAGTCTGGCCGATTTAAACGGCAAAACATTCGCTTATGTGGATCCTTCCTCAACATCAGGTTACATTTTACCTAAAGCTATGCTTGAGAAAAAAGGCATTAAAACAGGCGAGACTGTTTTTGGAATGAGGCACGATAATGTGGTAATGATGGTTTATCAGAAACAGGCGCAGGCGGGCGCGGCGTTCTATTCGCCGCCGGATAAAGCTACCGGTAAAATTCTTGACGCGAGAATGCGCGTTGCTCAGCAATACCCCGATGTAGTTGATAAAATTAAAATTATAGGCTTTACGGAGAGTATTCCTAACGATCCGGTCGTTTTCAGAAAAGATATTCCTGAAAAAATGAGCGCGAAAATTATTAACGCCTTGCTGAAATACTTACAAACTAAGAAAGGGCAGGATGTTTTGTACGAAATATCCGATATCAGAGGATTGATACCTACTAAAGACAGCGATTATGAGCCATTGAGGAAAATATTGAAAGAACAACATATTTCGGTGCGCAAATGGGTAAAATAAATATTCTGAAAGTTACAGATCTGCATAAAATGTATCCAAATGGTACGCACGCATTAAAGGGGGTATCGTTTGAAGTTGAAGCCGGAGAGTTTCTTGTTGTAATTGGTTTGAGCGGCTCCGGTAAATCCACTTTATTAAGATGTATAAACAGATTGATAGAACCGACATCCGGAACCATACAGTTTTTAGGGCGCGATACTACCGAACTGAGTACAAATGGTTTACGCGAAGTTAAAAAACAAATAGGGATGGTGTTTCAGCAGTTTAACCTTATTAAAAGAAAATCGGTACTTGCAAATGTTATTGCCGGCCGTCTCGGTTCAATTGGCACATGGGATTCCATTATAGGCAAGTATCCGCAATCTGTTTATGACGATGCGATGGAGTGCCTTTCGCTTATGGGCATAGAGGAAAAAGCCGGAGTTCGCGCCGATTCGCTTAGCGGCGGCCAGCAGCAAAGGGTAGCCATAGCGCGCAGCCTTATGCAAAAACCAAAACTCCTTCTTGCCGATGAACCGGTTGCTTCGCTTGATCCGGCTACGTCAAACTCTATTATGCAGTATTTTGAAAGAATAAATAAGGAGTTTGGCACTACGGTAATATGTAATCTGCATTTTCTTAGTCTTGTACGCAGGTATGCAACAAGGGTAATTGCGCTTAAAGCGGGCGAAATTGTATATGAGGGGAGTCCCGATGAAATAGATGAGAATTGGTTTAAGACTATTTATGGAGAAGAAGCGGAGGAGGTTGAGATACGATGACAAAACGTCAAAGGGATGAACAAAAAATCAAACGCATGCTTGCTGAAAACAAACGTAACGAAAGAAGAGTTAATTTTATAAAGGCGGCTCTTCTGGATATTTTCCTCGTGTTTTATTCCATATTGGTAATGCAAAGGGCTATTATTTATAAGTTTTTTCTTGATATGCGCGATGTGCCTTTTTCCTGGGGCCAAATATCGGTTATATTTTTTATAAGCATAGTTGCCGGCGTTTTGTGGACAATGACGCGAACATCTCTTTCGTGTACATTGTTCGATGTTGCAAAAGAGGGAAAAGCTTCAAAATACACGGCGGAAGTATTCGGCTGGTTTTTGTTCGATATTACTTTTATTGCGGGGTGGATTGTTACAAAAATATCGTTGATTGATTTGTTCAGCAAAGACGGGCTTGAAGGAGCCCAAAGGATATTCAGCGCCCTGTTTAAACCGGAGTTCGGGATTTTTGACGATGTTCTTTTTGCAACAATCGAAACAATATATCTTGCATTGATAGCAACGCTTATTTCAATACCCCCAACATTGGTAATAAGCTTTTTTACCGCAAGAAATCTGATGAAAGAGAACAAATTCACATTTGTCATTTATTATATATTGAGAATAGCGCTGAATTTTATAAGATCGGTTGAGCCGCTGATATGGGCAATAATATTTTCCGTCTGGGTGGGAATAGGCCCTTATGCAGGCATGATAGCCCTTCTTGTTCATTCAATTGCTTCCAACGCGAAACTGTATTCCGAAGCCATTGAAGGAATAGAAGAAGGCCCTCTGGAAGCAATTTCGGCAACAGGGGCCAATAAAATACAGGTGGTATGGTTTGGGGTTGTTCCGCAAATTGTGCTCCCGTTTTTATCGTTTACAATATACAGGTGGGATATTAACGTAAGAATGGCAACCGTTATAGGGCTTGTTGGCGGAGGAGGCATTGGCACTTTGCTGATGCAGTATCAGGGGCTGGCCCGCTGGAATGAGGTGGGTTTAATAGTGCTTGTTATAGCCTTTGTTGTTTGGGTGATGGATTACATCAGCGCTAAAATAAGAGAAGCTATATATTAATTGATGTAAAACCGGGGAAAAGTATCAATTGTGTTGAGAGAAGCTTCCTATGGAAAGAGGGACGGGTTTATCTCAAATTACGGTTTATATATCGCATTGCGTTTCAGGATTAGCTGACAAGGTTAGGCTATTAATTAACATATTGTTTTGCAAATTATATACAGAGGGGTTCTCTTTATGGACAGGCATTTCGATATTCAGCTTGATAAGTTAAAGACCAAGATAATTAAAATGTGCAGCCTGGTTGATGAACAACTGGATTTTACATTAAAGCTTTTTGAAAATGTAAATACTGACCTTGCCATTTCTATAATAGACCGGGATGAAAAGGTAGATAAATATGACGTTAAAATAGAACGTATCTGCCAACGGATATTTGCTTTAAATCAGCCGGTTGCAATGGATTTGAGGGTGATTATGTCCGCAATTACAATAAATACCAATCTCGAAAGAATTGGGGATATAACAACAAACATAGCCGAAAGCTTTTTGCGGCTTGGGGAAAAACCAGCCTTTTTTGAGCAAACAAAAATTCCCGCTATGGGGGCAAGCGTCAAGGAAATGATTAAAAACTCAATAGACGCATACATTGAAGGCAGTTCCGCTCTTGCGCAAAAAGTAATTGCAAACGATGATATTGTTGACAACCTTAACCGCGAAAACCATAAGGTATTGATAGAAATAATGAAAGAAAAACCGGCTAATATAGAGCCGGGAATAGAACTGCTTGGTATTTCAAAACAACTCGAACGGATTGGCGACCACGCCACAAACATTGCCGAGGATATATTTTTTATAAACGAAGCGCAGCTTATTAAACACAAATACGAAAAATACCATATTCTGCAGAACGAAGATGAAGACGAGTTTGAAGATACTGACGAGCCGGATTAAGTAATTAAGTTTTCGAGGGCTTTAACAAGCAAATCTTTATTTGAGTTTTCGTTGGGTTGTTCCTGCAGGGCCGTTGTGGTCAGGTTTTCGGCAAATAAAAGCGCCCAGCTATGTGTAATTAAAAACCGGACAAGATTTACAGGCATTGGTTCCGGCTTGTTGCTGTAAACGGAACTTAACACTAACTTTATTATAGAGTTTTCTTCTTCAAAAAAACGGGCAAGAAGTTCTTTTTCATGTTCAAACAGGTTTCCCTTCAGATTTTCGAATATAAAAGAATAAAGCAGCTTGTATTTTTCAGGCGTATTTTCCTTTAATCCGAAATAATCCAGAAACCTTTTGTTAATGCCTATGCTCTCATTATTGAAAATCATCTTAATATCTTCAATGAATAACCGAACCTCAAGCGCCACGCACTCAAAATAAAGCTCTTCTTTAGAAGAAAAATAGTGGTAAATTGTAGCTTTTCCAATCCGCAGATCGCGAGCCACTTCTTCCAGCGTGGTTTTTTTTAAGCCGTGTTTAGAAAAACGCTTAATTGCGGCCCTTACAATCTGCTGTTTTCTTTCTTTTTCCAATAAATTATTAAAATTATTAAAATTATACTTTTAAAATAGCAAATCTTATTATTAAATTTAAATTGCTTTTTTTAGCTTATAATCCTATTTTTATTTTTTGAATTTTAATTTACATCCGGAGATTAAGTACCTATGCCTATGATGGCCAAAATGAGAAGCTTAGCGCCATTGTTCTTTTGGACAATCGGCGTCGTATTTATATTATTTATGGTTTTTTCTGACTCGCGTATTATGGAAGGTTGCGGCGCCAGATCCAGAACTAATATAGTCGGTTCGGTTAACGGAACTGATATTACTTATCAGGAATTTTCCAAATTATTGGAAAGGGCAAGAGAAGCTCAAAAGGCTCAGACTGGAAAAGATATTGACGAAGAATATATGGACCAGTTCAGAGACCAGGTTTGGGAGACTCTCGTTACACAGACCTTGTTAAAACAGCAGTATGAAAAATACGGCATTACGGTAAGCGATCAGGAAATCGTAGACATCATACTTGGCGATAACCCTCCAATGGAGCTGAAGCGCCAGTTTATTGATTCTACCGGACGGTTTGACAGACAAACATACGACAGGGTTTTAAGAGACCCTAAAAACAAATCCATCCTCATTCAATACGAAGAAGGCCTTAAAGAGCAACGCTTACAGGAAAAATTACAAAGCGTTCTTTTTGCTTCCGTAAACCTGGGTGAAAATGAACTTAAACAGAAATTCATAGATCAGACAATAAATGTTAATGCCGATTATGTATTTATCGATATAAATAATTTTCCGGATAATACAATTACCATTACAAATGATGATTTGAAAAAGTATTATGACGAAAACCTCGATAAGTTCAAGGTAGTTCCTCAAAGAAAACTTAAATATGTTATTTTCTCAGATCTTCCATCCTCAGCGGATTCCGCTATGCTGAGAAAAAATCTTGAAACTGTTGTTGAAAGCATGAAAAAAGATACTTCGTCTTTTGCTTCTTACGTTAAATTGTATTCATCTGCTCCATATTCAAAAGATACCATCAGTCTGAATTCGGTTTCGCCTGAAGCTTCTGCTCTTTTGACAAACGCAAAACCAAATTCAGTTTTAGGTCCGGTTGCTACAAGCGAAGGTTATGTTGTTTACAATTACCTTGGAACAGTTACAGCAAAAGACCCATTGGTTAAGGCTTCACACATTCTTATTCAAAAATCGGGCGATGACGCCAAAGACCTTGCTGAAGCCAACAGAATTTACCAGCTTGCATCCAAGGGCGAAGATTTTGCCAAATTGGCAAGACAATATTCCAAAGACCCGGGCAGCGCTCAAAGAGGCGGCGATCTTGGTTACTTTGGCAAAGGTTCAATGGTTAAGGAATTTGAAGACGCTGCTTTAGGCGCCAAAGTCGGCGAAGTTACAAAACCGGTAAAAACCAATTTCGGCTACCATATTATTAAGGTTACCGGCAGAATTAACAATAAGTATGTAGTTGAAAAAATTGTTAATCCTATTAAGCCTTCACCTGCTACAACAGATAAGAATGCTTCTGACGCCAACGATTTTTCGTACCTGGCACAGAAAAACAACTTCGAAGGCGAAGCGCAGTTAATGAAATATAAAGTATTTGAAACTACTCCGTTTAATCAGGATGCTGTTTATGTTCCCGGCGTTGGCTACAATAAAAGAATAGTTGATTTCGCGTTCAATAATTCGGTAAACAGCGTAAGTGAATCGTTTAAGGTTCAAAACGGACACGTAGTTGCAAAAATTTCTCAGGTTACTGACGCCGGCGTCAAGAAATTTGATGAAGTTAAAGAGTATATTAAAACACTTGTAATGAGAGAAAAGAAATTTGAAAAAGCCGCTCAGGTTGCAAACAATATAAAGAGCAAGGTTGGTTACAATTTGCAGAGCGCAAATACGGTTTTCCCTCAGGCTGTTTACGCCAACACAGGCAACTATACTGCTACAAGCGGTGTTCCGCAGATTGGTAAAGACTGGGCTTTCATCGATAAATCGCTTGCTCTTCCTAAGGGCCAGGTTTCTGATCCTGTAAAAGGACAAAGAGGCGTTTATCTTATTAAAGTAAACCAAAGAAACGATTTCGACAAATCGGCTTACAAAATGCAGCGTAATTCCTTAAGAGATAATTTATTAGCGGAAAAACGTCAGTATTTCTTCGGCCAATGGCTTGCCAAACTGAAGAAAGACTCAAAGATAGTCGATAACCGATACCAATTTTTCGGTAAATAAAAATTAAAAGCTGTGACTTAGTCACAGCTTTTTTTTTATATTTTCTTTCTGCGCGTTACTGTTTATATTTGTATTTATAGCTTTAAGAATAACGGATATTATATTCATTGCTACAAACTTTGTTAAAATAAAAAGCTAACGCTGCGCATGGCAAATAAACATATAATATTGGCTGTTCTTATCCTTTTGTCTGGTATATTTGTTTATCCGCAACCGAAACATGGTATTTTTTCAATTGCTTTTAGCGGAAATTATACAACATCTTCGCGGTTATATCTTTCTCCCAAATCATCGGATCCGGAGTTAAGAAATTCCTCTTACGAGATAGATGATATTTTAAGCCCTTCGGTTGAAGCCTGTATGCGAATTGGAGACGGACTTTTCTTAAGTCTTGGAACGGAATATATAAGAAAAACAAAAGGCGGCATATATATAAATGTTTTTGAAGAAAACAAAATAGCGTCCGTTGAAGTTGAAGACGGTTATGTGGTTATTCCTGCTGAATTATCGCTGCATTATTTGCTGCCAGTTTCCAGTAAGACATTTAAGCTTTATATTTACGGCGGAGCGGCTTATTATTACGGTAAACATGTAAGAAAACTTGGCAATGCCGAAACGGAAACCGTTGATAGGAAATTTTCGTACGGTATACAAACCGGCGTGGATTTTGAATATGCAATCAGCAATATGTTCTCTATTAAAAGCGGTTTGAAATTCAGAGACCCGGAAATCAGTTTGACTACCGGATATAAAAACAGCAATATTAATTATAATAATACGGTTATATCTCCCGGCAAAAATAATTTCGATTCAAAGATTAATCTGAACGGAATTGTTTATTCGCTTGGTTTTAAAATAGATTTATGAAAAAAAGATTAGTATATCTTGCAGGATTCATGGGCTCCGGCAAAAGTACAATAGGCCCCATTCTTGCCAATACTCTTGGCTGGGAGTTTTACGATCTTGACCATGTGATAGAAAAAAGCCTGAAAATGAAAATCACACAGATATTTGAGACCAATGGCGAAGAGTATTTCAGGAAAAAGGAAACTGAAACTCTTACCGAACTTTCTGTAAAAGCGAACTGCGTGCTTGCTCTTGGCGGCGGAACCATGATTAGCAACGATAACATTGCCATTATGAAAAAAACAGGCAAAATCGTCTACTTGCATACCGATCCCGAATACATCTATGACCGATTGAAAAACAAAAGAGACCGGCCTATATTTAAAAAAGAAAATTCCGAAGATGTGACAAAAGAAGAATTTCTGGCAAAAATAATCAGATTGATGGAACAACGTAAGCCTTATTATTCGCAGGCCGATTCAACTTTTAACACAAACGGAAAATCTGTTGGACATACTGTAGATGAAATTGCAAAATATGTTTCGAAAGAATTATTATAACTATTACAGGATTTTATTGTGAACAAAAAGATAACAGTTAAACTTAAAGAAACCTCCTACCCAATCCATATTGGGCGTGGAAGTATTTACCAGTTAAAACCGGAAATTGAAAAATTAAAACTTCATAAAAATATTCTTGTTGTTATTGATGCAAACGTTGAAAAACTGTTTGGTAAGGAACTGCACAGAATATTCGGTGAAATTAGCGCAAAAGTAAATTATTATATTTTGCCGTCCGGCGAAAAGTCAAAATCATTTCAGGAGCTGAATAAAATTCATTCTCTGCTCATTGAAAATAATTACGGGCGCGATTCGCTGATTGCCGCTGTTGGCGGAGGAGTGACGGGCGATCTTGCGGGGTTTGCGGCAGCTACTTTTATGCGCGGTGTTCAGTATATGCAAATTCCAACAACGCTGCTTGCCGCCGTAGATAGTTCGGTGGGGGGCAAAACGGGTCTTAATTTTAAAAATACAAAAAACATGATTGGAGCTTTTTACCAGCCCAAACTTGTTATTGTTGATACTGCGTTTATTTCATCTTTGCCGGAAGCGGAACTTGCTTCAGGTATTGGAGAGATTGTTAAATATGGCTTTCTTTCGGATAAAACGCTTTTCGATTATATTGAAAAAAACATGTCCAAAATAAAAGATAAAGATCATGACGTAATTGCAAATATTATATATAAATCTTTGCTGATTAAAAGCCAGGTTGTTATGCAGGACGAAAAGGAGAGCGCCTTGCGTAAAATTCTGAATTTGGGGCATACGTTCGCGCACGCGTACGAAAGCGAAACTAAGTTTAAAATAAAACATGGCCAGGCTGTTACAGCGGGAGTAATAGCGGCCATCTACTTATCGAATAAAATGGGGCTTCTTGAAGAAGATCAATTGCCCGGACTCCTTTCGCTGCCAATGGCAATTTTACCTCCTAAAAAAATTGTGGGGCTGAATAAAAACAACCTGATTAACGCAATGATGCACGATAAAAAGAATACAGATGGTAAAATTAATTTTGTACTTGTAAGAGGCGTTGGCCAAATATTGATAAATGTTGAAGCGGGTAAAAAGGATATTCTGTATGCTTTGGAAAAAACGGAAAAGCTTATTAAAAGCAATTAAACGTTTGTTATATTCTGCTACGTGTTGAAATTTTAATCCCCCTTCAAAATAATTGCGAAGGAGGATTTTTTTTAATTTATACATACGGACATATTCATTACGGATATTTATATTTTTATATGAACCGGGCGTTGTTTATTTTTGCTTTAATGATTTATTATTACAACATTTAATGGTTTTATCATGGCGGAACAACAAAACAATAAAGAAGAGCAGGGCGTTCTTTTATATACCCTCAACGAAATAACTCAACCTTTCAAGGATTTGTTTAAAGCTTCGCGGGCTATGTGGGGTATTAATATTGTTTACTTAATTGAGGGGCTTACTTACTTTGGAGTTGTAGGGCTTTTGGCAATATTCTTCAACCAGTATATAAAGCTCAATGATGTGGAAGCCGGCTATATGGTTGGCTTTTTAACCTGGGGCATAACCCTGAGTATGCTTTTTCTTGGAGCGACAGTAGATATAATAGGTATTCGTAAATCTTTAATTATATCTCTCGGTCTTATGCTTATAGGCAGAACGCTTCTTTCATTGTGTCCTTCTTTGTTCGCTACAACAGGCTTATGGTCATCGGCGCATTTAACCGCAATGCTGGGGCTGCTGGGTATAATTCTTGGTTACGGAATTTACCAGCCGGCTTGCTATACGGCCATTAAAAAATTCACTAACGAACATTCGGCCGCAATGGGTTACGCCATGTTGTACGCTTTGATGAATCTTGGCGGGTTTCTGCCCGGCTTAATTTCGCCTCCGGTAAGAAAAAGTTTTGGTATTACAGGCGTTTTCTGGGTTTACGCGGCGCTTACTGTTGTTGGCATTCTTGTTATTACCGTTGTATTAACAAACAAGGCTGTTAAAAACGCAATTGACCAGAGCGGGGCAAAAGAAGAAGAAAAAGAATCTTCGGAAGAAGAGGATATGCCGCTGAAAGAAAAAATGAAATTTTATATGAAAAATTTTCCGTTGAAAGACGCGCGCTTTTTATATTTTATTTTTATACTAATGCCTGTACAAACATTGTTCGCGCACAACTGGCTTACTTTGCCGCAGTATTGCAGCAGGGCCTTTACGGGAGTGGTTAGCGATAATTTTGAGTTTTTTGTGAATTTTAACCCGTTGCTCATTTTTGTTTTAACGCCAATGGTTGCAGCCTTAACCGTAAAAAAGAACGCTTATAAAATGATGATATTGGGAACATTTGTTATGGGCGTGCCTACTTTTTTATTGGTGTTGGGGCCAAACATTTATACGCTTTTCGCGTTTCTGATAATCATGTCTGTTGGCGAAGCCATGTGGCAGCCAAGGTTTTTGCAATGGGTCGCTGAAATTGCTCCCAAGGGTATGACGGGTATTTATATGGGGATAGGGCAATTCCCCTGGTTTCTTACAAAGGTATTTACAAGCCTTTATTCGGGTTGGTTTTTAATGCGCTACTGCCCCGAAGGCGTAAAACCGGAAAACACGAACACGCAAACAATGTGGTTTATTTATGGAGTGATTGCTATGGTTAGTCCTTTGGGCTTGATACTTGCAAGAAAATGGATGCTGAAAGGATTTAAGGTAAAAGCTGATTGACCGGAAACAAAAAAAGCTGCATAAAACATGCAGCTTTTTTTGTAAAGTCTTATGAACAGTGTGGAATTATCTTCCAACAGAATCCAAGTGCTCTTTTTTAGCTAAAAGGGCTTCATGGCTTTCAACTCTGTCCTCATCTTTTGTAATAGCTTCGGTTGGGCAGGCAGCAATACATTGTGGTTCATCGTAAAAACCTACACATTCGGTACATTTATCGTAAGCAACATAAGTATGTTCTTCGGATAAAGCCGGATGTTCTTCGCCGCCTAAAATCCATGGGTCTCCTGCTGAATAAATTGCGTTGTTCGGGCATTCTGCATCGCAAGCGCCGCAAGCAATACATTCATCTGTTATCAAAACTGCCATTGTCTTTCCTCAAAAAAAAATTATTTATAAGTTAGCTTTTAAATTTACGAATTTTATCTTTAAAAATTAAATCCAAAATTGAAAAATTTTTAATTTCCGGCCCTTGTAATTTATGCTGTGTTGAGCCATAAATTAACAAAAAACTATTTCGTATCCGGGTACTGAAAGTATGAACTCTCATTAATCATTCGGGTAATGCAAATTATTTTTCCAGGTTGTGTAAAACTCTGGGGGATTCTTCGTCAAAACCGGGGCGGACAAAACTCCTTGCAAAAGGGAACTCCGCTTCCATCTTTTTCCTGAGCCTGCCAAGGTGAACAAGTATCTCAAGCACTTCATCTTCCTTTTCGGGAAACTTGAACATCATATATTCCCACGAAAGTAATGAGCTGTCTATGCCTATCAAAGTTACTTTGGCGGAACCGTTATAAGCGCTTTGTAATTCGTCCGGCTCATTACCTGTGGCAAGTTTTTCTTCAACCGCCCTGTTTATTTTTATGTATATTTGGTACTGGTACCACTGTATTGTTTCAAGGTGGTCTTTCAATTCGTTTACGCTTTCAATATAATATTCCCGTTCAAACTCGTACTCGCTGTTAAGGTTTGCAATATCTTCATTTTGCAGTAAAATCTCTTCCGCGTTGCTGAACCAGCGGTTTACCATGTCTATGTATTCATTGGCCGCAACCGAACACTCATGTTTTTTAACCTCGGCTTTACGCTCGTCAAGTTCCCGCATAGCCTTTTGAGAATCGAACATATTCATGTCTATGTCTTCTTTCTCAATAAGATCATTCAACATTTCGAGCGTTACTTTGAAAAGCTCCGAGATTTTCTGCCAAAAAACCTTATTTGTCAGATTTTTAGAGTCCTGCTCGGGAAAATGTTCCTCGCTAAGGGCAAAATGCATACATTTATCGGTAAAATTGCATTTTTTACACCACCTGTCACAGTAATTATAAATTCCCTGTATATAATTAGGGTTTTCCAGATACTTTTTCATAAAATCTTTATTCATTACGCTATATTATCGCCTGAAATTATTTCCAGTTTATAATATCTCCTTTTACGCTTTTATCAATTGGAGTTTTGATATCGAAATTATAAATTTTTTCGGGGCTGACAATCCTGACAATCTTAATTTCAGCTATATCGTCAAGTTTGCTCATTTTATCGCCATAACCGTTTGTACTTTTTTGGCTGGACCAGAAAACAAGGTTCTTTTCGTTATTTTCGTCTACATACCAGCCCAAGATGATAACGGAATGCCCGTTGCCAGATTTCCATGAGATATTGGCAAAATCTCCCGGTTGAGCGTCTTCCGGTTTAACTTCAACAGCTATGTTTGCATACTGAACAAGCGCGAATTGGCTTCCAAAGCCGTCCGCGTTCCAGATGCCCCAGAATTTTATCCAGTCTTCTCTTCTTCCGCCATCCGGTTCCTGCATACGCATGGCTTCAATCTGTTCGGCAGTTAGCTTTTGTGCCGCTTCCGGCATGGCGTAGTTTAACGATTCTATGAACGCGGCATAGGTTGAACCGCTGCAATAACTGCTGCTGCGCGGCGGCGTTATTAAAGATTTATCGCCTAATTTTAATTCGTAGTTAACCGGAGATTCCGGTGGCACTGCTTTTATTCCCAAAAAATATGTGCCTCCGTCCATAGCGTGCGATTGCACCGTATCTATTGCCCTTAAGACATTGAGATTGTAGCCGCTTGTATATTTTGAAAAAATCTTATAATGCTCCAAATGATATGGCATTTTTGCAACATCATTTTTTGTAAGCATTGTTGCCATTTTTGAGCCATCTTCACCGGCAAAGCCTGTAGCTATTATACATAATGAAAGAGAAAGGAATATTAAAATTTTTTTGTAAGGGGACATAAAAACTCCTAAATACCATAATTAAGCGAATTAACGTGCTTAAATTAACCAAAATGATAAAAAAAACACAACAAAATAAGGAATGCCCCGCGCGTTGCTGCCTGTAGTTAAAAAGCAGTATATATCAAAATAGCTCATGAAACATTGTTTTATTTTAGGTAAATTACATAAACAAAAATAAATGTTGCTGTTAAACGGGTTCCGGAGCTTGTCTATTTGGCGGTTTTAATCCGGTAATTTTAAGTTGGAGTATTTGTGAATATTAAGTTTCAGGATGTTGACATTCCTTTTGTTAAATATGTTTTAAAAAACGGGCTTACGCTTCTTGTGCACGAAGATCATAAGGCTCCCATTGTTGCGGTAAGTATTTGGTATCATGTGGGTTCAAAAAACGAAAAACCGGGCAAGACCGGATTCGCTCATTTGTTTGAGCACCTTATGTTTAATGGCAGCGAAAATTTTAACGATGATTACTTTCAGGCGATGGAGAAAATTGGCGCAACGGATTTGAACGGCACTACCAACGAAGACAGGACAAACTATTTCCAGAACGTGCCCGTTTCGGCGCTTGATATTGCCTTGTGGATGGAAAGCGACAGAATGGGGCGTTTGCTTGGCGCAATTGATCAGGCGAAGCTTGATGAACAGCGCGGAGTTGTTCAGAACGAAAAGCGGCAGTACGAAAACGAGCCGTACGGGCTTGCTGAAGAACTTATTGTAAAAGGCACATATCCGCAGGGGCATCCGTATTCGTGGCCTGTAATAGGCTCTATGGAAGATCTGAACGCAGCTTCGGTGGAAGATGTGCATACGTGGTTTAAGAATTATTATGGAGCGGCAAACGCTGTAATTACTCTTGCCGGCGATGTTACTGCAAAGGAAGCTCTTGAAAAAGTTGAAAGATATTTTGGCGATATTCCCGCCGGTCCACCGGTAGTTCGCCATAAAGAATGGATTGCCAAAAGAAGCGGAACGCAAAGGCAGGAAGCTTACGACAGGGTTCCGCAGGCGCGGATTGTTAAAGTCTGGAATGCGCCTCAATGGGGCAACGTTGATGCTACCTACCTCGATCTTGTTACGGATATTCTGGGAAGCGGCAAAAATTCAAGGCTATATAAAAGGCTTGTTTATGATGACCAGATAGCCACTTCGGTTTCGGCTTACAGTATGCTCAGGGAAATATCGGGGCAAATAGTAATAGAGGCAGACGCTAAACCCGATATTGATATTTCGGTTATTGAAAAGGCTCTTGATGAAGAGCTTACCCGTTTTATTGAGCAAGGCCCGGAAGAAAAAGAATTACTCAGAATAAAAGCGCAGTATTTTTCTCGCTTTATTCGCGGCGTTGAAAGAATAGGCGGCTTTGGAGGAAAATCCGATATACTTTCTCATTGTCAGGTTATGGCCGGTTCGCCTGATTTTTATAAGATACTTAACGAAAGAATAAAAAATGCTACTACCGACAATTTGAAAAACGCCGCGCAAAAATGGCTTACCGATGGAGATTACGTCCTTACTATATTGCCATTGCCTGAGTATGAAACCGTTCCCTCTGATATTGACAGAAAGAATATGCCCGAACCGGGCGAAGCTCCGGACGTCATTTTTCCAAAGTTACAAAGAGCCAGGCTTTCCAACGGATTGGAAATAGCGCTTGCCGAAAGACACTCCGTACCGGTTGTTAATTTTAACCTTGTTGTTGATGCCGGTTACGCGGCCGACCAGTTTACTCTGCCGGGTACGGCGGGGCTTACATTAAGTATGCTTGATGAGGGAACAAAAAACAGGTCTTCGCTTGAAATAAGCGAGGAGCTTGCATTGCTTGGTTCGTTTTTATCCGCGGGTTCTTCGCTGGATACTTCTTCAGTCAGGCTCTCTTCCCTTAAATCAAATCTGGATGAATCGCTTGATATTTATGCGGATGTAGTTTTAAATCCGTCCTTTCCCGAATCGGATTTCCAGCGTTTAAAAAAACAGCTTTTAATAGGCATTCAACAGGAAAAAGTTACCCCAATACAAATGGCGCTGCGAGTATTCCCCAGATATTTGTTCGGGCAAAACCATGCCTACGGAAATCCTTTGACCGGTTCCGGTACGGAAGACTCTGTAATGCAGATTACAAGAGATACTCTTCTTGAGTTCTATAACGAATGGTTTAAGGTAAACAACGCTACTATGATAGTTGTTGGCGATACTACGCTTGAAGAAATTGTTCCGAAGCTCGAAGAAAAATTCAGCGAATGGAAACCGGGTAAGCTTAAAACCAAAAACATTGAAAATGTTCCTTACCCCGAAAAACCTGTTATTTATATAATGGATCGTCCGGAGTCACAACAATCAATTGTCATAGCCGGGCATATTGCCATACCTACAAATAATCCCGATGAACAGGCAATTCAGACGTTAAACAACATACTTGGCGGTACGTTTATTTCTCGTTTGAATCTTAACATAAGGGAAGACAAGCATTGGTCTTACGGGGCAAATTCATTTCTGCTTGGCGCGCGCGGTCAAAGGCCGTTTATTGTTTATTCATCGGTACAATCCGATAAAACCAAAGAAACAATAATTGAGTTTTATAAGGAATTAAGCGAAATAGTATCGGCTAAACCGGTTACCGAAGAAGAGTTCTCAAAGAACCAGATGAACCAGATACTTGAACTGCCGGGATTATGGGAAACCGCCGGAGCGGTGCTTGGCTCGGTTACAGGCATTGTAAATTACAAGCTTGATGACGACTATTATTCTGTTTACGCGCAAAGAATAAAGCAATTAAAACTTGAGGACGTCAACAGGGTTACACCTTTAGTCATAAGGCCCCAAAGCCTTACATGGGTAATTGTTGGAGACCGGAAACAAATTGAACCCGGTATACGCGAGCTTGATATGGGCGAAATTAAAATTATAGATTCTGACGGGAATGAAATAAAATAAAGAGGAATAATTATGGAAATTTCAAAAATACCTTTTGATATTGTCGACTGGAAAGCGATACCGGCAGAAGAGCATCCCGGTATTGAAGGCAAAGCTATATGGCATGTTGTAAAAGCAGGCGATATTCGTATTCGCATGGTGGAATATACACCCGGTTATATTGCCGACCATTGGTGTAAAAAAGGACACATCATTCTTGTTCTTGAAGGAGAACTTGAAACCGAACTTGATGACGGAAGAAAATTCACTTTAACGGCTGGAATGAGTTATCATGTCGCGGATAATAACGGCAGTCACCGCTCTCAAACAAAAACAGGCGCAAAACTTTTTATTGTCGATTAGTTTAAAAAAGAGACTGTCCTTTTGGGGACAGTCTCCTATAAAAAATAATTACTTCGTAAAAATCATTTTCTTGCTGTCAATAAAAGAACCGGCTTGAAGCCTGTAGATATAAATTCCGCTTGCATATCTGGTCGCGTCAAAAACTGCCTGATACATGCCCGCTTCTTTATACCCATTAACTAATGTTGTAACTTCCTTGCCCAGCGCGTCAAATACTTTTAGTGTAACTTTGCTTGCCGAGGGGATCTGGTATTTTATGACCGTTGAAGGATTGAACGGATTCGGGAAGTTTTGCTCAACGCTGAATGTGGTTGGCTTTATATTGTTTACTTCAACGCTATTTGAATATGTATACGCGCCGCTGTAATCAATTTGTTTTAATCTGTAAAATACCGCTCCGCTTAATTGTTCAGGGTCGTCAAAAGTATATGTTTTACTAACACTGCTGTTTCCTGAACCTTCGACAAAACCTATTTTAACAAATGAATTATTCCTGTCGGCTTTCTCTATTTCATATCCCTTGTTATTGGTTTCCGTAGCTGTACTCCATGTAAGTTTTACCTTGCCGGAAGTTTGTTGAGCTGTAAATGATGTTAGTTCAACAGGTACCACAACGTTGTTGCTTGTGCCTTTTGTAATTGTATTAAGTATCTGCCAGTTTCCGGTTCCGTCAGGAATTCTTCCGTAGGATTGCGAATCGCCCAAAGCCGGGAATACTATGTCTTCTACAATTGAACCGGTTTCATCCTCAAGCCAAACTTCTTCTCCGCTTTTTGAAAGGCCGAAATCCGTAGTGCCAGTACCATCGGTAACAACAACATAAAAACCGTATCCGGGCATTACAGTACCGGCCGGAAATGTCTTTTTAGGCTTTGAACCGCTTTGTCCGCCGTTATCATAAATTTTATAATTGCTTATATCAACAGGGGATGCAGAAGTGTTATATAATTCTATAAAATCAGGAAAGGTTGTTGTTCCGGCGGAAAAGATTTCATTCATTCTGATTGACGATTGAGATTTTGGGTCAATTCTGTTTTTAAGCGAAATGGTAGTATCTTTACCCCATGAAACAGGAGCCGAAGGATTTGAAGGAACTGGATTCCAGAAACATTCGCGTATCGTCATCTTTTGCGCCTGCGCGTCAAGCGTTACAACCTGAAAACATAGCTTGGTTTCATCAGTTGAAGATACTGTGCCTTTCATTGGAGAATCAACGCCAAAAACGCTTAGCGAAATGTTATTATCGGGTCCCTGCCACGAACCGAATTGCTCAATATGGTCGTTACCATGAAAATAAGCTACTATATTAGGATACGATTTTATAAATGCGGCGAGGTTTCTTTGTTCAATTACGGCTGGCACCGAAACTGAATTTCCGTCTTTAAACATTTCGGTAACAACGTTTTCGAACTTGTCCGTTGAGTTAATATTGTGTGAACCGTTCGGATTGATAAAATGTTTCGATTCGCATGGCGGTTCATCGTGTGAAAATATTACCACCGGGGTTGTTGAAGATACACTTTTTAAATCATTTGCCATCCAGACTCTTTCGGAAGAATCGGGCCACATGTTTATAAACATAAAGTGCACTCCGCAATAATCTTTCGAATAATGAATTTTGTCTGTTGCGTAATTATATGAACTTGTTGTTTTAGGCGTAGCCGGGTTAAGCATCATATTATAAATACCTGCCATCGAAGAAGGGTCTTGAAGAGGAAACATTGCCTTATAATATCCTATGGCGTTTGTAACATCATGATTACCGGGAATAATATACAATGGCGAATTCTGTCCAGCGTTGTTCTTCAACGTAATACCGTTCACGTAATTAACAACAAACTGCGCCCATGAAGCGGAATCGCTCTGTATACCGGTTTCTTCACGGTTGGCAACATCGCCGCCTTCAACAATAAAATCGAAAGCGCCTATTTGTTTGCCTGCTTGAACGCCAGCTCCGGAAGGAAAAGACTGGCTTGATAAAGTATTCATTTTGGCCACAAGAGCCGCGTTAACAGCTTTAGCGTCAACATTGCTCGCGCCCTGGAAAGTTGTTTTTGTCAAGCCGTAGTGAGCATCTGAAGTAAAAACAAACTGCGCTATGTTTTGAACAGGAGCCTTAGGTAAAAGCGAAACGGTGGTGTCCTGTCCCCATACAATGGGCCCGGTTGGGTTAGACGGAGCGGCATTCCAAAGGCACTCGCGAACTGTCATTGTTTTAGACTGCGCGTCAATTGTAACAAGCTGAAAGGAGAGTTTTGTCTCATCGGAAGCCGATGTGCTGCCCTTCATTGGGGAGTCTACGCGAAAAGTGTTTAACGCAACATCGTTATCGGGGCCTTTCCATGTATAATATTCGTTGTAATTGGTGTGCCCGTGGAAATAAGCCGTGATGTTGGGATGTGATTTTAAGAAAGTAGAAAGTCCTCTTTGTTCTATGGTACAAGGCGCGCTTATTGTAGTTCCGTCTTTAAAAATTTCGGAACATTCATTTTCGAACTGGTCTTTGGCGTTTACATTATGCAGCCCGTTGGGATTTGTGAAAAGCCTCGATTCGCAGTCGGGCGGGGCATGAGCAAATAATATTACAGGAGTTGTTGAGCTTACTTTTTGCAAATCGCTTTCCATCCAGACCCTTTCGGCCGAGTCCGGCCAGAAATTTACAACTATCAAGTGAATTCCCTGAATATCGATAGAATAATGGATTTTATCCGTTGAATAATTATAAGATAAAGCGGTTTTGGGAACAGCCGGGTTGAACATTGTATTATAAATTCCAGCCATGGAGCCGGCGTCTGTTGCGGGAACCATAGGTTTATAATAACCGATAGCGTTTGAAATGTCATGGTTTCCCGGACTAACCAGCAAAGGGGTTTTTTGTCCCGCGCTGTTTTTTAATGTAGAGCCGTTTATGTAATCTGTTACAAACTGACCCCACGAAGTTGTAGCGTTTTGAATGTGGGTGGCGGAATCCTGACGATTGGCAATATCGCCCGTTTCAATAATAAAATCTAAGGGGCCAACAGGTTTGCCAGCGTTAACTCCCTTATTTGGCAAGGTCATTGCGGAAATGGTGTTCATCTTTGCAACCAAAGCCGCGTTTACAATTTTAGCGTCAACATTGGCGGCGCCCTGAAAAGTGGTTTTGGTCAGGCCATAATGCTGGTCCGATGTATAAATGAATTGGACTGTCTGGGCAAAATTTATATTTATGCCCGCAAAAACTAAAAATACCAATAAGGCCATACGCTTTTTAAAAAGCGAAAACAGCCTGTCATTACAAAAGCAAACGTAATTATTTAACATTTGTATCCCTATATTGTTAATAAAAAGAAAGGCAATGAAGTTTTATATAAAACGATATGCCGTATTAAAAGTTATGTCTAAACTGTAAATACAGTTCCTCAACTCAGCAATGCAAAATAAATACCGGGTTTTAACAAATTGTTACGTAGGTATTAAGTAAAGATTAATTAACGGGATTTTGCCTGATGGAGACAGGTATTGTGCCGGACATTTTTGGTACAACCATAATTTTGGTGACGAAAAAATATAATACTGTCTTTGCGAGCGAAATCTTCGAAGCGAAACTTACCCCGGCTTGTCGGGAGCAATCTCATTAATAACAGTATCCTGCAATAACACCAATGGGATTGCTCCCAATAAATCGGGACAAGTAATGTCGCGGACTCCTTGCAAAGACAGTATTGCTAATCAGTTTTATATTTTGCCACCTCTTTTGTGGATGCACCCCGGATTTTGCGGGTCAATACAAAATTCAGAAAAGAGAATATTTTGATATATATTTGAAAATTATTTCTGTATTTTTCAAAGTTAATTTAAAATAATTCTTCTGGTGTTTTTGAAAAACGTATTTGAATATATCTTTTTTTTAGGTTTTAGCTATTTTTTCAGGCTTATTGGAATTAATGCTTCCCGTAAGTTTGCCGGGCTTTTAGCCGGTTTGTTTTATTATGTTATACCTATCAGAAAGGAAACCGTAATAGCTAATTTAAAACTTGCCTTTCCCGAATACTCCGAGGGGAGAATAAAAGAAACCGCATTCGGGTGTTACAAGAGTTTTGCAATTACGTTAATAGAAATTCTTTGTTCGGTTTCGTTTACTAAAGAGGACTACCTGAAGTCTGTTGAATTTAAAAATGACGAAATGGTGCTTGAGCGCTACAAACGGAATAAAGGTATTATTATTATGACGGCGCACTTTGGCAATTGGGAAATGGCCTCTGTTGCCTTTGGTATTAAACACAACATCACCCTTTACGAAATTGTCAAATCTCAGAGAAATGGTTATGTATCCGGCTGGCTTAATCGCTGCCGCGAAAAATTCGGCAATAAAACCATTAATCTCGGCATATCCATAAGACAAATTTATGCCGCTCTGAAAGAAAAACATATTGTTGCTCTTGTTGCAGACCAGCGCGCTTCGCGGGAATCTATACGTGTTGATTTCTTTGGACAAAGCACTACGGTTTACGAAGGCCCTGTGGTTTTAAGCCTTAAAACCGGCGCGCCTATAATAATGGGGCTTGTAGTCCGCCAGAAAGATTATACTTATAAAGTTGAGTGGGAAGAAATAAGTCAGGATAACTTGCCCGAAAACCAGCAGGAAAAAATAATAGAGCTTAGTCAAAGGCACATGCGCGTTCTTGAACGATATATACGAGCCAACCCCGAACAATGGCTTTGGATGCACAAACGCTGGAAGTATTGATGGAAAAAATTCTTGTAATACAAACGGCATTCATTGGCGATAGCATACTTACATTACCAATGCTGAAAAAAATAAAAGAGCGGAACTCCGGTTGTTTGGTTGATGTTCTCTGTACACCGGTATCAAAAGAAATATTTGAATCTTCCCCTTATGTAAACCGTGCAATTTCTGTAGATAAACGTGGCCGGCAAAAATCCTTATGGGCGTTATATAAATTTTGCAAAGAAAATCTTGCAAGCCAAAACTACACTCATATTTATTCCGTTCACAGGTCTATGCGAACATCATTAATAGTTCTTTTTTCAAACGTAAGAGAAACATACGGTTTCAGCAACAGCAGTCTGAAGGCTGTTTACAAACATATAGTAAAATATGATAGCAGCCAGCACGAAGTAAAAAGAAACCTGGCTCTTGCCGGTTTTAGCTTTGAAGATGACGGCTGGAAAATTCTGCCCGAGGCTGAAGCAAGCGAACATACCAGGGAAAAAGTAAAACTTTTTATTGAAGAGAATAAATTAGATAAATTTATTGTTCTGGCTCCGGCTTCGGTCTGGGCAACAAAAGCGTACCCTAAAGAGTACTTTATAGAGATTGCGCGCTACTTTTCTCAAAAAGATTATAATGTGGTTCTTATGGGGGGCGAAAAGGATAGAATTATATTAAAAGAATTTTTAGATTTGAGTGATAAAATAATTTCGGCGGCGGGCAGTTTTAGCCTTGTTGAATCCGTTGAACTTTTAAGACATGCAACAATACTTGTTGCCAACGATAGCGCGCCCGCTCACCTGGCTTTGTGCGCCAACGTACCGGTTCTTATGCTGTATTGTTCAACCATTCCGGAATTTGGTTTTTATCCCTACAGCCGCAAAAGCGGTTATTTAAATATTGAGGGTTTAAGCTGCAAACCATGCGGTATACATGGTAAAAAGAAATGTCCTGTCGGCACATTCGACTGCGGTAAAAAGCTTACACCCGGTCTGGTTATAAAAAAAACAGAAGAGATGATAAATGAATACATTTGATGTTTCAATTTCAACAAATATTGATGACGGTTTTGATGATGCCATAGAAAAGGCCATGAAACTTTACCTTGAAGGGGGAGTTTTTGTGTACCCCACAGATACTATTTACGGGCTTGGCGCGAACCCTTTTAACGAAGAAGCCATAAGAAAAGTTGATGAAATAAAACAGCGCGAATCGGGGAAGCAATATATTTTATTGATCAGCGATATTAACAATCTGTTAAAATACGTGGAAATAAAGTACGAAAAGCATCACGATTTTCTGCTCTCAATATGGCCCAACCCAATTTCAGTTGTTTTACCGTTGAATGAAAAAACGAGCGATTTGCTTGGCGCCCCTACGGCAGCTTTCAGAATACCAAACAATAAGTTTTGCATTAAATTAACAGGTAAACTGGGAATGCCTTTGCTTTCAACCAGCGTAAACAAATCCAACTCTCCGGCGCTTAACGATATTTCGGAAATAGAAGCCGAATTTGGCGATAAGGTAGATGGCATATTTTATACGAATAAAAAAATATACCATCAGGCATCTACATTAATTGATTTGAAGGGTAAAGAACCTGTATTATTGCGCGAAGGTAAAATTAAGTTCAAAGAAATTATGGAAAAGTTTTAGCAGGTTAATATAAACGGGTGTATGATTTGGATTTCAAAAAGATTAAAAAATTAAAAAAACTAAATTCCTATTCGGCTGTAATAACTTCAGAGGATCCATCTCAATCCGTTAAGGCCCGTAGAATTTCCATTCCGGTAATAATTGCCGGAATATCGGTTTACTCTCTTATTATAGCTATTATAGTAAGCGCTGTTTTTCTGTTTACGCCTTTAAGAGAAAAGATAGCTACCAAAAGTTCGGCGCTTACAAATCAGGAAAGATTTCTGCTTGAAGAGCTGGGGTACAAACTTACTAATTTAAACAGCGAAGTTGAAAACCTGAAAACAACAAACCAGAAATTAAAAAAAGCAATTGAACTCGGCGACTCCACAATTATTTTTGACGCTCCGCAAACAAATAAAAATCACAAAAATAAAATTTCTGCCGGTAAAGCTACTGGTGGTAATTTGTTTTATATTGTAAACAGGCTTTTGGAAGAATATGGATTTACCCGTCACTCTGATTTGTTTACCAGGCCTGTTAACGGGTTTATAAGCCGCGGGTTCGAGTTGAAAAAAGGCCACCTTGGTATTGACTATGTAGTGAAGACCGGCACCCCTGTTTATGCGGCCGGAAATGGTTATGTCGTTTTTTCGGACTATACGGCAAATGACGGATATATGGTAATTGTTGCCCATAACGATAATTACATGACAGTCTATAAACATTGTTCGTCTCTTATGAAAAAGACGCGCGATATAGTGGAACAGGGAGAATTAATAGCTCTGAGCGGAAATACAGGATTACTGACAACCGGACCGCATCTCCATTTTGAAGTGTGGAGAAACGGCCAGGCAATTGACCCGAAAACTGTTTTAGTAAATTAGGAGAATTAATTTGTTCAAAAGGAAAAATACTGAAGAAAATACCGCCAAAGCGCATTACTCCGCGCGTGATATAAGTATAATAAGTTCAAGCGCAAAAATTTCCGGCAGTATTAATACTGACGGAAGCATTCGCGTTGACGGAAAAGTTGAAGGCAGCGTTCTTGCCGAAGGCAATATGATACTTGGCAACGCGGGTGAAATTGACGGAGATGTTAAAGGAATTGTTGTTAATATAGGAGGCAAAATAAATGGCTCTGTCAATGCTTCCGAAAAAGTTGTACTCGAATCAACAAGTTCGGTTAAAGGGGATATAACCTGTAAGGTTCTTGTGATTGAACCGGGCGCGTTTTTTAACGGAAAAAGCAATATGGAAGAAGATTCTTCTAAAGAGTAGAATTGTATGACCGATAATAACAATAATGGAAAAAATACTCTTAACCAGGTAGGCCAATATTTGGGGCTTGGAACACAGCTTGCCGCAACTATTGTTATTATGGTTTTTATTGGAAAGTGGTTGGATGGTAAATTTAATACCGGTTCTCTGTATACTTTAATTTGTGCTTTTATCGGCGGCGGAGCCGGGTTATACAACTTTATAAAAACAGTTTTAGACATAGAAAAGAAATCTAAAAATGAGCCTTGATAAAAAGTTTTTATTAGTTATTTTAGTATCCATTGTTCTTTTTGTTCTTACAGGATTGGTGATTTTTAACTTGAAACTGATTGGCTGGGAAGTCTTGCGAGGGTTATTCCTCTCTCAGTTAATCTGCCTTGTTTATTCCGCAATAGGATACGGATTTATTCGGCTTGCCTATAAGGCGCCGGGCAGCGCTTTTGTCAGCGTGGTTTTAGGCGGTATTATATTAAGATTATTCGTCATGTTAATCTTAATAATAATTTGTATAAAATTATTGAATGTTAAAGAAGATATTTTTATATTATCTCTCTTGGTGTTCTATATTTATTTTATGATATTGGAAGTATACTATTTAATCAAAAAGGACGGCTTTAAGCTCAGATAAAGGTATGTCAGATACTTTACTTACAAATAGCGCTCATGCTGTGGCAGATACCTTAAAACATGCAGCTGGGCAGGGTGAAAAAAACGATTGGATTATGCATCACATTCTTGATGCAAACAGACTGGATTTTCTCCCTTTCGGCGAAATTCCGTTGCCTCATTTATCATTATTCGGTCTCGATATTTCGCTTACCAAGCATGTAATATTCATGTGGGTGGCTTCTGTGTTATTGATAGCGATTATGATAAAAGTGTCTAAGAGCTATAAAAAATCTCTTATTCCAAAAGGCGTTTCAAATGCCTTCGAAGTTTTGATCCTTTTTGTTAGAGACGAAATTGCTAAGCCCACAATAGGCAAGGGATACGAAAAATTTGTTCCTTACCTGTTAACGGCATTCTTTTTTATATTATTCTGTAACTTTTTAGGACTGGTTCCATTCTCTGCTACCGCAACGAGCAACATAGCCGTTACATCCACATTGGCTGTTGCAACTTTTCTGGTTACCCAAATAAGCGGTATGCGTAAAAACGGAGTGTTCGGTTATTTAAAAGGGCTTGTGCCGCACGGCGTGCCAATAGCCTTATTACCTATAATGGCAATTGTTGAAGTTTTGGGTTTGTTTACAAAACCTTTCGCGTTGGCCATACGTCTTTTTGCGAACATGACGGCGGGGCATATTATTATCTACGCCCTTATCAGTCTTATTTTTGTTATGCAAACGTTTTTAATAGCGCCTATATCAATAGGCATGGCATTATTTATTTATTTACTAGAAATATTGGTTGCATGTTTGCAGGCATATATTTTTACTATGCTGTCCGCCTTATTCATAGGCATGGCGGTACATCAGGATCATTAATAATTTATTCAGTAAAATAACTTAAAAGGAGTATTGTAATGAATTTAGCATGGTTAGCTGCCGGTATCGGAGCAGGAATTACAATTGTTGGTGGAGCATTAGGAATCGGTAAACTTGCAGCATCCGCAATGGAAGCAAGTGGAAGACAACCGGAAGCTGCTAATGCAATAAGAACTTCAATGATTATAGCGGCTGCTCTTATTGAAGGTATTTCTCTATTTGCTTTAGTTATCTGTTTTATGTTGGCAGGTAAATAAGTTTTTTCTTTTTCTGAATTCCGTGCTTACGGTTTATTAAGGCATTAAAAAGGAACAATGTTTTATGTTGTCTGTTTTATATTTACTTTCTTTAGCTAGAGCTTCCAGCGAAGGCGGCGGCGAAAGCGGCAGTTTGTTGAGCCCCAATCCGGGTTTGATTTTCTGGACGGTTATAACTTTCATTATCCTTATTCTGATATTGAAAAAGTTTGCCTGGAAACCGATTCTTTCCGCGCTGGACGCCAGGGAAGCTGCAATCCGGGAATCTATGGAAAAAGCCGAAAAAGCAAAAGAAGAAGCCCAGAAGATTCTTGACGAAAACAAGGTGAGCAACAAAAAATATATTGAGGAAGCTCAAAAAATGCTTGCCGAGAGCAGAGCCGATGCGGATAAAATAAGAGAACAGATTATTGCTCAAAGCAGGGAAGAAGCCGCTAAAATTAAAGCTGATACGGATGCCGAAATAGCAAGAAAAAAAGAAGAAATGTTTAATGAGCTGAAAGGGCAGATTGCTGAAATTGCCATTTCGGCCGCCGAAAAAATAATTAATGAAAATCTGAATAAAGATGTTCAAAATAAAATAGTAAATAAATTTATTGAGGAATTGCCTAAGAATTAATATGAGCGACTTTAAAGTTTCAATTCGATATGCAACCTCTCTTCTTGAGATGGCGTCTGAAAAAAATACCCTTGATGAAATATCAAAGGATATGGAATTGGTCTATCGTATTCTTGATACGAATCCCCAGTTAAAGTCGGTTCTCGCAAGTCCTATTGTTAAATCTCCCGTTAAGCTTTCCATTCTTACCGATATTTTTAAACCGGCAGTTTCTAATGACTCTATGACCTTTATCAAGTTCGTAGTTGAAAAAAACAGGGAAAGCGTTTTGTTTTCCATTGTCAAGAAATTTCTGGAACTTAAAGACGAAAGCCTTGGCATTGTAAACGTTAACGTCACTTCCGCGGTTGAGTTTTCTGCCGATCAGGAAGCGGCATTGCGCGCCAGGATGGAAGGATTGCTTAATAAAAAGGTAAGGTTTAACTTTAAAATAGATAAGCGCATTTTAGGCGGTTTTGTAGCAAAAGTTGATGATACTGTGTTTGATGCATCACTTAAACACCAGTTGGATTTATTGAAGAAACAGTTTACAACAGGGGGAGCTTCATTAAATTAAATTTGAATTTAAAGAAGGAAATAATTTTATGGCCGAAGTCAGACCTGATGAAATATCTGCAATATTAAGAAAACAACTTTCCGGTTTTGAAAGCGAAGTTGATGTATATGATACCGGTACTGTGTTACAGGTAGGCGATGGTATTGCAAGAATTTACGGATTAACCAAAGTAATGGCAAGTGAGCTTATTGAATTTCCTCACGATGTATTTGGTATGGTTCTTAACCTCGAAGAAGACAACGTTGGTTGCGTTCTTTTCGGAGATTCTTCCCTTATTAAAGAAGGCGATATTGTTAAAAGGACTAAAAGAGTTGCTTCTATGCCCGTTGGCGAAGAAATGCTTGGCAGAGTTATTACTCCTCTCGGTATTCCTATTGACGGCAAAGGGGCTATAAACACTTCCAAGTTTTTACCTATTGAAAGAAAGGCTTTGGGCGTTATACAAAGAGCGCCGGTTAAACAACCATTGCAGACAGGCTTGACTGCCGTAGATGCGATGATTCCTATTGGCAGAGGACAAAGAGAATTGATTATTGGCGACCGTCAGACTGGTAAAACAGCGGTTGCTATTGATGCTATTATTAACCAGAAATATACTCATAGCGAGGATGCGAAAAAAGTTGGCGTTAAACCGGTTTATTGCATTTATGTTGCCGTGGGTCAAAAAAATTCCACTGTTGCGCAGGTAGTTTCAAAATTGCAGGAACACGGCGCAATGGATTACACAACAGTAATTGTTGCTTCGGCATCAGACCCGGCTCCGTTACAGTATATTGCTCCTTACTCGGGCGCTACAATGGGCGAGTTCTTTAGAGACAGCGGAAGAGACGCTCTTGTTGTTTACGATGACCTTTCCAAACAGGCGGCTTCTTACAGAGAGCTTTCGCTTTTGTTAAGAAGACCACCGGGACGTGAAGCTTATCCTGGCGATGTTTTTTACCTCCATTCAAGATTGCTTGAGAGGGCTTCCAAACTTAGCGATGAGCTTGGCGGCGGAAGTTTGACCGCTTTGCCGGTTATTGAAACACAGCAGGGTGACGTTTCGGCTTATATACCTACAAACGTTATTTCCATTACTGACGGACAGATTTATCTGGTTTCGAATTTGTTTAACTCTGGCGTAAGACCCGCTATTGATATTGGTATTTCGGTTTCCCGTGTTGGCGGTAACGCTCAAATTAAAGCAATGAAAAAAGTTGCCGGCAGCTTAAAGCTGGATTTGGCTCAGTTCAGGGCTCTTGAGGCTTTTTCCAAGTTCGGTTCAGACCTGGATAAGTCCACAATTAAAACCCTCGAAAGAGGCGCGCGCCTTGTTGAGCTGTTAAAACAGGATCAATATATACCTATGCCTGTTGAAAGACAGGTTGTTAGTATTTATTGCGGAACAAACGGCTTGCTGGATGTGTTAAGCGTACAGGATGTTAAAAGATTTGAAAAGGAATTTCTTGAATTTGTGGGAATGAAATATAACAATATTTTTGAAACCATAAAGATGGAGAAACAACTTTCTGACGCTACAATTGAGCTAATCAAAAAAGCTTATGACGAATTTATTAATGTTTTTAAGAAAAGTTCATAATTACAGAGTTGTAAAATAATATGCCTACATTAAGAGATATTAAGACGCGTATAAAAGGGGTGCAGAGTACGCAGCAAATTACAAAAGCTATGAAGCTTGTTGCCGCTGCCAAACTGCGCCGTTCTCAGGAAAATATTATTAATGCAAGGCCTTATGCAAAAAAAATATCCGCTATTCTCAATCATCTTATTACTGATGAAGACAGGGCCGAAAACCCTTACATTATTCCGCGTGAAGTTAAAAAAGCCGCTGTGGTTGTTGTAACCGCAGACCGCGGACTGTGCGGCGCCTTTAACGCCAATATCATTAAAGAAAGCTCAAGTTTTATTGCGGATGAACTTATACCGGCCGGCATTAAACCGGTTATTTATTGTGTCGGCAAAAAAGGGTATGAGTTCTTTTCAAAGCGGGATTATAATGTTATTGGCAAAAAAACAGATATTTTCGGAAGACTAAAATACGAAATGTCTCTCGAAATATCCGAATTCCTCATCTCGGGCTACTTGAAAGGGGAGTTTGATAAAGTGTTTATTATCTATAACGAATTTAAGTCAGTCATTCAACAAAAGATAGTGAGAGAAGAATTTTTGCCCGTTCCGGCCATTGAAGATTCCAAAACAGAAAAATTGTCGTTGAATTATATTTACGAACCGGGACATGACGGAATTATTAAGTTTTTATTGCCCAAACACCTTAAAGCTCAGGTCTGGAGAATTCTTCTCGAGTCCTTTGCTTCGGAGAATGGAGCTAAAATGACTGCTATGGATAACGCGACCACTAACGCTTCGGAATTGATTAAAACCTTGACAGTTACATTTAACAAGGCAAGGCAATCGGCTATTACTACCGAAATTCTGGAGATTGTTTCCGGCGCAAATGCTTTAAAATCCAACTGAATTGTAATTTTCATTTTTTTTATATATATTTAGGTTTGCCTTTTTATGCTGGATGATCTTTCGAACAAACTTGAAACTGCTCTTAAAAAAATAAGAGGCCAGGGCAAGTTAACTGAGAAAAATATTTCTGATACCTTGCGAGAGATCAGACGTGTTCTTTTGGATGCTGACGTAAATTATAAAGTTGCAAAGGACTTTATTGAAGCTGTAACGCAAAAAGCCCTTGGAACGGAGGTGATTAATTCAATTACTCCCGGGCAGCTTATTACAAAAATAATTTACGATGAGCTTACAGTTTTGCTTGGCTCGGTTAATTCCGAACTGAAAATAAACGGTTCGGGCCCCACGGTTATTTTAATGGTGGGCCTGCAGGGTTCCGGTAAAACTACATTTTCCGGAAAACTGGCTAAGTATTTAAAAAGCAAGGGCAGAAAAGTTTTATTGGTGGCAGCGGATGTTTACAGACCCGCCGCAATTGACCAATTAAAAACTCTGGGCGCTCAACTGAATACTCCCGTTTTTAGCCTTGAGGTTAAAGACGCGAGAAAAATTTCGGTGGATGCCGTAAGTTACGCAAAAGAAAATGGTTTGGATACCGTTATTATAGATACTGCCGGACGTCTTCATGTTGATGAAGAGTTGATGAATGAAGTTGGCGATATTAAAAAACTTGTCAATCCGACAGAAATATTATTTGTTGTAGATTCCATGACCGGGCAGGACGCGGTTAATTCCGCCAAAGCCTTTAACGAAAAAGTAGATTACGACGGTATTGTTCTTACAAAAATGGATGGCGATTCAAGAGGCGGTTGCGCTCTTTCAATCAGGTCTGTTGTTGGAAAACCCATTAAGTTTTCGAGCAACGGGGAAAAACTGGATACTCTGGATGTGTTTTACCCCGATAGGCTTGCATCAAGAATACTGGGTAAAGGAGACATAATTTCCCTTGTGGAAAAAGCTCAGGAACAATTTGATGATAAAGACGCCGAAGATCTTGAAGAAAAATTAAGAAAAAATAAATTTGATTTTGATGATTTTCTTAAGCAAATTAAAATGATTAAGAAAATGGGTTCTTTGTCATCGCTAATTTCGATGATTCCCGGCGTGGGCTCGGCAATGAAAAATGCAAAAGTTGACGATAACGCGCTGGTAAAAGTAGAAGCTATTATAAATTCTATGACCAAAGATGAGAGGAAGACACCCAAAATTCTCAACGGAAGTCGTAGAAAAAGAATCGCAAGAGGCAGCGGGACATCTATACAGGATGTCAATCGCCTTATAAAACAGTTCGGAGATATGCAGAGGATGATGGGCCAGTTGTCCAGGAGCAACGCCTTTAAGAATCCTAAATTTAACCCGAATTCAATAAAATTTAATTGATAAAAGATAAAACATTTGGAGGTTATTAAACTTGTCTGTTAAGCTAAGATTAAGAAGAATGGGAAAGAAAAAGCAGCCTATTTACAAAGTTGTTGCTGCAGATGCTCGTTCACCAAGAGACGGCAAATTTTTAGAGGCTATTGGCCACTATAACCCATTGGTTAATCCTCATACAATTGAGATTAATGAAGAAAGGGTTAATTATTGGTTGAATTCAGGCGCTCAGCCTACTGCTACTGTAAAAAGTCTGTTGAACCAGACCGGCATATTGTTAAAAAGAGATTTGGTTAAGAGAGGGTTAACTGAAGATAAGGTTCAGGCAGAGATGACTAAATGGGCTGATACAAAGGCTGCAAGTTTAAAGAAAAAGAGTAAACAAAAACCTAAAGAGACTAAGGTTAGTGAAGAAGGTACTACAGAAGTTAAGGGTGCTGCTTCTGTTGAAGAAAGCCCGGCTGCTGAATAGTTTAGCCTACTGAGCGGTTTTTTTCTCGGTACATAAAATAGTAATAGCTCCCGTGCGCTAATATAGGAGGGTTCTCTCTATGAAAGAGTTCATCGAATTTATTGCTAAACATTTAGTTGATAATCCTGATAATGTGGTTATCGAAGAAAATACGCCTGAAGAGAGAAAGGTTGTATTGTCTTTAAAGGTTCAGGCCGAAGACGTTGGTAAAGTTATTGGCAAGCAGGGTAAAACTGCTCAGGCAATGCGTACCTTGTTGACGGCTATTGCAGCTAAAGATGGCAAAAGAGCTATTCTGGAAATTCTGGATTAGTATTTATTTTGGGAAGTGGTTTTTATTTGATTGCAAAAATTATTTCCGTTTACGGAAGTAATGGCTTTGTAAAAATCACTTCCTATTCCGATTTTCCTGAGCGATTCTTTGACTTAAAATTTGTTTTTGCCGATTTTTTCGGTGAAAAAAGAAAAATCCGGGTTGAGGAGGTAAAAAAACTCAAGAATTTCTTTGTATTGAAATTGGAGAATTTTAATACCGAGGATGATTGCGGGTTTCTGGTTGGGAAGGAATTATTTGTTGATGACGATAACCTTGTTAAATTGCCAGTTAACACTTATTTTATTCACGATCTTATAGGAAGCTCGGTTTTTCAAGGCAATCTTTTGTTGGGAATAATCACGGACGTACTTTCGGCTCCGGCTAACGATCTTTATGTTGTTAATAGCCCGGATGGCGAAGAGATTTTGATTCCTGCTGTTGCTGAATATATAGAAATGTTTGATAAAGATAACAAAAAACTGATGCTAAAGCAGGATATAGATTTTATTGGCGAGTATGAGGATTGATATTATTACTGCTGTGCCCGAACTTCTTGAAAGTCCGCTCAATACAAGTATTGTAAAAAGAGCGCAAGACAAGAATAAGGTGGAAATTCATATACATAATCTTAGAGATTATGCGCACGATAAGCACAAGCAGATTGACGATAAACCTTTTGGCGGAGGAGCGGGAATGCTTCTTAAGCCGGGGCCTTTTTTTGAATGTATAGAAAAGCTCCAGTCGGAAAGAGATTATCAGAATATCATTTTTACTACTCCAAAAGGAAAAATTTTTGATCAGAAAACGGCTAACGCGTTTTCGATGGCAGAAAACCTGATGTTTATTGTCGGGCATTATAAAGGTATTGATGACCGGGTGCGCGAAAAGTTTGCTACCGATGAAATATCTATAGGAAATTATGTTTTGAGCGGAGGCGAGTTGCCTGCTCTTGTTGTTATTGATGCTGTCATACGTTTGATTCCCGGTGTACTCAATGATAGCGAGTCTGCTTTGAATGATTCTTTTCAGGATGGCGAGGTGCTGGAAGCCCCATATTTTACACGTCCCTCGGTTTTTAGGGACATGAAAGTCCCCGATGTCTTACTTTCGGGAGATGATAAGAAAATAAGGCTTTGGAAAGAAGAGCAGTCTAAAAATTTTACTGAAAAATGGAAAAAAATAAATAATATAGCGGAGTAATAAATGATTAGTATTGACGAATTAGTTGCCGATCAGGTAAAGAATAATTTCCCTGCTTTTAATCCGGGCGACCATATTAAAGTGCAGGTGAGAGTAATTGAAGGCGATAAGGAAAGAATCCAGACATTCGAAGGCGATGTTATCAGCATAAGAGGCGCGGGCGCTTCTAAAACTTTTGTTGTTCGTAAAATTGCCAGCGGTGTTGGTGTGGAAAGAATTTTCCCTTTCAGTTCTCCTAAAATTGCCGGTATCGAACTCGTTAAACAGGGCGATGTAAGAAGAGCTAAATTGTATTACCTCAGAAATCTTTCCGGTAAAGCTGCAAGAATCAAAAGCAAAAAAGCTCAATAGTTTTAATATTTTTTGTTAAGCGGCCGCTTTAACGAGCGGCTTTTTTTTGAATTATTTTTTATGAAGTTATTATTCCCGCAAAATATTTTTTCGTCTTTACTGGTGGAAACCCTTCCTAAGGAAATTGTTGAAGGGATTTCTTATACCCAGTCCTCGGTTTTGTATTCCGAACTGGAAACCGGCAGGTACGACGCGGTTCTTATTCCATCTCTTGAGATTATTAAGGACAAGGAATTGCTGGTATCCAGAAAAATGTGCATAGCTTTCCATTCCTTTTTATGCAATTCTTACATCTATTTTTCGCCTGAACAAAAGGAGCTGACTTCCCTTTCGGTAATGGGTGATATTTCGGCTCATGACGTTATTTTGGGTAAATACCTGTTCTCCGAGATGTATAGCAAGAATGTGGAATTTAATCTTGTTACGGAAAAAAACAAAGATGTTGATCTTCAAAACTTGATGGTTGTTGGCGATAACAACTTTGAAAATATGAAAATGCTCACAGCAATGAGCATGTCCGAAGAAGTTTCGGAAATGATTTCTTTCCCTTATGTTAATTATATTCTTGTGTCAAAAAGCAAAGCGGTTATAGATGAGTTGAATAAACTTCCGGATTTAAACCATATTTTTGACGAAGATGTTGAACGCATTATTAATTGTCAAAATATTTCAAAAGAGGCAAAGGAGTATATCCTTGAACAGGCGGGCGCTCTCTCTTTTGTGATGGGCGAAAACGAAGAACACGGGCTTGTAGAACTTCTTCGTCTGCCTTATTTCTACGGTATGATAGATGATATTGTAGAACTTAAATTAGCGTGATTTTTGCCATTACGGCTTTTGTGTGTTATTTCCTGTAAATTAAAATAGTTTTTTTTGATTATTAGCAATCAATTTGCGGTGGGCGTATGTTTACAGACATATTATACATTGCGACCGATTATTGCGAACAACCAAGACGCGGCATTGCCGATTTTAACGGTGTGCCTCATTATTTCGTTTCTCTTTTTGATAACGAACGTGATGACTGGTCGGAAGTTTGTATGCTTTTTCCGGTCGATCATAAACTCTTTGATGCTGCGTTGCTTGGATGGGCGATAGAACGGCGTTTTCTGGTTAACATGATAAGTCAGGATTTGCCTTATTTCAGGCTCAATGCAATGCCCGATGAAAAACAGCGGTATCATAATATACTGCATTATATAGATTCCAAAGCTGTGGTTAAACCAGAGCTTGCCATACTTGCAAACGCCAAATTTGTAATGATGGATCCTAAAATAAGCTTTAACCTCGCGTTTGTGGAATGGACAAAACTGCCGCAAGCGGAAAGACTTCACATATTTCACGATAGAACAACCTGGAAATTTAAAAAAGCCGCGGCTAATAACGCGCACAATACGGAAGGCGATTTATTCTGACTTTTTTGCCTATGCGCATAATTGTTCATGCCATTATGTAAAATAACTTATACCCGCAATTAAGAACAGGCAAGCGGCTGCGCTTATGGCAACCGCTTGCAAATACTAAATTAAAACTCAACATCTATGCCTATTATAGGCAGCAACGATAATTGGTAGACCTTATCAATTGAGCCATCGCTGTTATAATTATATCCCGCAATATTCTTTCTGTTATACAGGTTTTGTATAGAAAGAAACAATACGAGATTCCAGCTGTTAAAATTAAAACGACTGTTAAAAGCCAAATCGAGCCGGTGGTAAGCCGGATACCTGGCCGAATTGATTTGATCCGATTCTGTCCATGTTCCGTTGCTCCATGTTATACCTCCTTCGCGGTGTTGTTCGCTTACATCGTATATCTTTGGCGTATACGGGCTGCCCGATGAATAACGCCATTTAACGCTTATTTCCATATCGTTGGAAAACGGGAGAATATAAGATGGATATTTCAAGTAAGCCGGCATGTCGTTTAGTTTATTACGCAATCCGGTAAAACGCTTGCCTATTATAAAACTGAGTATGTAAGGAAATTCATAATCGGCTGTATATTCGTGTTCGGCCCTTCCAACGCGCGGGTCGCTGACTTTGCTTTTCATGTACGAAAAACTCAGAGTCCCATAAATATCGTTTACCAGTTTTTGCTGTAATAAAAAGTCTATACCTTTAGCGTAATACTCGCCCGTATTCAGGCTTTTATCAGTACGCAGTGTTTTGTTATTAAAATCAATAAACTCCAACGAAACCGGAATATCATAGTATTTTTTATAGTAACATTCAATATTCATTTTCAGGCCTTCATCCAGAATATACTCAGCGCCCAACACGTAGTGGTAGGCTTTTGTATTCTTAAGGCCGCGGTTAAGGCCTTCGTTATAACGGTCTCCGTATGTTGGGTAGCTTTGAGTCTGGTAATATACGCCGGTAGCAAAATTAACGCTTGCAATGCCGGGTATTAAATAATATGTGGCCGCAAATCTGGGGCTTATGTTCGAAGCCTTGCTGTAACTAAAATAATCGTAGCGTAAGCCGGCGTTTAACTGCAATTGCTCATTAAAAAAGCTAAGCTTGTCGTTAATATATACATAGTCTTTTGACTGATCAAAAAACTTAATATCAGTATTTACTTGAGCCGGTTTTTGTATAACCGGGCCGGTTTCGTAAATACCATCCTTGTTAAAATCGTATCGCGCGGTATCGCCGTCAACAGAACTCTTGCCATCGTAAAGACCGGTTTTATAAGCCGCGCCAAAATTCAACTCGTTGTTGCCGCTAAACTGAACAACAAAATCTGCTTTTAGCATACCTTCCGTATCGTTTGTTCGTTCGCGGTAAATACCGCGTTTGGTAAGAACCCTTGAAGACGAAAGAGAACCGGCGCTGGAGAAGTTTCGCTCTGTAAAATCATCAGTAACATCAACGCTGTAGTAGTATTTGTTTACAGAAGCGGTAATAACCGAAAACAGATTTTTACTCCAGATGCTTTTTAACGAAATACCGGTAGCGTATTGATGCTGTTTTACATCAATTGATTCAACGCCGACTGAATCCCTGCGGTTGGCAAGCAATATGTTGTCATCATCGGGTTCGCCTTCTATGTTGATTTTATCGTTTCCGTAAATTCCTGAAAAGGAGAGTTTCTGTGTAGGGGAAAAATCGTATACAACTTTAAATTGACTGTCGTAGTACATAGGCACAGCCGTTAAGCCAATAGCTCCCGAAATCAGATTCAAATAACTCTTTCTGCCGGAAAAAAGCCATGAACCTTTACCGTTGCCAAATCCGCCTTCAAGAATAACTCCCGCTCCGGCAAACGAGATATTGGCGTCTCCTTTAATATCCGAAGTTCTTCTGCCTTCGCGCGTGTTTAATATAAGTACGGATGAAAGTTTATCACCGTATTTAGCGTTAAAGCCTCCGGTAGAAAACTGTATGTCCTCAATCAAATCCACGTTGACCATGTTTATGGGGCCGCCGGAGTTGTATTGGTTTGGGTAATGGTTGGTTGAGTGAATTTCCATGTTATCGAACACCGTCAGGTTTTGGTTTGGCGAACCGCCTCTTACAAGCAGTTCGTTATTCTGGTCGCTTGAAGTGGCAACGCCCGGCATACTTTGCAGGATTCTCTGAAAGTCCTGCATTGAGCCAGGCGAGCGTCTTATTTCCTCCGCGTTAAGCACAACCGTGCTAAGGTTGTTTTCCTGACTTGCCTTATCAAAATAATCGGTGGAAATTGTAACCTCATGCAAGTTAACAGTAGTAGCTTTCATTTTAACAACAACGTTAGTTTCACGTCCGGTTGTAACAACAATATCGGTCTTTACAACCGGCACATAACCAATTGATGAAATTTTAAGCGTATAGGTTGCTACCGGTACTTTTATTTTAAACGCTCCGTTAATATCGGTAGAAGCGCCTGCCCCTTTCAGTTCGTTGACAATTACGTTTGCCCCGTAAAGAGCTTCGCCCGATGTTTCATCAATTACTTTACCGATTATATAATTGGACTGTGCAAAACCCACGCCGGCGCATAAAAACATAAGGCAACATACTAATAATAGTTTAGCTGAATTCATTTTAAAATATGTTTTTTTTCTTAATTATGATTTTTTAAGGAGAATAACCCCGTAGTACAGGGAAAGAATATCCGTAAATATAAACAACAAGATATTACTGAATATGATTTTTTTGATGAACGGTCTATTTTGCAGATATAAAACATATTTATATGATAGGATTTTCCATACTTCAGAAATAAAGATATGTTGTAAAGATAAATTATTATATGTAAGTTAAAACAAAGGGGAAGTCATTATTTTAAGATCTCCACCGAAAATTTAAAACGTTGTGTTATTTTACGCATACATTAACTAATTACAAGGGAGCAAATATGAACATGTTGCATTTTACAAAAGTAATTTTCAAGGGAGCTATTTGTCTGGTTATTTTATTATTGTCTACAGCGGCAGTATTGGCGCAACATAAAGTGATAAGCGCTCCCGGTAATATTTATTCATTTTGTTCTCCCGGTACATTGGTTGACGTTTCGGCATCAAACAACAAACCGAAATTAAACGAACCTGTAGTATTAACTTTTCACGCTTATGCTCCTCAAAATCATGACCTTAAAAAAATGATGTGCGGTTTTGTAATTAAAGACGGGATTGAATTGATTGAGTGAACTAATCTGAAATTTATTACTCTGGCTAAAGGACAGGAGGAAACGTGGACTGCCGTTATTAAATTTACAAAAGCGCAGGTATTCGATATTATGTTTGCTTCCACTTTTACGAGTGAGTTCTTTTTATCGTTCTATGTTGAAAATACATTCCGCGAAAGCAAGGAGGTTGTTGAAATGAAAAACTTTATTGAAAATATCAAAAAGTATTTTGAAAAGCACAAAGATGAAGCATTTCTTGCCGGTTATAACGAACAACATCCGGGACTCAAACATCATACGCTAAACTTGATTACCACATACGATACTCTTGAACAGGCTCAGGCCGAAAAGTGGAATGAAAAAATTTACGAAGAAGAAAAAAACAAGTATATGGAATTACTGAAAATGCAACACAAACAATACTATGAAAAGCATCCTCCCAAACAATATCAAATGCTTCCCAAAGAGTCTTCGGACAATACTCCCAGGCTGTACTTGCAGGAAGTTCAAACAGATACATTAAAATAGTAAAATGCGTCCAATTTAATGCCGCGTAAAATCCAGCTTGAAATTCTCCCTTTGAATGGAGTACGGCGCAAGCCGGGAGGGATGTCGGGAAGCCGAGTTTATATGCGTATTTATTTCTTCCTTTTACACCCAAATACACAAGTTGTGAATCGGGTCAACGCCCCGATTCTACGAAACACATTTTCTTTAGTATATTTCGGTATAAAACATAATTGATATTTGTTGGCGTAGAAGCTGGTCGGCGACCAGCTTCAAAAAATGCGAAAAAAATACTTTCTAAAAACGTCTAATTTTATGTAAAAAATAGTCTTATGACAAATCTAAAAATTCTCCCTTTGAAGGGAGTATGGCGCAAGCCGGGAGGGATGTTGGGAAGCCGAGTTTATATGCGTATTTATTTCTTCCTTTTACACCCAAATACATTTGTTGTGAATCGGGTCAACGCCCCCGATTCTACGAAACACATTTCCTTTAGTATATTTCGGTATAAAACATGATTTATATTGTTTGGTGTAGAAGCTGGGCGGCGACCAGCTGCACAAAATGTGGGCGGAAATAATCTTTCTGTTACATGGTTTTTAAATGGAATTGTTTCTTGTTGTAAACCGGAATAAAAAAAATACTCTAAAACTAAATATGGAACATTAGTATGGGAGGGATATTGTGAGGATTGACTTTAACACAAATTACACTGATATTTTATATTAATACAATTTATTAATTTTATATGGAAATATTATGGATGAACATAGTATTGCGGATACAATAATTGCTTTGGAAACCGCTGCGCTTGAGGCATGGCATAATGGCGACCCCACTCCATATCTCGAACTTTATTCAAAGGACTTTACTTATTTTGACCCCGCTTGCGAAAAACGTCTTGACGGCTGGGACAGGATAAAAGAATTGTACGAAAGTATGCGCGGAAAGGTAAAAATGGATAAATTCGAAATGATAAATCCCGTTGTACAATATGCGGGTAATATGGCGGTACTGACTTATAACCTGCACTCATACTCGGGAGATGCACTCTGGAAAGAAAACTGCACAGAGGTTTACTTTTTTGAAGAAAACAGCGGGTGGAAAATTATTCACAGCCACTGGTCGCTTACCAGACCTTCTGCTGAGTAGTTCACTTTAACCTATAAGGGTTTGATTTGGATAAAATATTAACCTTCGTTGACAGACAATCGTTCAGAGAATGGCTTGACAGGTATGGAGCTGAGAACGATGGAGTTTGGCTGCTCTTTGGTAAAAAAGGGGAATTTGTAACACTCACTGCGGAACAAGCGCTGGAGGAGGCGCTTTGTTACGGGTGGATAGACGGAAAACTGCAATCCATTGACGATAATACTTACAAAAAGTATTTCGCGCGGCGCTTACCTAAAAGCAAATGGTCTGAAAAAAATAAAAAACTGGCGCAGACTCTTATTAAAAAGGGTTTAATGACTCCACCGGGTTTTGACGCCATAGAGTGCGCCCAAAAAAACGGCATGTGGGAGAACGCTAAAAGCATCACTATTAACGATGAACAAATAGAGAAATTCCGGGAAATCATTCAGCCGCATGAGCCGGCATACACCAATTTGCTGGCAATGTCAAATTCGGTACAGCGCACATATACACTATTCTATCTTGATGCCAAGTCCGACAAAACGCGCCAAACCAGACTCGAAAGGATAATTGACAGACTTAATAAAAATTTAAAACCGATGTAACGGCAATCAGTTTTTAACCAGATAAAAACAAAAAAGCAAAAACTGTGAATAGGATATGTGGCAATCTGTTAATTTGCAGCGAATTCTCCCTTTGAATGGAGTACGGAGCAAGCCGGGAGGGATGTCGGGAAGCCGAGTTTATATGCGTATTTATTTCTTCCTTTTACACCCAAATACATTTGTTGTGAATCGGGTCAACGCCCCGATTCTACGAAACACATTTCCTTTAGTATATTTCGGTATAAAACATAATTAATACTGTTTGGCGTAGAAGCTGGTCGGCGACCAGCTTCAAAAAATGCGGGGGAGAATAAATTTTCAGTTATGCAGCTTTAAAAGAGCTTACTTCTTCAGATAAAACAAGATAAACAAATACCTTTTTATATTAAATTGAGAGAATGAGTACGGCGTTGGTAAGGGATATATACAACAGGTTTGAAATGAAAAACGAAAGTATTAATTTAATACTGTATTTAAACTACCACTTAAATTATGCACATGCTGCGGACAAAATGGAATTTATTAATGTGTTAGCTAACTAAAACTTATTCCTATTAAATATATAGGAGCAAAGTAAAAGATGTCGGAAAAACAAATATTGGATATCGCATCCGAAATATTTTTTTCTTCTCTAAAAAGCGGATACAAAGAGCAGAAATTACTTCCCGATAACAAACTGATGGAAATAACACTTTTATTTATTGAAGGAATAATTAAGGAATTTGCACGCGGTTATATATCAAATATTATTCTCATGTTCCTTAATAAAATCGTAGGGAAAAAAGATGCGGCTTATGAATTAAAGAAACAAATTTCCGCATTATTAATAGAGCCTCTTAAAACCGGACTCGAACAAACGAAAATTGCAATTGAAATAAAATCTCCTAACGACTCTCAAATTAGCTATGGAATTTCAAGATTCAGAGATGCGTTGTTGAATTTTGACAAGGCATACAATTTGGCCACTGATAAAGAGAAACCCTTTATCAGTCTGTTACGTGGCTTGGTTACGCGCCAAATTCCAGGTGCTGAGATAGAATGTGCGATTCATTTGAACACGTTTATCGAAGCTGCAAACGAACGCATCGGGTATTATCATGCGGAGATTTTGAGAATTGAAGAACGAATATCCGGGCTTGAGGCAAGATTAAGTTCCGTGCCCATAGCGGCCGTCCCAAAGGGACTAGGCGGAGGCAGTTTTGCAAGCATTGCCATAAACGAAGAAAATTCCGAATATAACGAGATCTTATATGAAATTGCGATAAACCGGAAAAGCATGAAAGAGATAAACGAAATTTCCAATAAATTAAATGATGTGATTTCCGCTCTCTGTGAATTTTTATAAACCGAAAGACTAAAGTTTTCACTTTGTCAAATCCAGGCTTTTATTCGCGTAAAATCCAGCTTAAAATTCTCCCTTTGAATGGAGTACGGAGCAAGCCGGGAGGGATGTCGGGAAGCCGAGTTTATATGCGTATTTATTTCCGTCTTTTGTACCCCAACACACAAGTTGTGAATCGGGTCAACGCCCCGATTCTACGAAACGCATTTCCTTTAGTATATTTCGGTATAAAACATAATTAATATTGTTAGGCGTAGAAGCTGGGCGGCGACCAGCTTCGCAACTTGTGTGTAAAAAAATAGTAGTACAGCGGTTAAAACAGTATACCAAGTAAAGGAGTTTGCTTAAGAAAATACACATATTTCTTCCTTTTATGCTCCAACACACAAGTTGTGAATCGGGTCAGCGCCCCGATTCTACGAAACGCATTTTCTATAGTATATTTCGGTATAAAATATAATTAATATTGGTTGGCGTAGAAGCTGGTCGGCGACCAGCTTCAAAAAATGTGTGTAAAAAAGAATAGTAGTACAGCGATCAAAACAGTATACCAAGTAAAGAAGTTTGCTTAAGAAAATACACATATTTCTTCCTTTTACACTCCAACACACAAGCTGTGAATCGAGTCAGCGTCCCGATTCTACTAAAATGACTGTGGCTGAAAGACACATTGCATCAAATGCTTTTACAATCCCGGCAACGCCGGACCACTCCGGCGTGCAGTGTTTTAATTTATTCCTTTAACTCACTTTCCCTTGCTTTTCTTTTACAAAAATGATATTATAGTGCTCAAATGTTTACTATTTTATACGACTTGATGAACAGGAAAAGCAAAAATGAATGGAACGGCAAACAAGGCCTTTATTGACCTGAAGCAATACTCGTTGCCGGGCGGGGGAGAGGCAAAAATAACAAATCTGTATCCGGCAATTCCCCGCAACAGCGGCGCTGTGGGGTTCGATATTTACGATTATGAATTTCTCTTTAACTGCCGCGAAGTTAAGGACATGATACGCGAGGGGCGAACCATAGGCTGCTTTTACATAGAGTCGCCGGGAATGCGTTCGTTACTGCGCCGGCTTAAAGTAGATACCTTTGAAATGCTTACGGCGGCAAGCTCAATAATAAGGCCGGGAGTTGCCGAAAGCGGCATGATGCGCGAGTTCATTGCAAGGCATCGGGATCCGCGTAAAAGAAAATACCTTGTACCGCAGATGGAGGCCTGCCTTGGCGAGACTTACGGGGTGATGATTTATCAGGAAGATGTAATTAAAGTGGCTCACCAGATTGCCGGTCTTACGCTTGAAGACGCGGATATTTTACGCCGCGCGATGAGCGGTAAAATGCGATCGCACAGCGTAATGAACCAGCTTGCAAAAAAATTTTTCAGTTCGTGCCGTGAACGGGGGCTTACGGATTACGCGGCAAAGGAACTCTGGCGTCAGATAGAGTCGTTCGCGGGGTACGCTTTCTGCAAGGCGCACAGCGCGTCCTTTGCGCTGCTTTCGTTTCAGGTGGCGTATCTTAAGGCGCATTATCCGGCCGAGTTTATGGCATCGGTATTAAGCAACGGAGGCGGTTATTATTCTGCTGCTGTTTATGTGCAGGAGTGCAGGCGGCTGGGCCTAAAGGTGTTGCTCCCTTCGGTAAACACTGCCGAAATTGAATATACCGGCAGCGGCAATACGGTGCAAATAGGTCTGCTTTCAATTAAGAATTTTTCTTATGCTTCTGCCGAAATTATTGTTGAAGAAAGAAAGCGGAACGGCAGGTATGTTTCGCTGGCGGATTTTATGGTGCGTACGCGCCTTGCTTACGAAGAAACCGCCATGCTTATAAAATGCGGGGCAATGGATTGCTTTAACGAAACCCGCCCTACGCTTATGCGTCTGCTTGGCATATACATAAAGCGCCGCAGACTGCTTGATGACGGGTACAGCGATTTGTTCATGAATGAAACATTCGGCCTTGAAGCCGAGGTGCGTACCAATGGGGATTATTCGCTTGAAGAAAAATGCCGGTTTGAGTATCAGGCGTTTGACTATATGGTTACCCGGCATCCACTTGAGTTTTACGGCGGCTATTGCAACAACGCGTCAGTTACAACTGCCAACCGGATTTCGAAACTGCATGGCAGGCGCGTTAAAATGGTGGGGTGGTATATGGCTTCCAAAAGAATAAAAACAAGCAAAGGGGAAATTATGAAATTCCTTTCGCTTGAGGATTTGACGGATACTTTTGAAGCGGTGCTGTTTCCCAAAGTATACTCGCAGGTGGCCGAAAAAACTTTTTCAATGGGGCCTTATGTCATTGAAGGGGTCATTGACGCGGAGGCGGGCAATAATATTATTGTTGAAAAACTTGAGGTGCTTGCCGGAAGCGATGTGAAATCGGAGTTCAGAAAAGATACCGCCGATGACGCCTACACGCCCGATGACGAAGGCTTCAGGGAGGATGACGTTAATTACGCGCACCTTGCCAAAACCATAGATCCACAAATACTTGTGCGCGCCTATGCGGGGTAAACAGTGAAAATTTATATTACTGTAAATATTGCGCGGGGCGGCAAATGATTCCTTTGCATGTACACTCGTGCTACACCCTGTTGCAGGGGGCCGCCAATATTGAAATGCTTGTGGCAAGGGCAAAGCAAAACAGGCTTGAGGCGCTTGCCCTTACGGATACAAACGGAATGTACGGCTTTGTTGAGTTTGCAAAACAAGCCGCGGAGGCGGGTATAAAACCAATTTTTGGCGCGTATATAGATGATGAACAAAACAAGAACGATTACGCGGTTTTTCTCGCGCGTAATATTAAGGGCTACGAGGAAGTCTGTAAAATTATTACCACAAAAAAACTAAAACCCGATTTTTCTCTTACAAGGCTTTTGGAAGCTGAGTTTCCAAATCTTTTTATACTGATAAATTCGGTTGAGCTCTTGCAAAAAATTCCGCTACGGTCTAATATTTTTGCGGAGCTAATTGCTACTAAAAAGAAAAAGGCCTCCACAAGAAAACTGTATGAGTTTGTTAAAGAAAAGGGGATGCGTTATGTGGCTTCGAACCCGGTTTACTTTTTGGATGAGGACGATTTTTTACTGCACAAGGTGGTAACCGCAATAAGATTGCGCGGCGCTATTGCCAACCTTTTGCCCGAAGATACGGTTGACGAAGAATACTATTTTAAAGATACCGCGATGCTGGATGAGCTTTGGAAAGGCTTGCCAGAGGCGTTGAATAGTATTAATTACATTGCCGATAACTGCAATGTTGATATTGGAATAGGCAAATATAAATTTCCGGTTTTTACCGTGCCGGATAATGATTCTTTTTCGTACCTGTGGAGCTTGTGTTTTGACGGACTGCGGCAGCGTTACCTGCGCATTACGGACGAAATAAGAAAACGTCTTGAGTACGAGCTTAGCGTGATAAACGACCTGGGGCTTGTGGATTATTTTCTGGTAGTGTGGGATATTGTGCGCGAAGCAAAACGCCGCGGCATGATGATGATCGGCCGTGGATCGGCCGCAAACAGCATTGTTTCCTACTGTCTCGGTTTTACGGAAGTTGACCCCATACGTTACAAATTTTATTTCGAGCGTTTTCTTAACAGAGGGCGTTCTTCTCCGCCGGATATTGATATAGATTTTTCGTGGCGCGAAAGGGACGAAATTATCAGGTATGTGTTCGAAAAATACGGGTACGATAAAGTGGCAATGATTTCCACGCATATTACTTTCCGCGCCAGGTCTGCTTTCAGGGAGGTTGCCAAAGTGTTCGGAATGTCCGAAAGCGAGGTTTCAAAAATAAGCAAACTGATTCCCTGGACAAGCGCGAAGAACCTGCCCAAAGTGGCGGAACTATATCCTGAAGCAAAATCGCTTGATTTTAAGGACGAACCGTGGAAAAGCATTGTATCAATTGCCGCCAGGCTTTCGGACTATCCCCGTTACATAGGCATACATCCGAGCGGCATAGTCATATCCCCAAAACCTATAACCAACTTTACCGCGCTTGAATACGCCAAAAATAAGGGACTGGGAATAATAGTAACGCAGCCCGATATGTATGGTATGGAAGATATGGGGCTTATAAAAATAGATTTGCTAAGCCAGCGCGCGCTTGGCGTTTTGCGCGATACCGTTAAGCGCATAGGCGCGCTTAAAGAGAACACACAACAAAACAGACGGGCGGCTATTTTTAATTTGGCCGAAAGCCTGTCTGTTCGGTAATTACTTAACTATCGATTTAAGCAAAATTATAACAATCAGTATGCAGAAGCCTGTAATGAACGTATAGTTTATTATTTTGCGTTTTGAGGGATGCGTGAGCGGTTTGATATTTAACGAAACCGTCAATAAATAGCCGCGCCAGTTGCAGCTGTGGCATCGGTATATATTGTACAGAGAGGAGGAGCGTATTAAACGCTCAACTATATTTTTGGTATGCGAACGATATAATGTTCCTTCGTTATCACAAACGGGGCACTTGTAATACTGAGGCTCTCTTCTGGTAATTATACGTGATTCCATGATGATACCAAAAATTATATTGAAAAATTATTTGAATAAAACGTAATGTGAAAATTTGTATTGGCTATTAAAGTAAAAGGTACGCTAAAATCAAAAAGTGAACACTTTAAATATATGGAAAAATATTCATTTCTCTATATGATAAAATTTGTGGGCGTATATTTATAAAATAACAAGGTGTAACAAAAAAACAGGTAAACCTTGTGGCAATTTACTTTCTGGATACTAATACCGGCTGGGCTGCAAGCGATGATGGTGATTTATATTTTACTACAAATGGAGGAGTACCTGTTACCAGTGTATCCACTACTGAAAGGAATAAAATACATGTCAGCAATTACCTGCTACAAAATTATCCAAATCCCTTTAACCCATCAACAACCATAAATTACAATATTCCCGCGGAAGGACATGTTGAAATTTCTGTATTTAATATACTTGGCCAAAAAGTAAGGGAACTTGTCAACGAGTTTAAACATGCCGGTTCGTTTACAGTTAAATTTGAGGCGGGTGATTTGTCATCAGGCGTGTATTTTTATATTTTAAGAACGGGTGGTTTTGTTGAGACTAAAAAACTAATCATTCAAAAATAGCATCAAATGTAAAAGATTTTATCCTGCAACTTAGTTTTTAACTAACAACTCTTTTTATAATATGTCGGCAAAGGTTGCGTGTAGAAGCTGTTTTGTTTAACTTGCATGTGGAAATCTGTTATCAATAACAGTCGAACAATTTTGGGTGATGCCATAACACAATAAAACCGCGTGAATCAATTCCATTCTTTCTCGCAGTGGGTAATTATTAAAACAATATAATAGTTATAAATACGGCTTCACATATATCAATAAACTAACTATGGTGGATATATGAAAACTCTTAAAGCACTATTGCTTTCCTTTTTAATTTCAATAAGTATATACTCTCAGTTTATACAACCCGTAACCAAATTAACCGCTACAGGCGGAGATGTCATGGATATGACCGGGGCTTCCACCTCTGTTTCTGCTGATGGAAAAACCATTGTAACCGGCGCATGGGGCAGCTCACTTGGAAAAGGGGCTGCTTATGTTTTTTATTATTCGGGAAGCGCCTGGAATAATCTGAAATTAACCGGAACCGGTGGAACATTATCCGGTAATGCTTTTGGGCAGTCTGTTGCAATATCCGGGGATGGAAATACAATAATAATTGGCGCTCCACAGGAAGGTAATCCTGTAAAAGGCGCGGCTTGGATATTTACAAGAAACGGGAACTTGTGGAATCAGCAGGCAATTTTGCGTCCAAGCGATGCTACAAATAATGCCATGGTTGGCTATTCGGTTTCTCTTTCGGATGATGGTAATACGGCTGTTGTTGGTTCTTTTGGCGATCTTTCCGGTGCAGGGGCTTTCTGGGTATTTTATCGCGTAAATAATGCCTGGGTTCAACAGGGTTCCAAAATAATTGCAGCCGGTAATGTTGGCGATGCCTGGCAGGGATGTTCTGTTGATATTTCCGGAGATGGAAATACAATTATAGAAGGAGGCTATAAAGACAATAATAATATTGGCGCCGCATGGATATTTACCCGCTTCGGCAATGGGTGGCTTCAGCAGGCAAAACTTTGCGCTGATGATGCTGTTGGCGCCGCCGGCATTGGCGCATGTGTTGCAATTTCGCATGATGGAAATACGGCTGTTGTTGGCGGGTTAAATGATAATAATCAATATGGAGCTGCATGGGTATTTACGCGTACAAACGATACCTGGACTCAACAGTGCAACAAGCTTGTTGCTTCCGCGTTAAGCTCTAATGCAAAATTCGGGTCTTCTGTAGATATTTCTGCCGATGGCAATACTATTCTTATTGGCAATAGTAACGATAATAACACAAATGGTTCGGTTTCTCTCTTTGCACGTAGCGGTTCAAAATGGAATGTGATTAGTAATAGATTCCTGACGAACGCTGCCGGTGCATATTTTGGCTCTTCCGTTGCACTTAATTCCGACGGCTATTCTCTTGCAATTGGCGGTCCTATGTACAATAATATTGGAGCCGTCTGGATGTTGAACAGGTACGCCGATATTTATTCAAGCGCCGCAAGTATATCACCTTCAACTACAACTGCAGGCCTTGAAAACACTTCCTGCACTATTACTTTTTCATTAAGCGGCGGTCAAATGGTAAATGGCGAGTTGTATATATATACTCCTCAGGACTGGATAGTCGGAGCTGTAAGTTCTTCTATTGGGAATGCTTCGTTAATTTATCAGGGTTCGCAATACGGCGCTGTTGTTAAAGTATCGTCTTTATCAGTATCAAAAGGGCAGCCCGTATATATCAATTTAACAAAAGTTGTTCAAGGTCATACAACAGGCAACATTGTTTTTCCTGTAAAGTTTAAAGCTGCCGCCACAGAGAACCTTTCGGAATTAGTTAATGAGCCTTCGGTGTATGTTCAGCCTATTATGGTTTCAACCGGAGAGTATTTTATTACTTCTCCTAAAAAGGATGATAAATGGCAGTCCGGAACATATAAGTACATAGAATGGAAACGTACAGGAGGAATTGTTTATGGTACTATGTTGCTTGAATATTCAACGGACAATGGTAATACATGGACGGCTATTAATAAAACTCCTATTGCTGGAATAATGAGATATTCGTGGCTTGTGCCGAATGTTAACTCATCCGTTTGCAAAATTCGCATGTCAAACTTTACAAGCCATAAAGTATACGATATTAATGATGAACCATTTGCAATATACACGCAAAATTCATTATTTGGGAATTATCCAAATCCGTTTAACCCATCAACTATAATAAATTACAATATTCCTGCGGAAGGACATGTTGAAATTTCTGTATTTAATGTACTTGGCCAAAAAGTAAGGGAACTTGTCAACGAATTTAAACGTGCCGGTTCGTATACAGTTAAATTTGAGGCGAGTGATTTGTCTTCTGGTGTGTATTTTTATACTTTAAGAATGCGTGGTTTTGTTGAGACTAAAAAGTTAATTATTCAAAAATAATATCAACTGTTAAATGCATATTACTATTTCTGTTTGGGAATGTTGTACATAAAAACGTTTTCCCTTATTTTAAATATAATTGGTTGTTTGCTGTAGCAAGCAGACAGTTTTGTGTGATGCCATAAAAATGAAACCGCTTGAATTAATTCCATTCTTTCTTGCAGGCTGTAATTATTACAAAAATATAATAATTACAAATACGGCCTCACGTACATAAATATTATGTATATATTAAAGCGCTATTTCACTCTATAAAATTTTGCATTATTATCGATAATTAAAAAATTAAACTAATAAAGCTACAAATAGAGGTAATATGTTATACGGGCATATTCTCGTATTTCCACTTTTACTTGTAGATAATATAAAAGGGCTGTGGAACCATAAAGTCCTTTTTTTACAGAATAGTTAAGGGCAACTTGTAATGGTTATATACGGGCGTATGGAGCTCAAAAAACATATTTTAACAAAGCATTATAAAATATTATTTGTCATATTTATAGCATTATGGAATTCGGGATGTATAGATTTGCCTACTGATTTAAAAGCTCCTCAGTGGGATGTTGATCTCAATGTTCCAATTGTAAGCCGCAGTTATACGTTAAATGATATTATTAAGCAACAGAATTACATCTCAATCTCCGGTTCATCTTCGGCAGATAGCATATACATTATACAATCCGAAAAATATGCGCAATCAATTAATATTGCGGATTTTGTTAAGGCAACTACCGAAACATCTTTAACCGGCAACCTGATTCCGGTTAGTAGTCTGATAGATACAAGTATAGCAATTTATCTTCCTATCCCGGATGGTGCGGTATTAAATAAGGCTGTTTTTTCGAGCGGTACGTTAAAATTTCATGTTATCAATCCGGCTTCGGTAACAGCTAATATAACAATCACTTTTCCCGGAATAATTAAGGACAATTCGGCGCTTAAAATTACCATGTATGCTTTGCCGGGCGATAATGGCGCTGTACAGTATTCGCTTGCAGGTTATAATTACAGCCTGCCACAAAATCAACAGTCGGTAAATCAAAACAAAATACAAATGATTGTTGGAGCTTCCATGCCTAATGGCCCGCTTCTTTCGTTTTTGGATATGGATTTCTACTGTTCCGATTTTTATTTTAGTTCGGTAACCGGTTATCTTCCTGCAAGAGATTTGGGTACAAAAACAAATTCTTTTGTAATTAACCTTGGTAAAGCAGAAGACTACAGAGATAAAGTCTCTTTGAAAAGCAGCAACTTAAATCTGAATATCAATTGTATTTCGCAAAACCAGAATCCATTCGGATTTGAATTAACCAATGTTAATATTATTGGAGAAAGGGAAGATGGCAGTAAGATTTATTTATTGGATAGTACCGGCAGCCGAAATTTTACAATAAAAATAAACAACGGTTCTTACTATTATCAGTTTACACAAAATAACAGCAATCTTAATTCGTTTATAAGTTTTCTGCCGAGTAAGGTTACGCTTAATGCAGATTATATAATGAATCCGGATGGCGCTACTGGTACCGTTGCTGTAACAGACTCAATAAAGTTCACAACGGATTTTTCAACTTCAAGCGCTCTGGCTTTTGAAAGCTCTATGATAGCCGATACTGTTAGTGTTAATATCACCGACCAGGACAGCATTAAGATTAAAGACGCCAAAACAGCCTACATTAATGTGGATGCCCAGAATGGCATTCCGTTAAATACCACGCTTGATGTAACATTGCTTGACAGGCAATATAAAACATTGTTTACATTAAAGAACAGCAACAGTGTAAAACAAACCATAGCTATTGATCCGGCCGCAGTAAACTCAAATGGTGAAGTTATAAACGCTGCTAATTCAAATTTGGTAATACAACTGGATTCCACACAGACAAAAATGCTATCAGCCGCCAGGTATGTTGCTTATTCTGCTTACGTATATACAAATACTTCAAACAATAATCCGGTATCCGGAGCTAAGTATGTCACTATAAGGCCAAATAACACTCTAAAACTAAACGTGTATGGCGGTGTAAAATACCATGTTAATACAGACGATTTGAAATAAAAGGAGAACAGAACATTGAAAACTACAGCAATTCTTTTTTTAATTTCAATAGTGTTGAGTGTAAATGCGTTTGCCCAGTATGGTTCCGAAGCCGTAACTGATGCGCGAAGCATGGGTATGGGAAAAACAGCCAATGCAACTTCGCAAGGAGTTTATTCGCTTGGTATTAATCCCGCAAGACTTGTTAAAACCGAAGAAAGGATTGATTTTGTTACAGCGTTACCTTTACCTCATGTAAGTGTTTCTGCGGGGACAAATTTTATTACCATAAATGATATAAACTATTATTTTGACGGTAAAACTTATTCGGATAACGATAAGAGGAATTTAAATTCGCTTTTTAACAACGGGGGATTGATTAATGGTGATTGTTCGTTTACTCTTTTATCGTTCGCAATCAGGTTGAAGCCTTCAATAGGGGCGTTCGCGTTTTCCATTAATGATGTTGTAGACGGCAACTTTACCGTCCCACGGGCGGTTTCGTCCGTGTTATTAAACGGTAATCCTGAAAATTCCTCTTATAGTTTTGATGATACAAAATTAAGAGGCTGGTGGATACGAAATTACTCATTAAGTTATGCAAAGAAAATTGATGAAGTAAAGACCTCGGTATTTGATAAATTAAGCGCGGGTATTTCTATTAAATACTATCAGGGGTTTGCTTATGCCAAAAGCGAAAACCTGAATGGAAATTCAATACGGACCGGCACGGATAACGTGATTTCGTTAAATACAAACTATTCGGTAAAAACCGCTTTTTCGGATAATTTTCATGTGAAATATGCTTTTGATACTACTGCAAAAAAAGATGCTGAAGTCAGTCCGTTTTCAAGTCCCGCTGGTACTGGCTTTGGAATAGACCTTGGTTTTAATGTAACTGTCTGTAAAGAGTATGATGTGGCTTTAGCCATAACGGATATTGGAGGAATTACGTGGAATAAAAACACAGCTCTTACTTATTCCGACATGCAGTATTCATTAAATGATATTTTCAACAAAGATCAGCGCGACTCTTTAAAAAATAAATTTAAATCTGTCAGCAAGCCGGTTGAAAGCTTTTCAACCGGCTTGCCAACCACATTAAGGTTCGGTATTGCGCGAACGTTCGATTTTAATGATGGTGGTTCCTTTCCCGGTAAACTGCTTGTTGCTTTGGATATAAACCAGGGCTTTAATGATGAACCCGGAAACAGTACCAAAACCCGTGTCTCCTTTGGAGGAGAATGGATAACCGCTCGCGGCGTACCAATTTTACGTACGGGTTTTTCGTTCGGCGGGTTGTACGGCTTCCATTGGGGCCTTGGGCTGGGAATAGATACCGGTCCGCTTGAATTTAATTTCGCGACTTTCGATTTGCAGTCTTTCTTAAAACCTAATTCGGCAAAGTATATTTCCGTCGCTTTGGATTCGCGTTGGAAGTTTTAATTGCTATCTATATAGTAAACAACAACAAGTTTACTTCGCGAATTCTTTAAACCGCAGGTCTTCCTTAAACTTTGTTCTTGCGGGATTTCCTTCCGCCAGATAGATCCTTCGACCTGTTATATCAAATACCGATGCCCATATTGTATCAAAGTTTAGTCCTTTGGAATACTGACACATAAATCCGTGTTTACCGCTTAGTATTGCTTTTGTATGTTCAACGCTATCAGTATAAGGAATATTCTTTAACGCGTTATATGCGGTTTTGTATCTTGTTTGTGACTGAAAAGAATTAATCTCGCCTCCATCATGCCGTGTCATTTCATTTGAAGTAAAGTTGTTTACGGTAACAATAAAGTTCTCTCCCGTTACGCTTTTTTCGGGTTGTCTTATGTTTATTTCACACGGATTACATTCCACTACAACCATATTACTGCTGTTATCGGCAAGTATAATATTGCAGCTGGAAGCAATCGGCAGGCTTTTTAAGGCCGCTATTCCTTCTTCAACGGTTTTACAGTTTTCCAAAATGTAGCGTACTAAAAAAACGGAATTTAAGCCCGGTTTTATTTCTTCCTTCTTTGGAATTACAAAAGTCATTCCAACAGCAAGTCCTTTTTCGTTTATTCCTTCTTCTCCGTTAATGAACGATGATGTGTTAAGAATAAAGCTGAGCTTATCCTGTGGTTTATAATAAATACTATTGCTTCCTTTCTTAAGAAAAGGAGGAAGGTCGTTATCTCTGCCGCAGCATATATTTCCGTTATGTGTAAACGCAAATGCAGTGCAGCCTCTTACTTCTGGTAAATCTTTTTCACTTGGGCTTAAGCAACAGCCCATGCACATCATCCAGGCTGAAAATACTTCATAGTCATATCCAGCAAGGTCTGTTAATCCATGAATTTCTTCGGCAGCTTCGGGGAAGTGAAGTTTCAATATCTTAGCGCTTTCTTTTCCTAACTGTAACTGGAACGAATCAAGTTTGATTGGTAATTTAACATCATATTTTTTTAACATGCTTCCTAATTTGGCGCCCATGTTGTAGTGCGTTCCCTTTAATCTCGGGTGGTACATTTTATCCTCTTTTCATTATTTGCGAAGCGTATACTATAATTAAATTTTATGAAATATTGTTCAATTAAATTACAAATGCAATACAAAGCTTTGGAATCAATTAAATTGAATCAATATTATCCCGGGTTATTTTTTGATTTGTTTAAGCTTATAAACTCGTTATATTAATTGACATTATAAAGATTCTTAAGGGAGAGTGATTTTATTAATTCTTTTCGGGGTCGTATCGCTGTTACTTAAGCCATTAACAAAATCGAATAAAAGCGCCATTGCAAATAATCAAATAATCAAATGATATATAATAAGGGAGTTCAATGATTACTGAAAATAGTATGCTTATGAGAAATGCGCGTTCAGCGCTGTCGGGTAAATGGGGTAGGGGAATAGGCGTATGCATAGTTTATTTAATTGTCGGTATCCTATTCGAGTTGATTCCTATTCTTGGTAATTTTTTATGGATAATGATTACTGCTCCAATGTATTTGGGGCTATGTATGTATTTCCTCGCCTTTATACGGAATGAGTCCCCTGAGTTAAATTATCTATTCAAAGGAATGAATAACTATATTACGGGTTTTATTACTTATTGGCTCCCATGTTTATATGCCTTGCTTTGGTTACTTCTTTTTATAATTCCGGGAATAATAGCGTTTCTTTCATATTCTCAAGCTTTATTTATAGTTGCTGACGATCCGGGAATAAGAGCAAACGATGCAATTAAAAAAAGCAAACAAATGATGTATGGTTACAAAAAACAGTATTTCTTTCTCGGGTTAAGAATGGCAGTACTAGGATTACTATGTATCTTAACTCTTGGGATAGGGTTTATATGGCTTATGCCATACGCTATGACTTGCTTTGCATTGTTTTATGAGGAAGTAAAAAAGAGCTATGAGGAAAAAGAGAATGTTGTTGTTGAAGAAGGATTATAGGAAGTAGAAAAATAATCCCGGAAGCTTGTGCTTCCGGGATTATTAAATTATTATTCTATAATAAAATCATACGAACCGGCAACAAGTTCAACCGGTTTTGTGCTAATAATTGATTTACTTTTGAGCTTTACTGTTTTGCCTGTTAGAAACAAAGAAGCAGTGCTGTTTGCTGGCACAGTAACATGATAAAAAACACTACCATCTTTCTTTACCCAACTGGAAACTATTTTGCCATATGGGCCATTATGCTCTGTTTTGCAGGAATCGAGTCCGGCAACAAAATTAGGTTTCAGTATAATGTTTTTAAATCCGGGTTGTGTTGTATCCGGCAAAATACCGCCCAGAGCCTTATAAAACCATGCACCAATTTCACCGAACATGATATGATTGCGAGAAATATCGCTTTCGGTTTTAAGCGGCCAGTTTTCGTAAAACGTAGTGGCGCCGTTTACAATCCAATAACCCCACGAAGGATATGTCTCCTGTGCGGCAACTTCATAAGCCAGATCAGCATAACCGTTATTGCTGAGCGCGCCCAGAATAGTCTTGCTGCCCAGTAAACCAACATCTATATGCTTGTTATCATCAATAACGCGTTTTGCAAGGTTAGCTGCAACTTTATTCTTCATATCTTGCGGTACAACACCCCAGTATAATGGTGCGCTTAACTCGGTTTGAAATCCCTGATCATATATGCCGGTTTCCTTATTCAGATATTTTGTATTGATTGCATCCGCAATTTTATTTGCAAGGGCCGAATACTTTTTATAATCATCTGTTTTATTCAGTAGTTTTGCAGCACATGCAAGTATATGCGCGTCTGTATAATAATAAATTGATGATGTGAATTCTTTCGGTGTTTTGGACTTTACCGGAACCCAGTCTCCAAGTCCCCAGGTGGTTATTCCATCGGGACTAATTTCTGTAATGTGATCAACATATAATTTAATGTTGTTGTAGCAGTCACTTAGTAATTTAATATCTCCGTAGTACAAATAAATGTTCCAGGGGATAATTGCAATTGAGCTTGTCCAATCGGGGCCGTTGCCCCATTTATAACCCCATCCGCCCCAGGTTGGAATTATTGAAGGAAGCACTCCGTTTGGCTGTTGCTCATCGCGATGATCTGCAAGCCATTTTTCATATACGGTAATGCCGTCAAAATTATACAAGCCTACTTCCGATGCAATTTGCGCGTCACCGGTCCAGCCATTTTTTTCGCGTTGAGGGCAATCTGTCGGGTAACCGAACATGTTTGATAAATATGAATTGTTTGCGGCATACCTTATTTTATTAATTGTTTCATTTGAACACTCAAAATTGCCAACAGGAGGAATATCGCTATGCATGAAAACTCCCTTCAAACTTTCCTTTGTAAGTTCAATCGGTTTATCGCTTAAAATCTCCACATACTCAAAACCCTTGTAATTAAAATGAGGATAAAATGTCTCTTCTCCATTGCCGCTTAATGTATAAATGTCGGTCTGAAACGGATCGGTATCGTCAGTTGGTCTGTAATGTACATTAATGTTTGACTGATCCACGTTCCCAAGACTATCAAGCAGTTCGGCGTGCGTCAGGCGCAATGTTGTACCAGCTTCGCCTTTTACTTTTATTATGCTTATACCGGCAATGTTTCGTCCCAAATCGTAAATGTATTTCTGATTACTGACCTTATGCATGGTTATGGGGGTAATCTCTTCAACAAAACGTATTGGCTGTAATACTTGAGCGGTAATATTATTTGAAGGTGCGGAAACCGTTATTATGTTATTCCATTTGGAAGCGTCGAATCCAGTTGTATTCCAGCCCGGTTGTTCAAGTCTTGCATCCTGGTGCTCCGCTGTGTAGATGCTGTTAAATATAATTGGACTGAGTGATGTTTTCCAGGTTTCGTCAGTATAAATTGTTTCAACATGATTATCGGTATAAGTAATTCGTAAATTCAGGCAAAAACGCGGGCGCGAACGCCAGGGCGCTTTATGAAACTCCCACACAGCTGTTGATTGATGATTATACCAGCCATTGCCAAGCAGTACGCCAATTGCAGTTTTATTTTTGTTAATTAATGTTGTTACATCATAGGTTACATATAAAGTGCGCTTATCGAAACGAGTATACATTGGGTCCAGTCTGTGATCTCCTACGCGTTGACCGTTGATAAACAACTCGTAAAGCCCCGCGGCTGCAATATAAACTCTTGCGCTTTTTATTTTGCCATGTGCTGAAAATTCTTTTCTGAAATACGGAGCCGGCTTACGAGTACTGTCTTTGGTGTCTGTAATCCATTTGCCCTGCCAATTATTCATGTCCATCATTCCTGTCTCAAACGATGCAATTGAAGAAGCCTTAGATTGCTTGCTGTTTTTATCCCAGATAAGAACCTTCCAATAGTATTTTGTAAAGGGTTTAAGCTTTTTACCAGTGTAAACAAGCTGCATTTCATCGCCTGTTTTGTGGCTGGTGTTCCACATATCGGCTTTGTTTCGGGTAAGTAAAATAGAATCTGAAGAAACAAGAAGCTGATAGCCTTTTTGTATGGCTCCCTCTCTCGTATCGCTTAATTGCCATTTGAGTCTTGGCGAAGGGGTGTCAAAACCTATTGGGTTAATAAGGTTTTCGCAATTCAAATTTACAGGAACACATTGACCGTAAGCGCCGGGCCAATAAATAAGTGTAAATACAAACAATGCAAGAAAAAATATATTTTTCATAGAATATCACTTGTGTTTATGAATATTTAATTAATACGGTGGCTCCGGTATGTAAATTAAAACATGTAGCAAATATAACATTCCTAATCAATACATTCTATAAAATGACGACTAATAAGAAAATAGTATATATATCTTCAATATATTATGAGCTTTTTAGAAAAGAATATTTAATTTATAATTTTATTTATGTGATCTGTAATAAATGGGAAATGCCGCGTTGCGAGACAAAAACTATAGTGCGGAATTTGAATTTTGCGAGTTTAAATTAATGCTTTGAGTAGTATCAGTTTTATTTATGCCCATAATAATATGTTTTCCGAATACTAAAATACAGAATTAAGCCTATAGGCTTAATTCTTAAAAATTAAGCCATATAACTTAATTATTAGAAATTAAGCTATTTGACTTAATCATAAAAAAATGAGTAAATTATACTTAACAAAGCAAAAAAAAATAAACATGAATAATATTGGCGTAATAACAGGAGATATTGTCAATTCGAGCTCAATAAAAAACAAGAATAGGCAACAGCTGCTTGCTGTTTTAAAAAGCTCCTTCAGGGAAATAAACAACCATGTAATAAAAGATAAGAAAAGCTCATTCGAAATATTCAGAGGCGATAGTTTTCAGGCGATTCTTAAAAAACCGGAACTTACATTACTTGCAAGTATGCTTATAAGAGCAAAACTAAGAAGTATTGCAAAAGATAGTACGAAACATTCATCTAAAGACGTATGGGATGCGCGTATAGCTATAGGCATCGGGCAAATAGATTATAAATCGCATAAAACCATAGAGTCGGACGGGCAGGCATTTCTCTTATCAGGTAAAACTCTTGATGGTATGAAAAAAATGGATCATAGATTGCAAATAGCAACACCATGGCAGGATGTAAACAGTGAATTGAAGGTATCATTCGCTTTTGCCGATGCTATAATAAATGATTGGTCTAATTTACAGGCGGAAGCTTTTTACGAAATGCTGCTAACCAATAAAATGCAGAAAGATGTTTCCAAAAAACTTGATATATCCGCTGTGGCTTTACATCTTAGGTTAAAAACCGGAAAATACGAATGTCTTAAATTATTTCTCAAAAGATTTGAAAACATAATGACTTCAAAAATATGAACTATTTACAACTTGATATTCTGTTGCGTCTCATTATAGCGCATATCCTGGCCGATTTTATATTCCAGCCGGATAAGTGGGTAAAACACAGGCAGGATCACAAAATCAATTCTAAATACTTGTATTATCATACCATTGTAATTGGTGTTATTACATTCCTGGCTTTTGGCAATTATGGCGTTATCTGGTTGCCATTGACTATTACAATTTTACATTTCATATTCGACCTTAGTAAATCGTACATAAAAAATAATACTGTCGTAGTATTTTTAACAGATCAGTTTTTACACATTCTGGTTATAGCGCTTTGCTGGTTAAATTATACAGGACAAATGCCTGTTTTATATAATCAATATTGCCATCTGTTTGGAGAACCAAAAGCGCTGTTAATAATAGCTTCGTACATCATTATAACCATTCCAATGTCAATAGTAATTCGTAAATTAACAAGCAACTGGTATTCGGAGGCTTATAGCAGCGATGCAGAAGATAGTCTGAAAAATGCCGGTAAATGGATTGGCATTATAGAACGCTTTTTGGCGCTTACATTTTCAATTATGGGTAAATACGAAGCGATAGGTTTTGTACTTGCAGCCAAATCGGTATTCAGATTTAACGAATTAAAAAATCCGGCTGATAGAAAACGAACCGAATACATACTGATAGGAACTTTAATAAGCTTTGCAACCGCTATTGCTTTAGGCATGGCCGTAAGGCATTTTATTAGGTAAAAAGATGAAATATTATTTTCAAGCCCGGTTTAAAAAGTTATAACCGAGCTTGAAAAATTGAAACTATTTTTCAACAACCCACATGCTTGCATGCTGGCGTATATCTTCCGAAGAGCTGCCAACCATTATATTAAACTCGCCAGGCTCAACAACGCGTTTCATCTGCCTGTTCCATAACGAAAGGGCTTCGGGAGTGATTTTAAAACTAACAACTCCGCTTTCTCCCGGTTCAAGCGTAATACGGTTAAAACCTTTTAATGCAATCATCGGTGTGGTAACACTGCTTATTTCGTCTCTTATATAAAGCTCTGCAACTTCAGTCCCTTTTACATTGCCCGTGTTTTTAATAGTAACCGAAACATTTGCTTCTCCATCAACAGGAATTTGAGAAGGAGTAATTTGTAAATTTGAATACTCAAAAGTTGTATAGCTAAGTCCGTGCCCAAAAGCAAACAAAGGTTTGTTAATTTCGTCAACATATCTGTGTTTGGCCATTGGTTTGCGATTATAATAAAACGGAACCTGACCCACAGAACGGGGGAATGTAACCGGAAGTTTACCGGAAGGATTAACATTGCCAAGTAAAACATCGGCTATTGCAAGTCCACCTTTTTCTCCCGAGAACCAGGATTCAACAATAGCGGGAATACTATCCGCGACCCAGCGGATGCTTAATGGTCTGCCGTTAAACAAAACTACGGCAATAGGCTTGCCTGTTTTGTGCAGGGCCTGTATGAGCTCTGTTTGCGTCTTGTCAAGATCGAGATTTGATTTATCTTTACCTTCTCCAACAACTTTTACATTTTCACCCAGTACAACAACCGACATGTCGCATCTCTCAGTAAGCGCAACGGCTTTCTGCAGGGCATCATCGGAAGATTTGACTGTATCGTATGTGTAGCCGGGTTCATAATTAATCTGTAATTTATTTCCGGCTCTTTGTTTTAATCCTTCCAGAATAGTAATTCCGCTTACGCTTTCTGGCGAATATCCCCCCATATAACCGCATACAGATAATGGTCCAATAACAGCAAGCGATTTAACATCTTTGCTTATGGGCAGGGTATTTTTTTCATTCTTAAGAAGGACAATGCTTTCCTGTGCTGCAGTTAAAGAAAGGTTTTGGCTTTCTTCGGTATGATAGACTTTTAGCGCTAAAGTAGTATCTATGTATGGGGTATCGAATAACCCTAAAAGGAATTTCACTCTTAAAACATCACGGACTGTTTTATCCAAATCTTCTTTAGTAAGCATTTTTTTATTTATCGCAATCTTCATCCATTTAGTTAAACCTGCATGGTTAAAATCGTAAAACTGCATGTTCAAGCCTGCTTTAAGAGTCTGTGTAAGTGCGTCGCTTGTATCAGTGGCAACCTTGTGGTCTTCAAGTGTCATGCGTATAGCGCCCAGATCTGAAAGCACAAACCCTTTAAAACCCCATTCCTTACGCAGAATATCGGTAAGGAGCCATTTATTATCAACGCAGGGAATGCCATCCAACGCGTGATATGCCGCCATAATTGCCATTGCACCGCCATCGCGTACGGCTTTTTCGAATATATAAAGGAAAGATGAACGGGCTTCGCGTTCTCCAATACTTACGGGGGATATATTTGTTCCTGCTTCTGGAATACTATGCACTGCAAAGTGTTTAGGCTCGGCAACAACGGAATTATTATCGGCAAGGGAATTCCCCTGCAATCCTTTTACCATGGCAACCCCGTTTACAGCGCCCAAATACGGGTCTTCGCCGTATGTCTCTTCAATTCTGCCCCAACGTGGATCACGCCCCATACATAGTACCGGACCGAGAATCATATCAACTCCGTGAGCTCTTGCCTCTGTTGCAATTACTCTTCCAATTTTACGGACTAATGCGGTATCCCATGCTGAGGCCAGCTGCAATGGAATGGGGAAGATGGTTCCACCTGTTCCTAAGTAGCCATGTAACCCTTCTTCTATGAATATTATTGGGATGCCAAGTCTTGTATTTTCAACAGCGTACTTCTGAATTTTATTTGCCAATGCGGCCGAGACCGGGTAAAAATCGTGAACAGAGCCTACGCTGGTTGTGCCCAAAACTTTCTCAACTTTAGTTTGCGAATAGCCAAGAATGTTAGGAGCTATGGAGTCCGCAATCTCAATTCCCGAATACATGTCAATTTGCTGTATCTTTTCTTCAAGAGTCATTCTTTTTAGCAAATCGTCAATACGTTTTTCAACAGGCAGGGTCGCGTCTTTGTAAGGATACTTTTTTTGTCCTTCGGACTGTGAGGATAAGAAGAGGACTACGAAACAGCAAAATAAAAAAGGAATGCTTTTTTTCATATTAGTGGCTTGTGTTAGTTTGATAATTAGTTTATTTATTAAGCTAATAACTGCTTTGCAAAACAGTTCACTCTGCATTTTTATAAGCTCAAAATAATAGAACAGCAATACAATAACGTTAAACGGACATAACAGATAAGCTCGTTTAAAAGCATTGTAACATGTATTAGTCAATCTATAAAACTAAAAATCAGCAAACCAATGAGGGAAGGAATTCTGCACAATAAAACCGAACAGGTATTTTATCAACTGATAAAAATCAATTGGTTAAGCAAAGATAAGAATAAAATGGAAAAATCAAAAACCCGCGTTATTACGGGTCTTTGATTTTAAGAATAGTAAAACAAAATTTACTTTGTAATTTTAATAATACTGCCGGCAGTTATGTTAAACTTTTCCGAAAAGTCGCCCATATTTATAGCCAGTTCAAGCAATTTAGAACCATTTACAAAACAGACATTTTCTCCGGTATTAACCGAGGAATAATATGAACCCATTTTAATAACTGACTTTGTGGTATCTGAAGAAAATGTCAACGCAGTTGAAAGAGGAATACCGGTAACAAGGCTTTCTGGAATATTGGAAATACAATTACCAAAATCGTCTGTATATAAAATCTGGCCGAGTATTGTGTTTCCGTTAACGGTAGGCTCCTGTACTGCAAATGTTACAGGCGCGCTAACCTTTGTTCCGAATGTGCTGGCCTGTTTGCCTGAAATAAGCGAACAGATAGCATCGGCATAAAAATCTTCAAAAGATAAATCGCCTGCATTTGCCCCATTAAGCACAGAGGAATTTTCAACATAATAGCAGGTTGAATTTGGGTTATCATGCAATATCCATGTTGCCATCCCGTTATCGGGGGCAAAAACGCGTTTGTTGCCTGTATCAAAAACAAATCTTTTTCCGCCAGCGCCCGGCTCAACAATGCCGGCAATTACTGTTCCGGACGGAAACGATTTTAAAGCTTCGCTTAATAAAAACGAGCCCTGGTATATATCAAATTGTTTGCTCTTAAAATACGTTATTTTTATATCAGGAAAGGTTGAACGTATTTTTCCAAGAACTTTTAACATAAGGTAATCGGATTGATTATTATCGCTGACAATAACCAGATTATCTGCCTGAGCAACGGGTGCAACTACATCTGAGTTTTTGTTGCAGGAGGTGAACAAGGTTCCCAAAATAACAAAAGCCAATAAGGGCATGTAGGTTTTTAGAAAAGAATTAAAGTTGACTATTAAGTTGTGTATTAACCGATACATTATAAACCTGTAATTATTAGAATAAGATTTCAGAACGTATATTTTTAACAATAATAAATGTAAAAAAAACTATATTATTAAGTAATACAATAATTACAGAATAGAATACAGGAAGTTTGTTCGAATTCTTATTTTTTTAATATAATACTTGACAATTATTTTAAAAGACATTAGTTTTCCAGTAACCGATAAAGTAAACGTTTATTAGTATCGGCTGAAAAAACAATATCTCAAATCCTATTATAAAGGAAATTGCATTTGGATAAAAACTATTCTGATTAATTACCTCCCTGTTTGCTGAAAAGAGGAAAAATTAATAGTAAGACAAGTCAGTTATGGTTCTTTTATTATATATAACATAAAGGAGTTATCATGAAAAAACTGGTTACTATTCTGATAATGAGCATTATTTCTATTGCCTGTTGTAGCAGTATTTATGCTCAGTCTGCATCTGCAACCTGGCCGCTAACAAACCCGACTGCAGGAGGAACGGGTTTTGATGTATCTACAGCAGGCCTTATAAAAGCCTCGCCTGAAACGCTTAAAAATATGGAAGTAAACCAATATACAGGGCCCAACACAAGCCAACGCTTAAGAATTATTGGCAATTTATGGCCTACCTGGTGTACCACCCAAATAGATACAGTTTACTTTCAGTACTCTGTTACACCTGCATCCGGCAATTCGTTTTTGGTGACTTCCATTTCGCTTTCGCTTGGAGCTATGAGCTCAAGCAACATGAAAGCAAATTTGTACTATTCGAAGGATTCAACTTTTGCAACATCCACACCGGTTAGTTATTCAACCGGCAATAATAAAAACTATTTCACATCCGGAGCAATGACACAGATAAGCGTTAGTCCCAACGTAAATCTGAATGATGGCGAAACTTTATATTTTAGAATTTACCCTTGGGTAGATAGCACTTCGTCAGTAAGCGGTAAATATATTTGCCCGCAAAACGTTGTGATAAGCGGTACAACAACAGCTCTTGCTTCACCGGCAAGCGCAAACTGGATTCTTGCAAGCACACAGAGCGCTGTTACAACCGGTCTTGTTACCGCAACAAACCAGTCGTTCAGCAGCCTGCTTAAACACTATTCATTTACATATCTTGGTCCCGGAAGCGGAAACCCGAATTGCAGCAGACAGTTACCTCCGGGAGATGGCATTTGGCCTGCAGAAACGAACTATAACCCAGCAAGATATGTACAATATGTTGTTGCTCCAAAACCGGGCGGAACATTATACATAGATACGGTATCTTTTGGAGTTGGCGCTCAATTCTCTACAAATATAAAAGCCGCCGCGTATTATTCGCACGATTCCACTTTTACAAATCCGGTACTTTTAATGGCGGATACCACAATGAATGCTTCTAATCTTGATATAAAAACCTTTGCTATTTCCGATACGGTACAAAGCGGTAAGGCTTTTTATATCAGGCTTTATCCGCACGATACTCAAACAGAAGCTTATGCAAAATTATTCTGTATTGGTAATGTTTGGGTAAAAGGCGCTACAACTGGCGCGAGCGCATCTCTTGCAACTTTAACAACAACCAAAGCCTCGTACATCTCCACAACATTTGCAACAAGCGGCGGTAATGTCAGTTCGGATGGCGGTTCGACTGTAACGGAAAAAGGCGTTTGCTGGAATACTTCAAGCGGTCCTACTATTGCAAATAGCAAAAAGGCTGTGGGAGCAGGAAGCGGGCAGTACACTGCCAATATAACCGGGCTTACAGCCGGTACAACATACTATATAAGAGCTTATGCAACCAACATTGCCGGTACGTCTTATGGTAACGAAGATACTATTTCCACTCTTGCTGTTAAAGTTGTGCCTACGGTTACTACAACCGCAATTACGAGCATAATGACAACAACCGCAACCAGTGGCGGTAGTGTTACGGCCTGGGGCGGAGACACAGTTTCTGCAAAAGGCGTTTGCTGGAATTTAACCGGCAGCCCAACTGTTGCCAACAGCAAAACAATTGATGGTTCGGACATTGGTTCTTTTACAAGTGTTCTTTCCGGTTTACAGGCAAACAAAGCTTACTATGTTCGCGCCTATGCGCAAAACTCGGTTGGTGTTGGTTATGGCGATGAGATTTCGTTTACAACACAAACACCGGCTGCCAGTGTAACAAAGATAGTTGCGGCAAATGGTTCCGGCGATTATAAAACCGTGCAGGCTGCCTTTGATGCCATACCCGATTTCTATACAGGCACATATACCATATACGTTAAAAAAGGTACATATAAGGAAAAAATTACTCTTGGTCAGAATAAAACCAACGTGGTTTTAATTGGCGAAGACAGAGACAGCACAATTCTTACCTACGATGATTACTCTGGCAGAGTTGTAAATGGGACAACGCTTGGCACATCAACATGTCAGTCGGTTGCAATTGACGGCAGCGATTTTACAGCCATGAATATTACTTTCCAGAATACTTCAACAGCCGCTCAGGCAGTTGCATTGAGAGTTAATGGCGATAGAGGAGCTTACTATAATTGTAACTTATTAGGATACCAGGATACATATTATACATGGGGTTCTTACGGAACAGTTCGTACATATCATAAAAACTGCCGTATATCTGGTTCTGTAGATTTTGTATTTGGTAGAAATATTGTTGTTTTTGATAGCTGCATAATTAATTGCAACCGTAACGGCGGAACACTTACTGCTGCAAGCACGGATGCAACTTCAAATTATGGCTATGTTTTCAGAAATTGTAAAATTACAGCTGATTCAATAGGATTTGACGGAGCCGCAATGTCAAGCTTCTATCTTGGAAGACCATGGCAGAATTCACCAAGAACAGTCTTCATGAATACCGAAGAACCTGCTACTCTTAATGCCGCCGGCTGGTTGTCCTGGAATGTTCCTCCCGCTCTTTATGCAGAATATAAATGCACAGGCGCTGGAAGCGCTACCGCGGGACGCGTAAACTGGTCTTCACAATTATCGGATTCAGTTGCTAATACATATACACTTGCTAATATTTTCGGAAAAAATGCAAAAACTCCAAGCTTTGGTTACGATTGGCTTCCATCTTCCAGCGCTCCAATAGTACCTGTGGAAATGGCTGCCTTTACAGCTTCGGTTTCCAACGAAAATGTTACATTAAACTGGTCAACCGCTACAGAAACAAATAACAAAGGCTTTTCAATTGAAAGAAAAGTTGACAACGGCGAATTTGCTTCAATCAAATTCATAAACGGAAAGGGTACTACTTCCGACAGAACAAATTATACTTATACAGATAAAAAGGTTCCTTCGGGAAATATTACTTACAGACTTAAACAAGTTGATCTGGATGGTACTTCAAAGTATACGGATAAACTGACAGTTAAAGTTACTGCTCCTGCGGTTTTTGCTCTTGAACAAAACTATCCTAATCCGTTTAACCCTGTAACTGTAATTAAATTCTCCGTTCCTGTTGATGGAATGGTTAACCTTACAGTTTATAATTTACTTGGCGAAAGAGTTGCTACTCTTATCAATTCTGTTGTCAAGGCGGGTGTTCACGAAGTTAACTTCGACGCGACAAGGTTATCGAGCGGCGTTTATTTCTATAGAATAGATGCCGGCAAATTCAGTTCATCCAAAAAGATGATGCTGCTCAAATAAACTTCTTCTTCATAGTATAAAGACTAAAAGGGCTTCGGGCAATATTACCCGAAGCCCTTTCTTATTTTACCGTTTATCATAAAAAAGTTGATATTTTGATTGGTTTATACGATTTTTGCATCTGAATAATTTCACAACTAAAAAAGGGAGGATTTTTGCTAAGTATGATTGTTAGAAATGAAAAAGAAAGTGATTACGATAGGATTACTGAAATAACAATTGATGCTTTTAAAGATGAGCCTCATAGCCAACATACAGAACAGTTTATTATTAATGCTCTAAGAAAAGCCGGAGCATTGACAATTTCTCTGGTTGCTGAAATTGACGGAAAAGTTGTAGGGCATATAGCTTTTTCGCCAGCTGAGATTTCGGACGGCAGCACAAATTGGTACGGAGCGGGTCCGCTTGCTGTTACTCCCGCCTTGCAAAGGCAGGGGATAGGAACAAAGCTGATGAACGCTGCCATTGCGTTGCTGAAAGAAAAGGGGGCAAAGGGTATTGCTCTTGTAGGAGATCCTGATTATTACATCAGGTTCGGTTATAAAAACAATCCCGCTTTAATTTTGGAGCATATTCCGCAGGAATACTTTATGGTGCTTCCTTTTGGCGAGTGCAAAGCAAAAGGAATAGTAACTTTTCATAAAGCTTTTGAAGCCGTTTCCTGAAAATAAAGCTCAACTCGCTTTAGTATAGCTTAATTGTTATATCAATTCTAATTAAATCCGTAATTGAATAGAAATATTTTATTTGCTTATAACGCAAATAAATGTGTGATACCATTAACTTTATGGTATTTCCAGAATAAAAGTATATTCGGTATCATTTACCTTACTTGCGGAAAACCTCGTAATTGCTTTCAAGAAAAAAATTATTAAAAGCGGCAAGCTTTGCTTTGCCAGTTTCATAAATACAGATTTTAATAATTTGCCGGTTTCTGACAGAAACCGCTTATAAAGGAATAAAAATGAAATTAGAAGATTTTGGATATAACAATAATTTTGAAAAATTCAGAAAAGAAAATAATCTGGAAGCTTTTATAGTAGGCCGTGTAATAGCGGAGCATAAAGAACGATATATTGTAAAAACGGAAAACGGGGAGATGAAAGCCGAGATAACCGGCAATCTGCGTTTTTCGGCAAAAGGCCGTGAGGATTTTCCGGCTGTAGGGGACTGGGTGGCATTAATGGCTTACGACTCCGACTTTTCAGTAATTCACACAATACTGCCGCGCTTTTCTACTTTAAAACGGCAGGCGGTAGATCAATTTGGAGAAGTGCAAATTATAGCGACGAATATCGATTACGCATTTCTTGTTCAGGCTGTGGATAGCGATTTGAGCATCAACAGGCTTGAAAGATATTTGACTATATGCAACTCGGCTAAAGTCAGTCCCATAATAATTCTTACCAAAACCGATTTGATTGACGAACAAAAAGTAACCGAAATAATAAACGGTATTAAGCAGCGCATAGAAGACGTGCCCGTTATTGCCATCAGCAACATGAAACCGGAAAGTTACAATGTTGTTAATAGTTTTATCGTAAAAGGTAAAACGTATTGTATGCTCGGTTCATCGGGAGTTGGCAAATCCACTCTGTTAAATAATCTTAGTGGTAAAAATATTATGCGCACCGATTATATCAGCGAAAGCACAAACAAGGGGCGGCACGTTACAACGCACCGTGAACTGACCGTGCTTGAAAGTGGCGGAATACTGATTGATAATCCGGGAATGAGAGAAGTTGGAATAGCAGATTCATCTTCCGGACTTGAAGAAACATTCGATAAGATCAGCGCTTTGTCACAAGGCTGCAAATTCAAGGATTGCACGCATACAAGCGAAGTTGGCTGTGCTGTGCTTAAAGCTCTTGAAAACGGCGGACTTGATAAAAACTCTTACAACAACTACGTTAAAATGGAAAAGGAAAGAGCCTACTTTGAGTCGTCCGAAGCTGAAAGACGAAAAAAAGACAAGAGCTTTGGCAAAATGCTTAAGAACTATAAAAAGGATAAAAACAGGAACAAGTTCTGATTCTTTTGCATGTCTGTTGATAGTTATAACAGCGGCTGTTTATGCCGCTGTTATGCGTTAATCAAAGTAATATCCGCCCGGCGGAGTGGGTGCAAACAGCAGCATTGTATATGCTTGATATATTAATCTATGAAACAAACAAATAAAAAATAACGAGAAAAAAATGAGCGAACAAAAACAAACAATTTACGAATTTGATTTTAACATGATTTGGGAATACTTTATTGAGTTTGAAAGGCAAGGGCCCGGCAGCCCCGAAACAACAATTAAGGCGTTAAGCTTTGTAGACAATCTTTCAGACCAATCGAAAATAGCCGATTTGGGTTGTGGAACAGGTGGACAGACTATTACCCTGGCGCAAAACACAAAAGGAATAATAACAGCTTTGGACCTGTTCCCCGGCGCTATTGAAAAGCTTATGTTGATTGCCGGAAAACATGGTTTACAAAACAGAATAAAAGGCATTGTGGGCTCAATGGATAATCTGCCATTTCAGAATTACGAATTGGATCTTATATGGTCGGAGGGAGCTATTGATAGCGTTGGTTTTGAAAAAGGCTTGAATTACTGGAGGAACTATCTTAAAGAGGGAGGTTATTTTGCCGTAACAAACTTAACATGGTTTACAGATGAACGCCCTTCTGAACTTGAGAAATACTATCTAAACGCCGTTCCCGAAATTGGAACGATAGCGCATAATATTTCTTTAATACAAAAAACGGGTTATTTTCCTGTTGCCGCCTTTGTGCTATCCGAAAAGTGCTGGATTGATAATTATATTGCGCCGCAGGAAGAAGCAAGTAAAGCGTTCCTGAAAAAATACGCGGGCAATAAGGCTGTGGAGTCCTTTATTGCCAATATAAGATACGAAGCGGAACTTTACCTGAAATATAAACAGTATTATGGATACGTGTTTTATATAGGGAAAAGAATAAGATAATACTCTGTTTAATACGTCCGGCAAGGACTAATCCTCGCCGGACGTGTTTTCATCTATCTGGCAAGGTGATAATACATATTGTTTTTATCTGCATGGAAAGTACCACTTGTGTTTATCTGCCAGGCAAGGACCACTCCTTGCCGGTATTGTTTTTGTGACAATCATAGGAAATACGATATTCAGGGCATGGAATGGTTCATGCCCTGCGGGGGAAAATAATACTCTGTTTTAATACGCCCGGCAAGGCCTAATCTTTGCCGTACGTGTTTTCATCTGTTTGGCAAGGTGAAAATACTTATTGTGTTTATCTACCCGGAGGAACACTTGTGTTTATCTGCCAGGCAAGGACCACTTGTGTTTATCCGTCCGGCAAGGACCACTCCTTGCCGGGATAGTTTTTACAAAAATATCTTTTTGTTTTATTATAATTTCCCAATTCGTTCATAACTTAAAGGATTAAAAATATACCTTAATTCCTGTTAAGAAAAAATGTTTGGTAAATAGTTTATGACTTTCGGATTCTTCTAAAGATATTTTATTACCATCTGTTGAAGATTTTTGTGGAAAGATAAATCCAAACCCTGCCATGTAAGAAAATTCATCGGAAAACCTGTACTCAACGTTAAAGCTGTTCCAACCCTGACTGTAAACTGAAGAAGTAGATGTAATCATGTTTCCATCTTCATGTTCGTTATCTAACGATCCCCCAAAACTAAGATCATCTGATATATACCATTTATCGTATATTCTGTATTTCAACAGAATACCTGCGGAGATTCTTCCATAATCCGTACATATCAGCCCACCCTTAAATCCTAAATTCAGATTTTTATATAATTTAAATTCATATATGTACGCAAACCCAAATCCGAGTAAATGGTTTGAAGAAAACGTTGTTTGTATGTCTTCAGTCCGCGGAAGATAATGAACCGAAGAGTTTTCTTTGCGTGTTGCAATAATCCGTATATCAAACTGAACGCCGTTGTGGTTTCCATCGTTTTGAGGAAAAGCTATGTCCGAACATAAAAATGAAAATATTATAACGGATAAAATGTAATTGTGAGCTTTCATGTCAGTATCCCCTGTTCTTTATATTAAATAATATAATAAATATTACTTTAATATAAACAGTAGAAATAAAAACTACAATATGTAATTACTTATTTCTCTATTGGATAAGGTAATTTATTGTAAGAAATAATAATCATTTACTTTATCAAATTCATTTTATGAGTTTGTGTAAAACTACCGCAGATGATTTTGTAGAAATATATTCCGCTTGCCAGATTATATTTATTAGCGTCAAGAGAAACGGAGTGTTCGCCGGCTGATGTATATCCGTTATACAAAGTTGCAACTTCTCTTCCTATAACGTCGTACAACTTTATTTTAACTTCCGAACTGTTTGGAACGGTATATTTAATTGTTGTGGACGGATTGAAAGGGTTTGGATAGTTTTGTGCAAGAGAATATTTGTATGCACCATTATTGCCGTTATTATTTATTATGCCTGTAGCGCCGTTATACAATTTAAGTATTTCTTCCTGAGATAGAGCATAGTTATAAATTCTAAGTTCATCAATTGTACCGTTAAAATTGTAATTCTTATTACCGGGCAAAACCTGACCTATGGTTAAATCGTAAGTAGTAGTATTAATAAGTCCGGTAAACGGGGTGAAATTATCAAGCTCTCCATTTATATATAGTTCAAGGTCTTCGCCGTTATAACACGCGGTAACATCGTAATACGTATTTGCCTGTAACACTGTTTTGGAATCCAAATCCTTAACACCCGTATTTGTTTTTACTGTCCATCGTATTCTATTATTTGTTACCGATATTTTCCATCTGTTTTCCCAGTTCCCATGGCTTACGGGATAAGCCTCTCTGTTATAAAACTGTCCTACGTTTAACCAAAGACTTACGGTAATGGAATCCTGAAAATTTAGACTGGCGCTGTTTGGAGCCTGTATGTAAGCATCTGCGCCGTTAAAAAAATACGCGGAGTTCGCATTGTTATTCCGGTCATTTACGGAAACAGCTCCGTAACTTGTCCCGTTATTTCCAAAGCCGCTTTCATCATTTGCATTGCCGTTAAAAGGGTAATACGCAACAAGGTTGCCTTTGGGGGTATTTGATAAATCGCGAACCATTATAGCCACGCTGTCTGTTGCGCTCTCCCCAAATGAATTAGTGACTTTACACGATACATAATAATCTCCCTTAACAGCCGGAGCCTGCCATTTAACAGCCGAACCGGAACCGCTTAACTGCCCGTAAACAGAGGCCCATTTGTATGTTAAGATACTGTTGCCGGTATCAACGGCTTCACATGTTATATTGCAGCCGGCTGACGGATTGATTTTGCCCGGAATAGCTTTAATTCTGTTTATGGAGGGAGTTGAGTGCGGAGTTTCGGTAACAAGCATTATCAATGTATCCGTAACAGATTCACCAGCGCATAAAGCCGTGCAAATAACACTATATTTACCCGGAATTGCAGGCGCGTTCCACTTAACAGGATTTGCTGTCCCATTTATTATATTTCCTCCGTTACAACTCCACTTATAGTTTACAACATCCGATTTCATATTATCCAAAGTACAGTAAATATTTGCGCTATCGGAGCTTAAAAGCAAGGACTTATCGGAAGCTATGCTTTTAATTCTTAACACGTTTACAAATTGTTCTTTCGTTCTGAAATCAATTACAACATTATTAGCCAATGTTTTATTGCCGCTGTATGTAATAGTGCTGCCTGTAGGTATAAGTACGGCAACAACAACTCCATCTGCGGGAATGCTGAAAGAAGTATTACCCGAAACATTATTTAGTATAAAAGTCCTGGTAATTGAATTGTAAACATCGCAACTGCCGGAAATAATATTTATTGTTACAGTTTTATCAACCGAATATGGATTATAAAACAAATATGTAGGATAAGCGGGGGAATGAAAAAAATCGGTTTTAAGCAAATCTATTTTTAATATCTTATCAATATTTGTAGTATCAATTAGAGAAGCCAAATAGCCGACATGCGAAGAACTATAGAGGGAAAGATTTGTGTTTGCCCATCCTCCGCTTATAGCGTCTCCGGTCGCGTAAGGGGAGTTGTTTGCAAGCCCCTGCTTTCTTAATGCTTCGTGAGCAATGCACGATTTTGGATCATATAAATTTGCCCAGCTCTTGCTGTCCTGGTTTACATCAGGCAGATAGTTCGTATAAAACAATCTTGAAGCATTCGCAAGATTCAATACCCATTTGCCTATGGCTTTTGCAAAGCGGTTATCGTACCTAACCATGGGAACCAATGCCGCGGCTTGCTGAAAACCATTCATAATAAAAGCGTAATCGTTGGAAGAAACTTCTCCTATCAACCCGCTTACATCATATCCGTTCCAATTGCCCAATATACTGCCCCAGCTTCTTAAAGGCCCAACATTAAAGCTCCAGTTAAGCATTTTAGCAATATCGTAGTTTGTTCCTAATTCCGCGTTCATTCTTGCGGCGGTGTAAATACCATAAGGCAGCTGAATTTCGTACGCGGGGTTTGTATTGTAATTATTGAGGAACTCCATGGCAAGCTCTGCGCCAATGCGGTATTTGGTGTTTTTAGTTTCGGCGTAGGCGTTATACAGTAACCAGGAAATAGCTCCGGCAGATTCAGGTTCATGCACATCCTGTGAATTAGGCGTCATTGTTGCAAGATACCAGCCTCTGTAATCCATATTGGGTATACTCCACGGAGTTGCGCTGCCTCCCATTGCCTGTACGGATTGCAGCCATCTATCGGCAACGCTATTAAACTGATTATTAAAATCTCCGGTGTTCGGATATAAACTATATAACTGGTAAAAGAAAACGTTAGGCATTGTTGCATACCACCAGTCCGAGCCGCTTGACGAGGAAGGGGAGTTTAGGTACACGTTTTCCGAATTCTTCTTATTGAAATATTCTTCGCACCATAATACCCAGTTATTGCCGTTCTGGTTGCTTTTATCAATACCGTTAAGACTAGCCCCAACAACGGCCGGAATTATATTGATGGCTTCGGCTGAATGATATCTGTTTGTGCCAACGTATGAATCGAGTCCGAAGCTGCCGTGACCGGGGTAGTTGACAGTGTTATTATATACCCATACCAAAGGCAGATACTGACCGGAACTATTCAAATTAAATACAAGAGAGTCATAGTTTTTTGTTACATCTTTCCAGTTACGCATTAAATATGGAGCCGGAATATTGGGCATCTGATCAATACGTTGTATGCTGATTTGTTGAGGAAAAGCAGAAGTGCAAATCAACAACAAGATGGCAATAAATTTATATTTCATATATTATAAATAGTTATTAAGACATATAACACTAAAATCTTTAGGACTCATTTTTGCATCGTTGCTTTTGGTAATAATCAATTTTTTTGTTTCACCCGGCAGGAGAATAAATCCTCTATCCGAAACAATACATTCAGAGTGAATTACATCAACAAAATAAGCGGGTTTATCGGTTGTAATATCAACCTCGGCAAATTTATCGGTTTGTTTTGTTATGTTTAATTTAATAGCGGCTTTGGCAACAGAATAATATTTCCATTCAGAATTTATGAAGCAATTCCTTGTCATCAGATTATGGTTATCATCATAAAAAGATACTATCAATACTTCATCTTCATTAAGTAGAATATTTTTAGAAACATTTTTCCTTTTTCCGGCGGAGATTATTACTGCGCTACTTTTATCGCTTATTATTTCGCCTGTTGAGCTCTTAATTATTTTTATTAATACATTACCTTTTATATTTGAAATGCCGTTATTAAAAAGCGTCGCGTTTATTCCTTCCTTATCTTTTTGCAATATAATTAAAAAGGGAGCAAACGAACTGCGTACAAAATGATAGGCTAATTTAGGTTTCAATTCGCTATCTATTAATGCCCAGCTGGTTACCGGCCAGCAATCGTTCAACTGCCATATAATTGTTCCGTTTGTTTTGGGGTATTGTTCAATCCAGTGTTCAAGGCACGTCTTTAACGCGAAACCCTGATTTAACTGTGCAAGATATATAAAATCTGTCCAGTTGGTATTTAAGGGCAAATGCCCTGCAATAAAACGAATTACCCGCTCATTTCCTTCAATCTGTTTATTATGAAATTCGAATATTCTGCTTTGAATGCTCCTGTGTTCGGGCGAAATGAACTTATCGAGAGTACTTTGGTTTGCTGTTCCCTGAAAACCAAATTCGGTTACAAATAAACTCTTATCGTTTATTACCTCGTTGTAATCCGTCCAATTGCTCCAAATATTCCACTGATGTCTGTTCCCGGAATTTTCGGAATTGGGATCGGCTTCTGAACTGAATGGAGAGGATTCCCAGTAATTACGGGATGGGTCGGTGTTTTTAAGCGCCGAAGGAATTACTTGAGAGAACAGTTTATACCCCGGCATATCCTTGTATGATTTATTAAATGTCTGATAGTATATCCATTCGTTTTCATTGTTGCCGCACCATATTACAATGCTTGCGTGATGTTGAAGACGGTTTACATTTTGTGTAATCTCTTTTTGCACAGTCTCAATAAACTTATTATGTTCAGGATAACCGCCACACGCGAACATAAAGTCGTGCCATACCATTAAGCCCAATTCGTCGCATATATCGTAAAACTGATCATTCTCATAAAAACCGCCGCCCCACACTCTTATAATATTCTGATTGCAGTCCCTCGCCGCTTTCAGAAGAGCGTAATATTTATCATAAGTAGTACGAGTTAAAAACGAATCGCTCGGAATCCAATTTGTCCCTTTTGCAAAAACAGGCTTGCCGTTGACTAAAAATCTGAATGTGTTTTGCCCTTTATCTTTTTGTTGCAACTCAACTGTTCTTATTCCAACTTTCCTGGTAATAGTATCAATTAGTATTCCGTCAGCATCTAACAAAGTTATGTTCAGCTCGTATAATGGCTGCTCTCCGTATCCGGCAGGGAACCACAGCAATGGCTTTTGTATTCCCAGCGTTTCTTTAATCTCATTTTTGCCTTTGCATTTGCCGGTAATTACCGTAAGGCTCTCATTTAATTTTAATGATATTCTGTACGAAAGTTTTTTTAATTTGTATATAGATTCCATACCGAATTTAATCTCTAATACTGCCTTTTTTTTATTCGCTTCTTTTGTGGCAAAATATACATTTTTAATGGCGGCCTTGTTTTTCTGAACAAGATATACCGGCTTCCATATTCCGGATGTAGGGAAGGAGGGGCCCCAATCCCAACCAAATGAATACTGGGCTTTTCTTATATAAACTCTTTCAGAATTAAGAGCTACAGGCAACTTACCATATGTTTTTTCTTCTGCTCTTGCATATTTTAACGGAGATTTGAAATGTACTATGAGTTCGTTATTATTTTTCTTTAATCTGTTTGTTACATCGGCTTCATATTGTAGAAACATGTTATCGGCGTTAATAATACTTTTGCCGCTTAAGGTAATATCCGCCACAGTATCAAGCCCTTCAAAAACAAGAAAAGATTTATCATTATTATCAAAAGTATCCGGATAATCAAAAACAGTTTTATAAACCCAATCTGTTTCACATATCCAACCTAAACTATTTTCATTATCATTATAAAACGGCTCTTCAATAATCTTATTATGCAGCAAATCGGTATGCACTGTTCCAGGGACTAATGCATTGCACCAGTTGTTTTTATTATATTCTGAAAACTGCCAATTTATCAGTTCAATCTTTTTCATTTTATATTCCTAATCGTTTTTCATATAAATCTTATTATAATAGCTTTTCCAATATAGCTTTATTATATTGTTTTGTTCAAGGCTTTGCATTGCAAATAACGCTTCAATTGTGGATTCGGCTCCCATGTTTTTGTTAACGGTTAGAGAATCATTAATGCCATCATAACAGCCGCCGTTGCTTACGTGGTACATTGTCGCGTTGGCGGAATTACCCCCGAAGTACCATTTGCTTATCTCAAATGCCTTATTTGCATATTTAATGTTCCCGGTAGCTTTATATGCTTCCGAGCAAGCCTGTATGAGAGGTGTTATACCGTACGCTATTTGCGAATATTTTACATGTTTTAATATATTCGGCTTGCCGTCTTTGTTTTCTATTTCAAATTCGTTTATATAGTTTATGTTGATAAGATAATTGTAAAAATTATCTATTTCGTTTAGCGCGGCTTTTAAGTATTTCTTTTCTTTTAAGGCGTTTGAGGCCATAATTAAAGCTTCCGACTGATTATTGCCCCAGGCATGCCATGATGTTTGCCAGCTAAAAAACGCGTAATAAGGAAAGACGTTTTTATCACCAGACTGCATATCAATAATACCGTTGCAAAGTCTGATAATCGTATTCTTTATTCTGTTATCTTTGAAGTTACTATAATACTTAATTAATGCTTTTACAATAATGGCCGTTTGGTCCGAACCAGTTTGAAAAGGTAAATAAGCAGGAAGTTTGTAACCATTAATTATTACTGTAGTATTGGAAGTGTCAAGCCATCCTATTGTTTTATAAATGCTTTTATGTAATACCGGGTAAATCTCTTTTGCAAATGAAGCCTCATTTGCCTTAAAAAAACTGTACGCTTCGGAGAGTCCCCAAATAGCGCGCCAGCTCCACCAGTTAGGTTCGTCAATACTGGTTTTACCTTTCTTATTAATGGATAAATCTTTGTTTAAAAAATTATAAAAAAATCCATTCTCGGATTGCAGAAACATCATTGTTCTGGTTAAGCGCTTGGCTTTTTCAAAACAATCTTTGTTTTTGCTTAGAGAATATTCATTCATATATGCGATGGCCGCTCTTACGCAATCATCCATGCATGTAATGCCTTCATCAGCGGCATCTGTCCATTTATAATCCGGATAATCGCAATATATATGTATTATCCCGCATTTCCTGTAGTTGATAGTGACATCTTCGTATAGCTTATTAAGATGGTTTAAATTAACAAGAGAATGACTTCTTACTGCTCCATGGCTGGCAAGAGAAGTAAGAAAGAGTAAAACAAGCGTAAATATTTTTTTCATTTATCACTTTAATATTGTTATTATTTACATTGCGCAAGCAGATATTCTATATTTGTTTTAGCAAGACATATATTGGTATCCGCTCCTGAGTAATAAATATTGACATCGCCATTATCTTCAACTACCCAGCCGTTTGTAAAAACAACATTCCCAACATCGCCGGTTCTCTCGTAATCCAGTTCGGGAATAATAATAGGTTCTTCGCTGCGGCCTTTAATTTTCCAGGGCTCATTTAAATCGAGAAGCATCACGCCAATTTTATACAAATAACTTATGCCAAACCCTCTTACACCATGATACAAAAACAACCATCCGTCTTTTGTTTTTACCGGCGGAGTGGAGGCTCCTATTTTATTTTGTTCCCAGCTGCCGCTTTTAGGCTCCGTCACAAAATGATAATTGCCCCAATGAATCAGGTCAGGGCTTTGGTTAATCCAAATATCGTTTCTTCCTTCAGCCGAGGGCCGGTCAATTTTCCAGTAATAGCCGTTTATTTTTTCGGGAAAGATTATGCTGTCTTTGTTGGTCGGTTCCGAAACAGGGCCATGTATTTTAAACTTTATAAAATCTTCCGTCTCGGCAAGCATAACAACGGGCATAAGATTGGAATATCCGGTATAAGTAATTAAATATTTGTTCCCAATATTTACTATCCGCGGATCTTCAATGCCCCATTCCGCATACATTTTAAACTCGCCATGATCATCCGGCGTTAAACAGGGCTTATCTTCAACTCTAAAAACTTCACCGTTATCGCTTTTGGCAATAACAAATGATGAACGTCCGTTTGGCATTTCAACACGGCACAATAAAAGGTACTTCCCATCATGTTTTATTGCACCCGGATTAAAAATACTATTTACTTTGAACGGTACATCATCTTTTGTTAAAATTGGATTACCGGCAAATTTTATGATTCCCATATCATTCTCTCTATTTATTATCTTCGTTATTAAAAAAACTTATTAAATCATTTATGTTCGTTTTTGCAAAGGCGCAACATGAGTCATTCATTGCGTATGGTATTATCAAGTCGGCGCCATGTACTAGTGAACCACATGAGTATACTACGTTTGGCACATATCCATCGCGTTCATTATCAGCAGGCTCTAATAAAGGTTTACCGAGCCTTGCAATAACTTTTGAAGGATTATGCAAATCCAGCAGAACGGCGCTCATTACGTATTTACGCATAGGGCCTACCGCGTGGGTAATTAAAAGCCAGCCTGATTTGGTTTTAATAGGCGAACCGCAGTTACCAAGCTGTATATATTCCCATTCCTTTTCGGGAACTAACAGCTTTTCGGCATTTTCCCAATTGTAAATGGAATCGGAATAAAGAATAAAAATACTCTCGGCATCACATCTTGAAATCATGACATATTTACCATTCACTTTTTCGGGGAACAGAGCCATGCCTTTATCTTTAACATCGGCTCCTTCCAATGTTCGCAGTCTGAAGCTTCTGAAATCCTCCGTTTCAATTAACTGTACGCGGTATTCTTTTCCGTCATAAGCCGTATATGTGCCGTAATACTTATTCTGCCCATTGTCGTCTGTGAATTTTACAAATCTCGCGTCTTCCATACCAACAAGCTCTGACTTGGAAAAAGGAAATATTACTCTTTCGGAAAGTTGACTGTCTTTACTGAACTCAATTGAGTAATTTGCGTCCTGCCTATTATTGTAATAAGAATTTCTGATATTATGATTAAGTTCCTCATCAATTGTATACTTTTCTGGCAGAAGAGAAAAATTCGAAACTTCGTCAGGAATTATTTCATTATCTTTTGTAATTACTCCGCTTCTGAATTCAATAGAAGAAATATGCCCTTCACCGGTAGCTCTAAGGCTTAAGACAAAACGCATCGCACCTTCGGCTAAATTACTTTGATCGGGATGCGGAACAATTGAAGGATTGAACAATGCCGCCGCTTCAATTGAATATTCCTTGCTGAAATATGCGCCTGCAAGAAGTTTTCTTTCTTCGGTAATATTATCATTAAAACAGTGTTTTACTTTTTCATAATTACAGAGCAAATCAGTTTTATAATGTTTATGTCTATGTTCAAATTCAGATAATACATCATTTAATTTGGCCTTTACCTGATCATCGCTCATGCTTTTGATGCAGCCGGTTATTCTTTCTAATCTCTTTTTATCTCCAATATCAAAAAACTGAAGTATTACTTTTTTAGGATTATTTGTTAATTGGAAATTCAATCTTTGTATATTCATACTATTCCTTTATTATTTATTATTCTTTTAAACCGCTTGAAGCCATACTCTGAATAAAGTATTTCTGGAAAAACAAATACGCAATTATAATAGGCAGCGCAAGCATAGTTGCGGCTGCAAGTTTAACTCCCAACTGAGATTCGGCCCGGCCTCCAACAGCAAATAATGTAACAAGCTGAGGCATGGTCATAAGCTTTTCATCTCTTATTACTATCAGTGGCCATAAAACTTCATTCCATGATCCCATAAATGTAAGAATACCAATTGTAATTAAAGCGGGTACGGAACTTGGCCACAGTATTCTGAATATTATTTGTAATTCATTGCAGCCGTCAATTCGCGCGGCGTCAATCAAATCCTGAGGCAGGCTCTTAAAATACTGCCTGAACATTATTATGGAAAATGAATTAAGCAAGTAAGGCACAATAAGAGCCCAATACGAATCAATCCAGTTGAGCTTAACCATAATAATGTATTGTGGTATCAATGTTATTTGAAAGGGGAGCGTCATTGTAAAAACAATAACATAAAAAATTACGTCTCTTCCCTTGAACTCCATTCTTGAAAGAGCGTATCCAACCATTGAACCCAAAACCAAAACTCCTATGGTAACAGACCCGGAAACGAATAAACTATTCAACAAAGCCCTGCCAATGGGTATTTTATTTACAACCGCGGCATAATTTTCTGTCGTGAAATAAGAAGGCAGTAAAGTCAGTTTATCCATATCTTTTGCGGGAGCCAGGGAAGCCGAAAGCATCCATACAAAAGGATATATGAACGATAAAGCCGCAATTGTTAAAAACAAGTAAAGTAATATATTTTTTAGCTTGCTCATTTATCTTTCTCCACATATCTTTTTTGTATTACTACTACAAGTAAAATCAAACAGGCAAAAAATAAACCGAGTGTGGCTGAATAGCCCATGTGATAATAGAAAAAGCCTTGTTTATAAATATATAAAACTACCGATAAAGTGCTGTTTAACGGCCCGCCGCCCGTCATAACGTACGGCTCAATAAATAGCGAAAATCCGCCGATAGTCGACAACACTACAACCATAAATATTGTAGGGTTGATGATGGGCAGCGTTATATATATGAATTTCTGAAAATGCGTTGCTCCTTCAAGTTCGGCAGCTTCGTAGTAATGCGGCGGAACGGTTTGTAAACCCACAAGGAACAAAATAATATACAGTCCTACATTTTTCCAAGTAGCCATAATTGCAATTGATGGCATCGCCCAGTTGGGATCTACAAGCCAGCCTATTTTATTAAGTCCAAGACTTACGAGGCCTCTGTTTAATAATCCGGTATCGTAACCAAACAATTGCTGCCACAAAATTGTAACTACAACTCCCGATACAATAACAGGCAGAAAAAACGCTCCCCTGAAAAAACCTCTTAGTTTTATATTTTGGTTTAATAATTCCGCAATTACAAGTGCTATTATTATTTGTAATGGAATATGAATGGCTAAAAACAAAAGCGTGTTTAACAACGATTTTATAAAAAAAGCGTCATTAAAAAGCCTTTTATAATTGTTTAATCCTATATACTCCATCGGCGAAATTATATTCCAGCTATGGAAAGTTAATATTACCGAAAATGTAACCGGGAAGGCTACAAATACCAAAAAATAAATTATATATGGTGATACCAATAAGTAAGGAATTATTTTTTTAGATTTCATTATTTAACCTTATTTATTGAATAATAGGCTAACGGATTTAGCCGCGTCGTTAATAGCTTCTTCCGGAGTTTTTTTACCGAATATTACGCAGGCTTCATACTCCTGCGAAATAAGGTCAAAAACTTCTTTAAGTACAGGAGAAGCGTCCGTCCCTTTTACATATTTTGCCTGGCGGGCAAACGCCCTCATTTTGGGATTCTTCTCAAAATATGGCTGGTACGATTCTTCTATTTCCAGATTCTTTCTGCGTGGCAGCTGGTTGGTAATTTTTAACAGTTTCAAATCGTTTTCTTTATTAATCATAAATTGTAAAAACTTCCAGGCAAGTTTTGCGTTGGTGCAGGTTTTAAATATTACAAGATTCTTTGGGTCTCCATAAGTGTATACGGGACCTTTGTGGTCATCCGGAACGGGGATAGGGGAGAAGTCGTATTTAAACCCCTCGGGTTTGAATTTCTCAGTATGAGAGATTTCCCATGGCCCGGTAAAACGTGATGCAATATTTGTTGATAAAAACGCATCCTGTTTGCCCTGAAAGCTTTCCTTTGAAAAATAATTTTTTGCATACAAGCTGCGTAAAAACCGGAATACCTCTACCGCGTATTTATTATTGAACTCAACACTTTTACCCTTTACCAAAGACCCGCCGTTTGAAGCAGCAAGGTATAGGGGATAAAAATCAAAAAAGCGCTGCCACCATGTTACAAGCACTTCGGAGTATCCGAACCAATGGTCTATATATCCGTCTCCGTTTGTATCTCTTGTATATCTTTTGGAAGCTTCATAAAACTCAGAGTAATTTGCAGGGGCGTGAGCAAGCCCTATTTCATTGATGCTGTTTACGTTATACAATAGCATAATGGGATTTATCTTCCACGGTATCTGATAAATATGTCCGTCAAGAGAAGTTATTTCTTTTACAACCGCGCTATCGCATCTTTCATATATAAAAGGAAGAAAACCAGGCAATGTATCCAATGCCACCAACGCGCCCGCTTCTGCATAGGACTCCACATCACCCTGCCACATATTTGAGTAAATATCCGGTGTTGTTTTGCCTACAACCGCTGCAAGTATAATTTCCTCGCTCGATTGCCCTTCCGGCACAGGCTGCGAGTTGATTCTTTCGCTTCCGGAATGCGTTTTATTCCATTCAATAACCATCGAATCCGCAAATTGGATTTCTTCCGTATTATTGCTCGACCAATAAATAAGTCCGTTGTTTTTTTGCGACTTGTTGTTGCTGCAACCGCTTATTATCAACAAACAGGCGCAGGCAGATAAAAGTATTTTGGTATTTATTCTCAAAGGCTTATTCCCATGTTTTCCAGTATAAATCAATTGAGGGATACGCTTGTCGTGGAAAATATCCGCCTGTTTTTGAAGTATATACTTCAATTGCCTTGGCGTCATTTTCCTGACTGACTATTATTCTTGAAAGCAATTCTTCATTTATTTCTATTTTTGTTTTTTGCTTTAACGCGATAATTTTATGTAATAGCTTTTTTGTAAACTCTTCCGTCCTTGTCTCATTCTGTTTGTTTTGCAGGTTTAATTCTCCCTTTAACGCAATTGAATTGCCGATTTCATCGCGAACTATCGCGTACATTATTTTATCTTTCCACCAATTGCTTTGTTCAACTACATCCGGCGCTTTGTCTAATTTAAGAGCATAAGCTCTTTTTAGCATGGTTTCATCGCGAAGCATTCGCCAGATAACATTTTCGAGAGAGACAGAGAATGCTTTTAACGAGGATTCATCAAGATTTATGTTTTCTGAACGGAGCTGGAACCATTGCAGAAAACTGTTTATAGTAATAACGCCTGTTTTTGTCTCCACAAGCGGCAGACTATTATAATCTGTAATATTGAGAGCCTTAAGGGAATCGGTTATTCTGTTAAGCTTTTCATCAAGTCCCCAGGCTATATATTTTATACTGTCAAGATTCGTTTTACCTATATATGATCTTACGATTAACAAAGCTTTCTTTTTTATCACGGGTTCAATGCTTCTAAAAGCTTCTCTCACGTATATATCCGAAATTGAATCCGCTTTTTCTCTTTTCAAAACAGCTTCAACATCATAAGTGTTTTTATTATTTTCGGTTTCGGTTGTAATAGCCGATTTCCATACATTATCCAGCTTAATGATATACCAGCCATCTCCGGTATGTATGGGCATTGAGGGAACACCGGGTTTGATAGTGTCTATCATGGATGCAAGGACGGGGTTCTTTTTTCCCAAATTAAACCGGTCTATTTCCATTGAGCGTTGGTCGGCAAATACGGAATCGCTCAGTTGTTTCTTAAAAAGAGAATCGAATGATATTCCTTTTTGCAGAGCGGTATAACAATTTACTATATCGTTTTCTGTTTTTGTATACAACCATTTTATTACAAGGGATATTGCTTTTTTATTTACCCCTTTCGAAATTTCATCTTCAGACAAAGATACTTTGCCAAGTATTTCGTTTTTATATAACTCGTCCGTAACAAGGTCTCCCTTAACGGCAGAATAGTACTTTTTGTAAATGTCTCTGCTCTCAAGTCCGTTTTTAAAACCTTCCTGTGCCAAAAGCTTTTCGTTTATTAAATAATCAAGGTATCGTTTTTTAGAATTTTTCTTCTGTTTAATAAACGAAGGACCAAATTCATAGCCGTATAAAAATTCTTTGGCGGTAACTTGCAAATTACCAACTTTGACAATTACTGCTTCGGCTTCCTTACACGAATCTATATTATAGAAATCTATTAAATTATTTGCCGGTTTATTTTGCGGCATAATAAAAAAGCCGCAGCCGGAAAAAACAGTAATAAAAATTATTTTACAAAAAATACCATTCTTCATTTAGAACCTGATTCCTGCTGAAAATGTGTGAACATCATTAAGTCTGCCGAAATTTCTGTAAGCATAATCGAAACGCACTTCGGCATCCGAGAAAAACATTTTTGAGTTAACGCCTATGCCAAAACTTAACCCGCCTTCGCTATCTTTCAGGAATAATGAGCTATATCCGCCGCGAATATAAAATGATTCAAGGTAAGCTATTTCCGTTCCCACATTAAGACTTTCGTAATTATTATTCGGATGCAAGGCATCGGCGGCAATTGTTACCCTGAAGTTATTAGTCTTAATCGCGTCTGTAGATACGCCTATCCTGAATAATAAAGGCAGGCTCCATGAATCGAGTTCTATATCGTAAGGAATTTGTTCATTCGAGCCTTCAATTGTAGCGTCAACGCGGTCATATTTTCTTCCGTCACGGCCGGAGAGCGTCATAGCTGTTCCGAAATTGGAAATTGAAGCTCCTATCACCATGCCGCCAAACAAATCGGTTTTAAACATTGTACCGGCGTCAATGGCAAAAGCGCTTGCGCTCATGTGCCAGATGCTTTGCTGAATATATTTGGCTGTAATACCTATAGAAAACCGTTCTGTTAGTTTTCTACCGTAAGATAAACCAAGGGCCAGATCATTCGCGTTGAAATACTCGCCCGTACCTTCCGGCATATCCACAGTGGTAACTTTCATATCTCCTGTTGATAGGGAAGTGAAGCTTAAACCTATTGTCCCGAAGCTTTCAAGAGGAATAACGAGGGCCGCATAATCGTAAGCGGTTTCGCCAATCCAGTTTGTATGAGCAACGTTAACTTCATTCTTTGGAAGCAGAGCGATGCCGGCCGCGTTCCAATAGAGGGCGGTAGCATCGTTTGCGCGGCTTACAAAAGCGTTGCCCATTGCCACCGCGGTACCGCCGGGGCCAATTTCAAGAAAAGCGGCAGCAGTTGTTCCCACCTTCGAAACAGAACTTTGCGGTCTTATATAAACGCTGCCGAAAATAAAAATCATTAAAACTATCAAATGACATTTTTTCATATTAAATACCTTATTAGCTATAATCACTAAAAACTCATTTTATAACAGCAAATTTACCTGTCTTGGAACCCAGTCCTGGAGCGTCCACATTAAAAATATATACGCCGAACGCTATATCCATTCCGTCCTTGGATACAAGGTTCCAGGGCTCCTGTCCGTCTGATAAAACCGAGTTGTGCGTTAATGTTTTTACAAGATTACCGGACATTGTGTATATTCTTATTGTGCAATCTTTTGGCAAATGGATAAAGTATATTTTCCTTTCGCCTCTGCCAACGCCTGTATTCTGAGGTTCCCATGACGCTGCGCCGCAATACGGGTTTGGTACTACTGATACTTTTGATAAATCCGTAACCGCTTTAGTTTTATCGTATGTTATGGATTTTGTTACAAACTCAGCATAATCTCCTGTCCTGAATGGTTTGCTTGTAATTATACTGTATACGTCTCCCGGTTGAGGGGGCCTCTGATTTGCTTCGGCAATAGTCGTATCTTTTGTCAAAGACATAGACCAGGTAAAGTGCTGATCGCTGAAGCCGGTGGCCTTTTTACCGGAAGAATCTCCAAGAGTAATAAATATTGCATCTCCGGCAGAAAACTTATTGTCGTTATCATTATCCTTAAATACAAACTGAAAATGATCAGCATTTTCGGTAGTATTGGTAATAATAATATTTGATGGAACAGGTTGGCTAAAAGACGAGCCGGGGTAAGAGGTATCGCCTTTACCAGCTTCTGTGAATTTAATTTCGAAGTCGGCCGGATAGTTAACTCGCTGGCTTGAATACGCGGCGGCATATCTCGAATCGAACCCTGTATTAACAATATAATTGCTGCTTCCTTTTTTCCAGCCAGTTTTACTTGCATTAATAGACACGGTAGTATCGTTTGTTAAAGTTAATGCAAAGCCATCTATAACAGAGGTTTGGGCTTCGTTGCCTTTAAACTGGGTTGTTTTAACAACCGTATCTTTAGACGAAAAATCAACCAGTCTGTAGGAAGGGTAGGGGTTATTATGGAATGGTGAATTGTCTTCAAATTCCAGTCTGTATGTGTGGTATTGTAGTACGGAATCGGGATCAAGAATATTGAACACAACAGAGCCTGTCGCGGCGCCGTTGAATTTGAAATTATCCAACTGTGGAGCTATATAACCTGATGCGGGAGCTCTTGGAATGACAACAGCGGTGTTTATATCCGATTTTACATTCCCGTTAATATCCGTCTTGATAATTGACGTGGTTTCGGATGGCGGAATACCTTCCACTACTCCGTTAACGGTTGTTGTTACATAACCCTGGTCGTAAGAACAAACTGCGTAGTAGTACGTCTGACCGTTTGTAACGGTAGTATCTACATAGGAGTGTTTTAATCCGGAGTCATCGCCAAGATTAAATAATGCTCCGTTCACGTTTATAGGATGCAGTCCTTTAACGCCATCAACAAGATCGAAAATTGCTAGCGGTTTTCTGAAAGTGGCTTTACCGTAAGCGTCTGTAATAACCTTATCTTCAAGAAAGTTAGCTTCAGTGGATCTGTATATTCTGTAACCTTCAAAATTATACTTCTGATAAAAAGCGTCAAAAGTATTTTCTGCTCTTGTATCCCAGTACAAAGTCACCTTGCCATCGCCCGGAATCGCTTTAACAATTGGCTTTTCAGGCGGTTTTGCAAAACGGTAACTCGCGTTATAAATAGACTGAGTAGTCTTTTTTCTTCTGAACAGATCGTCTTTATCTATACCGAAAATAAGAGCCATAGAAAATCTTTGTGTTTCGCCGGTTTCCTGTGCCAGGCCAGTAGTAGCCGAATAAGTATTTCTTCCGTTCATCTGAAACAAATAGGAAGAAAAGAAATTAGCCAGGTTAACTCCAACCAATGAGGAGCCGTGAGGCGAAGGCAAAGCCGAAAGTACGCTCCAGTTTTCATCATCCTTTTTGAGTTCATATTTATGAACAGGGAAGATAGCAAAACCGGTTAACCCTAACTGGTCGGATTCATCCTTATCAAGTATACCAAAGTTTGGTTCACCCTGGTCAGGTTTCCCGTTTCCTTCGCTTCCATCGGCATCGGGACCGGTATAGCCATCATCATAAGGGCCAATACCATCCGAACCGACATCATCATTAATTGGTTCGCCGGAATCCCATTTGCCGTTATTATTTAAATCAGTAAAACTTCTCCAGTTACAGTTTTCATCAGCATCCCAGTGAGCTTTCCACGAATAGCCGTAGAAATTTTTAAATGTTACCGTATCTGCCTGTACATTTCTTAAATACGGGTCCTGGTTTGGATCGCTTATAAATTTTGTGGCAACGTTATCTCTTCTTTCATCTGTTAATCCATCCTGGTCGTTATCAATATTATCGTTGCTTACGCCCGGACTTTCAAGAAAGGCATAAGCCGCCAATCCTACAGGGCTCCAGTTGCCGGGACTGCCATAAGATACCGTAGACCACGCGTAAGAAATATCAAGTACTTCGTCATAATCTCCGGCATTATTGGAAGAGTTGTCATGCCCGCCAATACCCCAGTCTACATATTGACCGAACAATGTTTTGGGATAATCGGTGGTTCCTATATTGGTAATTTCATAATACCAAAAAATAACATCTTCGGCTAAAACCTGAGACCATTGAAAACCTCTTCCATGCACCTGCATACCAAGTCCGCCTCTCGTTAAATCGGCGGCGTCAGGATGGAAATTATTCTTGAGCATGTACTCTTTATCTTCGTTATCATCAAAAACAAAGTAAGATTCAAGATCGGCATTAAGAATGCCCTTGCCAAAGTATCCGTTCCATTGTCCGTTCCAATCCGATGATCTATCGGGCCAGCTTGAAGGCCATGTTGTTTGGTCATCACTTCTTGCAACGCTGGATTGATAGGCATTGGCGTAACCGGGCAGCGGCCACCAGCCGTATGTAACCCTTGTTGTAGGGTCGTATCTTGTATTTTCATAAAAATTGGTTTCCAGCGGGTGGATTATTGTTCCGTCAGGAGCTTTTGTTTCTGCCTGTACCATAACCGCAATGCCGTCAACATAAGTATGGTTTGTTCCTTTGGGCCACACGCCGCTTCGAGTCGCTTCATTTTGCCAGTCAGCAATTTCGCTGAAATTATAAAATACTGTGGAAACAAGGTTGCCATCCATTATCCCTTTTTTCGTTTGGTTATGGTCGCCTTTATTCTTATCAAACAGTCTTTGCGCGTTAGAAATATTCGTTGCCGAAATTATAACTAACGATACTAAAAAAAGTTCTTTAATATATTTTCCGTTTAACACTCGCTACCTCCGTTACGGATAGAATTAAAAATCTAAAGTTGCGCCTAAAATTATTTGCCTTGGCGCGGAATAAAAATCAGGGCGTGTAAAATATTCCTGCAAAGTGTTTACGCCTCTTGGCGCTTCCTGTGCTCTTGTTAGTTCCAATGTATATCCTGCTCTGCCGGTATCGCCAAATACGTCCAACTCATTTGCCGTATCGAACAGGTTATATATTTTTAGAAATATCGAAACTTCGTTATCCCAGATTTTAAGATATTTGGTTAGGTACATGTCAACATTGAAAAACTTTGGTTTGTTTTCGCTGTTTTCCAATCCCGTCCTTTGGTTTTGAAGAGAAGGCGTATACGGGAGTCCCGAACCTATCTGGCCTACCGTGCTCACAATAAAATCGTTTGGAATTCCATAAGTAAGCGTAAAATTAAGCGCGTGTCTTCTATCCCAGTTCAAAGGCACAAGTTGTTTGTTTACTTCAATAGGAGGACTTGCCTGAGCCTTATCAAAAACGGAATTAGGGTCGGAAGCATTGCCTTTGGCTACCTGATACGTATAATCTACCGAAGCTCCAAAACCATCGCTGAATTTTTTATCGAACGATAATGTAATACCGGATACGGCTCCGTAATCCTGATTTACATATTTCGCAAATTTCTTAAAATCATTTTTTATGTGAATTTCCATTGCCAAAAGATTTCTTATATCTTTATAAAATGTTGTAACCGAAACTCCGATATTTTCAAACAACTCCTGTTGTAAACCAAGTTCATACATTACTGTTTGTTGAGGTTTTAAATCCGGGTTGCCTATGGAATTGCCTATATATTCTGGATAAGTTCCTGTTAAAGGTATTCTGTAATTTGGGTTTTTATACAGATATTCAAAAGGAGGAACCTGGAAGAAATGTCCGTATGATATATGAATAGCTCCTTTTTCCGAAATAGGGTAGGAGATGCCTATTCGCGGGCTGATCTGCCATTTTACCGATGCTGTCTTCATCAGTGAATCCGGGAAGGGAGGTTGAAGACCGTCCAACTGCGCAATACTGTTGGGGTCTATAAGCACCTTGGCATCCGGCTGGAACATGTCAAATCTTCCGCCCACGTTTACAATCAAATAATCCAATTCTATTTTATCCTGCAAATACGCGGATAACTGGTAAGGATGATTAAGATATACGTTATAGTTAAACGAGCCCAGGCTCGGCAAAACAGGCTTATAATTGTTCGAAGCTTCAACAAGAACTTCATAATCCGTATAATCGAGCTTATGGAGATCCGTCTCAAAACCGGTTTTTAACTGATGGATATTATTTATCTGATAAGTAACATCGGCTTTGGCGGTTATTGTGCGGGTTTTATGTAAAAAATGCCAATTCTCTGTGCCTGCAACATAATAAGCGTTTCCAGTGGTATATTCTTCTTTTCCTATTGGCTGGTATCTTGAGTCATAAGGGTCTTCATAAACATATTGTTTAAAATCGCTTGTTACTATTGAACAAAGGAAATCCGCGAAAAGCGAATTATTAAAAACATGCGTATAACTTACGCTGCCCATAAAGCTTTTCTGATATTTCTTATAATCTCCGTCAGGGTTTAATTTAAACAGATTGTTATAATCTCTGTAATTACGCTGCTGGTATAAGCCCTGAAAAACAATACCCTGTCCGCTTCCTACTTTTAAGGAAAGTTTTCCCTGTAAAGAAAATCTTTCCTGCGAATTCATTGATATGTATTTGTTATCGCCTGTATTGCCCACATACCAATTTGCGGGATTGTTATCTGAGAAATTGGAAGAATCGGAAGGGTTAAACATCCTTCTTCCGTAAAGGTATCCGTCATCATATAAATATTTACCGGATATAAAAAACTTTGCAAAATCATTTGTGAACGGAACAGGGCCGCTAAGGTTTCCCTGTAAATTGTAAACATTCGCGGGATTGAGTTTTGAGATTTTACTGTTTACGTTTTCAAAAATATCGCTATGGCTTGTTAAATAATCGCCTGTGTAGAATGATGCTTCTCCCTTATATTTTTCTCCCGCAATTTTTGTTATCTGGTTTACCACTCCAGATAAAGCTTCGCCGTACTCGGCATTAAAAGTACCGCTTAAAACCTGTACTTCCTGTATACTGTTTATTTCCGCCTGCATGGATGACTCGCCTGAAAAAGCGTCATTTACGGAAACACCGTCAATAAGATATTTAACTTCGCCTAAACGTCCGCCTCTGAAGTGTCCGTCCACAACGCCGGCTTGTAAATTTACAACAGCCTGTACATCTTCTATAGGGAGCATAGAAATATCATCGCCGCTTATATTCGATTGCGTAGAGGTTAAATCTTTTTGTACTATAGGACGAGTGGCCAAAATTTCCACATTGCTTAATACTGTGGTTGACTCTTTAAGCTCAATATCCACTTTTGAAGTTTGATCTGCCGATACTTTAATATCATTTACAGTAACCGGCGAAAATCCAACCAATGTGATTTTTAACTGGTATTTACCGGGAGGGATATTCAATATATAATAATTGCCTTCAATATCGGAAGCCGCTCCAAGCGAACCTCCCATTACTATTATATTTGCTCCCATAAGGGGCTCTCTGGTTTTTGAATCTAAAACCCTGCCTGCTATTTTGCCTGTGGTTCCGGCAAAAACGCCTATACTGTTAGCCGATAGGATAAACAGGAGCAGAATTATTTTTTTTGCGGATTGTAAATTTCTAATCATATTAAATTATAAACTTTATAATATTATCTGTTCTTCTGTAAAAAGAGTATCATGTATTTTCTGACTATAACTGAAGCGCTGCAATGTTTGTTTTGCGTTCTGTTTCTTGTGCTGCATCTTTTTAACAAATGATTGTTGGATTAATTTCAGGAGCACACATATAGTATGCTCCCGTTATTATTGTAAACCAATCATTCTTAACTTAGCGCCAAACTCAATGTTATTATGTTTACCCCCTTTCACCATATTGGGAAAGGGGATAAGCATGTTTGTAATTAAATAAGTTACTTACAGCTAAGTGTAATATCAAAGAAATATATTAGCATTTTTTATGCTTACTTCAAAAGAAGCATTTTCTTTGTTGCTACATGTGAACCGGCGGTTACTCTTACTATGTAAGTTCCGCTTGCGACTTTTGAACCATAATTATTATCGCCGTTCCATGTGAAGTTGTACATTCCCGGTTTTTGTTCTCCGTTGAATAACGACTTTATTTCTCTACCCAGCATATCATATATTTTTACATTTACCGCAGAGTAATCCGGTACGGAATAACTTATGATTGTTGAAGGATTGAACGGATTAGGATAGTTCTGGTATAATGTAAATGAAGCAGGAAGCGCTTTATCTTCTTTAACGCCGGTTACTCCAATTGAGTTTACTTCAAGATCATCAAAGTAAACAGTTCCGGAGAACATGGAATATACATGAAGCCTGACTTCCAAAGCTTTGGCGTTGGCGTCATTAGGAACCTGTACATCAATGTAATATTTTGTCCAGTCAAATGATGTAACTTTCGGGAAAACGAACTGCATATCTTTAGGGTATCCATCAAGATTATTGAATCCGTCATTGTTGCCATCGCTCTTAAAGAATCCGTAAGTAAAACCAACAGCCCATGTTGTAGGGTAAGCTGCTGCCGAATCTGGTACAAGGTTCTTTGCTTTTACCCATACGCTGATTCTGATTACGCTGCCAGGTTTTACATCTGTTAAAGATAAAGCTTCTGTTCCTTTAGCCGCTGTTGTATTGTTAAACAACATTCTTCTTGTTCCGACATAACCATCGTGAGTAGCTCTTGAAGCAGGCATATTGAACTTTAACGATCTTAACCCTGTATGTGCTTCTTCGGTGGTTATTACAGTGTTTTCGAAACCACTGTTTATAATACCATCATTTCCACCGTTAGGAGGCAACCAGTATGTCCAGCCGGTAGGTACTCCAACTGATGTATTCCAGTCTTGTCCAGCCCAGCCGCCATTACGACCTATTAACATAAAGTCATCAGCCCATACTGTTCCGGTTGCGTTCTTTCCGGCAACAAACTTTATGATTGTTTTCCATGAGTCTTTCGGCAGTATTGTTTGACCAACAGCGTTTGTATCGGCTATCCAGCCTGTGCTGTTTGCGGTTGTCTGATTGATTGGCAGTTTTGTTTCGCCAATCAGTGTTCCGGTACTATCATAAAACGTATAACTGATATACCATTTTGCATCGTCATTAGCGGGATTAGTGTTGACGCCAAGAGTCTTAACGTAAGCTCCAATCTTCATATCAACATTGGCATAGTGTCTCTGAGACCAGAAGTCAACCATATTTTCGGAAACCCAGCTAGCCACATCGGAAGTGGTTGAGCTTTTTGTAATCTTTAATGATCTGCCAAGGTTCCTTGATTGATCCGTAGCCCATTCCAGTTTTGCTCCGGATGGTTCCGTTCCTTTTGTCCAGTATGACGGCATGTCTGTTTCAAAGCTTCCTATATCCGCTACATTCGGCATGTCAAGTTTTGTAACTTCAAGATCGTCAAAGTAAACAGTTCCGGAGAACATGGAATAAGCGTGAAGTCTGACTTCCAAAGCTTTGGCGTTGGCGTCATTAGGAACCTGAACATCAATGTAATATTTTGTCCAGTCGAACGATGTGACTTTCGGGAAAACGAACTGCATATCTTTAGGGTATCCGTCAAGATTATTAAATCCGTCATTGTTCCCATTGCTCTTAAAGAACCCGTAAGTAAAACCAACAGCCCATGTTGTTGGATATGCGGCTGCCGAATCTGGTAGAAGGTTCTTTGCTTTTACCCACACGCTGATTCTTATTTTGTCGCCAGGATTAACACCAGCCATTGCAAGTGAATTTGCTCCTTTTGCAGCTGTATTGTTAAACAACATTCTTCTTGTTCCAATGTAACCATCATGAGTAGCTCTTGTAATAGGCAAATCGAACTTTAACGATTTTAAACCGGTGTGAGCTTCTTCGGAAGTTATTACAGTGTTTTCGAAACCGCTGTTTATAATACCATCATTTCCACCGTTAGGAGGCAACCAGTATGTCCAGCCGGTAGGTACTCCAACCGATGTATTCCAGTCCTGTCCTGCCCAGCCGCCATTACGACCTATTAACATAAAGTCATCGGCCCATACTGTTCCGGTTGCATTCTTTCCGGCAACAAACTTTATGATTGTTTTCCATGAGTCTTTCGGCAGTATTGTTTGACCAACAGCGTTTGTGTCGGCTATCCAGCCTGTGCTGTTTGCTGTTGTCTGATTGATTGGCAGTTTTGTTTCGCCAATCAGTGTTCCGGTACTATCATAAAACGTATAACTGATATACCATTTTGCATCGTCATTAGCGGGATTAGTGTTGACGCCAAGAGTCTTAACGTAAGCTCCAATCTTCATATCAACATTGGCATAGTGTCTCTGAGACCAGAAGTCAACCATATTTTCGGAAACCCAGCTAGCCACATCGGAAGTGGTTGAGCTTTTTGTAATTTTTAATGATCTGCCAAGGTTCCTTGATTGATCCGTAGCCCATTCCAGTTTTGTGCCGGATGGTTCCGTTCCTTTTGTCCAGTATGACGGCATGTCTGTTTCAAAGCCGCCCAGTTCTGTAACCGTTTGGGCTTTTACATTACTAAACAGGATCACGAACAAAGAAATTAGTACTAAGAAACTCTTAATTTTAAATCCTTTCATACAATCCTCTTTCAATTGCTTTAAAAAACTTGTTAATTAAAACACTCGCACAATTTTATGAAAACGCTCCTTATAAAAAGTGTAGCAGAAATTTTAGAGATATTATCAAAGCATCCTCCGGTCTTTAATTTATAATATGTTAATTATTTGTAATCATATATTTTAATATTGAACTGTCTTTGTTTCCTTTAAGCAGATGTAAAATATCATTTTCAATTAACGGGACGTTTTTTATTGAAAACTCGTTTAATTTTATTTTGTCTGCGGTAATTAATTCAAGAGCAGTCCCGAATGTATTCGGATTTAAGAGAGATGATTTTATTGATAGTTCTTTATGGAATATTTCCTGAAGATTAAGCTTTACATACTTGCCGGCAGGGGAGAGGCCGAATAATACAACTGTGCCGCCTTTGCCTGTAAGTTGAATTGCCTCGTTAGCGGCAAGCTCATTTCCTGCGCATTCAAATGTTATATCCGAACCGCCGGGAATCACATCGTTTTTTAATTTTTCATAATTTATATCAAAAGGGTTTAAAACAACATTGGCTCCTAAGCTGCTTGCAAGAGCTCTTTTTTCTTCGTCAGGTTCAATTACAATTATATTTTTTGCTCCCCGGAGTTTTATTAATTGCAGCATTATTAACCCGATGGCTCCTGCTCCTATCAAAGTAACAACATCATTGATATTAATTGACGCCTGTTCGATGCCGTGAAGACAGCATGATACCGGTTCTGCAAATGCAGCGTATATTGAAGGACAGTCTTTGGGGAATTTATATGCCTGTGTAACAGGAGCTTTACAATACTCGGCAAACCCGCCGTTTAACGTTACTCCAATTGCTTTAAGATTTTCGCATAAGTGTATTCTGCCGGTTTTGCAATACTTGCATTGGCCACAATGTATGTTGGGATTTACTGCGACATTATCTCCGGCAGCAAAACCTTTAACATTCTTTCCTGTATCAACAACCTGTCCGGCAAATTCATGCCCTAATATTGTATCATTCTTGGCCGGAGCTTCTCCGTTGAATATATGAAAATCTGTTCCGCATACTCCGCAATAATCAACTTTGATAAGTATCTCATCATTGTTTGGTACAGGTATGGCAAAATCTCTTACGGATAGTTTACCGGAATTTATGTATAAAGCAGCTTTCATTTTTTATTAGTTGTATACTAATTATTCGTTAACGGTTGATTTTCTTTTAATGAGTTCTACGGGTACAAGTATCTTTTTATTAGCGTGAGCTTTTTTCTTTAGCATTTGTTCCATAAGTTTAACCGCTTCGCCGCCTATTTCTATTTTTGGCACATTAATAGTGGAAAGAGGCGGGTCCAGCAAAACATCGGATTCCACGTCGTCAAAACCTATCACGGCTATTTCTTCCGGTACTTTAATTTCTTTTTCTTTAAGGTATTGCATAACGCCTATTGCCATAGCATCGTTGCAGGCAAATATGGCGTCAATTTTTTTGTTCTTTTTTAATAATCGTTTTGCCGCGTTATAACCATTATCCCGTGCAGGATAATTTTCATCGGTAATACAGATGGATTGGTCAAACTTTATTCCTTTGTCTTCCAGAGCTTTTTTATAGCCTTCAAATCTGTTTTTAATACTTGGGTGTTCTATGTCGGCGGCAATAAATGCAATCTTTGTTTTACCGGTTTCCAAAAGATGATTCGCAGCGGTCAGGCCGCCGTTAAAATTATCTATCAAAACAGCGGAGTGTTCATCTCCTGGAATGTCATAATCCACAAAAACCATCGGCAAATCATATTTCCTTAAAAGGTTAATTATTTGTGATGGAATTTTTCCTACAAGAATTACTCCGTCGATATTCCGTTCAAGAACAAAGCGCGGCAGCTTATATCCTTTTTTATATTCCGAAGGGATGGTTGTTAACAGTATGTACAATTGCTTTTCGCGAGCTTCAAACTCCGCTCCTAAAAATATTCTTGTATAAAACGGTTCCGACCGTAAAAAGTGATCGTTGGTTAATATAAAACCAATGTTGCCGGTTTTGCCTGAGACAAGGCCTCGTGCAGAACCTGACGGATGATAATTGAGGTCTTTTATCGCTTTGTTTACTTTTTTCTTTGTCTCGGGGGATATTCGTTTGTTGTTGTTTATTACAAGTGATACCGTAGCTATGGAAACATTCGCAAGTTTTGCAATATCCTTAATAGTGGGATTCATACTCTCTTTTTCCGTTATATTAGTTAAACGTTTAAATTAAGTTAAACGATTAACCAAAATTAATATAAACTTTAATCGATTGTCAAGTAAATTCTAAATAATTCTTATAAAATGAATACCGGTATAGGTTATTGCAGCTCCAGCTAAAGTACTGTTCAATTATTTATGGACTTTTAATAAGAAGTAACTATAAACAAGTAAACGTAAATATGTCAATCTCAAGAAGTTAATGGTAAACACGCACAACCATTTTACTGAAAATGGAAAACAAAGAGGAGGGGATTTTTCTGGCAGGGTAAAAGCAGACAGAAATATTATTCAACGGCCGCGCGTAAAATTATATGACAGAGGTGGAAAACAGGAGTTAGAAATGTCTCGTTATTATATTCATAAAAAACGTTTAACTGGTTATAATATATGTATAAATGATACAATAAATATCAGGCTCCAAAGGAGATAAATATTAATGCCGGGATAGCAAAATACTTTTAGAAGATAAATATTCACTCCGCCGGAGCCCATTAAAAACAAGTGACAGTTACAAATTGTATAAAGCAATATTATTATTTCTGATTAAACCTCATTATAATTAAATACTATTTTAGGTGTTTTAGCTTACTGCCATGAGGATCAAATTGTCCGGGCGTATCGCTTATTACAAACTGACCTATAAGCTCTTCCAGATTATGGGTTAACCTGTTTAAGTCTTCTGCCGCTTGCGCTATCTGCTGAATACCGGTAGTACTTTCGTGCGTTACATTGCTGATTGTTTCAATACTTCTGCTTATTTCCTCGGCGGCGGTTGATTGTTCCTCGCTTGCGGCAGCTACCTGAGAAATTATGTCAAGAACAACGCCTGAACCTTCTACAATTTCTTTAAGAGCGATGCCAGCCTTGTTGGCAAGAGCTATGCCATGCTCCACTTCATTGTTTCCGCTTTCCATTGAATGAACTGCTTCTACCGTATCCTTTTGTATCTGCCTTATCATAGTTGCAATTTCCTTAGTGGCTTTTGTAGTGCGTTCGGCAAGTTTTCTTACTTCGTCGGCAACAACAGCAAAGCCGCGTCCCTGTTCTCCGGCGCGCGCCGCCTCTATAGCGGCATTTAGTGCAAGCAGGTTTGTCTGATCGGCAATATCATCTATTACCTGAACAATCTCGCCAATCTGATCGCTGCTTTTTCCAAGTACATGTACAATATCCACAGATATTTTTACCACATCAGCAATTTTATTCATTCCCTCAATTGTTTCGTTAACTACATGACCGCCGTCAACAGCCTTTTTCCCGGCGTCCTTGGCCTTTTCGGCCGCGAGTGTTACGTTTTTTGTATTCTCAAGAATAGTGCGTGTCATCTCTTCCACCGCTCCCGCAACCTCGGTAGTTTGCTGAGTCTGTTCCTGCGATCCGGAGGCCATTTCTTCGGTACTTGCTGATATTTCGTTACTGGCGCTTGCTGTAGCTTCAACAGCTTCCGATACATTGCCAAGCGCCTTGCTAAGAGCCTCGCAAACGGAATTAATGCTGTTTTTAATTATCTGATGATCGCCTTTATAATCGCTGGTTATTCTTACCGTAAAATCTCCTTTGCCCATTTTTTCCAAAGCGGCTGCGCCTTCATTAACCGGCATAATTACCGAATCCAGGGTCTGGTTTATACCCTCCACAATTACTCTGAAATCGCCATTATGTTTGCTCTTATCTGCCCTGTTGCTTAATCTTCCTTCAACAGCGGATTTGGCAAGAAGCTGTGTATCGTTTATCAGTAAACCAATTGCATCTATACATGTGTTTAGGCTGTTTTTAATATTATTAAAATCGCCATTATAATTATCAGTAATCTTATCGGGTATATTGCCTTTGCTGATTTTGTCAAAATATTCTACGGCAACATTGAGCGGGCCAATTACAGAATCGAGCGTTGCGTTTACACCTTCAATAATTTTTCTGAAATCGCCATGATGTTTTAGTGCATTGGCCCTTGCGGAAAGTTTTCCATCAATTGCGGCTTTTGATAAAAACATCGAATCGTCAATAAGCGCGTTTATGGACCCGATGCAGGTATTCAGGTTACTTTTTATTTCATTAAAATCGCCGTTGTAGTTCTGGGTTATCTTTTCAGGGATTTCTCCTTTTGCAATTTTATCCACATATTCGGCCGCCATATTAAGCGGTCCAATTACCGCGTCTAATGTATTGTTTACGCCTTCAACAATTTTTCTGAAATCGCCACGATGTTTGGCCGCATCTGCGCGGTGACTAAGCTTTCCCTCAATGGCGGATATTGATAGCAAATTCATATCCGCTATCAGCGTCTTGATTGAATCGAAACAAACATTCATGTCATTTTTAATTAATTCATAATCGCCTTTTAAAGTTTCCTCTATCCTGGCGGGGATATTGCCATTGGATATGTTATTAATATTATCGCCCATAAAACGAATGTTTGTTACAAGAGTATCAACAATCTCGTTAATTTCCACAAGCAGAGTTTTCCATGCTCCAACAAACAAGTCCGCATTACCCCTATCTGAAAGGTTTCCGTCTTTCACAGAGTTGCTCACCCTGCTAATTCCTTTTAGAATAAGATTTGTGGATTCAATAAGATTATTTATACTCTTTTTTATGTCATTAAAATCTCCCTTATAATCATCGTTGATTTTATCGGGCAAAATTCCATTGCTTATTTTATTCATATAATCGGCGGCAACGTTGAGCGGTCCAATTACAGAGTCCAGCGTATAGTTTACGCCTTCCACTATTTTCCTGAAATCGCCATTATGTTTTGTTACATCGGCCCTTGTTGAAAGCCTTCCTTCTATCGCCGCTTTTGAGAGCATGTTCGCGTCTGTAATCAGTTCGTTTACCGCGTCAATACAGGTGTTTAGGTTATTTTTTATTTCGTTAAAATCGCCGTTATAGTTGTCAACAATTCTATTCGGTATATCTCCCTTTGATATTCTGTCCACATATTCAGCTGCTGTATTTAGAGGTTTTATTATTGCGTCAAGCGTGTTGTTTAAGCCAATAATTATATTTTTGAAACCGCCGCCAAATTTATCAGGATTCCCTCTTGTGGATAAATTCCCGTCTGTTGCGGATTTAACGAGAAGATTAATTTCATCGGAGACCTTTACTACTGTTTTTGTAACGCTATCAACTGAATTGATACTGGCTTTTATTTTTTCAATCATTGAATTTAGTGTTTGCGCAAGTACCCCTGTTTCGTCTTTGGTTTGGATATCCAGCTTCTCAGAAGTTGATTCTATCTTAATATCAAGTTTGCCGCTGGCAAAAGAAGAAGCTCCGTTTGTGAGACTTGTCAGGTCGTTATCGCTTAGTTCTTTTAACCTGTCGGATACCTGCTCTATGGGTCTGCTTATGATTTTTGAAATAAAAAATCCAAGACCCAATGCTATAATTACGGCAATAAAGCTGATAATCAACATTATGGTTTTTGTTGAATTATATAGAGCCGTATTGGCATTACTTTTATTTTTTGCCTCATCCTCGTTATCCTTGGTCATTTTCTCAATTTGCGCCTGTACATTATAACGGGCTTTATCCATTGTCCCGCTTAGCAGAAGCTCCGCTTCTTTGTTATTATTCCGGCGAACGTTATCTATAAGCTTCTGCATGTTTGCATAGAAGCCCTGATATAAATCGGAAAGCGTATTTAACGCTTCTTCATCGTGTTTGCTTACAAAAGTGCTTTTATACAGATTGATGTTTTCGAGCACCTCTTTGTTTCTGGCGGCTATTTTTTTCGCGTAGCTTTCCATTACCGTCTGGTTTGGGGCGGTAATAAGCCAGTGTACATCTGCCCGCATACGGTGAAAGGCAGTGGTGATTTTACCAAGATGGGCAATTGACAATGTACATTTTTCGTATAGCTGCGTATCATTTTCATTTAATGAATGCATTCCCCCTATTGATAATAACCCTATTGTTAACGCTATTAAAGCCATAACAACAAAACTTACAATTAATTTCATCCTTATCCGCAAATCATAAAACCATTTCATTTCTTTACCTCATTTATTTGTATATGTATAGTTAATCAAATCCGGCTTGTTGGAATAATTAATACCTTAGTAGGTATTTACAGAATTATATATTATAACCTATAGCAGAACAGCAGAGTATATATCAGGAAGATATACTGTTTTGATGATTGAATAAATAATTATCAATAATCGGTTTCAGTGTTGTAGCGTAGTGTAATAGAGTATGATTTAACACGTAAAATAGTAACCGTTTACAGAAGCTAAATTCGGATAATTGCCCTCATCAGATATTAGCTTGTTTTTAATTTAATACATTATTTTTTTATTCGCAATATTTAGATTGTGAACTAAAAAAACAGTGTAATAACTCAATAGAAATGTCAGTATGAAAAACAATTATTGTTTTTTGTGGAATTTGCAACGCTAAAATACTGTTTTCTCCTTTGGATGAATTATTAATAATAATAGGTGCAATAATATGAGAAAAATAATTGTAATTTCGTTTGTTTCATTGGACGGAATAATGCAGGCTCCCGGAGGGCCAGAGGAAGATACTGAAGGAGGATTCAAATACGGAGGCTGGGTTGAGCCTTTTGGTGACGAGACTTTTGGCAATATAATGGTCAAGCAAATGGAGTCCACTGATCTTCTTTTGGGCAGAAAAACATTTGAGATATTTGCCTCATACTGGCCGAATCATGCAAATGATTGGCCCGGCATTAATGATGTTACAAAGTACGTTATCTCCGGGACTATACAAAAATCTGATTGGGAAAACTCGGTTTTTCTTAATAGTCTGGCAGATATTGAAAACCTGAAAAAAACAAGCGGTTCAGAGCTTAAGGTGTGGGGCAGTAGCGAACTTGTACATCTGCTGCTTGAGCATGATATGGTAGACGAGCTCTGGCTAAAAATATTTCCGCTGATTCTTGGTAAAGGTAAAAAACTGTTTACCGAAAACTCTGTACCGGCAGCATTTACCTTAACAGAAAGCACAGTTGCTACAAGCGGAGTAATCTTTGCAAATTACAAACGAGCCGGCAAAGTAAAAACAGGAGCCATTGGCTCTTGAGTAAAAACTGAATTACAGAAGATTATTATTACACTTGTGTTGTTATTTATAGGGCAATCTCAATGGTTACTGTGATTGCCCTATAATAATAACTATTCCAGGGCAGTCACGGTTGCTACCGTGACTGGACAACGCTATGGGTAAGAAAATTAATGGAAACAGGATAATCTTCAGAATTGTTGTGTGTTTTCAGTAATTGTTGAAACTATGAAAGAATTATCTTGATTAATGAAGTTAATAATCGGCTATTATATTAACTGGCTGAAAATAATACGCCTCCTATGTCACGGAAGCCTAAGAACTATATTAAGATTATTAATGGCTATTCTCATAATGAGACGCTGAAATGGGTAAAAAATCATAATATTTCTTAAAAAATCAGTAAAATTACTGATTTTTTTTGTAAAAATGCTTTGTAACTTAGTTCTGTAATTTTATACCTCTTATAAAACTGAGTGGAAAAACGATGTGGCGGAGATTGTTTTCGCTGAAAAATATTAAAGTTAGAAGCAGTTAATTATTTTTTGACGTGTTTGTAAATACTATTATGCTCTGTCACGGTAGCGACCGTGACAGCCCTGTAAGCTTTAGCGGGAATATTAAAGACGAGAGAGACTTGGAGAAAATTGAATGATTTATCTATACCCCTTGAATCCCCAAAAGGTAAATTAATCAAAGAGAAAAAAAATGAATAAATTTATATTAAAGTCATATTCCATCCGGATATTTTATTTATTGTTTTCAAGCTTGTTTTTTATCAAATGTAATTCAAATCCAGCGGATACATCTAAAAACTTAAAACACGAAACTTTTACTGGAATAACAGAAACGGGCCCAGATAGTCCAGCACCGATAGGGCACGTTGATTCAACCGATTGGACTATTGATTGTCAATGGAAATATTCTTCTTTCTATTATCAATTAAAAGATTCAATAAAATTAACTCCCAGCGATAACCAAGGGCAAATATCCATATCGGGCTTTAAAGTATATCCCGCCTTTTCCAACCCTGTTTGGGATTCTTTCGAATTAGAATTTGAACTTCCATGCTACTCTTCAGTTTTCATAATAGTTATAGACGAAAGTTATAATATTATTTGCAACTATGTTTTATCAACACTGGATAAAGGGATACATATGCTTAATGCGGAATTATTAGGCGAAAACAGTACATCCCTTCCTGACGGGATTTATAGATGTATTTATAGATTTGAAGATATTGAAACTGGTAAATTCGGAGTTTATGAAGGACATGGAGATATACAAGTAAAAAAGAATTAAAATATCGTTTATGCTCTGTCACGGTAGCGACCGTGACAGCTCGGAACGTATAATACAGAAGCAACTCCGAAATCACCTACGGCGCATACCGCCGACCGTTAGCTGCAAATATAAGGCACAATAAATGAAAATAGATGCTGAACAAAGACATAATCATTAAACGACTTGCTTTAGTAAAATATCTATATAAAATTGGTATTGAACAATCAATGCAATCAGAACCAATTTCTTCTTTTTCAATTTTGTCTTTACACGACAGTATTGAAATGTATTTGAAATTATTAACGGAACATCTTAACATTAAGTCAGAAGGGTTTCGTTTTCTTGACTATTGGCCAAGTATTCCTTCTTTGACATTAAAAGAATCAATGCGTAATCTAAATGCAAGAAGAGTTAATATCAAACACAAAGGATTACTTCCATCAAAGGCGGACATTGAGATAAGCAGAGTAAACACAACAGACTTTTACGATCAAAATACTATAACTCAATTTGGAATAAACTTCAATGAAATCTCACTTTTTTCACTTATACAACATGATAATGTAAGACAACATTTAGAAGAAGCTCAAAAAGCTCTTGATGAAAATAGAATTGAAAATTGTATTGAGATTGTTGCTATTGCATTTGACGAACTAACATACTCATATGAGAATTCTAAGTCAAGCTATTATGGGCATTCACCATTCTACTTTGGAAAGGATTTGACTTTTTTAAGTTCTTTTTTTATTGGAATTGACAGAAATGATAAAGCTGGAAGAGGACTTGGCGAATTTATAGACAAAGTCAAAGATTCATTGGATGGAATACAGAAAGCTGTTAAAATAATGAGCTTTGGTATCGACTACAAAAAGTTTGTCAAATTTAAACTTCTTACGCCAATTATAACAAGAACAAAGGGTGGCACACACGTTGCAAAAGTTTTTGGTACAAAAAAATGGACGAAAGAAAATTGCCAATATTGCATTGACTTTGTTTTGGAAAGTTCTTTAAAATTTCAAGAATTTGACTTTGACATTAACGAATTAATTGACAACGAAATTCCGACAATTCCAGGGCAGTCACGGTCGCTACCGTGACTGGAGAAGGCAGTATACAAGAGGCGCTAAGATTACATATCAATTACTATTTACGCAAAATAAAAAAATAGACTAATACTGATATGGGAAGAAGAGGACGAAATAACTTAGCAAATGAACGGCTATTTTTTATAACTACAACAGTTGTTAATTTTGTGCCCATATTTAAGCAATCATGCTATTGCGAAATTCTTTTGAATAACTTCAAATTCTATAAGCAAAAATATGCATTTAAAATACTTGCCTATGTTATAATGCCTTCTCATTTCCACTGGATAGTTTATATTAATCCTGAAAAGGGAACAATATCCGATATAATGCGGGACATAAAAAAGAGTTCGGCAAGACAGATTTTCGATTTGATTGAAGAAAACAAACAACTACAATATGACTTGTTATTTCAAGAAGCCGCTATAGGAATTAATGACCAAAACAGGAAACTATGGATGCAACGCTTTGATGACGAGGTTATCCTAACGCGGGAAATGTTAATGACAAAAATCGGATATATTCATAACAATCCCGTAAAAGCCGGATTAGCAGAAAAACCTGAAGCTTTTTATTATTCAAGCGCAAAAGAATACATAAACAGCAATAATTACAATTTAATAACTGATACAAATTTTGTGGGGTTTTTCAACAAATAATAACATATTCAAAAATAGCGCGTATTTTAATAAGTGCCTGTAAATACTTACCATCTTCTGTCACGGAAGCGTCCGTGACAGCCTTGAATTGGCAAAATGGAATATTAAGACTGGTTATTAAAGGAGTTGAAAAATAACAGTATTGAAGAGAAATCGGGCAATTTCCAGGGCAGTCACGGTCGCTACCGTGACTGGACAACGCTGTGGGTAAGAAAAATTAATGTAAACAGGATAATCTG
>Ga0268357_100189_pt1 | contig 103579 bp, 114 predicted proteins | sample BioMet10_FD_192466 | JGI IMG/M metagenome (GOLD analysis project Ga0268357, IMG submission 192466) | Sewage microbial communities from Oakland, California, United States - Biofuel 10 (Illumina Assembly) | ecosystem: Engineered > Wastewater > Sewage > Unclassified | place: USA: California...
GTAGCTGAGATTTCTTCATGTTTCCCCTCTCGTTGAGTGAAATAAAAAAATCCGTGCAATGCCGGATTCTTTTATTCAAACTGGCTAAAACTGTCGGGGCGAGAGGATTTGAACCTCCGACCTCTTGGTCGTTATCCTAAATCCTATGGCGACGCGATTTATTATAATCGGAAATAACGAAAATGCGGAAGCGATTTCTCTCACAGAAAAAGAAATCGCAACCATGAAATATCTTATTGAGGGGGATAGCCATGGGGAAATTGCCATGAAGCTTGGAATAAGCGAGAGGATGGTATCTTTGCGGATTATGAATATAAAAAAGAAAACAGGAGCTCGAAGCGCCATTGAGGCGGCCGCTAAATTGATAAAGCTCGGATTGGTGTGACTTCCTGTTTTGGTAGATTGATTGAAATGAAAAAAAGATTTACTTTTGTAGTAGAGACAAAGTAAATCTTTTATTATTGGTGAGGTGAATATGGTTTCCTTATTGGTGATCTTGCTGGTGACGTTGTTCGTCTCGTTTCTGATCGAGACTCTGGTGGAGTATCTGTTCGCTCCATTCTTTGATCATTTCGAGAAGATGACGAAATATAAATGGATGCAGATGTATATCGCGTTTGCGGTCGGTATTGCTGCTGCATTCATTTACCGTCTCGATTTGATCTATATTCTCAGTGCGTTCTGGGCGCAGGCTTCTCCGGCTGCCAATGTCGCTTTATGGCCGGTAACTACTTTTGGTATGATCATCACTGGCGCGGCGATTGGTAGGGGATCAAACTATTTGCATGATATTTTCCAGACCTTCTTTCTAAAATCGAATCCAACAGAAGCTTTATCTGGCTCAGGAGATATTACTCAACCATCTGCTTCTTCTGAAGATAAGGTCGGGTAATCGTGACTTCTGCCACACAACACACTCCTCCCTGCATTCCTCTTCAAGAAATGCAGGCGTTTGTAAACGGCAATGGAAAGCCAGGCGCTAAAACGCGTCTGGCTCTTTTGGAAGATAGCCTAGGTGACATGAAGAAATCTATCGACCGAATGGTTGGGTGGGTGATTGGTGCCATGATCACATTGATCACTGGTGCTGTTCTGTGGATTTTCACCTATCTAATTCCCAATGCGCTCAAGGTGATCCGCTGATGCCAAAGCGTCCATTGCGCCCATGCTCATATCCTGGCTGCCATGCTTTAGTTAGTACTGGCAGCCGATGTGAGATTCATGCCAACTCAGACGATGCTCTGCGAGGATCATCCACTAAAAGAGGATATGGATACAAATGGCGCAAAGTTCGCGAAAGATTTCTTCATGATAATCCTTGGTGTTGTGATCCATTTGGTGATCATCATGGTCAACAAATTATAGCAACTCAAGTTGATCATATTATTCCAAGAGCAATAGGCGGACTTGATGGTGTAGATAACCTTGAAAGTTTATGCGCCCATTGTCATTCAAAGAAAACCGCAAAAGAAGATGGCGGCTTTGGAAATGAGAGATAGGGAGGGGCTATGAAAAAGTTTTCACCCTTCAAAAGTAAACCGTGCGTAGGTTTTCCGCGCGAAAATTTCCCCGATCAAAACTGATAAAAATGGATGCCAACAAAATCTGTAAGCACTGCGGTAATGAAATCGGGCGGCGGAAAGCACTGGACGAGCACAGAAATAGAAGCGCGTCAGAAAGCGCAAGCAAAGGTTACCCGAGAAAAGAAGAAAACAATCAATGCTCCCGCATCGCTGTCGAAAGAAGCAAAAGCCGTATGGTTCAGGATACTCAAATCCGTGGAAGGGCTGGAACTCTTCGACAACATGGATACGGAACTTTTGGAAAGTTATTGCAACGTTGTTGTAAAGAAAAAAGAACTGGAAAATAGATCGATGCTATCGGTAGAGGACACGAAAGCATATCAGGCTTACATAAGGCTGCAAAAGTCCCTGGCCGACTCACTTGGGCTATCCCCAGCAGCACGAGCGCGTTTGATTAAAAAAGCTGCTGATAAAGAATTAGAAGATCAGTTTGGTAAGGAATTTGATTGATGGGCGCAAGAAAATATCATCCAACCACACAATATGCTAGAGAGGTCATCAGAGGCCAAAGAATCGTTGGTCATTCTGAATGGCTGGCTTGCAAGCGTCATCTGGATGATCTGAAGCGCCAGGGAACAGAAGAATTTCCGTGGATATTTGACGAAAAGAAAGCAAACCGTGTTTTTGATTTCTTCAAATATCTTCGTCATATTGAGGGGCCCCTGGCGAATACCCCGATCGAACTGGAAGATTTTCAGAAATTCGATCTTGGCTGCATTTATGGCTGGGTGCATAAAGATACCGGGCTGCGCCGATTCGTCAAAGCTTCCATTTTCGAGGCCCGTAAAAATGGTAAATCGACAGAAGTGTCTGGCATGGCATTGTATGCAATGGCCGGAGATGGGGAAGAAAGCCCACAGGTCTATACTGCGGCTGTGGATAAGGGCCAGGCGAAAATTGTCTACAACTACGCAAAACGCATGGCCCAAAAAAGCCAGGCTTTATGCAAACGCCTGAAAATCAACATCGGCATGATCACGCACAAAGAGCGCGGTGGTGTGCTCATGCCGTTTTCAAAAGATACGCAAAATAAAGATGGTTTCAACCCGTCTTTTGCAAGCCTTGATGAATACCATGCACATAAGACTTCAGATATCTATGATGTAATCTGGTCTGCATTTGGTCAGCGTGCTCAAGCCCTTTTTGTGATTATTACAACGGCCGGGTTCAACGCTGGAAAAAGCCCATGCTGGAATGAATACGATTACTGTAAATCGGTGATCGAAGGGAAATTCAAGAACGAACGCTACTTTATCATGATCCGTGAGCTGGATAAGGGAGACGACGTTCATGATCCTAAAAACTGGATCAAAGCGAACCCCTTGAAATGTCTCTCTGAAGAGGGGAAGCGGTTCTTACAGGAACAGCATGATGAAGCCTATTCTTCTAAAAATCCGACGAAAATCCGTAATTTCCTGACAAAAAACCTTAACCAATGGGTTTATGGAAAGAAAGAGAATTTCATGGGTGAAATCATGGAAAAGTGGGACTCGTTGTGCATTCTCCCGGATGGAAGCGCATCCGAAAAAAGAGAAAAATTCAGCGATCTTACCCGAAACATGACCTGCACGTTTGGCCTTGATCTTTCAAAATCTATCGACCTTACCGCTGATTGCTTCGTGTTTTCTCTTCCGGATGGAAGAATTGCCGTCAGTGCTACCGGGTTCATGCCAGAAGCAGCGATTGCCACCCATGAAAAAGAAGACAAGATCGATTACCAAGGGTTTGCCGCAGATGGATGGCTCAGGATTACCGATGGAGAAGTAACCGATTATCACGAAATCGAAGATCATTTGCATGAATGTGAAAATAATTTTGGTTGGAGTGTGCTTGAAGTCGATTATGACCCCTATAATGCCACACATTTTGCCACAGAACTGGCACGAGAAGATTACACCATCGTGCAGATCAGGCAGGGAGTACAAACTCTAAGTGAACCAACGAAGAAATTTCGGGATCTGGTTGCGAGCGAGAAACTCGTTCATGACGGAAGCCCGTTATTGAAAATGTGCGTTGGGAATGCCACTACGAGGACCGATACCAATGGGAATATCAAACTTGCCAAGCCGGAAGATAACAGTACTGAACGTATCGATCTTCTTGCTGCCATCATCAACGCAATGTCAGCCATCCCACGGCTTGAAGAAGCCAATGTCAACCTCATAGGTCATTTTACAGAAGACGGTTGGGGTATGTAATGAAAAACTTGACCAAGAAAAACTTTTATTTGATCCTGCAAATTGCCGGAGTTTCCGGAATGATCATTACCACCGCCTTCTTGAATTTCTATATTGCATGTTACCTGGCAAGTTTTCTTTCTCTTGTGGCCGGTATTTACATTGAGGTCCTGAACGGGAAGAAAGGATAGAACTCATGGGATTAGGAAAAGTGATTCAAAACTTACAGAGCATGATCACTGCCCCCGTTGTACCCGAGCAAAACGGGAGTATCTATGATTATGGATTTTTACAAACTCGTTCCGGGAGGCGGATCACCCCAGAGTTGACGAAATCCATTGCAACAGCCTACCGATGCAGCAATATCATCTCTGATGACGTTGCGAGTATTCCGTTTCAAATGTTCGAGCGGATCAATGATCAAATTTCGCGGATTTATCCAGATCCCGTTACCAAAAACATTCCTTATTTGATCGAAGTGCAGCCCAACCGGTGGATGGTGCCATTTATCTTCAGAAAGACACTAAAACAATGGCTTATGTTCTACGGAGACGCCTATACGTGGTATCCACCCATGATGAACGAAATCTTTATCCTCGAATCTGATCGGGTAAAGAGCCATTTCGATGAAAAGGGAAACCTGTGGTGGATTTATACCCCACTCAATGGCAATACGCGAGTGATCCCGGATTTCGAAATCAAACACGAAATGATCAACAGCGTGAATGGCATCAACGGAAGGTCAATCATCAGCTATGCCAGGGAGACGATCCTTCGGCAACTAGCCATGCACGAAACGCAAACCAGCATTGCCACAAAAGGGCTGAACCCGGCCGGGATAATCAAACTGATTGGTGAACTGAAACAAACCGAGAAGGAAACCGCCGCTGACGCAAGAAAGAGAATAAAAACAGAATTTCTTGATGCAATCTCAACTACAAGGGATGCCGGCGGCGTTGCCATTTTCGACAAGACCATTGAGTCTTTTACCCCAATCACAATGAAACCTGTGGATGCACAGTTTTTAGAGACAATGCAATTCACGGATGTTGAAATTGCCAACTTCTTCTCAATGCCATTATGGAAAGTCAATCAAGGAAAAGAAAGTTACGAAAGCAACATTGCCCAACAACTTGATTATCTGCAAACCACATTGAACCCCTATCTCATTCAGGAAGAGCAGGAATCTCGAAGAAAATGGATCCCTGAAAAAGATCAAAGCTCAGTTTATTTCCGCGCCGTTCGAGAATCCATTTTGAGAATGGACCCAAAATCACGGGCAGAATATATAAAAGTAAAGATCGCCAGCGGAACTTTGACGCCAAACGAAGGACGCCAAATCGATGATATGAGCAGCTATCCAGAAGGAAATGGCTATTATTTCCCGTCGAATATGGCGAAAATCGGCGAAAACGGGAATCTTGTTTCCATCGCTGGAAATAAAAAACAAGGAGCGAAAAAATGAATAAAGTGCCTTTACGGGTAATCAAGGGAAACGCGAGGCCATTCGAGCCATTCTGGAACTTCGTCGATGCCGCAAGTTCAGAAAGCGGAGAAGTCGAACTCGAGTTTTTTGGGCCGATCTCGGAATATTCCTGGTCAGAAGATGGGATCTCTCCACAGCGGCTCAGCGATGACCTGAAAGAAAAAGGCGCAGGACGCCCCATTCGTCTCAAGATCAATTCTCCTGGGGGAGAAGCTTTTGCCGCTCAAGCAATTCGCTCAATTTTGCGTGATTATACGGGCAAGGTCACGGCTGACATCATCGGTTTGGCTGCCAGTGCCGCAACCATTGTGGTAACTGGGGCGGATTTCATCGAAATGAGGCAAGGCGCCATGTTCATGGTGCATGACCCATGGACCTGTATTTGCGGAAGCGCGGAAGAAATGCGGAAGAACGCTGACGTTCTCGATTCGATCAAGGAATCCATTCTGGCAATCTATCAAAAACGGACTCAAAAAAGCCATGATGAATTATCCAAAATGATGACTGACGAGACCTGGCTTACCGCAGATCAGGCAAAAGAAGCCGGATTTGTCGACGTTGTGACCGATGGGTATAAAAGTCAGGCGAGAAATTCAATCCCAAAGAATTCGCGGGTTGGTTTTTTGAACTGTTTGAGAGGATACCAGCATTTGCCGGATGAAATCAAAAATGAATATCTGGCTAATGATCAAGACCCTATTACAGAGAATGAAGCAGGGAAAAAAGATTCGAATGTGCCGGTGGAAAAGCCTTCCAGTGGGCCAGAACCGGTTGCAAACGCGCTTGAGGTAAAACGCCTCGGCGATTTTCTGGAAGTTTTTGGATAGGAGGATAACGAATGTATGATCTGCTGAAGAAAGTCTATGATGACCTTAAAAAGGCCATGGAAGAAAAGCAGGCGGTCCTTGAAGAAATGACCGCTGCCTACAACGATGGCACGGATGAAGGGAAGAATAAGGCCCTGGCTTTGCGCGAAAAACTGGATGAAAAGCAAAAAGCCGTTGATGAGCTGAACTCGACCTATTTGTCTTTGCTGAAAGCCGAGAAACCGGGCGGCGATGAGATTCAAGACCTTATCCCTGCCCCGGGCGCCGAAGCATCCGGCGAAGGCAAGAACGAGAAATCGATGACCCGCGAGGCTTACGATTCTCTTGATGCCGGCGAAAAAATGAAGTTCGTCAAATCAGGTGGAAAGATCACCGAGTAGCGAACGTCAAATTTATTGGTATGGAGGAATAAATGTCGAATACTCTTACTGGTTTGATCCCAACCATCATGCTTGCCCTGGATACCGTTTCTCGCGAGCAAGTTGGATTTATTGGGGCTGTGCTGCGTGATGCTTCGGCAGAAAGAGCCGCCCTTGGTCAAGTAATCACCTGGCCAGTTGTCGATGCCGGCGGAGATCCAGCCGATATCGCACCGGCTGCCACAGGGCCAAACCCAGCTGATATGAGCGTGGATGCCCCACAGGCAACGATCAGCAAAGCCAAAAGCAAAACTTTCTACCTCACCGGTGAAGAAGGCAAAGGTCTCTCGCAGACTTCTGCGTTTGACACAGTTGTGAAGAATTCATTTGCGCAGGCGTTCCGTGCGCTTGTTAATCAGATCGAAGCCGATCTGGCCACTACCGCTATCCAAAACGCTTCGCGCGCATATGGAACCGCAGGTACCACGCCATTTGCAACTGCAGGTGATCTGACCGATCTGACAGAAACAAAACGTATTCTGAAGGATAACGGTGCACCAATTACTGACCTTCAGCTCGTGCTGAACTCTGCGTCAGCCTCGAAATTAGGAGGCAAGCAGAGCAACCTTTTCAAGGTGAACGAAGCCGGGAACGATCTTTTGCTGCGTGAAGGCGTGATCGGTCAGCTCGAAGGGTTTATGACCCACGAGTCCAGCCAGCTTGGACTGCACACCAAAGGTACTGGTGCCAATTATGTGACCAGCGGCGCCACAGCCGTCGGCGTGGAAGACATTGCACTGGTTACCGGTACAGGAACCGTTCTGCCCGGCGATGTGGTGACCTTTGCGGCAGACGCAAACAACAAATACGTAATCAACACCGGCGTAACTGAGCCCGGAACCATTTCACTCGGTAAACCAGGCGCGCGCGCGGCAATCGCCACCGGGAATGCCATGACCATCGGCAACAGTTATACCCCGAACGTCGCGTTCGACAGAAGCGCTCTCATGCTGCTTACCCGGGTCCCAGCAGCGCCAAAACAAGGCGATTCGGCAATCGACGCCATGATCGTACAAGACCCAGTAACCGGTCTGTCTTTCGAAATCCGCGTTTATGCCCAGTATCATCGCGTTGCTTTCGAAGTTGGAATCGCCTGGGGTTATAAAGCAGTCAAATCAGAGCACATTGCTCTGCTGCTTGGTTAGGAGGTGATCTATGAGCAATAACGTAGAATTTCTCACCGTCAAAAAGAACAACGAAGTTTTGCAAATCCATCCAACCACCCTGGAAGCGCACAAGCGCGCCGGGTGGGTGCAGACCGATGAAGAAGTAAAGTCTGAAAAGCCAAAGGCCGAAAAAACATCGAAGAAAGCACCCGAAGAACCGGTCAATCCGGCGGATGGGAAAAGCTAAGCCAATCTGGTAATCGAATGCTTCTCCCGCCGGCAGGAATGTCGACGGGAGAAGAGGAGAAATAAAATGACCTTCAAAAGCGCTCAACTTTTTGCAACGATGGATCAGGTATTACATGATCTAACGAACGACGAAAACAACAGCCCAACCGGATTGTCTGACCGGCTGAGAGAAGCAAGCGCGTCTTTGCAGGGGAAAATCGGTTCTTTTATCCCGGTTGTTGAGATAAGGTCATTTCGAATCGATCAGCACGTTCATTTCGGAGACTGGGTATCCATCAACCCGTTGCTGACTGTATCTTCTGTAAAAATCAATGACGTGGAAAGTTCAGAATATTCTCTCGAACCGAGAAACCGAAAATGGATCAACGGGCCATATACAGGTATTTCTTTTGAAAATACATGTCTATGGCCGGGTGATATCATCAAAATCTCTGGGGAATGGGGACTATATGATGCTGAAATCGAAACTGAATTCAGCATCACTCTCGATAACACTCTGAAAACGTTTTCTCTATCCAATGGAGGATATTTCAGCCCGGGAATGGTTTTGCATATCGATGATGAACAAATGCTGATCGTCAGCGGGAACGGTTCAAATGGGAGCCCGGCCCCGATAGATTCAGAAGCTAATTTGAGCGTCGACATCGAGAGCAACATGATCGAACAGATCATTGACGTCAGCGATGGGACTAAATTCAGCGAAAATGAGGTAATCAGAATCGGGAGCGAAAACATGCTCGTCGAAAAGATCAGCGGGAATGAGCTGACCGTAAGACGAGGATGGAATTTGAGCATCATTTCTGAACACAGCGCCGACGATGATATTTATGTCTATCGAAGCTACCAGGTCGAGCGCGGTGTAAACGGCACCGAGGCAGGTTCTCATGATGACGCTGCGATCACAGTTTATGTTGTGCCGGAAGATGTGAACTGGTTATGCCGGCAGATCACTGCCTTGATGATCAAAAAGGCCAGCTCTGGATTTACCGGAATCGTCGGAAATTCTGAAATTGGTCAAAATACTTACCTTTCTGAATTCCCTCCCAGCCAGATCGAGTTCGTACGCAGTAATTACAGGTGGTAAATGTCTGATCAGGAACCAATCATCAAAATCGAAGGACTGCAGGAGGTAATCAACCAGCTTGATTTCCTCGATTCTCTGCGGATCAACGATCTTTACCTCAAACCTGCGATGAAAAGCCTTTCGGGTGACATAAAAAAGGCTGAGCAAGGACACATCCCGGTATTTTCTGGAAAAACGGCAAAATCTTTGAGCGGAAAGGTAAGCGAGAACGGTGTAGGAGCGGTTACCCTGACGCTGGGGCCAAAAACGAGCGGAAAGAATGCGCGGGCTTACATCTTCCGATTCATTGGGGGAGGCGCGCTTTGGTCAGGGCGGTCCAGTTCGGTAACAACATGGCGCGGGAAAGAAAAAAATCGCAATATGCGAGCGAAAAAAGCAATCAGCGAAGGAAGAAAAGCGAATTCGTCTTTTCTGCCGGCGATCTATCTGGTGGAATGGGTGAAGAAAAAGCTGCATGCAAGTGACGATGACGCGCTGCAAACGGCGTTTCGAGTAGCAAAAACCATTGGGTCGCGGGGACTGCCAGCAAAACCAATCGTCCCGCCGACGGTGCAGGAAGTCAGGAGCATGGTGATCAGCCGGATCAACCAGGCGGTCGAGAAAATGGTTCAGGAGCTGCCCACACATGGCAAATAATCTTCTGTTCGGACCAGAAGTTTGGGGTAAGGAGATCGTCAAACTATGGGCGGGAATCAAGGACGCCAAGAAAACAAGTGTGGCATCGTATGGATTCGAGACGATCCCGGATGCAATCTTGCGGACCCCGACGGCAATCTCTTTCATTGCAGACGCAATGGATGCCAATTACAACCAGGCCGGCCAAAATCAGGCTACCTGGCGGGGGTGGACGGAGTTCTACCTTTCGAGCGGGCTAAACCGGTCGGGGCTGGCCTATGTCAACCAGTTCTACCGCTTGATCGTGGTACAGGCATCACAAAAGTTCTATCTCACTCCGACTGCTGTTTTCTATTTGCAGTCGACGAAGACCATCGAACTGGATATTCTCAGCTTCACCGGTAAAGATGAAGATCAATGCTATGGAGTAAGGGCTTACTGGCAGGTTGATGAATCACTGGCTGACAAGATCAGCTTCAAATTATAGGTATCAATTGGAGGAAAAAAATGAGTGCACCAATTTTAGGGAAAATGCAGATCGGGAAAGAAACCGCACACGGAACGGCTGTGGCGGCAACGAAAATGCTCTTCGCCACTCAAGGGCCAATCCCATCCGACCGAAAGGTAACGGCGCTAAGCCCGGACATCGGGAAAAATGTAGAAACCACCGGGCGGATGCTGCAGGGGGTGCTGGCACAGGATTCACTCACATTCGATCAGCTTTATTTCGGAATTCTGCCGACGCTTTTGTCTGGGCTGCTCAAGGGCGGAGTAACGCCGGTGGAACAAACTGTGGGTGAGGGAGATTACCTCTGGGATCACACTCCCGGTTTGGGAGACACTGACGATAACACTCCGAATTCGTTCACTCTGGAACGCGGGGATAACATCCAGGCGGTGCAAATCGCTCACGTGATGTTCAAATCTCTCAAATTGGACTGGCAGGTGAATCAGGACGGCGGCGAGAGCAGCGTAAAAGCCTCTGTCGATTATTTCGGAAAGGCAAACGTCAACCACGCATTCACAGCCGGTCTATCTGTCCCGACTTTCATCCCATTGAATGGGAAATTATGCCAGGTGTACTTCGATACCCTCATGGCTGACGTCGGGGATACGGAGATCAGCGATTTTCTGCGGTCGGGAAGTCTGGAAATCAGCGGCGGGTTGGTGCCTGATTTCAACGGTGGGGCAAGCGAAGAGTTTACTTCTTTTCACCAAGGGCCCATTTCAGCGATGCTGACGCTGACCGTGAAACGGGGTGCTGCCTCTGAGGCCATGCGAGCCGCGATCAATGAGACGCGTGCCTGCCGGCTGAAATTCAACGGCCCTCAGATCGGTGACGGGGTCAACAATATGCTGCAGTTCGATCTTTTCGGATACGTTGATGATGTGGTACCCCTGGCCCAGACTGACCGCAACAAATCAGCCAATCTGGACACCATGGTGCTGCACAGCATCTATGACCCAATCAGCGGTAAGGTCATCGTTCCGCAGATCATCACTGACATTGCCACCCTGTAGGAGGGTAGATGACCTTCAAAATCGAAATTCCGAAAATCTTCAAAACGGTCAACTTCAGCGAGTTTGCTGAGGAATTCGGCGAGCAATCGCTCGATATATGGGTCAACATCCCCAAAAAACTGATCGACGAACGCAATGCGCTGATCATCCAGGGAAACGCGGTCAAAGAAACCCTCGGTAAGCTGGTGAAAGCCAAAGAACCCGATCTGGAAAAGATCGAGGCGGTAAAGCAGGAATATCTGAAAGTCGACGACCAGATGGTGAGCTGGTATACCAACGTCTGGTACATGAATGGGGAGCCGCTCAGCGAAGAAGAAGTCAAAGAGCTGCATAAAGCGGCAATCGAGAATGACCCGGCGTTCTTAGACTGGATCGTCGGGAAAACGTTCGAGTTGATGAAGGAGCACCGCGATTATCGAAAAAACTGATGGAGTCTGCCCTGCTCGACCTGGCAACGAACGGGCAGACGAACCATCCCATGCTGGTAGCGGTACTCAAGGCGCGAAAGGTGAACCAGACTCTGGGCGGGGCTTTTTTCGACCCGGTATCGATCAACGAATGCCCGGAAGAGATCATCGAGGCGGTCGAGGGGCTGACCGATGATCTGCCTGATATGCGTGAGGGGGTGCGCAAGGTCGAGGAATATCGGGAAAAATGGCGCCGAAAGCAATTGAAAGGCAAGTAGCTCATTTTATTGGTAGTTTTACTGGCAGGGTAATATGGATAGCCAAATCAACATCATCATCAACACCCTAAAAAAAGGTTTCGGGGATAAAGACGCCAAGTCAGCGTTCAAGGAATTGAACGCCGGCTTTCAATCGGTTACCGGTCTGAGCCTGTCTTATGCCGGTGCGCTGACGGCTGCCATCGCCATCGGGAAAAAGTTCATCGATTTTCAGAAGGAAGCTGCGACCGCTGCGAGCAACGAAGCGGCTTCGAACGCAAAACTCGAATCCATTTTGAAATCAACCAACAATGCTGTTGGAATGTCTGCCCAAGAGCTGGAAGATCTGGCCACGGCCCACTCAAAAGAGACCGGGATCATGGAGGATAACGTCAAGGCGGCCGAAGCGGTCATGCTGACGTTCACACAAATCGGGCGGAACGTATTCCCTGAAGCAATGGAGGCGGCCGAGAATCTGAGCGCTGTGCTGGGGAGTGATCTTACTTCAACCACGACGATGGTGTCGAAGCTGCTTAACGTACAGGCTGGGGACGTGAGTGCCGTGAGCACAGCCATGAGCGCGGCCAAGCGTGTAGGGGTAAGTTTTTCAAGCCAACAAATTCAGATGGCAAAAGACTTAATCTCTGCCGGCGATACAATGAAATACCAGCAATTGATCTTGAAAGAGCTAAATACCGAATATGGTAACAGTGCCAGAGCTATGTCATCCGTTGATGATGGACTCGAAGAACTTGCGGCGGCAAAAGAAAGATACATGGCTGCTGTAGGGAAAAAATCCCTAGCGTTTGAACAAGTATGGAATAAATTCTGGACAGATTATTACAACAATTCTGCTGATTCACTAAATGCGAATGAGCGGTTTTCTGAATCAATAAAAAATTTAGGGATCGCCGCAGTAGATACATACAACGAAGCTGGTTTAGCAGTTACCAAATATTACCAGAAAGGCCGTGAGTTGACCTACGATCAGGTCAAATATCTGGTCATTTTGCAAAACAGCATCGAGGACACCGCTGCTGTGCAAGAGGCTTACAACAAACTGCAGGAAAAATCACAGGATAGTACCAATTCTTATAGTTTGACGCTTTTGTCTGAGGCAGATGCTTTGCAGGTGGTCAAAGCGGCCGTGGCAGGTACCCTGAAAACGGCATTGAACACCTACAACGACACCATGGATGACCTGTATAAGACCAATGCCGATCTGAATAAGACGATCTTGTATCAGGAAGATATATATAAGCGGGCGCCGGCCATGATCGACTCGCTGACGCAGGCGCTCAAAGATAATGAAGCGGCGCAGGCGGAGAGCGGTCACACCGCCGGATCACTGGTGGATAAGCACAAGGAACTCGAAGAAGAGCTGCAAAAATGGAAGGATGCACTCGAAGCCAGCCCGGGGGCGATTCAGGGACTAAACAACAGCCTGGATGAAAATATTGCCAAGCAGTCCGAAGCCGAAGAGGCTTATCGAAAAGCAACCGCCCAGTTGATCTACCAGCAGGTGTCTGCAAAGCTAGATGCGGATGCCTCTCTTGAACTGGCCAGAACTTTGGGGTTAGTCAGTGATAAAGATTATCAGGTGAGCAAATCGATCCTAGAATTGACCGAAAAATATGATGCCAATGCCGACGGGGTGATCGATGCCGATGAAGCCAATCAGGGATATATCGACAGCCTGAAAGAAATCTATGATCAAGCAACGGCTATTTACAGCCTTCCCGATCAAAAAACAATCGAGCTTTACATCGAGACACACAGCGGTCAATACGTTCCGGCAACAGCCTCGACCATGGGGATCATCAACAGCTATTCCAGTTCTGGGTCTGGAAAACAGGCTGCCAATGGGGGAACGTATACCGGGATGGTAGATTCTGGAACGGGAAAATATCAGGTGCTTGACCCTGACGGTGGATATTCATATACCACCACCGCGCCGCATTCACTGGGCGGCGAGTTCGGCGCTTATGAAACGATCCGCGTTGGGGAAAAAGGGCCAGAAACGGTGACATTCGACCAATCAGGTTACGTTACCCCCAACGGGGGAGGATTTGGGGGAAACATCGTTGTCAACGTCTATGGCAGTGGAGATCCAAAAGTGACCGCGCGCGAGGCTGTGCGGATACTCAAGCAGGAAATCAAACTGCAGGGAGGCTGGTAAATGGGCGATTTGACAAATGTAAGCGGAGATGTGATCGATTTTTCAGTGAAACTGGACGGCATAGAGATCACAAATGCCATCAATCTCGACCAGGGGCCAATCACAATCTCAGACGCACTCAATGATGAGGTGGATACGCTCGACCTGACCCTGCAGGAAGCCGACAGTATCGATCCGCATAGCTGGCAGGAGATCGAGGTCATTGATAATGACAACCCGACGAAGCCGTTGTTCGGAGGGTTCGTACTCATGCCAAAACAATCAGAATCCGCTGCGAACCGGGCTCTGAACGACTATGACGTATCGGCGAGCGATTATGCCATTTATCTGGGCAAGGTCTACATCCAGCAACGATTCAGCGAGGTAACCGACAAAGAGATCATCGCTGTACTGGGTGGCCTGGCAGGTCTTGAAGAATATGATTTCGAAAGCTGCGTTGTTGCCGTGCGGCAATATCCATCAGCAACGTTCAATTTGCGCTCGGTCAAGGACGTGATCAGCTGGCTGGCTGAGCAGGGCGGGGCAAACTGGTACGTAGATGCCAGCAAATGCCTGCATTATTTCGCTCAAGCCGAAGCTGACGCCCCGTTCGGGATCACGCAGGACCCGCTTGACACAGATAACGCGCTGTGCGAAAACCTAGAAATCAACCTGGACGGAAGCGGGGTAATCAACGAGGTTGAACTGATTGGAGGAAACTCGCTTTCAGGAGACCGAACTGACCAATTCACCCCGACCATCATCTCCACCGATCTATGGCTCAATAAAAAGTATCAGGCGCAAAGCGGGGAAAGCAAGATCGGGGTAAGACGAAATGACGGCGGACCCACCACCAACCTGCTGGTCAACCCTTCATTCGAGGTCAATATCACGGATGGTTGGACACAATATCAGGCCGGCAGCGGGGCTGCATGGGCGCAGGATAGTGCAAAATACAACCAAGGTGCGAAATCAGTAAAGATCACAGCGGGAACGGCGCTATCGATGCTTCGTTCGGCGACGATTACTCTTGCACCAGGGGAACCATTGAGCGCTCAGGTGATGGCCTATACCGATACGCTGGCTATGGCCAGTCTGGTAATCTATGATGCAACCAATCTGGTCGTTCTGGCTGAGACGCAAAACCGGAAAACCAATAGCTGGGAGAGGCTGACGGCCACCTATGTCAACAGCGGTGCCGGCAGCATGAGCGTGAGGGTTGAACTGAGGAACAATGGCATCGATTCGGCGCAGGTCGTGTATTTCGATGCTGCACAGGCCGAAAAACTGACCTGGCCAAGCGCTTACTGCGATGGAAGCCTAGGAACGGGATATTCGTGGAGCGGAACGGCAAATAACTCCACTTCGGCACGGGTGAACCTGGCTGTGTGGCGCACACTGACGGTCAAGACCGGCAACAGCGACGAACTTGAGGGGCGTGATGAAGTGCTCTATTACGAAAGCGAGGGACGGCTCAGCCAGGAAACGAACTGGCCGCTGCTGGCCAATGCGGTCGAGGTCGACGGGCGGATCGAAACGCCCGTGCATGTGACCGCGAAAAATTTTGCCAGTTATGCCCATTATGGGCGCTGGTTCAAAGAGGTGATCAGCGATTCATCGATCATCGACCCGATTGTGGCAAGAATCCGCTGCGCTACCGAACTGGCCCAGTATGCCTTCGAGACAACCGCGATCAGCTTCGACGTACGGCGCCCAGGGCTGCGATCCGGGCAGACGCAACACCTCAAGCTGCCCACGCGGGGATTGGATGGCGATTATCTGATCAAGCGAGTGACCACCACAATCAACTCAGGCGGGCACCTGGCTGCACACATCGAACTGGGCGCCGTCGACAGCGGGCTGGTTGGGCTGCTGATCGCGCTCAAAAACCGCACCGAAATTACTGACAGTGAGATCCTCTCGGATGAAATTCTCAACCGTGTACTCGATTTCACTGACGATTTCACGATCAAAGATTCGGGGGCAACGGTAGGAGAATCTCAGGGGCCTTACCTGTATGGAGAGGCGCTGTATGGTTATTCGACTTATGGAGGAGGATAAATGAGGATCGACGAAAAAATTGTTACCCTGGAAGGGAACGTAGAAATCTGCGCCTGGCCAAAAGGTTTGATCGAGGAATATCTCAAAATTGAACCTTCTTTACAGACAGCCATTGCAATGGCGAAGAAGAATTCGCTTCCCTGCCATGTGCAAAAAATGCACAATCTGACCACCAATGTCGGCCGGCAATTCGTGGCGCGCCGGCTAAGCGGGCAGGAAACTGTTGGAATCACTTACATGGCATTCGGAAGCGGGGCTACCGCGCCGGCCATCGGAGACACCACACTTGAAACGGAAGTGGTGCGCAAACCAGTTACCGAGTGCTATCAGGGTGACCAGTATGTTTACACCAGCGTGTTTTTGCTGGCCAATGAGTGCAGTTTTCACCTGAAGGAAGGGGCGATCTTTGGAGGAGCATCCGCCAGCGGTGTCAGCAACAGCGGCATCATGCTCTGCAGGTTCGCCATGGATGAAGACAACACCCTGACCAGTTATGATCTGACGGTGCAGCACACCGGGGAGATGAAATAATGACGACGCCTATTTCTGAAAGCCAACCCATCGAAAGCTACCATCTCAAGGCAATGGGGGGAGTGCCAAACGCCTGCTCCTACCTGTCGCTGAGCAATGCTTATGCCACTCTGGTGGCAGCGCCGGCCAGCGGGGTAACCTTGATCACGCAGCTTCTTCTGCGCAATAACGATTCTGTCAACGCTGATTTTTACTTCAAAGTTGTGCGCTCCGGCGTCGATTACCTTGTGTTTCGCATTGAGCTGGCCCCATACGAGCGGCTGATCGTCGAGTTCCCATTCATTCTGGATACCAACACGTCGATCGAGGCAAAAACCAGCGCCAGTATCAGCGCGAAATGCGTCGCCACTACACTCAAATTCGAAGGCGGAATGAGCGTGGCCAACTTCAGCGGCACCGCATGGACTGACCTTTTGACCGTACCCGCCGGCAAAGCTTACTCCATCCTCGGATTGATGCTGAGTAATTCTTACAACTCCGCCCAAAACGTCAGCTTCCAGATCATCGATAACGCAAGCAACGTCAAATGGACGGATAGCATACTGCTCAACCAGGAAGGCACCTGGCCCTGCGGTGAAAAATTCGTCATGGGCGCAGGATGGAAAATCCAGGTAAAGCATGGGGCAGCCAGCTATACCGGCTCGGCGGTGGCTGCATTCATCGAAGTTCCGAGTTAGGAGGAGACATGTGGCCAAATTCAATTTACTGGTATGCACCAGAGTGGCATTTTTTTCAACTCGTTCAGCGTTTGATCGATCTTCTGAAACGGATCGGCGTGGCAGTAGTGCGTAATGGGCTGGCACCTTCAGCAGTCAGAGACGTTTTCATTTTCGTTACCGGACCAGTCAGTCCCAAGATCGGCCTGACCCCACTCAGCGCGACGGTGGGAGCGCTGGCCGCTTCAACCAGCCCAACACTGGCTCATGTAGTTGACCCGGGCACCGATCTGCTGGTGGTGGGGGTCAGTACCACCGCAAACCTGACCTCAATTTCTGGTATCACCTGGACGCCAACCGGGGGATCCGCTCAGGCAATGACCTCAGTGGTCCAATTCGGTAATGGCGTAGCGGGATCCTCTCATACAGCTATTTTTACGCTGCGTTTACCTGTTGCCGGCAGTGGGGTGCTGAGCATCAGCAGTTCCAATGCTGCGCTGGCCTCAGCCTATGGCATGGCCTGCAATTTCTGGGGATCAAAGGCCAGCGGAACCATTAGAAATTATTTAGGAGATGCTTCTTTGCCTCACGCTCATTCTGTGGTGGCAGGGGACTATCTTTTCGAAGTTCTGAGAAATGGAGCTGCCTTGACCGCCGCTGATGGGCAAACCGTCTATAACGGCGGCGGGCAGCCTTTCGGTTTGAAGAAAATCGACACCACCGGAACCGATACGCTCAACTGGTCGGGAACAACGAGCTATCTGACACACAGCAGCATTGCGATTGCCGGGTCATAGGAGAGATCAATGAGCAATGATACTTTATTCAAAAAACTGGTCTTTGTGAATCTTTTCGCGGAGCCGTTCGGAATCGATACGGCTGACTGCAACGGACCGGTCAACCTTTCGGCTCCTGGAGCAAAAAAAGTTCAATTCGCGGCGGCGCGGTGCGGAATTGGATACTGGTACCGCGATGCACAGTACGTTGCTACCCGTGATCAGGCCGAAAAAATGGGGATCCCGTTTCTGGCTTACCACGTGCTGATCCCGGGCAATGACGTCAAAGCACAGGCGAAGGCATTTCGAAGCTGGGCCGGGGAAGGGTGCTGGGGATACAGCGGAGATTTCGAGGTGGCCAACGGATGCTCTCCTTCAATTGTCTCGGCCAACACGCGCGATTACCTGGCTGAAACGGCCGGTTTTGGATGGCGAAACGTTCCTTACAGTTCACCTGGCTGGATCAATGAATATTTCAGGAGTCAGATCACCTATCTGCTGCCTGACTGGATCAATTTCTATCAATGGTGGCTGAGCCAATACCTGACAAGCGGGGCCGAGAACCCAGGACCGCTTTCGGTGCCGCTGGGGATGAAGATGGAAAACGTGCTGATCTTTCAGACGGGTAGCCAGGAACAGAACAAATATGGTTCAATCTATGACAGCCGGTTCGTCGACACTGACCGATGGGTGGGGAATGGATTTCCGAGCGTGCCAGTCAAACCAGAGACAACCCCGGTCGAAGTCACGCCGGCGCCGGCCGAGACCGAAACCGGCGTCATGCACGTGGCCTGCAATGGGCTTTACGTCCGCAGCAAGCCGGCAAAGAACAGCGAAGCGATCTCGCTGCTGCTGCGGGGAACACCGGTCAACGTGGTTGCTACAAAAAAGATCGGGGATTACATCTGGGTGGAGCGCGCCGGGGTGGGGTGGTGCGCTCAGAAATACCTGGATTTCGTTTATCTCATTTAGGGAGCACGCCTCCGCTCCTACCCAGAGCGATCTGGGTATGTGGGGGTAAGTCAATCCCCCGGACACAGCGCCGGGGGATTATTTTATTGCTTATTCCTTTCCGCTTCGATCAGATTTCTGATCGTCTCGTTCCTGCTTTTATCTTGGGCGTTGAGCCATTCGATGTCTTCAGGACGCAACAAAACGGAGATTAATTTCATGGGCTTTTCGAAATAAGGCGGACGACCCTTTGATTTTCCGGGTAATTTCTTTTTTTCTTTTTCTTCTGGCATTTTATTCTCCTTACTTTTCTTGTGCATGAGGCGATTTTACCAAGACAGAGGTCTCTTTATCATATTTCTCAGGTTTATAAAAATAATAATGAGATTCATAGCCCATTTCGACATCGCGCAAGATAGGATGCTCTCCGGCCCAACCAGGGAAGGGAATGTTACGGCACCCATCTTTACCGCGAACCGGGTCTTCGTCTGCCCATTCTGGCAATTTATCCAGTCTTAGCCAGGCGGAATTTACTTCCCATTCCCAGCAACCATGTTTTGTTGCCAGATCATTCAAATCCGTATCTGCATCTCCGACGGCAGTGGTGTCTCCTCCAATAAACTCATAAACCTCAAGCCCAAATAAGTGTGGCAATGAATGGGGAGCATGACGCCAGCGATACATATATCCAGCTCCGAAATACCAACCAGCTTCGCTAATCATTTGCTGCCATTCCTGCATGGAGTGATATTCTTTGATCAGCCTGTAAGTATCTGCGGGGCGTGATAATATGCTGAGTTTGGCTGTGTTTTCGAGAACATTCATCTGGGACGGAACCATTCCGGCATAATGAATTCGAAGCATGGCAAAGGTATTGTCAGTATCTGGAACAGAAAGGCTGATCGTTTTGGGAATATAAAGGACTTGCTTTTTCACCAGTGAAATAATGAGATTCTCTTCCATTTTTATTCCATCCTATTCGACTAAAGCAACCAGGCGTCATCCGCAACCAAGCCGTTGGAGACGTCGGAGAAGATTGCACTGTCAAGAGGCCAGGTCATCTGGTAAAGATGCCCTTGATCGTCCACGCCGATAGACGCCCAATGATCCCCATCTTCGCTCATTACAAGAGGAGTAATCATTGATACTATTGTGCCATCTTCGTCTATCGTTACTTTGGTAATCTCGTTGTATTTGAATGTCTCCACTTTTTGAAGCCCAGGGAGAAGCCCACCCATTTCGTCAATATCTTCTTGCTCAGCAATTACCGGATATGTATTCATCGATCATCCTTTTTCCCGGTCATGCCCGACCGGGAGGGATAATGTGGTTAGATTGATTCGACGCGATCAACTTTAGAGTAATCGTATTCGTCGAGTTCCTTGTCTGGATCATTCTCAAAAATCCAGTAGACAACACAATTATTACCGTCTTCATCAACGGCACCAGCAGACATTTCAAAATCATACTTTCCGTCGTTCTGCTCACGATCATTGTAGCCATTGACCGGAAGTACTCTATTCGTGAAATCAGCATCAGAAACCAACTGGTATTTCTTTCCTTCAAAAGTTACGGTTGTCATCTTTGATCTCCTCTTTTTTTGTTTGTCTCGTTTACATATATTATTATATATCTATATATATAATAATCAATACATATACCGATAACTGTAAAAAACTCTAATCTTGTGTTCTATAAATAGAACATCCCAGCTTATGGCTGGGATGTTGGTTTCGATAGCTCCGGTTATCGAAAGCTAAATTACGGCAAATGACAAGCGGCCTCACCGCTGGCCGTTGTATCAAGATCAGCCATGATGAAATTTCCATCCAAATCATAGAGGGCACAATACCATTGCCGAGTGTTGACATCTCGATTGAAGGTTACATGAATTTCGTGATAGGCATCCAAATCGACCTGTTCCCGCTCCGTTGATCCACAACCTGGAACATTGGCCGGATCAGAATTACCAATACTTACCCCCATGATGCAAAAGCCGTATTCAATGACATATTTTTCTGTCGGGAATGGCGTTGCCGTGGGGATATGCACCGCTGGCCTTTGGGTTGGGGTGGGCATCTGCGTCGCAGTCGGGGCCAGGGTCGGTGCTGGCATAGCCGTCTGGGTCTGCTCGATTGCTTTTTGGATCGCTTCTGGTGATGGTGAACAAGAAGATACGAAGCAAACCAGCAAGATAAAAACGAAGATCATTGATTTTTTCATTCTCCCGCCTTCCTATTGCATATTTAGAACATAATATCTATAATTGAATCCAGGAGGATATTCTTATGCTTTATATTATAGCCGATTCAAACTATCCAGATTATTCTTTTTTGGTGATGGTAAACCCATATTTTGAAAAGGTTTCCCGGACCAGCCTGCTGGTATCCTCCGAATCAACCAGGCCGGCGCGTGATTTTATCGCTTCATCTATCTCACTCATTGCCGTGCGGAAGCGTTCCTGCAAATCTTCTGGCAGGGAAGAAATGTCTATTTTCTCTGAATCTGGATCGTCGTAACCTAAAATCGAAAAAATTTCATCTCCGTAAACTTCAAACAATTTAGAAATGATTTTTTTCGAAGTGGGGATTCCTCTGGTGCCATTTATCCATGCGCTTACGGTGGATTGGCTTATTCCAAGGTATAAGGAGAATTGCTGGACAGAATTTCTTGTCTCTCCTCTCCATTCAATATATTTTTTCGTTATCCAATCTCTGAATTCCATAGCCTGATTATATCTACTTGAATAGTAAAGTTGACGCTTGACATTACTCTACTCTTGTAGTAGTATAGATACAGAGTAGATTATGAAATCACAAACCACAAATTCACCCAAACCACGCAAACCACAGATCAACTTTTCTGCCTCGGCTGAGGATCTGCAAAAGTTTACTGAAATCTGTGCGCAGGAAGTAAGAGATCCTTCTGCTGAGTTCGTTTTTCTGGTGCGGAACGAACATGCGCGTCTGTTTGCGAAGCGCGTTGTTGCCGCCAAGGGAATGGATGGGGTCATGCGGGTAGAACCCGGATTTGCGAACCCTGTTCCATCTTCTGCTGAATAGGTTATCACGAAAACATTGAAGTCTCAAAAAAAGCAGCGAAAGGGAGCAAAAAGGGAAAGAAAATGACCCCGAGAAAGAAATGGCATGTAGCGGATGACGACCGCGACCAAGCAGCCGAACTGATCAACCAGGCAGCCTGCCAACTGGAAGAAATCAACAGAATTCTACCGCCAGAGGCGAAGGCCAGGGTACTCACGGTAACCATCGATCTGCAAAAGAGCCTGCGGCTTCTGGAGCGAAACGGAGCGCGGACACGGGTACCTGAAATCCGGATGACGGCGGCATAGAGAGAGGCAGTTCCCGGGAAACCGGATAACAACTTATTGGTAGCCGGGCAATGCGGTTTACCGGTCAACTGTGATCAACCCCGGGAGGGCAGTTTCCCTTCTCCTTTCTCGGAACCTCCCGGGGAAGATCGCCAGGAGGAAGAAATTGCAAAGAATCAACTGGAAGAAACTGACGCAACATGAACGGGTCGTGCTCCTGCGTTGTATGCGCATGGGAATGACAGTCAAAGTGTATGCCAACAAATTCGGATCGAGGAACCTTCCCCATCTTCTCGAGCAAGAGTAACACCTGGCCGGTGGAGATCACGCTCAAAGCCGGCCAATTAAGTACGATCTTTGAAAATTGAATATGGCGGCGGCGTGGTAGGAACACGCACAGCATATCTGTTTTGGTAGACGATGACCGAGCGGTGAGAAATCCCCAGCCCTCAGGGCAGAAGCAATGATCTGCATAGAGGTTCCGCGAAATTTAGGGAAAACTTGGCAACATCTAATCTAACAATCCAAAAATCAGGTGACAGATCGGGATAGAAATACATCCAAATCCTGACCGCCAAACTTAGCAATAACTGTGGTGTCCAGTAGATACTATCGGAACGATGGGCGAAAGGCATATCCGAGCCACCGATTGCGACACTCTCGCTCGATCACACTACTCAAGAAATGGAGACGGAGAGGGGCCGGTGAAACCCCGGCATAGTTAGGAGACGCTCGCATGGGTGAGCGAAGCCGCTTTGAAAACGGTCTACCTACTACATGGGTATGCAGGTTCGAATCCTGCCGTCTCCGCCATGCCATTAGGTTCCTTGTAATTCTCTACGGCGTGTCTCTGCCAGGGTGCGCGAAAAGGCAGAACTGATGACATACGGCGCACAGAGAAAGGAACCGCCATAAGACATAGCGTCGCTTCACGTAATAGGCTTGACAACCCGCGTCCCGGAATGGGCAACTACTACAACGAGAGTAGAGAGGTAAGAGACTTGACGACCACCAGAGGTGGCACCCTTCAAACGAGAGAAAGAGGAAACCATGACGGAAACCCAGCAAGAACGCAAACAGACGATCTGCAACTACATTCTGGCAATTGCAGACACGCAGCAGAAGAAAGCGAAATGCGACGGCGAATCACTGGCCGGTAACTTTACTTTGATGCAGCTCACTTTTCTGGAATTCAGCCTGGCAACCGGCCTGATACAGGCCTGCTGGAATTACATGTGCGACTATCCCTTTGCAGAAAGCCCACACCCGGCCATCCGGTTGGTGCGCAGAGCGGATATGAGCCTGCAATCGATCGACGTAGACGGCGATCTGACCCCGTACCTGCCATCAGCGGGGGAGGAGAGCCGATACCTGGAAGCGCCGGAACGACGCCCTGGCGGTTTGGCAGGGGAACTGATCCACTAATCCCCAGCCCTGCCGTCGGCCCGTCACCGGCGTGATCTTTCTCTGGTCGTAGGGGGATGGACGCCAATCCATCCCCCGGAGGTGAATAAATGGAGCGACAACTCAATCTCAATCTTGGCTTCGACATGGCGCGCGAACTCGAAAACGTGACGCCGGAACTGGTACAGGCCATCGTGATCACTATTGCCTTCCACGTCGGGCACGAGAACATCATCAGCGGCCCGGAATTCGTCCGCGAACTACAAAGTCAGGGGCACAAGGTCAACTCGCGCAGCCTGCGTCTGGCGATCTCGAAGATCGTGCAGAAGACCGGCTACCCGATTGCCGGAACAGGCGGGATCATGGGCGGATACTGGCTGCTGAAGGACCGCAACGAGGCCGAGCAGTACATGAAGGTGCAACTCCATGAGCCAGGGATCACTCTGCTGCAGCGCGAGGCGGCAATCCGCAAGGGATTCGCACGCTGGTATCCCGGCGATCAATTGACGCTGAGCGGAAAGGCAGGCTGAAATGAAGAAGACGAGGATCCTGAAAACGCTACCGAACTTCATCCTGCCCAAGGCAGATGAGATCGAATACCCCTATATCTACATTCCGAGAAAGAAGCCGATGCCGGACATAGGAGAAACTGTCTGGCTGGAAGTGAAGGGGAAGTATTACCTGGGTAAGGTTACCCGGGTTGACCTGGATAAACACGAATATGCGGCGCTCTTCGATCTTCGTCATTATCAGACGAACAACCCGCAGGAGGGTGAATGAGCCGGCGCGGAAGAGTGATCAGCCCCGAGATTAGGCGGTCGAAACATTTTGCCGAACTGAGCTATCAATGCCGTGATCTATATCAGGGATTGATCGAGCGCAGCGTGGATGATCAGGGGCGCTGCATCGCCGACCCGGCGATCATCCGGGCTGAGGTGTGGCCGTGGGATGACGTCAGTTTCTCGGACGTGGATCAGGCCATCGCCGCCCTGGCTGATGGGGACGCTCCGTTCATTGTGCTTTACGAGGTCAACGGAACGCGCTACCTGCAGATCGTCAACTGGTGGCGCTGGCAAAAACCATCCATGCAGTGGGCATCTCCCAGCAACTACCCGGCCCCCGAAGGATGGACGGACCGCGTGCGGGTGCAGACCTCCGGTAACAAAACGATGCTGCTCAACTGGGACTCTGAGGGTGGATTTTGCTCCACTGCCCAGAAAACGACGGGGTCATCAGGTACATGGGTGCCCGCAGAAGAGGATAGTGGGGTAGATACTGGGGTATCTACCCAAGCAGGTAGCGCGGTGGAAAGAGATAGTGACAGGATAGTGACAGGTCAGGATAGGACAGGTCAGGAAAGCATTTTAGCTGCTCCGCAGCTTGAGAGCTCGACCCCTGAAAAATCTGCATGGGATTATGCCTTGGGGCAATTGCAGCAGGGATCGGTCAGCCGGGCAGTGTTCGAAACCTGGGTGCATCCATTGCGGGTGATCGGGCTGCGTGAACACGAATTCGAAGTGGAGGCCGCGAATCTCTATGCTGCCAAGGTGCTGCGGGAAAAGCACATTTTGCCGCTGCTTGAAGGCCACCTGCGGGCTTACCTGCAGGATGAACTGGTGACAATCAGGATTGTGGTGATCGGGCCATCCGACGCTGTGCCGAAAGAATCCGTGCGCGATTTCGACTTGATCCGATAAAAGTGAGGTAGTAAATGTCCGTTTTCGAAGAAGTACCTGAAGCTGTAGTTAAAATCGCTGAGGAAATAATCAATGAATATCATCCAAATTTGAAAATTTTTCAAATTGGATTTGTATTCAAGCAGGATGAAAACTTTAAGAAAAAACCTTATCAGATTTGGGCCCGGGCATCTAAAGTCTCGGCAAAATATCAGGCTTTTTTGAATTTCGACTTTTTGATCTGGATTCAGTATGAAATTTGGGAAGAATTAAACGACCTAAGCAGACATGCCTTGATCGATCACGAACTTTGCCATTGCGGAATTAATGACAAAATGCTGCCGGTGATGGTACCCCATGACGTCGAAGAATTTGCGGAGATCGTTGATCGTTATGGTCTCTGGCGTAGCAACCTGGTAGAGATGGGCAAAGCGATGAAGGGGTACGTGCAGGCGGAGATCCCGGTCGTTGATATCTCTGCTCCGAATGGAAAAGTTTTCACTCTTACCCCGGAGCAAATCAAGAACTTGAATGAGAGCAGGCTGAGATAGTGAGTGTATGATGCTTACTTTTGGGAGTTTATTTAGCGGCATCGGCGGTTTTGATCTTGGCTTTGAGCGCGCCGGAATGAAATGCGCCTGGCAATGCGAGATCGATCAGCCATGCCAGAATGTACTGCAAAACCATTGGCCTGAGGTGAAACGATATGACGACGTCAGAGAAATTTCAAGCGGAAACACACAGCCAGTTGATCTTATTTGCGGAGGATTCCCGTGTCAGGACGTCTCGATTGCCGGCCGACGCGCGGGCCTTGATGGAAAGCGGTCAGGATTATGGTTCGAGTTTGCAAGGATTATTGACGAACTTGATCCGCGCTGGGTGGTTATCGAAAACGTCCCCGGTTTACTTTCCAGCAACAACGGCAGGGATTTCGAAACCATCATCCGATTTCTGGCAGAACGCGGGTATGGCGTGGTCTGGCGGGTGCTTGACGCTCAGTATTTCGGAGTGGCCCAGCGCCGCCGCCGTGTGTTTGTTGTCGCAAGTCTTGGAGACGGATGTTCCGCAGAAGTACTTTATGAGCGCGAAGGCCTGCGCTGGGATCCTCCGGCGCGCAGAAAAGCGGGGCAGGAGGTTGCCCATGCGCTTACAGCAAGCCCTTCTATTAGTGGTCGGCAAGACCCAAGCGGAGAAGATTATATAGTAGGAGCTTTGAATTCCGGAAAACACCCTGGAGGATTCAATGGTCAGGATGCCTATTCGAATAATCATCTTCAAATTTCCTATAAAATTCGCGGCGGAAAATCAGGCGGCGGTAAAGGTTATTTGGGATCGGAAGAGATTGCTTTCACACTCCACGGCGTAGAAGATCAGAGAATCGGAATCCGCCGGCTGACCCCGACGGAATGCTCCAGACTGCAGGGGTTCCCGGATAACTGGAACGCATGGCTATCCGACTCGGCCAGATACAAACAATTCGGCAATGCGGTATGCGTGCCAGTGGCCGAATGGATAGGAAAAAGAATCGTAGGACTCGAGGCAGAAAATGATTATCAACGCTGATTCACTTCACATTCCATTGGCATCGAAATCCGTCCAGTGCGTCATCACCAGCCCGCCGTATTTGTGGCTGCGTGACTATGGCGTCGATGGCCAGCTTGGACTCGAGGAGTCACCAGAGGCCTATATCGAGGATATGGTGCGTGTCTTCCGCGAGGTGTACCGTGTGCTCCGCGATGATGGTACGCTGTGGCTCAACGTCGGAGATTCGTACGCCGGCGGAGGAAGAGGCGGAAACGGAAAAACAATTACTGGGAAAGGTAAAAACGAATCAATCATCGATAGATCAAAGCGCCATACTCCGCGATGGGGTGGTGGAAATATCCCTGCGTCTGGAACCATCAAAGAAAAAGACATGATCGGCATTCCGTGGATGCTGGCATTTGCACTGCGAAACGACGGTTGGTACCTGCGCTCTGAGATCATCTGGCACAAACTGAACCCGATGCCGGAGAGTGTGAAGGACCGTCCTACGAAAAGCCATGAGCAGATCTTCTTACTGACGAAATCTCCGAGCTATTACTATGATTCTTCTGCGATTGAAGAGCCGGCGAAATACTCGAACGAGGAGCGCTATGCCAGGGCAAAGAGCGGTCAGAAATCCAATCCAGGACAGCACAACAATGGCATCCGCGTGCGCAAGCCGGCCGGATGGGATACGCGACAAGGAGCGCATGGGGCTTTCCACCGCGATGGACGGGCGCAGGATGTAGAGTACACAACGACCCATTCGCTGGTCCGCAACAAGCGAGATGTTTGGTCGATTGCCACCCAGCCCTGTGAGCTGGCACACTTTGCGACGTTCCCAGAAAAACTGGTTGAGCCATGCGTTCTGGCAGGCTCAAGACCTGGTGACATTGTTTTCGACCCGTTTTCTGGCTCAGGCACAGTGGAGCGAGTAGCGATCTCACTTGGACGTCGGTCGCTTGGCTGCGAACTGAAATTCGATTACATCAATCTAGTGGCGCGGGCACGAACGAGTGAGATTCAGCGAGTTTTGCCCTGTGCAGTGGAGGCGGCATGAAAACCAGTATCATCCCAGCTAATGTAAAAGCGGAGTTCGAGGCCAGTGTCAGGGCGTCCGCAGGGACGCCTGCAAAACTGGAAGGCGCGCGGCGAATGGTCAGTTCCCGGCTGATTATGCAAAACAACGTCAAATGGTGGAACGCGCACGCCGCTGAGATACTCGAAGAGATGGGCAGGATCGAGCGTTCGATCTTGCAGGAGGAAAAGAAATGAGCAATTTTATCCCAGATCAACCCAAACAGGCAGCCGATGTGCCCTGGTTTGATGACGTGAGCAGTGATGCCGGCTGGCAGGGGCAAACCACCACGAAGTCAGTTGAAACCCTGAAAAGCGAAATCGTTCAGGCGGTCAGCCGTCTGGGCGGAATGGTAACCGGTTTTCAAAAGGGAACGTTCCAGATCGGAGAGAAAAAGCGTGAAGGTTTTCGCATGACCTACACAATCGAAACCGGAGACGGAAAGCTGATCCCTGGGCGGATGGACATTGCGGCGTTGCCAGTGAAAAACACTTACAGCGCGCGGTCGAGCTACGAAAAACGTGCCGAAAAATCTCTAAAAATGGCTCTGTACATGCTGAGAAATTCGATTGATGGTCTCTGGTTTTTGCAGCAACTTTCCCCTGGATATGCTCCGCTCATGCCGTTCATGCTCTCTGGCAGCGGTGATCTGACCGTCAGCCAGTTGTGGAGCGAGTCAGCATTGATGACGAATCTTCTTCCTCCGGGCGAGAGCGATTTTATAGATGGAGAGGCGAGGGAAGTTAAATGAGAGAGCGACCGATTTTATATTCAGGCGAGATGGTGCGCGCTACCCTCGATGGACGCAAAACGAAGACGCGGAGAATCATCAAACCACAGCCTATATATAACTCAATGGGTACTTGGATATATGGCGGAGATATATTTTTCACAGAAGAAGATATGGGAATTCATCTTTTCCATAATGTCTATGGCAACAAAGGGACGCCTTTTGGTTCTTTTTATTCAGACGGCGGAGATCATCTTTGGGTGAAAGAAACGTTTTGCGATATGGGCGCCGGAACGATGCCCGGAAGAATCCAATACCGAGCAACATTTACCGATCTAGATCAAGCAATGTGGCATCAAAGCGGATATTCTCCGATCTGGAAGCCATCGATCTTCATGCCTCGCTGGGCCAGCCGAATTGACCTGACGATTACGCAAGTAAAAGTCGAGCGGCTGCAGGATATTACAGAAGAAGAAGCGTGGGCCGAGGGAGTAGGCGGTCAAATGGGGCCACTTGATATTGATGGTCGTGTCCTTTTCAGGGGATTGTGGAATTCGCTCTATGCAAAACCTAAACCCGTTTATAGGGGCAAGGGAGTGATCGACTATTACGAGTCTTATCCCTGGGAAGACATCCATGAGATGCGTGAGTATCGCGGTAAGCCGTGGAATGTTATTGGCAATCCCTGGGTGTGGGCGATTTCCTTTAATGAAAAGAAACCGGAGGAGGAATAATGTATCAGCAACTTATTTTGATCGGGCGGCTTGGGCGTGACCCAGAAATGCGTTATACCCCGACAGGGCAGGCGGTGACGAGTTTTTCAGTGGCAACGGACCGCGTTTACCGCGATTCTGCCGATCAGCAGAAAAAGGAAACCACCTGGTTCCGCGTGGCAACATGGGGAAAGATGGCCGAGGCCTGCAACCAGTATCTCGAAAAGGGAAAGCTGGTGATGGTAGTGGGGCGGGTATCCACTCAGGCATGGAAAGATAACAATGGAGATGCCCGTGCCAGCCTCGAAGTGGTCGCCTCTGCGGTGAAGTTTTTGAGCCCGCATGAGGGGAACACGGTCTTGACCAGTGACCCATCCGCTGAGATGCCGGCCGAGGATGTTCCGTTCTAATGGCTGAGCAGATGACCACTCACGAGAAATTCGCTTCCCGAGATAAGCTTTGGAGAATTTACTGGAAGCGGTTTGAAGAAATCGGAACGGCAGACGAGCGCTCCATTTATCAGGAAGCGAAGAAGGTCATCGATCCTGAAAACGCGATGGATGAAAGCAACGCTCTTATGGCTATGCTCAGCGAGAATCTCTCTGACTCTGTGGGCGGTCAATTCTCAATGTGGCGCAATTTGCGCGAGATCGATGGAAAATTCTACGAATTTCAGGCAGTCGGGATATTCCGGTACAAAACCGCGAGCGTTCGCAGCGCGATCTGCAAAGCATTTTTGATCAATCGCGTCTATCACGAATTCAAGGCTGCCGAGGAAAAGCAATTATGCGGCATTTCGTTCCAGTAGACGGCCGGCCAACGTTTTCACGGGCATTGATCATCCGTCTGGGGAGGCTGTTGGACATGGAGTACAAGCCGGCAGAGATTGCAGATGAACTGGGCATCTCTGCGGATACGATCCGCCGCAACTATCTGCGCAATGGATGCCCACACCGGCGTGAGAGCAGCGGGGCGATCTGGATTCACGGTAAAAGCTTCGCGGCCTGGGCAATGGAGATCAACGAGCTCAATAAGCGAAAGTCATTTGTGCTCAGCGACAGCCAGACGTGGTGCGTCCGCTGCAATCATGTGGTCGAAATGGTCGATATGCACGAACGCCGCATCAAGCAAAATCTGATCATGATCTATGGAAAATGCTCGGTCTGCGGCGGAAAAGTGAACCGGCTGAAAAGCGGGAAGGAAGATGAAAAATGAAAAATAAAATAATCACAATAACGACGACTACCGTTCCGGATGAAGAACTCGAAAAATTACATAGAGAAATCGAACAGTTGCATTCAACAATCAAAGAACTTGAAGAAAAATATGATAACGCAAAGAAAGAAATTGCCAATAATCTCGAAATTCTAAAAGACCCCGTGGCTGTTCGTCTCAACATTCGGCGCGGCATGATCGTTCTTCCGGACGACTATGTTGATAAAACCGCTTTCGAAGAAGAGCTGGATCGCCTGAAAAATATTGAATCCTCGGTACTCATTGGAGATTTTTGCCCCAATTGCGGAGAAAGAATAGCTAAACCTAAATGATGGTCAGATGCGGAGAGGAAACTGAAGGCGATAAGCATACCTGCAGAACTTGTGACTGCTCAATGTGTCCGTGGAAAATTGCAAAAACCGGAACGAACGGGTGAAAATGATCAACCGTGAAAACTGGCTCGACACAAAAGAATATCTTGGCTATCTGGGCCGGGTGCGTCAACTGGATGAAAAGACCATCCACCGCCGGCGCGAGCAGCTCACGCATTTGCTCGAATGGGCAGACGCGAAATCGCTTGGGCAATCACGGGAGATCGATCCGACCTTCCCGGTCTACCTGCAAACTTCACGGCGCGACGGGGTAGGGTCTGCTCTGGCTCCATCCACGATGAAGGCTACCTGCAGCGTCGTGCGCGGGTTCTTCGAATGGGCCCGACAGGAGATGCCACGAAAATATGGACGGATCAGTCAATCGTGGATCGATTCGCTCAAGCCGGCCAGGGCATACGGGATGCAGACCGAAGTCAAACATCATGAATTTTTTACCTATGATGAAATGTTGCGTATAGCGAGCCTGAACATTACCACTCTTTTCGAGGAACGCGCTCAGGCCATCGTCTGTCTGGGATACCTTTCGGGAATGCGGGCGGATGCTCTGGTGACGCTGCCGATCAGTTGCATCGACATCCACAAGCGGGTAGTGTACCAGTATCCGAGTGCCGGGGTGCGTACGAAAAACCACAAGGCAGGGCAGACGCCGATCCTGCCGCTGCCGAAAATCTATGATGTGGTCTGCGCGTGGGATGATAAAGTGCGCTCTCTTCTTCCGGTTGATTCGCTATGGTGCGCTGCCATTGACCGGATGGGTGAAAATCTTGTTGCCAAGAACGTTGCTTCCGCCGGCCGCCGGCAAATCCTTGAGAAATCGATCCGCCTGGTGTGCGAAATGGCCGGGGTCAAATACCGCAACCCGCACCAGCTCAGGCATGGGTTTACCGTTTACACAGTGAAGCGGGCAAAGAACCTTGAACAATTGAAAGCGATCAGCCAGACCTTGATGCACGAATCCGTGGGAACTACCGACCGAATTTATGCCGCCCTGGCTGGGGATGACGTGCAGGCTGTCATCGATAGCCTGGCCTCCGAGCCGGCCAGCGGTGATCTTGATTTCGACGGGCTGCGTGCTCTGGCAACAGTGCTTAAAGAGCATCCGGGAGTTCTGGATGCTCTGGGAAAATAAAATGGATGGAATTTGCCGAATTTGCGGTCTTGAATCTTCTGGGGTCGATTTCGATTCCTGGGTAAAGGACACCTTCACCAATTATGACCTTCTACACCCGGGGAACATCATCTGCAATGCGTGTGTGTTCTGGTTTGATCAGCGTTCTGCCCAGTTACAAAATCTAATGGGTAAAGACAAGCCGCAGAAGATGCAGAATTACAGCCATTTTGTTGTAGATGGCGAGTGGATCCCAGTGGGAAAAGGAAATAAAGCCAGAATGGCAGAATTACTGCTTGGAAAGCAATTCCCGGAACTGGCAGTAATCGCCGTAAGTGGTCAGAAGCATCTGGCTTTCAGGGCCCGCAGAAATGTATCTGGAAGAGATTGCGGATGGGTCCAGTTTGAAGAGAAATCCATCTGGGTGGAGCAGAGTTCTTTGAAAGAGATGATCTTCAATATCGAACAGCTTTACAGCGTCTTCTCAAAAGGAGAAATCGAGACTGGACACTACTACCCGTCGCGGATCATTGATTTTGGGATGGAGAGATGGAAGTTTTTCGAGGATAAGATCAAGCCGGCAAGAAAGACGGCTTTGTTTCAATTGAGTCTATTTTTGGCACAAAGGAGTGACGATGGAACCGGAGAATTCGAAACAAGCGGAAGTGGCGACGATGCTCTCGATCTTGTGGAGGGGAATTCCCCTGGATTACAAGAGCAAATACCGGATGACGATCTGGGAGCAGTTCGAGAACGAGATCAGAGCGGCAGCATACACCAGCAAGCTGACGAAGTTCGTCAACTCAATTTCTTCGAGAATGCAGATTGAAGTCGGCAGAAATGAAGAAGAACGGGCGGTATTCGAAAAGATACTGCAGACTGCAGATGATCGGACCGTTCTCAAGATGCTGAGAGAAGAAACAACCATCCTTGTATTGAAGGTCAGAGTGGATAACGAAGAAAAGCGGGCCGAGTGGAAAGCCAGAAATGAGGAAAAATAATGCGCACCTATATTTTCGAAGGAATCATGACTGCCCAGACAAGCATTTCCCATATTGGGGAGACTTTCGGGATCAACGCAAAACTGCGCCGCGAAAAGATCATCCAGCCAGATGGAACGGTTGAAGAAGTGCCGATCATTTCAGGGAACGCGATTCGGGGCATCCTGCGTGATCGCGGAATGCTGCACATGCTCAAACTGTTGGGTTATGGCATCAACGAAGAGACAGGCGAGGTAAACGGTCTTAGCCTGGCAGCCTTTTACTTTTTATTCAGCGGTGGATCGCTGACGAAATCAGGGAATGCCGGCATCGACGTGGATGAAGCACGCCGATGGAGAAAACTGATCCCGCTCGTCTCAATCTTTGGGGGAGCGATGGGTAATCAGATCATGCCGGGGGCTGCGAAAATCGGCAAAGGGATCCCAATTTGCAAGGAAACAGCCCATCTGATTCCACAGAGATTCGTAACAGGAAATGAACAATCCATTTGGGATATGTGCCAGGAAGAGGCATACACACGGAGAGACGACGAGAAAAACGAGCATTTGCGTATGCTGATCGCCCCTGAAGTACGCGGATTATTGGAAGCGGACGCTGCCTACAAGCGCGAAAAACGAGGAACGTCTGAAGAAGTCGCGGGAGAGACCGGTCAATCTCAGCAAATGCGCTATTTTGTAGAGACCCTGGCCGCCGGAACGCAGTTGTTTTTCGACGTCTCCCTGGATGATGTTAGTGACCTGGAATTCGAAGCTTTCTGCGTCACATTGGCTGAATTTGGCCGTCTGCCTTATTTGGGCGGAAAATCCAATGTCGGGCATGGCAAGGTATCTATCAAGTTCGATAACTGGATTGAGATCAACCCGCGCCTTGCCCCGGAAGGGAAAAAACTGGACTCTCCGCTCGGAACGAAATATCTGCAACATCTCAAAGAGAACGGAAACGCTATCCGGGAGATCATCAATGGACTCCAGTAATTTTGAAAATCTCCGGGTGCGCGCCTGGATGCAGTCACCAATTGTAAGTGATGATTGGTGCCCACTGGATGGCGCTTTGCTTTATCAATTCGTCCGCGAAGATCTGGGTTATCAGGAAGTCACGATATCAGGAGCATCCTTGTTGGAGCAGCCGAAGGGCGAGCCAATGCGCGGCGGAAGGATGCCGATTGCGGTAGTGCATGGTAAATACTGGTATTATCGATGCTCCTGGGCGGTGTTTGGTCCGTATATGGATGGTCAGGATTTTTGGAATAAACGATTCAGCGCAAGCCATGCCGACCTGATCGATTTCAAAGGAAAACGTGGAAAAATCGATACCAGCTCTTCGATCTATAAGGCATATCGAATGCCTGTGTTTTATCGTTCTGCTTTATGGATCGAATGGTATTTGCGCTGTGATGTTGATTGGCTGAAATCCATTCTTCCAATGGTCACTCATTTGGGAAAGAAGACCAGCCAGGGGTGGGGAAAGGTGCTCCGCTGGGAAATCAACAATGCTGAATCTGACATTAGCATCTGGAAAGGGAAAAAATTGATGCGCGGGATCCCTTTGCGGGATTGTCCAGAAGATCATTTTGTGAATAAAGTGGGTCTTTATGGAATAAGACCCCCGTACTGGGATAAACGCAATCAAATGGAGCTGGTATTGCCGTGATCTCCGAAGAGGATCTGCTCGATATTGCTGACCATGCAACCAGATCGCTGATCAAACGCGTTTTGATCGGGGCGAGGATCAGTGATGCAGAGGCAGATGATATGCGTCAGGCGGCTGTTTTGAAACTGCTGTTGTATGGTCAAAAGCATGATCTGAATATCGGCATGAGGCCTTTGCTTTTCGTGATTGCCAAACATGCGGCATTTGAGTGGATTTACTGGTGGCAGCATAATATCCGTAATTCGGCCTATTTTTGCGGAAACAGAATGGCAAACTCTGAGCAAAGGAAATCAATCCAGGTAATCAGTCTCGATGGTATTGAGGATTCCGGTTATCAGCCGGCCGCAGAAATTCCAGATTTAGCAACAGAGCCTCTTCCGAAAGAGGTGAATGACCAACTTTATAAAATCCTGTGCGATGAACGAAAAAAGAAAGGAATGCGCGGAACAATGGCGGCGGTAAGGGATATTCGAATCATCAATTATGTGGTCATGGGCTATAACAATACCGCCATTGCCAACGAACTGAATTCTTCTGGAAGGGATATCAGCCATTACAGGAGATCGATTCAGAAAAGGCTTTCTAATCATTTGAATAAGCGAGTTCGTTCATGATCGACGAAAATATTTATTGGCAATACTCAAAACTGGATTCGTTCAAAAGAAAGGTCAACAACGCCGAAAGTTTGATCAATCTAGCCTTCTCTAAGGCGAGAAATTGGTACGTTTCTACGTCTTGGGGGAAAGACAGTATTAGCCTGGTCGATATGGTAAGGAATATAAGACCGGAAATAGAAGTCGTGTTTATCGATGGTGGGATCGAGCTATTAGAGATAGATCGTGAATCTATCGAGAGTTATGTGAAAAAAAATAAGATAAATCTTATCCATTTGAAGTGGAGTAAATTGGATTATCTTAGAGAAGAAAAGAAAAATGAAAAAGGAGATGCAAAGAAGATTCTTTATAATTCAATGTTTGCCCCGTTGAATAACTGGCTGAAAATCCGTCCAGATATCAATGGTGTTTTTATGGGGCTGAGACGAGAAGAAAGCAAAATCCGGTATTTATCAATTGGGAAATTTGGCCCATTGCATGAATATCAGTCTGGAAGCAATAAGGGATTATGGAGATCGTTGCCTTTATTTGATTGGAAGACCATCGAGGTTGGTGCTTATGTGGTCTCTCGAGGACTGCCAATTTTAGATATCTATAAGAAGATGGGGTTCGAAGCAAGGTCCGGTATGTTCGGATTTGGCTCTTCTCAATTCGGCAGATTCGCCTATCTGAAGCATTATTACCCGGATTTATTCAATAAATACGCTGCTGAGTTTCCTGAAATAAGAAAGGAAATATGATCAATTTTGGCTTTGTTGTAAAAAACTGTCGGGGCGAGAGGATTTGAACCTCCGACCTCTTGCACCCCATGCAAGCGCGCTAGCCGGGCTGCGCCACGCCCCGAACAACGGTTAGCATTATAGTCCGAAGTATTCTATTTGACAATAGAAATTACAGCATTTCAGAAAATCTCATCCCAGCTTGACCCGGCGCAGCCGCAGACTGTTGGTCACCACGAACACGCTGCTGAAGGCCATGGCCCCTGCCGAAAGCATGGGGTTCAAGAACCCCAACGCTGCTGCTGGGATAAGAATGATGTTGTAGAAGAAAGCCCAGAACAGGTTTTCCTTGATCGTGCGGATGGTGCGTCCTGAGAGTTTGATGGTTTTGACCACGCCATTTAGATCACCGTTGATCAGCGTAACCGGCGCGGAAGCAATCGCAATATCCGTACCCGTGCCAATTGCCAGCCCCAGGTCCGCCTGGGCCAGAGCAGGGGCATCATTGACGCCATCTCCGACCATTGCCACCACGTGCCCCTGTTCCTGCAGCTTCTTGACCTCAGCGGCCTTACCATCTGGCAGCACACCAGCAATGACACGCTCGATTCCAGCCTGGCTGGCAATGGAGTGGGCCGTCTGTTCGTTGTCTCCGGTGAGCATTGCCACTTCGAAGCCCATACTTTTTAGCTCTTGCACCGCGGTGATCGAGCTTTCTTTGAGCACGTCCGCTACCGCCAACAGAGCTGCGATTTGTCCGTTGATGGCCACAAACAGGGTGGTCTTGCCTTTCTTTTGGAATTCCTGATTGCTGTCGATCATCTCAGGGGTGAGCGATGCCGATTTTTCCATCAGTTTGTCATTCCCAATCGCGACTGCCATCTGCTCCACTTGGGCGGTGACGCCCATCCCAGGGATCGCCTGGAAATTTTTGATCTCTTTCAGGGGCAGTGAGCGGTTGCCCGCTTCTGCAACAACGGCCTGCCCAATGGGGTGTTCACTGCCATTTTCGACAGAGGCCGCCAGCGCCAGAATTTTTTCTTCGGTGATAGAAGGGTCAAAAATGTGAATATCAGTAAGGACAGGCTGACCCTTCGTCAAGGTACCGGTTTTATCCAGTACGATCAGGTTAACCTTTTGGGCAACTTCCAGCGCCTCACCTGAACGGAACAGAATGCCTGATTGTGCCCCTTTACCGGTGCCCACCATGATGGCGGTAGGCGTTGCCAGCCCCATCGCGCACGGGCAGGCCACAACCAGAACCGCAACTGCATTGATTAGCGCACGCGTAAAAGCGGTCACGTCTGCCGAATTGGTTGGAGTTTTTACCAGAAAGTTCCAGACCAGAAAAGTGATCAGAGCAATGGTCATCACTGTGGGGACAAAGATGGCGGAAACTTGATCGGCCAGTTTCTGGATCGGGGCTTTGCTTCCCTGTGCTTCTTCGACCAAACGGATAATCTGCGACAGGGTGGTTTCTTTGCCCACCCGGGTTGCCTGCACTTTCAAAAGGCCCTGTAGGTTCAGTGTGGCGCCGGTAACCGGATCCCCTGTAGTTTTGCTGACGGGCAGGGATTCGCCGGTGAGCATGGATTCATCCACACTGGAATCACCTTCCATTACCACGCCATCCACCGGGAATTTTTCTCCGGGGCGAATGACGATCAGATCGCCTTTTTGCACTTCGTCCACTGGGATGGTCACTTCCTTCCCCTCGCGGATGACGTGCGCCTTGGTTTCGCGCAGGGCCATTAGCTTTTTAATGGCGGCGGAGGTATTGCCCTTGGCCTTGGCTTCGAGGAATTTTCCCAGACGCACGAGGGTGATGATCATGGCTGAGGTTTCGAAGTAGAGATGCCCGGGCAGTAAATTCAGCAGGATGATGATGGAATAGAAGTAGGCGACGGAAGAGCCCAGCGCAATCAACACGTCCATATTGGCAGAACGATTGCGCAGCGCCTTATACGCGCCCACATAATACTGCCAGCCCACGTAAAACTGCACCGGGGTGGCCAGCAGCAGCGAGGCCCAGCGGAACCAGGTGTAATGGGTGATCGCCATTGGAATGACGCCAAAATCTCCCAGCATGGTACCAACGAAAAGGGGAAGGGTAAATGCGATACCGATGGTGAGCAAATGCCTTTGGTGGTTGATCTCCCGGGTGCGGGCTTCTGCTTCCGCGTCCTGGGAATCGTCAGAGTGAGCCAGGATGGTGAACCCCAATGCCTTTACCGACCGCTCGATCTCTTTTGGGTCCAGCAGTGTCGCGACGAACTCAACGTGCAGTGAGTCGTTGGCAATGTTGGCTTTGGCATCGAGGACGCCCTCAGTCTTCTGCAGACCATTTTCCAGACGGCTGGCATCTGTGCTGTCACCAATGCGCTCCAGAGCCAGATCTAGATTGCCGGTAGCGATTCCATAACCAGCTCTTTCGATCTTCTGGATGATCGTATCGAGGGAAAGGGCGGCCGGATCGAAATCGATCACCGCCCTTTCAGATGCCAGATTGACCACGGTGCTCTGAACACCATCCAACTTTTTGACGTTGCGCTCGATGGTGGCCACACAATTGGCGCAGGTCATTCCAGTTATCGGTAAAACGACTTGTTTTGTCTCTGACATGTTTTCCTCGATAAAGTTTGCGATTGAAACCTATTTCTGAACCGGGTAGTTGATTTCAGCCAGCAGTGATTCGATCTTCTCAGGTGAAGCCGGGGCATCGAATTCCACTGTCACTTTCTTGGATTCAGCGTTGGCGTCGACTGCCTGTACACCGTCCATCTCGGAAAGCTCCATCTTGATCGTGTGCACGCAGTGATTGCAATGAATCCCGGGGACTTCATAAGTAACAGTTTGCATAATTTTCTCCTTTAATCTTTATACTTTGGTCGCTGTTTCGTAGATTTCAGCAATTTCTTTCAGTTTTTGTTCACGATCGGCAGGGCTATCGCCACGGATGGCCGTCACCACGCACGAATTCAGGTGAGCATCCAAAATGGTAATGCTGACTTTGTTCAATGCGGCCTGAACGGCCTGTATCTGACGGATCACATCGATGCAATACTCGTCGTTTTCCAGCATCTTTTCGATCCCGCGTACGTGTCCTTCGATGGTTTTGAGTCGATCCAGTGCGTTTTGATTTTTCATCCTCCTGCCTCTCTACCCTACCCCCGTAGGGGGGGATACCTTATTTATACTAAAATAGACCTCTCTTGTCAAGATTAGATTGCATCCTTTATGATGAAAGAAGAATAAATCACGTCGTGGTAAAATTACTAAAAAATTTCTGTTGCAAAGGTTGCAATCATGAATGATTTAGAAGCTAGATCGATCAATGCTATTCGCTTTTTGGCCGTAGATGGGGTGCAGCAGGCGAATTCCGGTCACCCGGGTTTACCCATGGGCACTGCCGCAATTGCTTACACCATTTGGACTCGTCATCTCAAGTTCAATCCTAAAGATCCTTCCTGGCCAGATCGTGATCGTTTCATCTTGTCTGGGGGTCACGGTTCTATGCTTCTCTACAGTCTTTTGTATCTGAATGGCTTTGGCCTGACTCTGGAAGATCTGAAACACTTCCGACAATGGGGCAGTTTGACCCCAGGTCACCCTGAATATGGGCTGACCCCGGGTGTGGAAACCACCACTGGCCCCCTGGGGCAGGGTCTATCGAATGGGGTTGGGATGGCGATTGCTGAATCCCACCTGGGTGCTGAATTTAATCGCGAAGGCCATAAGATCGTTGATCACTACGTTTATGCCATCGTCACAGATGGTGATTTGATGGAAGGAGTTGCTTCTGAAGCTGCCTCACTGGCGGGTCACCTCAAATTGGGTAAATTGATCTACCTTTACGATGACAACCGCATCAGCATCGATGGCCCCACTGATCTTTCTTTCACGGAAGATCGCGGCAAGCGCTTCGAGGCCTATGGCTGGCAGGTGCTGCACGTAGCGGATGGCAATAACGTTGCTGAAATCGACGCGGCCATCAAAGAAGCCAAAAAGGATGAGCGGCCTTCCCTGATCGTCTGCCGGACTCACATTGGTTATGGGCTGCCTACTCGCCAGGATACCTCCAAAGCTCACGGAGAGCCCCCGGGTGATGAGGAGTTGAATGGCGCCAAGCGCAAATTAGGTTGGCCCGAGTCACCACGTTTCTACGTGCCGGAAGACGTGGCAGAGTTCTTCAAGAAGGTGGCCGCTCAAGGGGAAGCCAAGGAATCTGAATGGAAGAAAGCCTTCGCAGATTACACTAAGGCCTATCCGGATCTCGCCAAAGAATTTACCCGCCGTCAGAATTCAGAATTACCTAAAGATTGGGAAAAGGCTCTGCCTGAATTCCCGGCTGATTCCAAGGGGTTGGCCACCCGGGCTGCTTCTGGCAATGTTTTGAATGCGCTGGCCGAGGTTTTGCCGGAATTAATGGGCGGTTCAGCCGATCTGACCCCATCGAATAATACCTGGATCAAATCAGCCACGGCCTATCAACCCGAGAACACCATTGGCCGCTACCTGCATTTTGGGGTGCGTGAGCACGGCATGGGTGCCATTGTGAATGGCCTGGCTTATCACAAAGGCTACATTCCTTTTGGAGCAACCTTCCTGGTATTTACCGACTACATGCGCGGAGCGATTCGTGTAGGCGCGCTTTCGCATTTGCACACGATCTGGGTCATGACCCACGATAGCATCGGCTTGGGCGAAGACGGCCCAACCCACCAGCCAGTGGAACATCTGGCCGCCCTGCGGGCCATTCCGAATTTGCTCGTGATCCGTCCTGCTGATGCCAATGAGACCAAAGAGGCCTGGCGTGCTGCGATCCTCAATCAGCATCGCCCCACAGTCCTGGCCTTGACCCGCCAGGCACTGCCCACGCTGGACCGCAGTCAATATGCTTCTGAGACCGGCTTGCAGAAGGGTGCCTATGTCTTGGCTGACCTGGGGCCCAAGAAACCCGAAATGATTTTGATGGCTTCTGGTTCCGAGGTAAGCCTGATCCTCAAGGCAGCCGAGAAGCTGGCAGAAGCGGGTCACGGCGTGCGAGTGGTTTCATTCCCCAGTTGGGAGCTATTTGAAGATACCGACGCTGCTTATCAAGAAAGCGTCTTGCCCAAATCGATTCACAAACGTCTGGCGGTCGAAATGGCCATCCAGATGGGTTGGGAAAAATACCTGGGCGACGAAGGGAAGATGATCTGCATGCACGGGTATGGCGCTTCCGCTCCGGCAGCCGTCCTCTTTGAAAAATTTGGCTTCACAGTTGACAACGTCGTCGCTGAAGCAGAAAAATTACTCAAGTAGTGAAACCATGAAAATTGCTGTCGCGTGTGATCATGCTGGTTTTCCTTTGAAAGATGAGATCATTGCTGCCATTCAAGAGACGGGCAATGAGGCCATTGATTTAGGCACTTACAGTCAGGAACCTGTGGATTACCCCGATTACGCCGAAAAGGCGGGTCGGGCCATCCTGCAGGGTCAAGCTGAGCGGGCCATTCTGTTGTGTGGTTCCGGGGTAGGCGCTTCGATTGCGGCCAATAAGATCAAGGGCGTGTACGCCTGCATTTGCCATGATACTTACTCGGCTCACCAGGGGGTAGAGCATGACAATATGAATGTGCTTTGTCTGGGCGGCCGCATTATTGGCGGGGAACTGGCAAAGGAGCTTGTCAAAGCCTTTCTCAATGCCCGGTTTACCGGGGAAGAGCGCCACAAAAGGCGAACCGGTAAAATCGTGGCTCTGGAATCACATTTTGGCCAGTTGAACGGGAAATAACATAAACCCCGGTGGTAGCCCACCGGGGTATCCATTAAAAGGACTGTTTTATGAATACAGCAGAAGAATTATTTCAATTAGGGCAATCGATCTGGTACGACAATATTCAGCGCCGCTTGCTCAATAATGGTGAACTGGAAGGGATGATCAAGCGCCACGAGATTTATGGCGTGACCTCGAACCCCAGCATTTTCCAGAACGCCATTGCCAAAACCAATGATTATGACTCCGCTCTCAAACCAATGGCCTGGGCGGGTTGGTCAGCAAGTGACATTTTTTGGGAGCTGGCTATCGAGGATATCCGCGCCGCCGCCGATCTCTTTAAGCCGCTCTTTGACGAAACCAGCGGCGGAGATGGCTACGTCAGCCTGGAAGTAAACCCGATGCTGGCTCATGATGCCGAAGGCACTTACCGGCAGGCGCTGGAACTCTGGAAAAAGGTTGGGCGCGAAAACCTGATGATCAAGATCCCGGCCACGAAAGAGGGCATCGGGGCCATCAAAAAATGTATCGCCGATGGTTTGAATATCAACGTGACCCTGATCTTCTCACTGGAACGGTATCAAGAAGTGATCGATGCTTATCTCGCGGGCCTGGAGCAGCGTGTTCAGGCCGGTAAACCAATCGACAATATCGCTTCCGTGGCTTCGTTCTTTGTCTCGCGCGTTGATTCCAAAGTGGACCCACAATTGCAGAAGATCGTTGATGCCGCCTCTGCGAAATCGGCTGTAGCTGCCAAATTACTGGGCAAGATCGCCATCAGCAACGGCAAACTGGCTTATGAGATCTTCAAAAAGAATTTCACTTCAGAGCGCTATCAAAAATTAGCCGAAGCTGGGGCACGTCTGCAGCGTCCGCTGTGGGCCTCGACCAGCACGAAAAATCCCAGTTATCGCGACGTGATCTATGTGGAAGAGCTGGCGGGCTCGGATACCGTCAATACGGTACCGCCGCAAACCCTGAAAGCCTTCCTGGATCATGGCAAAGTGAAACTGACGGTTGAAAATGCCTTGTCGGAAGCTCACGCTCATTTTTCTGACCTCGAGAGTCTGGGCATCTCCATGACCACTGTGACAGATGAACTGGAAGCAGAAGGGGTGAAATCCTTTGCAGATGCCTTTACTTCCTTGCTGGCCACGATTCAGACCCGGTCCGATCAGGCAGTTGCTGAACTGGGCACGCTGAGCCAGTCGGTCAAGCAGGAAGTCAGCCAGTTAGAAACCGTCAATGCCGTCAAACGGCTTTTTGACGTGGACCCTACTTTCTGGACGGAGGATCCTGCCGGGCAAAAAGAGATCAAGATTCGCTGTAACTGGCTAAATGCCCCGTGGACTTCTCGTGACACCTACGAAGAATATGAAAAACTTCTCTCTTACTGCCGTGGGCAAAAGATCACCCATGCCCTTCTTCTCGGGATGGGAGGGTCTTCTCTGGCTCCTGAAGTCATGCGCTTGATCCACGGATTTTCAGACGAAGAGGGCAAATCTGCCCTGGATCTGGCTATCTTGGATTCGACTGATCCGCTGCAGGTTGAAGCTGCTTTCCAGCGTTCCGCAGTGGAGCACACGCTCTACATCGTTTCCAGCAAATCCGGTGGAACGGCCGAGGTGAATGCTTATTTTGATTTTTTCTGGGCAAAAGCGGAAGAAAAATTGGGCAAGAAAGCGGGCGAACATTTTGTTGCCATCACTGATCCAGGTACCAAACTTGAAACGCTGGCAGAAGACAGGCACTTCCATCAGATTTTTGCCGGTGACCCGATGGTGGGCGGCCGTTTCTCAGCCCTGACAGCTTTTGGACTGGTCCCAGCGGCTCTGGTAGGCATGGATCTGGAAAAATTGCTGGTGCACGCTCAGATCACCGCCAGCCAGTGCCTGCCTGAAGTACCTTTCGGCGCAAACCCCGGTGCCATGCTGGGAGCGATAATGGGCACCGCCTGGAAGGCCGGGAAAGATAAGCTGACCGTCATTACCGACACGGATTGGAACTCTTATGGTTCGTGGCTCGAGCAATTGATTGCTGAAAGCAGCGGCAAACTGGGGAAGGGCATTGTCCCCATTGCCGGGGAGCCTGCCATGGCAGCAGACCGCTACCAGAAAGATCGCTTGTTTGTTTATCTGCGCTCCACGGGTGAGCAGGAAACCTTTTGCGCTTCTCTCCGTCAGGCCGGGCAGCCGGTGCTTGAGTTCACGGTAGCTTCCCCCTATGATCTGGGCGGTCAATTCTACCTCTGGGAGGTAGCGACTGCCATTGCTTGCGCGATGCTCCAGGTTAATGCCTTTGACCAGCCAGATGTACAGGACAACAAAACACGTACCGTGAACAAGATTGCTGGCTTCAAAAAAGAAGGAAAACTGGCAGATTTTGCGCCTGCCTTTGAAATCGAGGGAACGAAGTTCTTTGCTTCTCAAGCAGTTTCGCTGATATCCGAGAAGAGTATTCAGGAAACGTTGCTGGCTTCTCTGCAGAAAGTCGTTCAAGCCGGTGATTTCATTGCAATCAATGCTTACCTGCCGCGCAACGCACAATCCGATACGGAATTGACCCAGTTGCGTCAACTGCTTCTTGAAAAATTCTCCTGCGCTACCACGCTTGGCTTTGGTCCGCGCTTCTTACATTCTACCGGGCAATTGCATAAGGGCGGTCCCAAGAGCGGCGTTTTTGTACAAATTACCGCGGATTCCGCCCTTGATTTTGATATCCCGACGGAAGGGATCACCTTTGGTACGCTGGAACGCGCCCAGGCTATCGGAGATTTCGAGGCATTGGAAGCTCGCGGTCGGCGAGTGATCCGCATTCAATTACCCCGCCCGGATGCCTCTCTTTTGGTGAAATAATGCCAGATCGATTAGACGATTTCGAGGCCTATCGCGCCAAAATGAATGACCGCATCCTGCAGATCGATCATTTGGGCATAAAACGTTTCTTCAATCTGGATACTGCGGCCTATCAATCGGCTGCCCTGGACGAGAACACGAAGGAACTGCTGGGACTGGTGGCTTCGACCGTATTGCGTTGCAACGATTGCATCGATTATCACATTTTGCAATGTGTCAAAGTGGGCTGGAGCGATGCCGAGATTTATGACGCTTTGAACGTAGCGCTCGTCGTTGGGGGCAGTATCGTCATTCCGCATCTGCGCCATGCTGTGGAATCCCTCGATCTGGCCAGAACGAAATAAAAAGATCGAAAAGGCCGGCTCCAAGATTGGAGCCGGCCTTTAGCTTTAATCATTGTGAATGATGATGCATGAACACGAAATTACTTCTTTTTCTTGAGACTCCTGATCCCCAGCAAGATCAATAAAACCGCTGTCAGGTGAGAAAGGATCCAGAGTAGTCCCTGCATGCCTTTGCACAGCAGAGAGATTTTCCGACCATTTTCCACCGGCATCTGTACGGAACCATTCCAATCGAAGTTCACCAGCTTCTCAAGATATTGATTGGCTATGCAGCCTTCCAGGCTAAAAATGTAAATGCGCTCAGTAAAAGAACTGGCTATGAGCAGATCGCGGCGCAAATCCAGCCAGCGCATTGCCTTCATGGGTTGACCGTCATCCAGAATGACCCCGCCGCCAGTGCTGCCCAGGCCAATCCCTTGCGCTTGGTGTGCATAGCTCCAGAGAATGGCATCTCCATTTTTATCAAACCCGCTGCTGTAGAGCATCAATACTTCGCGATCAGAATTCAGGGCCGTAATTCCCATCGCTTTCGCAAAAACGTTCGAGTCTGCGATCCGTTCATCTACAACAAATGGAAAGTTATAAGTTTCTACTGCATACCCGTCGTTTCGGATCAAATTGATCAAGGCGCGCAAATCGCCTTCCAAACGTCGGTATTTCCCGGTTTGGAACATTCTCAAGAAAATATTGGGGGTGGTTTTGATCCAGTTGGGCCCAAAAAGGCTTATCTTGTTATATCGAGGTTCGATATCCAACCCGATTGCCGCCCATTGGAGCTTATGTTTCACCGTCCAGGCCTTGAATTGGGCATAGACGGTAGCTGTTTCGGCCACGGTATCCAGACTGGTCCAATAGCCTTTTTCTTCCGGCAGCAGAATCCAGGCGGTCATGGGGATACCGGCTTTCATCAATTGCTGAACGATTGCCGCCCGTTCGTTGGAAAAATCCTTAATCCCTAAACTGAGGTTCGCGTGCAATTCTTTGAGAGTGTGAATAGTAGCTGCGGAAAAGCATTCCTTGAGTTGCTCAGCCGGGAGTTCGCAGAAAAAAGTCAGGCAAGGTTGGGACTTCATTGGTGAATTAAGACTCCTTTTTAAACTTTAGCAAATTTACCGATGCGGGAGCCAGATCGACGACCAGATCGTTCCCGGTTTTCATGATGAAATTGCTGGAGTGAAAGTGTACCCGATTGGGGTGCTCAAAGGTATTGGCATCCAGCGGATGGTTCGCTTTGAGTTCCTGCCATTCCACTGCCTGGAAATTCTCTTTCTGTGAAAAATCTACGTGCACCTGATTCCGTTTTTCGGGATGGCGATTCACAAGCAGCATAGCAATGGCATCGCCCTCTTCGCTGGCAGTCGCGCAAGCATCCAGGTAAGGAACGTTTTCATGTGCCTGCACGTTTTCGCCAAGTTTGGACGCAGCAAAAGTTTCGGATTCGCACTCGAACGGCAGCACGTTTTCTTCCAGTTCAGCAGCAAGCTGGAAAGGATAATAGATTGCGGTGGCGATGGCAGTTTTTTCATTGGTCTTGACCAGCGGCAAAATGTTGACCAGTTGTGCCAGATTGGCAATATCGACCTTTTTGAAGCTGCGATATAGCACGTTGATAATTCCTGCTACGTAAAGGGCATCGCGCATAGTGTAAGTGACCTGATGCATACTCTTGGCATTCTCACCGGGAGGCAGCCAGATATTCCACTCATCGATGCATTGGGTGATACGGTCTTTCCCTTTCGAGGATTGAATTTGCGCATCGACACGATCGATGATCCATTGAAAGTCGATGGGCGCAGCCACAACCGAGGCAAAGAGTTGGGCCGGGTCGTAGCTTTCCCGCCAGGATTCCTGCTCAGGCTGGTAGATATGCCACGAAAGAAAGTCAAAATCATCCGCACAGGCCGCAAGTACTTCGCGGTTCCACTGGCTGGCCGGATCATTTTCACGATCTGTCAGCGGATTATTTCCCACCGCAATGATCTTGATGGTGGGGTCAACAGCTCTCATGGCTTTCACAAAGCGATGCAGGCGCTCAGCGTATTCTTTGGCGGAGGTGGTGCCAATTTGCCACGGTCCCCAGACTTCATTTCCAACCCCCCAGTATTTGACGGCATAGGGTTCTGGATGGCCATTTTCTGCCCGGCGCTTTCCCTGTTCACTGTCCGCTGCAGAATTACAGTACGCTACCCAGCGGGCAGCCTCTTCGGCTGAGCCGGAGCCATCGTTGACTACCAGATAGGGCTCGATATCCATTTCTTCGCAGAAGGTCAGGAACTCATCTGTTCCGATCTGGTTGGATTCTTCCGCCTGCCAGGCTGCATCGTGCCGTGCCGGGCGTTTCTCTTTAGGGCCAATCCCATCTTCCCAGTGATAACCGCTGGCGAAATTACCGCCGGGGTAACGGATCATCGGGATCTGCAGCTTCGTCAAAAGCTCTATGGTATCTTGCCGCAAAGCTGAGCCATCTTTCGTCCAGATGCCGTCGTAAACGCATCGCTCCAGGTGCTCTACGAACTGCCCTAGCAAGAAAGGAGAAGCCTCACCCTGCGGGGTTTCGACATTGATCTTGATCTTCGAGACAACCGGCTTCTGAAACAAAGCCATCCAGGCCGGTTTGAGATTCTGATACTTTTTCTTTTTGACCGAGTCCGCCAGAGTAAATTCAAGCAGCCCTACCTCACGGGTCTCAGCCTCGATCTTGACCGGCCCCGAAAGGGAATGCCCGACGACCGTGATTCTGATCGAGATTCCAATAGAAGCCAGCAATGGAGTTTCTTTGTTGATCTGGCTGGCGGGGTAGGGCGCGGCATTTTCAGGGGCCACAGTGATCTCTTCTGGAGTAACCTTCTGATCGCCAACGTGCAGCGCAAATGCCGTGATGGTAGCCGGGGCAAAAGTGTCCAGCAAAACGAACTCGAAACCCTGAGCGTTTTCCTTGAGACTGCCCGGGACGATCAACTTTCGCAAAACGAATTCTGGAATAGCCATTATTTCACCTATACATCGAGAGTTTGCAGAGTGGCCTTTTTCTTGCCGATCATCAGGATGGGAATGATCGCCAGCAGAGTCGCAGCGGCTGCAGCCTGGAAGATCAGCCCGGTCGGGATGAAGGCTTCCTGACCATTGAGTGTGGTATGAATGCCATACGCCGTTGTGAGCCAGCTTCCCAGCAGCGGGCCGGGAACCATGGTGAAGGCCACCGAGAACATGATGACGAAGCCGCCAAACTGACCGCGTTTATCCTCCGGGAAAAGATCTTTCGTCCAGGCAGAGGTCGCGATGGTCCAGGCACTGATGGGGGCCAGCCACAAGATACCGGTCAGGATCAGTCCCAGATTGGTGCGCGCCAGTGAGAAAGCGAACAGTCCGATGGCTTCGAAAATGATTGCCAGAATGGTCATACGTTTTCGTCCCCATTTGTCGACCAGCAGTCCCAGCGGATAGGCAGCCCCAATTCCGCCGATCAGGATGGCAAAGAAAACGATCAGTGAAGATTCGAGGTTGGTTTTATTCAAGAAGTGATTGACGTAGATCAGCAAATACGGGAAGAAGATTTGCTGCGCGACTCCCCACAGGGTGATGGCGATTAAAACCAGCAGCAGATCGCGCGAGAGTTTTGAGTTTGAGTCCTTGAAGGTACTGGCTAACTGCGACCAGTAACTGCCCTCTACGGGCTTGGCTTCCCCTTTATTTTCTTTGAGAAGCAGCCCGGCGACCAACCCCAGTACCAGCACCATTCCACCCACGATGTAGAAGAAGGCAAAGTAACCGAATTTATCGATCACGATCCCGGCACCGCCATAAACGAAAAGCAGGGCCACCCAGCTCAAAATTTCCAGCACGCCCATGACCTTGCCGCGGTTTTCGACGGTGGTAATGTCGGCGACGTAAGCGTGAAAGACGGAATCATTGGCGGTGGAACCCAGAAAGGTCATTACGCAGTCAAAGAGAATCGCCATGAAAACGGCCACTCCAATCGACTTGAAGAAAGCCGCGGTCGGGAACGCCGCCGTTGTGATGCCCCAGAGGATGTATCCGATCAGCAAGAAGGGTTTGCGCCCCCATTTGCTGCGTTTGCGATCACTCAGAGTTCCCATTGAGATTGAGGCAATGGTGGCTGTGATGGCACTGGCCGCGACCATCCAGGAAATCGGGCGCGGATCAGGGGTGATATTGTTGTAGATGAAGGTATTGAAGTACTGATTCTCGACGCCCCAGGCCAGGGAGCCCAAAAAACCGAGAACGATGATGGCAAACCAGGTTCGCTTGTTCAGCATGGAATTCTCCTCTTTGCAGGAATTAGGAAATAGTTTGAGCCAGGGCAATCGCGCCAAGTTCACCGGCGCGGTCTCCCAGACCAGGTAGCTGAATGAATTGATCGGTCTCTTGCAATAATTTTTCATTCTGAACGTAACCGTTCAGGCAGACAACTGTTTTTGCCCGCACCTGAGCGATCAACCCCGGAATTTTCATGACCCCGCCACCCAGAATAATGCGTTCAGGCGAAAAACTGACGATCAGGTTCCCCAGTGCATAAGCAATGTAATCTGATTCCAGCTGCCAGGCAGGGTGATTCGCAGGTAAAGTCTCGGCGGGTTGTCCCCAGCGTGTTTTGATCGCCGGTCCGCTGGCTAATCCTTCCCAGCAATCTTGATGGGAAGGGCAAATGCCGGCAAACGGATCCTTGCTGCGGTCATGCGGCAGAAACATGTGCCCAACTTCTGGGTGAATGGCACCGTGCAGGGGTTTTCCTTCGTTAATGATGCCACCGCCAATGCCTGTGCCAATTGTGATGTAAATGAAATGCCGGCACCCCTGTGCATTTCCCCAGCGCCCTTCTCCCAGAGCTGCCGCCGTTACGTCCGTGTCGAAAGCAGCTGGAATTTTCAGCTGTTCTTCAAAATAATGTACCACCTGCGTGTTGCGCCAGGCCAGTTTGGGGGTGGAGGTGATCCAGCCATAGTGGGATGACTCATGGTCCAGACAGACTGGGCCAAAGAAGCCCAATCCGGTCGACTCAAGCTGAATCTGATTTTCTTGCTTTACCTGTTCAAAAAAATGGATTACTTTGGGAAGCGTTTCTTCTGGAGTAGTCGTCGGAATACGAAGCTCCGCCAGAATGTGTTCCGGATCGCTGGCAACGATACAATTGAATTTTGTTCCGCCAGCTTCAACACCTGCATACCACTTAGTCATTGATTCACCGTTGATAAGGAAGTTTTCGTTAATCATAGCACAATCAAACTGTTCGAAATAGACGAATCACAGTACGGTATAATTTGTCTATTCAACATTTTTTGTGTCAGCAGTTGAGTTAACCTGCTCGGCTTTCATTTTTATTTTCCGACAGGGAAATTCAACCATTTTTATTTTCATCGAGGGAGTAATGGATCTTTTTGAAAAATGCAGGAATTACACAGATGCCCGCGAAGCCATCGCTCGCGGCATCTACCCTTATTTCATTCCTTTGAATGAAACTGAGGGTACAGAGGTAGTCTATCAGGGCCAGCGCTTGATCATGTGCGGCTCGAACAACTACCTGGGGTTGACCACTCACCCCAAAGTTCGTGAAGCCGCCGTGGAAGCGACAAAGCGTTATGGCACAAGTTGCACCGGTTCTCGCTTTCTCAATGGTACTTTGGTCATGCACGAACAGCTCGAAAAGGAGCTGGCCGAGTGGGTGGGCAAGGAAGCCACGCTGGTTTTCTCAACCGGTATGCAGACCAACTTAGGCACGGTCAGCGCCCTCATCGGGCGCGATGACGTGGTGATCCTCGACAAAGAGGATCATGCCAGCATCGTGGATGGTGCCCGTCTGGGTTACGGGAAGATCGAACGCTATCGCCACAATGACCTGGATCATCTCGAAAAAGTGCTGCAGTCCATTCCTGAAACAGCGGGGGCTTTGCTGGTCGTGGATGGCCTCTTCAGCATGGAAGGTGATCTGGCCCCCATTCCCGAGCTGGTGAAATTGACCAAGAAATACGGCGTCCGCTTTATGGTCGATGACGCTCACGGTATGGGCGTCTTGGGCGGCGGTCATGGTACTGTAGCGCATTTCAACGCCACTGCCGATGTAGACCTGATCATGTCCACCTTCAGTAAGTCATTTGCCTCACTGGGCGGCTTTATTGCCGGGGATGATGTGACCATTGATTACATCAAGCACAATGCGCGCTCGCTGATCTTTTCTGCCAGCATTCCGCCTGCCAATGCCGCGGCAGCTCTGGCTGCCTTACACGTGATGCGTGACGAGCCAGAACGGGGCACCCGCGTCTGTGAGATTGCGGCCCGGATGCGCCGCGAGTATAAGGCAATGGGATTCAACATTGGTAAGTCCGAGACTCCGGTTATCCCCATTATCATCGGGGATGACGAAAGAACCTTCCTCTTCTGGAAGACTCTCTTCAGCAACGGCGTTTTCGTCAATCCGGTGGTCTGCCCGGCTGTCAGCCAGGGGCATCAGCTCCTGCGTACCAGCTACATGGCTACCCATACCGATGCCCAGATGGATTTCGTTCTCGAAACTTTCCAGCGTGTCGGCAAAGAATTAGGGATCATCTAGTCATAAAAAGAGCCCGGTCAGAGATTTCTGGCCGGGCTTATTCTTTACTTCATGATAAACAGAATGCCGATCGTTCCTGGTCCGCAATGACTGGAAATGGTCGCGCTGGCGTGAGTGGAACAAATTTCTTCGATATCAGCAATTTTCTTGAGTTCACCAGTCAGGTAATCTGCATCCGCATCTGAACCCGGGTGGGTGATAAAAACCCGGTGCAGATCGATATTGGGTAACTTCTTCTTGAAATCAAGCACCATGGAATCGAGAGCTTTCTTGCGGCTGCCGCTGACTTTCTCTTTGATCCCCAGGGTGCCATCCGGCTGGACCTCGATCACCGGGCGGATGCGTAATAGACTGCCCACTACGTGCTCCATCGCGGAACAACGGCCACCCATGTAAAGATAATCCAGGGTATCGATCACAAAGCTGGTATAGACTTTGGAGGTCGTTTCTTTCAGGGCCATTTCAATCTCGTCGATTGTTTTTCCCTCTTCCCGCATTTCAGCCGCTTTCATCACCAGCAAGCCAATCCCTGTGGAAAGGTTGAGCGAGTCGACCACTCGAATATCCGCATCGGGCAGGCTTTTGGCTGCCAGTTGGCCATTTTGATTGCTAGCTGAAAGCTGTGAAGAAATACTGATATAAATTCCATCCTGATACGGCTTGAAGGCCTCGGTAAAAGAAGCTACTGATGGTGCCGAGGTTTTGGGGAGTTTCCCAGTTTTTTCGGCATAAGCAAACAATTCACCCGAAGTAATGTCCACACCATCCAGATAGCTCTTCTCGTTGATGAAGACCCCCAGCGGAATGATGTGAATGTTATACTTTTTGATCTGTTCTGGCGACAGATCACAGCAGCTGTCAGCAAAGATTTCCATGATTGTGCTCCTCGAATAAAAATGATTGTTTACAGCAAATGAAGATAAATGAATGAATAAATGATCTTTTGATTTTAATCCAATTTTGCTAACTAAAAAGGAGATTTCCATTGTTGAAAATCTCCTTTTGCAGGTAACTTACCGCGAAAACGTTCCGCCGATCAGAACAATCCCCAATCTTCCCCCAACCCTTCTTCCATCATCGAGAAATCCCAAACGTCCATTCCTAGATCGATCCCTACCGGCCGTTCCAGCATTTCTTCTGCCTTCTGACGTACGGATTCAAGCATTGATGGGCCATAAGGGCAAAATGGAGTGGTCAAGATCATCTTGACGATGGCTCCATCCGCGTCGATCTTGACATTGCGGATCAGTCCTAGCTGGATGACATTCAGCCCTAACTCCGGGTCGACAATATCACTCAGCCCCTTCTTGAGCTTGTTAGCCAGTTCGGGGTCAGTTTCTTCCGCTTCCCAGGCCGGGCGGTTAGTACCGGGTTTGCCATTTTCCATTATTTAGTTTCCATCAGGCTTTCTTTAGAGATAATGTAAGAGCACTGATTGTCTCCGTCTAAAACGCACTCCACTTTCTGGGTGGGGGCAGAAAGGAAAGCGGAGATCAGTGTTTGATCCATCAAACATACTTCCGGATGTTCCTGGCCCACGTGGTAGAACGGGCACGAAACCTCACGAATTTTGTAGTCTTCACCGATCTTTTCCCATTCGATCTCGAAACCCTGTTCCGCCAGGGAACGTTTGATGAAATTCAGCTTTTCTTCGATGGGCAGTTTCTTAATGCGCTCTGCCTGATCAGAAGCGATGCTGGTCGCGATTTGCGAGAAGATGGATTCAATTTCATTCTCAGGCATGCGCATTTTCAATTGCGTCAGCAAAAGATTGGTTAACTGCAAATAGCGGGTAGGGAATTTTTCCATCCCGGTTTCGGTCAGTGAATACACCATCCGCGGACGACCCACACCGTGCCGGACTTCTTCAGCCTGTACCAATCCATCTAGCTGCAGATTGGTGAGGTGGTGCCGGGCGGAAATGGTATTGATGTTGACTGCTTCGGCCAGATCGTTGATGGTCGACTGCGGATGATTCAGCAAGGTCTGCAAGATTTTCTCGCGTGTGCTTTTCATAAAACCTCTTTCTCAAAGCAGAGTCATAATATCATATTTCGAGAATATTTGTCAATAAATAGATAAATATCCAATAAATAATAAGAGAATTATTAGAACAATCTCGATAAATTAGGTATTTATTGACCCGGTACACTGGGTATGCTATAATGTTGCCGTTGTTATAATTATTATGAATTAAATGATAATTATTAACAAATCGACCCTTTATTATATGAATAGGAGTTCTCCTCCATGTCAGAATTAACGATCAAAAATCTGCATGTCAATATCGATGAAAAACCAATCCTTAACGGTGTCAACCTGGTGGTTCCGCAGGGGGAGGTGCATGCCATCATGGGCCCCAATGGGACCGGCAAATCCACGCTGGCAAATACTTTGCTTGGCCATCCGTCTTATACTGTCACGCAAGGGGAAGTCTTTTTCAAAGGCGCCAACTTGCTGGATCTCTCGACAGATGAGCGCTCGCGTATGGGGTTGTTTCTGGCCTTTCAATACCCGGTTTCCATCCCTGGAGTAACCGTCGCCAATTTCCTGCGCACTGCTCTGAATGCGCGGCGCAAACAGGAAAATCCAGACGAGAAGGGCATTCCCATTCCCGAATTCCGTAAATTATTGAAATCCAAAATGGATGAGCTGAAAATCGACAGCTCTTTTGCTGGCCGTTATCTGAACGAAGGTTTTTCCGGTGGCGAGAAAAAACGTATCGAAGTACTGCAAATGGCCGTCCTGGAGCCTGAAATTGCGATCCTGGATGAAATCGACTCTGGTCTCGACATCGACGCGTTGCGCATCGTTGCGGACGGCGTCAATCTTTTGCGTGAGAAACAGAATCTGGGGGTTCTGGTTATTACTCACTACCAGCGGCTCCTGAACTACATCAAACCAGACGTCGTTCACGTGATGATGGATGGCAAGATCGTTGAGTCGGGTGGCCCTGAACTGGCGATTCATCTGGAAGAACATGGTTACGAGTGGGTGCGTGAAAAAGTCGAGGAAGAATCGCTTTAGTGTTTCCTCTTTTATCGTGAAAGCGAGGAGCTTATGGGTACCGAACAAAACGCGAAATTTCTAAACGATCTCGGCGAGTACCAGTATGGGTTCAAAGATCCCGAGACGTATGTTTTCAAGTCACAAAAAGGCCTGAATGAGCAAGTTGTCCGGCAGATCTCGGCCATGAAAGGCGAGCCGGATTGGATGCTGCAGTTCCGCTTGAAGGCCCTGGCGCATTTTCAGCAGCGCCCGCTTCCCACCTGGGGCGCGGATATTTCCAAACTCGATCTGGATGACATTTACTATTACGTCCGCCCAACGAATGAATCTGGTCAGAGCTGGGATGACGTTCCGGAGACCATCAAGAATACTTTCGACAAATTGGGCATTCCTGAAGCCGAGCGCAAATTCCTGGCTGGAGTCGGGGCCCAGTACGAGTCGGAAATGGTTTACCACAACATTCAAGAACATCTTGCCAAACAGGGTGTGATCTTCCTGAGCATTGAAGAAGGGCTGCGCCAGCATCCTGACCTCTTCCGTCAGTATTTCGGCACGGTCATTCCCATTGAAGACAATAAATTTGCGGCTCTGAACTCGGCCGTCTGGTCCGGGGGCTCTTTCGTGTACGTGCCTAAAGGCGTTCACGTGGAATTGCCGCTGCAGGCTTATTTCCGCTTGAACGTGGCCAACATCGGCCAGTTTGAGCGGTCTCTGATCATCGTTGATGAAGGCGCCCAGGTTCATTACGTCGAGGGTTGTACGGCCCCGCAGTACTCTACCAACTCCTTCCATTCAGGCGTGATCGAGATTGTCGTCAAAAAAGGCGGCCGCATGCGCTATACCACTATCCAGAACTGGTCCACCAACGTTTACAACCTGGTGACCCAGCGGGCAACCGTGGATGAAAACGGCACAATGGAATGGGTCGATTGTAACCTGGGGTCGAAAGTCACCATGAAATATCCTTCCTGCTATCTAATGGGCAAGGGCGCTCATGGCGAGATCCTTTCGGTTGCCTTTGCCGGCAAAGGTCAGGATCAAGACGCCGGCGGCAAGATCTTGCACTTCGCGCCTGACACCAGTTCCAAGATCACTTCCAAGTCTATCAGCAAGAACGGTGGCCGTTCCTCTTATCGCGGTCTGATCAAGGTGGCCAAAGGGGCTACCAATGCCAAGTCGAACGTGGTTTGTGATGCTCTTCTGTTGGATCCCGCTTCGCGGTCGGATACTTATCCCACCATTGAGATCGACGAAGAGGACGTGACCATTGGTCACGAGGCTTCAGTCTCCAAAGTGGGTGAGGAACAGCTCTTCTATCTGATGAGCCGCGGCCTTTCTGAAGAAGAAGCCACCACCATGGTCGTTTCTGGCTTTATTGAACCATTGGTTAAAGAATTGCCGATGGAATATGCGGTTGAAATGAACCGGCTGATCCAGTTGCAGATGGAAGGTTCAGTAGGCTAACCCAGAGGAAAAAACAATGACTGAATCTCCAGCAATCGTGATCAAAAAGAAAACACTGACTTCTGCAGGGATCAAGGAATTCTCTTTTTCTCCTGACTTTGCTTCTCTTCCACAGAGCGTTCGGGCTTACTATGAATCTGCCTGGAAGCGCTACCAGCAGACGCCTTTTCCAACGCTCAAAGATGAGCCCTGGCGCCGTACCGACATCCGCGCACTGCAAACGGACCTCTTTGCGACGAATACGCAGGCGGCAAGCTCGGTTCCTGAGAATTTGTTGGAACCTCTGACTGATGAAAGTCATGGGGGGCAGATCGTTCTCACTCCCGGCCATTCCCAAATTTTCCTTTCGCCGCAGTTGGCCAGCCAGGGAGTGGTCTTCACTGACCTCCAGACAGCTTATGCCCAGCATCCAGAGCTTGTTGACCGCATTCTGGGAAAGTTGATCGACCTGGAAGACGATAAATTTGGCGCGCTCGCGGCGGCTATGGCCAAAGATGGTGTTCTTCTCTACGTTCCTCGCCATGTGAAAGTGGAAACTCCATTGCATTCCCTGTTTTGGGGTGCTGGGGAGCATGCCGCTTTCTTCTCGCATTATCTGGTTTATCTGGACGAGGGTGCAGAAGTGACTTATGTTCATGAATCTTCTTCTCCTGCCGGGCAAGCCCAGGCCATGCACTCCGGTTTGATGGAGCTTTACGTCGGGGAAGGCGCCAAATTGAACTTTGTTGAACTGCAATCCTGGGGCGACAATATGTGGAACTTTACCCACGAACGCATCGATGTCGCCCGTGAAGGCACTGTCGATTGGATTTTCGGCGCTCTGGGCAGTCATCTGACCAAGAACTTCTCCGATCTTAATCTGGTCGGCGAAGGCGCTACCGGCAAGATGTCTGGCTTTTACTTTACCGAGGGCAAACAGCACCTCGATCATGACACACAGCAAAATCACCTGGCTCCGCATACCACCAGCGACCTCCTCTTTAAGGGCGCTCTGGTGGGGGAGAGTGAATCTGTCTGGCAGGGAATGATCTACGTTGCCCCCAATGCCACCAAAACGGATGGGTACCAGGCCAATCGCAATTTGATTCTGGATCCGCGTTCTAAAGCCGATTCAATTCCCGGTCTGGAGATCTTGACGGATGACGTCCGCTGCACGCATGGCGCCACAGTCGGCAAGATCGATCAGGATCAGGTCTTCTATCTGGAAAGTCGTGGTTTAGCCAAAGAAGACGCCGAGCGCTTGATTGTGGAGGGTTTCTTTGACCCGATCATGCAGCGGATTCCTTTCGATGGCGTAAAAGCGCGTTTCCAGCGCGCAATTATTGAGAAATTGGAAAGTTTCCACCTCGAAAAGGCATAACCTGTGAATTATGCTAAAATGAATGGATTAACTTTCAATTTGGAGTAGACAAGCATATGGCATCTGTACCATTTATGAAACCACCAGAACATGAATTTCAGTACGAAGTGGGCGATACCGTTGAGGTGTTTTGCGACCACGAAAAGGGAGGCGAGCGAGTCCGCGGTTGGCTGCGCGGTATTGTCGTACAGGTGGACCCGAAAATGGTAGCCGTTCAATTCCGTTCCAATGTCTTCCTGACCGATGGGTGGATGGTGCCGGACCACATTCTCTGGTATCCGCAGAATTCCCCTCACATCCGGGAACCGTTGAAAAAGCCCAGTAAATCCGATTCCCAGCAAATCGGCGACTTATAAAGGATATCATGATAGCTTCAAGCATTGCTGAACAAAAAGTGGCTCTGATTCGCAAAGATTTCCCCGTACTTGAACGTGAGGTGCATAACTCAGTTCCGCTGATTTACTTTGATTCGGCGGCCACGTCCCAAAAGCCTCAGTCCGTGATCGACTCGATGAATGAATATTATCGTCTTTACAATGCCAATATTCATCGAGGGGTGCATACCTTAGCCGAAGAAGCAACTGCAAAATATGAAGAGGCTCGCGCCCGGATCGCTGCTTTTATTGGTTCTCCCAAAGCGTCCGAACTGGTTTTTACCCGCAATACCACTGAATCGATCAATCTGGTGGCTCAAACCTGGGGACGGGCCAATCTGCAGTCTGGGGATCTGGTCATTCTGACCGAAATGGAACATCACTCCAATCTGGTTCCCTGGCAGATTTTGGCAGCTGAAAAAGGATTTCGCCTTGAATTTATCCCGGTCACAGACGAAGGCCTGCTTGATCTGGATGTATACCATCAGCTTCTCCAACAAAATCCGAAACTGGTGGCTTTCACTCAGTTCTCGAACGTACTGGGAACCATCAACCCTGCCCAAGAGATGATCCAGGCAGCTCACGCTGCCGGAGCACTGGTTTTGATCGATGGCGCTCAATCCGCCCCACATATTCCCGTCTCCGTTGTTAATCTGGGAGCTGATTTCTTTGCCTTTTCCGCTCATAAGATGCTCGGGCCTACCGGCATTGGAGGTTTGTGGGCGAAAGAAGAATTGCTCAAAGCCATGCCGCCTTTCCTGGGCGGCGGGGATATGATCAAGCGCGTCTATCTGCGTTCGTTTACCGCCAATGATATTCCGCACAAGTTCGAGGCAGGTACCCCGGCCATTGCGGAAGCGATTGGTTTCGGAGCCGCCATTGACTACCTGAATTCCGTCGGTATGCAAACGGTCGAGTCGTTGGAACGGGAGATCACGGCATATGCCTACGAGCGAATGCGCCAAATCAAAGGCCTGACAATTTTAGGCCCCGCAGCAGAAAAAAGGGGAGGGGTGATCTCCTTTACCCTGGAAAATATTCATCCGCATGATGTTGCTCAGATTCTGGATTCAGAAGGCATTGCTGTTCGTGCCGGGCATCATTGTGCCATGCCGCTGCACGATCGTTTCCATATTCCAGCCACTACTCGTGCCAGCTTCTATCTCTACAACACGACCTCCGAAGTCGATCACCTGGTCAAGGCAATCGAGAAGGTCAAGCAAGTCTTTGGAGAATAAGGATAGCTATGGACGACCTTTATCGTGAAGTGATCATTGAACATTACAAAAACCCGGAGCACCGCGGCGAACTGGATCCTCATGACATTTCATTTGAGGATGAAAACCCCCTGTGCGGCGATCATATTCGCATCGATTTGCGTGTAGATGAGAATGGCAAAATCACCGACGCTGCTTTTGACGGTCACGGGTGCGCTATTTCTCAGTCTTCTGCTGATCTTTTACTGGAAGATATCATCGGCAAGAATGTCGCAGACGTCAAAAAAATGACCAAACAGGATGTACTGGATTTGCTGGGCATTGAATTAGGCCCGGTTCGCTTGAAATGTGCTTTACTGCCGCTGAAAATTCTGAAAGCAGGGGTCTATGGGCTGGGAGAGGCTTCGGACGATCTGGTCGAAGGGGAGAGCGAATGACCGACGAAAAGCATTATCAATTCGTTGAAATTGCTCCCGTTTCTGATCTGCCCGTGAATGAGCGGCTTTTTCTGGAAGTAGGGGAATTACCGGTAGTGATCTATAACCTCAATGGTGAGTATTATGCCACCGGTGATGTCTGCAGCCATGATCGCGGCCCCATTGGGGAAGGTCAGATTGAAGGCTACGAGGTGATTTGCCCTCGTCACGGAGCCCGTTTCGACATTCGCAGTGGCAAAGTGAAGCGTTTTCCGGCCGCGCGGGATATTCCCAGTTACCTGGTAAAAATCGAAGCAGGCAAGATATTTCTGGGAATTCCTCAAGAATAGCTTACTCTTCGTGTAGTCGTTCGATCTTGGCGCCCAGGGCCCGTAATTTTTCGTCCACCCGTTCGTAACCACGGTCGATTTGACCCACGTTGCGAATGATGGAGGTACCTTTGGCTGAAAGTGAAGCCAGCAGCAGCGCCATTCCCGCCCGGATATCCGGGCTTTCCATTTTTTCGCTCATGAGCTGGGTCGGACCCTGCACAATGCAGCGGTGCGGGTCGCACAAGACGATCTGAGCGCCCATTCCCACCAGTTTGTCGGTAAAGAACATCCGCGACGGATACATCCAGTCGTGGAATAGCACGGTGCCTTTTGCCTGGGTGGCCAGAACGATGGCAATACTCATCAAATCTGTCGGGAAGGCCGGCCAGGTATTGACGTTAATGGTAGGGATGGCCCCGCCCAGGTCCATTTCTACTTTCAATCTTTGTTTGGCTGGCACAAAGATCGCGTTCCCCTTTGCTTCCCAGGTCACTCCCAGACGTTTCAGCACCAGTTGGATCATATCCAGATATTCCACGCCAGCGTCTTTGATGGTGATTGTGCCATGCGTAACCACGGCAGCGCCCACAAAACTGATCACTTCCAGATAATCGGGCCCAATGGTGTACTCCCCGCCGTGCAGCCGCTCGACCCCCTCGATTTTCAATGAATTCGAACCAATGTGGCTGATCTTGGCCCCAAGTAAATTCAAAAAGTGACACAATTCCTGAATGTGAGGTTCGGAGGCGGCATTTCGAATGGTTGACGTACCCTTCGCCAGCACGCAGGCCATGATCGCGTTTTCAGTGGCTGTTACGCTGGCTTCATCCATCAAAATGTCCGCGCCAACCAGTTGTTTTGCGTGAAACTCGAAGGACCGCTCACAATTTACTTTCGCGCCCAATTTTTTTAGGGCCAGCATGTGGGTATCGACCCGGCGGCGCCCAATAACGTCCCCGCCAGGAGGGGGTAAAACCAGATCCTTGGCCCGCGCCACACCCGGCCCGGCCAGTAAAATGGAGGCACGGATCTTCCGGCACAGATCCGGGTCAAGATCGGTGGGGCGCACCACTTTGGCCTGCACCTTCCAGGTATGTGCATCCACGATGTCAATCGTAACACCCAGGCTCTGGATCAGCTTGCGCATGTTTTGCACGTCCTGAATATCCGGGACGTTGTGCAGAATCACTGGCTCATCGGTCAGCAGACAGGCAGCAAGGATGGGTAAGGCAGCATTCTTATTACCAGAAGGGGTAACGGTCCCATTCAGCGGAATTCCACCTTCGATAATAAACTTTTCCATGACAACCTCCAGATGAAATCAGTGTTAAAGTTAAACAGATCAAGAGTGTTGCAAATATCATAACAGGTGCTTGAGCATCATGTCAATGCAAGCCAAATTTGCCTTGAAAAGAAAACCTTCGATTTTTTATCTCGACCCATATCCTGATAATCAGCGGATTATCCTCCTTATTCACGGGCTGGGATCAGATAGCAGTTCGTGGCAATTGCAGTTTCCTGCGCTGGATGCGCTGGGCTACCGACCGATTGCCATCGACCTGCCAGGGTTTGGACGTTCTTCTTATCCGTTGAAAATCTGGCGTATCCGGCGTGTAACAAACTGGATTGCCCAGGAAATCGTGGATTCCTTTCCTGAACCGATCGACGTCATGGGTCTTTCACTCGGGGGCGTGATTGCTCAAAAACTGGTTCAGGCTCGTCCGCAGAAAATCAAAAAGCTGATCCTGGTCAGCACTTTCAGTCGTTTGCACCCCCGTCTGCGCAAGAATCTTCCCTATCTCCGTTCCCGCATTATTCAGATCTTTTCCGGCAGGCTGAAAGAACAGGCGCAAAATGTGGCCGATCACATTTTTCCGCAGGCAGACCAAAAATTATGGCACGATTATCTTTATGATCAGATTTGCCATGCCAACATCCGGGTGTATCGTCAGGCCATGCTCGAACTGGCCAAATTCTCCAGTTTTCGCTTTCTCCGCACACTGAAAATTCCCGTTCTGGTAAATTACCGGCACTGCGGATAACACGGTCAGCCTGGAAGATCAGATGCAGTTAGCCAAGCGCATTCCAGGCTCAACCCATGTTTTCATTCAAGGGGGTGGGCATGCCGTGAATGTGGATCATGCAGGCGAGTTTAACGCAGTGGTAACCAAATTTTTGGGCCAAAAAATTTAATTTTTTTTAACTTTTTCTTGAAAACGGAGTTATACTCCAAGCAAACTTTCATTCTTTTTCATTTTATTCAAAATTGAGGATTATTATGTTCAAAATTGAAAAGATTGATACCAGCAACAAAAAGCAGGTCGATGAATTTGTCCAATTTCAATATGATCTCTATAAAGGAACTCCGCAATTTTGTCCCCCGTTTCGCGGCGATATCAAATTGATGCTGAACCGCGACAAGCATCCGTTCTACGAGCATTCCCTCGCTGATTTCTTTGTGGTTCGGGATGAGAATGGCAAGATCGTGGGCCGCATCGCTGCCATGATGAATAATCCATTCAATGAATATCACAAAGTCAAAAAAGCTCAATTCTACCTTTTCGAATGCATCGATAACCAGGAAGTAGCAAATATGCTCTTTCAGGCCGTTTTTGACTGGGCTCACGAGCATGAATTGAACGAGGTGGTGGGGCCAAAGGGTTTTTCCGCTTTCGATGGCTATGGCATTTTGGTCGAGGGGTTTGAACATCATCAAATGATGACGATGATGAACTACAACTTCCCGTATTATGCCAAGCTGCTGGAGAACCTTGGCTTTACTAAGGAAGTTGATTTCGTCTCCTGCTATATTTACAAGGATAAATTTGTTCTGCCCGAAAAGGTGCGTAAAGCATCCGAGTTGGTGCAGAAACGTGGCTCCTTCAAAGTTCTCCAGTTCAAGAACAAGCGTGAAATGATGAAACATGCCTGGGAAATTGGCGAGGCCTATAACAAGACTTTTGTCAACAACTGGGAGTATTACCCCCTGACCAAAGGTGAGGTAAAGCTGCTGCTCGATAATCTGCTGGTCGTAGCTGATCCCAAATTGATCAAGTTGATCACCCACAACGATGAGATCGTTGGCTTCCTCTTTGCATTCCCAGATATCACGTCCGCTTTGCAGCGCCACGATGGCAAGATCACTCCGCTGGGAGTTCTTGACATGATGCGCGAACTGAAGAAGACCAAATGGGTATCCGTGAACGGCGCTGGGGTACTCCCGGAGTATCATGGCCTGGGTGGTAACGCTATTATGTATGCAGAAATGGAAAAGACGATCAAAGAATTCCATTTCGATCACTGCGAAATGACTCAGGTCGCTGAAACAGCCGCGCAGATGCGCAAAGATCTGATTAACCTGGGCGGTCAGCCTTACAAGAATCACCGCATTTTCCATAAAACCATCTAGAACTTATTACTGCATCGTCTGACAGGGTCCTCAAAATTGCTGGGGACCCTGTTTTTTTGGAATTTTTCTCAGACGGATTCCGGTATAATTAGGGGGTATTTGGAGGTACCAGGTGCAAAACATCAATCAACGACGTTGGCTCACTTATGCTGCGGTGATTTTGCTTTCACTGGCAGCTTTGATTTTTGCGAATTACCAGTTTGCTAAAACCAGTCCCGGTGGCACTGATTTTCTGGTGCATTGGGAAGGCACGCGTAATTTCTTTACCACTGGCACGAGCCCTTATTCTGATGACACAGCTTTGAAGATTCAGACGATGGTCTATGGCCGGGCTGCCGAGGCTGGAGAACACGAACTGCGGGTGGCTTATCCGCTGTATTCTCTCTTTTTCTTTGCTCCCTTTGCGCTGATCAAGGATTTTACCCTCGCCAGAGCCGTCTGGATGGCTATACTTGAGATCTGTCTGGTGCTGATCGCCATTTTGAGCTTTCGCCTGACTTATTGGAAGCCCAGCCCGCTTTTGTTTGCGCTTCTGGTGTTGTTTACCCTTTTCTCGTACCACGGCACCCGCCCGCTGATCAACGGCAACGCGGTGATCGTGGTCACTCTGCTTTTGCTGGCCAGTCTTTTGATGATCCGCGATGGCAAAGATGAAATTGCGGGGTTTCTGCTCGCCATTTCAACCATCAAACCCCAAAACGTCGTTTTGTTGATTGCCTTTCTGCTGTTCTGGGCCTTTTTCAACAAACGCTATCGTTTGATTGGCTACTTTCTTGGCAGTATGGTGATTCTGGTGGGTTTTTCCTTCTTACTGATCCCCGATTGGCTTACCCAGAATTTCCGTGAAATCTTGCGCTATCCCTCCTACAACCCGCCTGGGACAGTCGGCGCGGTGATGATCTCCTGGTGGGGCGATATTGGTACTCGCCTCTCTTACGCACTCAGCGGGGTCTTGATCGTCCTGCTCGGTCTGGAGTGGTGGTTGGGAAGGTACGCGGCCAACAAATATTTCTTGTGGGTAGCCTTCCTGACTCTGGCTCTCAGCCAGTGGATCGGGATTCAGACCGATCCGGGTAATTTCATTCTGCTTTACCCCGGCCTTTTCTTCTGCATGGAAATGATCTCCAGCCGCTGGAAGCAAAAGTCCGCTGGTTTTCTGGTCACTCTTGTGGCAGTGTTAACTGTCGGGATTTGGGCACTTTTCCTGGCCACAGTGCAGAAAAGTTACCAGCCCATCCAGAGTTCGCTGCTTTTCTTCCCGCTGCCGATCGTGGCCTTTCTGCTGCTCTATTGGGTGCGCTGGTGGACCACCCACTCGCGGAACATTGAATTACCCAACCAGACACTCGAGATTTGATGTCACGCCGGCAATACGTTCTTCTGTATCTGGCAAGTTTGCTTTTCTGGCTTCTGCTCAGCACCCTCCAGAAGACGCCTGGCTACATGGATGCCGCTTATTACACCTTGATGGGCAAACAAATTGCCGCAGGCCAGGGCGGCGTTGAACCCTTTATCTGGACTTATCTGGCGAATCCGGCTCAACTGCCCAATATCAGTTTTACCTACTGGATGCCGCTGACCAGCGTTATTGCCGCCTTGGGGATGATTCTTTTTCACTCGCAAAGTTTTTTTGCAGCTCGCTTCTTTTTTATTCTGCTGGCCGCTTTAATTCCCGTTCTGACGGTCCTGATTGCTGAACACTTCACCCATGAGCGAAAATATCTGGTTTCGTCCGCTTTTCTGGCGGTCTTCAGTGGGTATTTTGCGGTTTACTTTACCATTCCCGATTCATTTGTTCTCTATTGCGTTCTGGGCGCGCTCTATTTTCTTTTATTGCTTTCGCTGTTCTCTCAGCCTGCACAGCCAAAGACCTTTGGCCTGGTACTGGTCCTGGGGTTCGTTGCCGGTTTGATGCACCTTACCCGCGCCGATGGCATTTTGTGGCTGTGCGGAATATTTCTGGCGCTCTGGATGCTGCGCCAAACTCGATCTATTGGGCAATCCTTGTTGTTTGCCGGCCTGGCGCTTGTTGCCTACGCCGCTGTTCTTTCGCCCTGGCTCATTCGTAACCTGATTGTCTTTCACTGGGTTTTCCCGCCCGGATCGAATCTATCCCTGTTCTTCACAGGCTACAACGATCTCTTTGCCTATCCGCCTGAAAAGCTCACATTGGCCCACTTGTTCTCCGCCGGTGCCGCGAAACTGATTCTGGATCGTCTGCTGGCATTGCTCAATAATTTGGGCACCTGGGTAGGAATTGCCGGGCTGGTCATTTGGGCACCCTTTGCTGGCTATGGCTTGTGGCTGCAGCGCAAACAGAAGATCATCCAGTTTTACTTGCTTATGCTGGGCCTGCTTGCTTTCTTGATGTCACTCGTGTTCCCCTATGCTGGTGTGCATGGAGGCTTCTTCCATTCGTTGAGTGCCTTCCAGTGCCTGCTCTGGGCCATGATCCCCCTCGGTTTCGCCGCGGCCATTACTCGTATCGCTCACTGGCGCCGATGGAAGCCTGAACGTTCTCTGCGTCTGCTTGGCAGTACTTTCCTCGTTCTCACAGCGCTTCTCTCGGCTGGTTTCTTTGCCAGCAAGACTTTTGGGGGCAAATTTGATGCACAATATGTCGAGTTCGCCGGGCTGGGCAACTTTTTGCGGGCACACGGCGTTTCCAGCGACCAGCAGTTCATGGTCAACGATTCTCCGGGCTTTACCCTGAGCACAGGTTACTCTTCCATCCAGATGACCTCTGGAAGCCTCTCAGACGCTCTCAGCGCGATGAAAAGGTATCAGATCCACTATTTGATCGTCGCGTCCGACCACACCCCTGAATTCGATGATTGTTACACATCGCTTTGCCAGGATCCCTCCCTTTCTTATTGGGGACAGTTTGAAAAGAGCAAGATTTATCAGGTTACCCTGCCATGAAAACATTCCTCTTGAAGCACCCGGCTTTCGTGATCTTTTTTCTATCCTTGCTCCTGGCAACGGTCTTTGTCGTAAGCGGACAGATGCAATCCGGCGGCGGATTCCCGCTGGATGATGCCTGGATTCATCAGACCTATGCCCGCAATCTGGCCGCCTCTGGCCAGTGGAGTTATACTGCCGGCACTGTCTCGGGAGGGTCCACTTCTCCGCTGTGGACCCTGCTCATTGCCGCCGCGGACCTGATCTCAGCGCAGGCGGGTCTCTGGTTAACCTTCGTTTTTTCGATTCTGCTGTTCTCTTTGACCATCTGGCTGGGGGTAAAAACACTCTCCGCATTTATTGATCTTCCCTTCTCGGGTCTCCTTTTGGCCGCTTTTGTACTTGCCAGCGAATGGCACCTGCTCTGGGCCGCCGGCTCAGGGATGGAAACCATTTTGTATTCTGCCCTCATCCTGGCTTTATTCTTTCTGTTGGCGCAAGAACATCCGCGCTGGGGGGAGATTGGCTTGTTTGCTGGCCTGATTCTCTGGGTACGTCCTGATGGGTTGACCCTGCTTGGTCCCATTTTGTTGGTGTTCGTGTCGCGCTGCCTCCAGAAAAAGGAGCCAGTTCGTGCCATTTTTGCGCTTGTTCTTCCATTCGTCGTTTTGCTGTCAGCTTACATTGCCTTCAATGTTTCTACCACTGGCGCTTTCTTCCCCAACACCTTTTACGCCAAGCAGCAGGAATACAGTGCCCTCTGGGCACTACCTTTGTTGACTCGCATCGGGCAGGAAATACTGCCCATTTTGACAGGAACCGGCATCGTCATCCTGCCCGGATTTATCGCCGCCATCGTTTATACTTTCCAGCACCGCTCAGTGCCTGCTGCCAGCATGATCCTGTGGATTTTGGGAAGCATCCTGGTTTATGCCAGCCGCTTACCGGTAACTTACCAGCACGGGCGCTACCTGATACCTATCATTGCGCCTTATCTGGTGGTCAGCTTGCTGGGAATGTTTTGGCTGCTCCAGCGCATCCGCCTGCCGCGCTGGCAAAAGCTCGGCCAGTTTTCCTGGGCCACTTTGACCCTGTGTACTGCCGTGGCTTTCTATTTCACGGGCTTATCCGCTTATTGCCAGGACATTTCTTTGATTGACCATTTGATTGTTCAGCCAGCCCGCTGGGTAGCGGAAAACGTTCCTTCTGAGAAGATCATTGCGGTCCACGACATTGGGGCAATGGGATATTTCTCCGGCCATCAGCTCGTTGACCTGGCGGGGTTGGCCAACCCGGAAGTCATTCCTTTTATGCGCGACGAGCCCCGCCTGCATCAATACCTGCTGGAAAAAGGTTGTGCTTATTTCGTAGGTTTTTCTGATTGGTATTCCAGTTCCAGCCAGTGGGGACGGGTAGTTCAAACGTTCACTGCGAATTACCAAAATCAACCACAAACAGTTGTGATCATTGATTTACAATAGTTCAAGCTATAATAAGTATGCTATACTTTTTTATTAATTCAGCTTGTACTGGCAATCAGGAGTAATCGATGGACAATCAACCCAACACGGATGCAAATTCTTCGGATAACTTCATTGATTTCTTGAAAGAAGAGCTGCAACAAACCAATGCCAGTATCAAAGAGATCAACACCACCATCGATCAGAGTCAGACTGAACTCAATCGTTTGACTCAGAAAAAAGCCAATGTAACCGCTCAATTACAGCAGGTGCAAACGAACCCCGATAATGCCTCTCGACAGAGCATTCGGGATATTTTCACTAACGCGATGGATGCCCAACAGCGTTTGCTGGTGGTCAGGGCTCAGGTCGATCGCCTGCAGGAGCAGCTTGCCGGACTGCAAAAATACAAGAAATTACTGGATACAATTCTCGATCATTTCGTCGGCTCGAATCAATTGCCCAGCCAGGCGGGGCAGCCGCAAAATTCGCTGGCCACCCTTGAAATGCTGGTTAACACGCAGGAAGCTGAACGCCAGCGTTTGTCGCGCCAGATGCACGATGGACCCGCCCAGGCGCTTTCGAATTTTATCGTTCAGACAGAGATCACCTCGCGCATGTTCGACATGGACCCCACTAAGGCCAAAGAAGAACTCGAAAAATTGAAGACTTCTTCGATGAACACCTTTCAGAAGGTGCGTTCGTATATCGATGATCTGCGTCCCATGATGATCGACGACCTGGGACTAATTCCCACACTCAAACGCTATTTGATGAACATCAAAGAACAAACGGGCATCGAGGTAGGCAGCAATATCTCGGGCGGGGAGCAAAAGCTGGACCCCTTTCTGGATATTTTCATCTTCCGCTCCGTTCAGGAGTTAGTGGGGAATTCCGTAAAACACAATCTCGAGAACGCCAGCAAAATGAAGATCGATGTCAGCCTTTCTATTGATCCAGCCAATATTAAATTAGCGATCAAGGACAATGGCAAAGGGTTTGATACTGGTTCCTTGAAAGATTCTGGCGGCCTCGGCTTGAAGCTGCTGCAGGAACGCGTAACGATGCTGGGTGGCTTTTTGAACATTAACTCCAGCCCAGAAAAAGGCACGGATGTCAATTTGCAGGTACCTATTCCCGATCAAGCGGCGAATAGTTGATTTGTATCATCATTTTTCATCCAGGAGTTCAATATGACAAAGACAATTGGAATTTTAACAGGTGGTGGTGATGTTCCAGGCTTGAACCCATGCATGAAAGCTGTAGCCATGAGCGCTTTTGAACTGGGTTACAAAATGGTGGGCATCCGCAGAGGCTGGGCTGGCCTTTTGCAGTACAACTTGGACGACCCTGAAAGCCGCGACCAATACGTCCGTCCTCTGGATCGCGAGGATGTGCGCACGATTGACCGCTCAGGGGGTACCTTTCTCCACACTTCCCGTACCAATCCGCAGAAAGTGAAAGCCGGCACGGTTCCCGAATTTCTCAAGAATTCCCAGTATGGCAAGCAGATCGCCCCAGATGGGATGATGGATTACACCGACTACATTTTGAAGGTGCTTGACAATCTCGGCATCGATACCCTGGTCACCATTGGCGGCGATGACACCTTGAGTTTCTCCGTTCGCCTCAGCAAAGAGGGTTTCCCGGTTGTGGCTATTCCCAAGACCATGGATAATGATGTCTTCGGCACCGATTACTGCATTGGTTTTTCTACTGCCGTTACCCGCAGTGTGGATTTCATCACCAACATGCGCACTTCCGTGGGTTCCCACGAACGTATCGGTATCGTCGAGCTGTTCGGCCGCAATTCCGGTGAAACCAGTCTGATCACTTCTTACCTGGCTTACGTTGATCGCTCCATTATTTCTGAAGTCCCCTTCGATATGGATAAGTTGGCCAAATTCCTGGTAGAGGATAAGAAGAGCAATCCTTCCCACTATTGCATGATGACCATTAGCGAAGGCGCTACCATCGAAGGTGGGGATATCGTCGAAACTGGCGAGGCGGATGCCTACGGTCACCGCAAACTGGGAGGGGTCGGCGAGATCACGGCTTCTGAGATCAAGCGGCTGACTGGTTACGATATCATGTATCAGCAATTAGGCTATTTGATGCGCTCCGGCGCTCCTGACTCTCTGGATCGTATGGTTGCCATGTCTTATGGCAATCTGGCCGTGCAGTTGATCAAACGCAACGAGACCGGCAAACTGGTTGCCCTGCATGGCGGCAAATACACCACCGTACCCATTAACATGGTCCTGGCCGGACAGAAACGCGTGGATGTGCCCAGCTTCTACGATATCGAGCAATACAAGCCCAAGATTCGCGATTTCATGGGCATTCCCATGTTCTTGAGCTAAGTTTCTCAAACCCAGACCTGGATAAGCAATTATCCAGGTCTTTTTGGAGCGCAAATGACCGATCTGAACCCACAAATCATCCTGCCCGGGCGTTATAGTTTTGTGGCCCGCACGCTCACGCTGCTGCTGCGCGAGGAGAAAGTACTCATGCAAAAAGCCCCTCTTACCAAAAAGATATGGGCGGGCCACTATAATGGCATTGGTGGTCACATTGAAAATGGCGAAGACGTTCTTTCTTCTGCTCGCCGCGAATTATGGGAAGAATCCGGGTTGGAATGTACCGACCTGCATTTGTGCGGCGTTGTCACCATCGAAGTACAGCCCTCGCAGGGGATCCTCATGTTCGTGCTGAGCGGATCCCACCTCGTGGGGGAGCCACGGCCTTCCGAAGAGGGAGAACTGGAATGGATTGTCGTGGATGAATTGCCTCAATACCCCGTGGTGGAAGACATCCCCATGCTCATCGAGAAGATAAAAAATAATGACCAGATCTTCTTTGGTCATTATTCCTACGATTCAGTCGGAAAATTGGTCGCTACTTTCAGCTATTCTGCTCCGCAACCGCTTTAGGCTCATAAAACAACACTACCGTGGATCCATACTGGCGCCGGTCGAATTCGACCAGATTCTGAAGCTCTACCGGTTCCAGTTCGACCGGATGGATTTGCACAATTACCCAGCCGTCCTCAACCAGCCAGTCCATGTGTTCATCCACCAGGTGCAGTGCCGTCAGCCACATTTGTTTGTACTGCGGCGGCGCGATGTAAATGTAATCGAACTCCTGATTGGCTTTCCCCGCCAGAAAACGGAAAGCATCCATCTGATGCACGGTAGCTTTCCCTTCGAGACGGGTAGTTTTGAGGTTATTTTTGATGGTAGTCACGGCCTGGGAATGCAGGTCGATCAGGGTAGCTTTTTCAGCTCCGCGCGAAAGTGCTTCGATTCCGATACTGCCCGTCCCACCAAACAGGTCGAGAAAGTTTCCGTCCACAATATCCGTTGAGAGAATGTTGAAAACGGCTTCCTTGACGCGATCTGTGACCGGTCGGGTCGTATCTCCGGGGACCGATTGCAGTCGGATTCCTCTGGCTGTGCCGCTGATGATTCGGGGGCTGCTCATAGAGGGTTATCCCAGATATTCTTCGACGACTTCGCGGGCCGCGAAAAGGTTCGCGTCTGGGGCAATGATCGGGGTAACGCATCCCGTTCCCAGAATGAACCGCTTGCCCTGCGTGCGTTCGATGGCGCGCCGGCTTTCTGCCTTGACGCTTTCAGGCGTGCCGTATGCAAGCGTTTGCCACTGCTGCAGCCCACCGCACACCGCCCCGCGCGGGAACAGTTTTTTCCCTTCATCCAGCCCCGGATATGTCTCCAGATCGTGCCAGTTGAGCACCTGTACCGGGTACTGGCTTAATTCGTCGAACATAACATGGGTACCGTGCAGATGTCCCAGGTTGAACCAGAAGTCCTTGGCCGCGTCGAGAATTTGCAGATCGAAGGCAGCTCCAAATTTCTGAAATTCTTCCCGCGTAAGCAGGGAATATTGCGCCTGCTGCACAGCGAAGAAGATTCCATCCACGTGAATGGTCTTCAGCAGCTGGATAAATTCGAGGGTCAGGTCAGTAATGACCTGTAAGGCCCCCAACACCTGATCCGGGGATTGGCGCAGGTGAGCTACCAGATTTTCTTTGCCGACCAGATTCTTCGCCTGCGAAAGGGGACTGAAAATGGTGGGCAGGACCGGGGTGTTATCGGGGGTGTTCTTGCGCACCAGCTCGAAAGCCCGCAGCTGCTCAAACAGTTTGGATCCCTTCATCGGGAAGAGTTGAATCTTTTGCCAGTCTTCGGCAGTTTGTACCGGCTGGTGCACGTATTGCCGCGTTCCTTCCGGGTTACCCCGCCATTCATCTTTCACTCCCCAGTCCAGCAAGCAATAGGAAGAAGCTGAGGTGATCTTGACGAAATCAAAATCAAACCGTTTTTGAAAGTTCAGCACGGAGCGCGCCAGCGTCTCAGGGGATTGATCGTCCACCGGGAAATGCCGCCACAGAGAGACAGCAGGACGATCAACCTGCGCGCCCTGAATGGTTCGTTCGATACGTTCTCGATGAGACAGATTCATTTTGCACCCTCCTTCAAAGTTGAAAAATCCTTGAAAGTCCAGTAACGATTGGCAAAATAATTCCATAACATCACGATCAGGATCACAGTCGCCAGGGTCACGTTATGCCCGACAATGGTGGGGGTCAGAATGTGCGGAATGTACCTGGCAGCCAGTCCGATGATCGGTTTTTCGATCAAAGAAAAGAGCAGCGTTCGAATTCCCAACCCGACCACGTTGACGATGGCAAACTGACTGAGTTGCTTCATCACGGATACTTTGCGGGTTTCAGGATAGGTCCACAGACGATTCCAGGTAAAGTTGTTGAATACACTGACCGTGAAAGAAACGGCCTGAGCAATGGTTGAGGGTACGTGCAGCAGAGTCGCCAGTAAATTGAAAATACCAAAATCGACGATACTTCCGCTGATGCCCACCAGAGCAAAACGCAGGAAGCGGCGCCTTTCGAGGGAGTCGTTGAATACGGTCATTTTGCGAAATTTTGCCCTTTGAAATATTGAATGGTTCGTTCAAGACCAGTTGCCAGATCGATGCTTGGCTGCCACTTCAAAATGGATTTGGCGCGGGTAATGTCTGGCTGCCGCCGCTGCGGATCGTCGCCCAGGCGCTGATCTTTGTGAAATTCAAGCCCGGCCGGGTTGTCGGTCAGGCGGTTGATCTCTTTGGCAAACTCCAAGATCGAGATTTCTGCGGGGTTGCCAATGTTAACAGGCATGTGCTCGTCTGACATTAACAATCGATAGATTCCCTCGATCAGATCTTCTACGTAACAAAAACTGCGGGTTTGCAGGCCATCTCCATAGATGGTCAGTGGTTGCTTCTGCAGCGCCTGCTTGACGAAATTAGGCACTACTCGACCATCATCCAGACGCATCCGTGGGCCATAGGTGTTGAAAATGCGCACGATCCGGGTATCCAGGCCATGAAAGCGATGATAGGCCATGGTCAACGCTTCAGCAAAGCGTTTGGCTTCATCGTAGACCGAGCGGAACCCCACCGGGTCAGCGTGCCCCCAGTAAGACTCGCTCTGCGGATGCACGGTCGGATCACCGTAGATTTCACTTGTAGAAGCCAGCAAAAAACGGGCTTGATTGGCCTTGGCCACGCCCAGCGTATTATGAGTCCCCAGCGCGCCAGCTTTCATCGTTTGGATGGGCAAATTGGGGTAGCTGTAAGGGGATTCCGGGTTGGGGCTGGCGGGGGAGGCAAAATGCATCACCGCATCGACCTTGCCAGGCACGAAAATATATTCCGAAACGTCGTGCCGGATGAATTCAAAGTGCTGGTTTCCCGCTAAATGGGCCAGATTTTCTGGATTACCGGTAACAAAGTTATCCATTCCAACAACATCATGACCTTCAGCAATTAATCGGTCGCAGAGATGCGACCCTAAAAATCCTGCTGCACCAGTGATCAGTACACGCATTCAATATCTCCTGAGCAATAATTATTTCCAATCAATTTTACTTACCGAGCCATCGCCGGTGATCTGGGTGATTGCACCGGTATCCGGGTCGACGAACTCTAAATTTCCTTGCGCAATAAAGGCTATCACAGATTGGGTTTCACCGGAAGGAGCCCACACGACTGATTGTGGAGAAAGTCCCTGCACCCCTTCACCGGGGAATAGCTTTTTTGCGTTTGAACCATCGCGGTCCATGACCCGCAATTCATACTTGGAAGTATCGCTTTGTTCCGGGTTGATCGCAGAGAGGTAAGCCACCGCAAAATTGCCGCTGTCTGCCACCGGAGAGATCACCGGGTAGCTGAACATGCCAACATTTTGCTGGAGTGCAAAAATACTTTGTGAAGCACTCAAATAAGCAAAAAGGTCGAAGCTGGTACCGTCCGCCTCGGGCAGAACGGCATACAGCACAGCATGGTCGGCTGTCCAGGCCAGTTGCGGCACCCAGGCCCAATCTCCCTGCGTCTGATAGGGGGTGAATTCCTGAATCGGGGTTTGGGAACCGGCTTTCGAATCGACCAACCCAATGCTGTCTGGGCGAGCATACGCAATTTCCGATGCATCCGGTGAAAAAGAGTAGCTTGTTCCCCACCAGCCATAAATTCCGCCGGTATTGGTATCGATCAGGGCCTTGGTCGCCAGCACTTTTCCGTCCTCACCAAAAGTCAGAATTTGCAGGTCGTTGTTGGCCTGCCAGCCCGGAGCCGTACTGCGCCACTCCACCGTGGAATAGGCCAGGGTAGCTTCTTTGCCGGGGACCCATTCCGCGTAGTTCACCACATTTTTGACATCCAATGCAATTGGAGCAGGATCGTCTTGAGTTAGATCCACCACCCACAAAGAGTTGATGGTCTGCTTTTCATCCTCGCCGGCTGAACGAGAAAAGAGCAGCCAGTGCCGGTTAGGGGAAAGAGAAAAGATTCTCCCATCCAGATCACCGCTGTTGACCACTTCCCGGCGATTGCCAGTGTTGGCCTGCATGATCCAGGCGTTTGCTGAGGAAATATAAGCCAGCGTGCCGCTGATCTCGACCGATTTGAAGGGGGACTGAATGCCCACCATAATAATCTCAGGCTTAGCCGCCTGGGTGGTTTCTGTTTTAACGACAGTCCGCGACTGCTCGACGCCATCTTCAGCCAGTACCCGATAGGTGATCGATTGCACGCCGTTTTCTCCTGCCTGGATCAGCAGGGTTTGCCCGACGGGCAGCGATTCATTCTTGACCGTCTGACTTTCGAAAGGCAGCGTCTTTTCTTCAACCTCGAAAGTCTCGGTCACCCGCACGATTTGGATAGTTTGTGCCTGGCTAACGATGCTGTCCAGCGCTGGTGTAACCGTATCCAGTGGATTGAGGCTCAGGCCGGCCTGAGCAAGGATTTGCTGAACGGTCAGGCCTTCGGGTACCGAGATGGATGAGGTTGTCTGGTCATGAAGGAGGGTTACTTGAATAATCTGTGCCTGGGTTGCAGTCGGCTGGCACGCGGACAGAAGAAATATCAATATAATTAAGAATGCCAAGAGCGATTTTTTCATTGCCCATTTCTCTGGGGACATCAACTATCGAGTATAATCAACAGACCATTTTACCAATTGGGTAATTATAGCATGAGTGAAAATCCTTCTGAAACCAATTTTATTCCTTTGCAAAAGAGAGTGGAATCATTGCTCTTTGTTGCCACTGGTCCAGTCGCTCCCAACCAGATTGCTGAAGCACTTGATTCTGACGCCAAGCAGGTCGAAGAAGCGCTGAAACAACTGGGGGAAGATTATGCCGCCAGCCGTGGGGTCTCATTGCAATGGCACGGCGGCAGGGTTCAGCTCACGTCGGCTCCCGATTGCGCGATGGATGTAGAAAAATTTCTGGGTCTGGAATCCTTTCAGCGTCTAAGCAAGGCTGCTATCGAAGCGTTGGCGATCATTGCTTACCGGCAGCCGATTTCCCGTCCTGGTATTGATGCTGTCCGCGGTGTTTCCAGCGATGGCGTCATCAAGAACCTGCTCAGCAAGGGTTTGATCCAGGAAGTCGGCCGTGGGGAAGGTCCGGGCCGGCCCATCCTTTTTTCGACTACCACTGATTTTTTGCAGCATTTTGGCTTAACCTCGTTGGATCAACTCCCGCCATTTGAGGTTTCTACAGACGAAAACGAACCCAAGAATACGATCCTGAAGGATTAAGCAAATGGAAGAACGATTACAGAAAATACTGGCTCGTGCTGGCTATGGCTCACGCCGTTCCTGTGAAGAGTTGATCATCGCCGGCCGAGTGACGGTCAATAGCGTGCGTGCCGAAATCGGGCAGAAAGCGGATGCCGCCAGGGATCAGATCGAGGTGGACCGCAGTCTGATCCCTCAGGCAAAGCCAATGCTGTATTATGCCTATAACAAGCCGCGCTTCGTGCTTTGTGACAAAGTGACTGGCGATACCCGCCGCACCGTTTTCGACCTGGTTCCCAATGGGGAAGAGCTCTCTGTGGTCGGCCGTCTTGATTTCGAAAGCGAAGGGCTGGTCCTCCTGACCAATGATGGAGAAATGGTCAACCGCCTGACCCATCCGCGCTACGAACACGAAAAAGAATACCGCGTGCTGCTTGCTTCACGCCCAGACGAGAAACAGCTTGATGCCTGGCGCCGGGGAATTGTGCTTGAAGATGGTCATCGCACTTCGCCCGTGGACGTCCGCATCGAGACCACCCTGGGCAAAGGAGCCTGGATGCGGGTGGTGATGAAAGAAGGGCACAAACGCCAAATTCGCGAGACCGCCAAGACACTGGGCCTGTTCGTGGTGCGCATTGTCCGTATTCGCATTGGGGCTCTGATTCTGGGCAACCTCAAATCCGGAGAATGGAAAGAGCTTTCCGAATTGGAAGTAGAACAGCTCAAATCGGGCAGCACAGGCGCCCCACGCAGACGTCATTTCACTTCTAGCAAGAAAAATTTTCCTGCGAAGAAGCCAGCGGGAGCTACTCCGCGGAATCAACCTTCTCAACAGCGTTCAAAAAAGAGACCCGAGAAGAAACGGGAAAGGTAGCTCTTTTCTTTCACTTGCGGTAAACACTTACCAGATTCTTGAGGTAATCCTCCCAGACCGTCAGCCCGCTGCCACTGAACACCGAGGTTTCGATGATCTCGGCATGTGGGTTGACCTGCCGGATGTATTCCTTGCAGCGTTTTAAATCAAAGCGTAAATAAGGCAATAAATCCAGTTTGGTCAGCACCACCACAGAAGCCAAATGGAACAGAAGCGGGTATTTGATCGGTTTATCGTCACCTTCTGTGATGCTCATGATCGCCACTTTGCCAATTTCGCCCAGATCAAATTCAGAGGGGCAAACCAGGTTGCCAATATTTTCGATGAGCAGAAGATCAATATCAGCCATCGGCAATTCTTGCATAGCTGACCGCACTTGAGCGGCTTCGAGATGACAACCCGAGAGGGTGTTGATCTGTACCACGGGCACTTTGGTTGCCGCAATGCGGCTGGCGTCATTGCTGGTTTGTTGATCCCCCTCGATCACTGCACAGCGCAATCTACCTTCCAGATCACTCAGGGTCTTTTCAAGCAAAGTGGTCTTGCCGGAACCTGGTGAACTGATCAGGTTCACTGCCACCACGTTCTTCGCTTTAAGAAAGACCCGATTTTCAGCCGCGATCTCGTCATTTTTCTGGAGCACATCTTCTTCCATCGTGATCACGCGAATACGCTCCGCGTCGATTGGCTTTGAAATTTCCTTTCCAGTCACTTTAACCTCCACTGATGGCGATTACCTTTAACTCTCTGCCCTGTTTGATGTCATAGTTTTCCCCCAGACAGATCGGGCAGCGCAGATCTTCGCTTTCTCCCACGTAATCTGTTTCACAATCCCGGCAGTACAGGAGTAACGGCAGCTTAATAATTTCCAGCTCTGCTTCTGCCAGAGTCGTCTTCTTTTTGAGGACGGAAAAAGCGAACGTCAATAATTCGGGCTCCACTCCCGAAAAAGCACCAATCTGTACATCCACACGCCTGACCGTAGATAGTCCGTTTTTCTTTGCAGCTTTCTCTGCAATTTCAATGATATTGGCAGCAATACCCGATTCGTGAATAGGACCCTCTTTTCTGATTCGTACGTACTCTGTCAAACCTTGTTTCCTGATTTCAATCCACTGCGAACAAAGCGAAACAATACTTCTTTGTTTGACAGAGTACGAATTTCAATGACAGAAATTGGTAAACCAATCTCATAAGCATCCTGCAGTAAACTTACTGAGCCATTGGCTGAAATACTATTTGCTCAGTATTTTGCTCTTCAAAATACTCACGATCGACTCTTTGCCAATCTGCCCCCATAAGGCTTTATGGGTGGGGTAGATTTTGGGATATTTCTTGCGCGGCTCCATGTGGTTGACACTCTGTTCGCATTTGGTTACACACAGGCCGCAGCCTAGGCATTGGGTAATATTAACAACCATTTTGCCATTCACGATCTCGCGGCAATCAACAGGACAAATATCGATACAGGCACCGCAGGCAGTGCACTTGGCGGCATCATGGCTCACCACGTAGCGAGAAGGTGCCCCAGAACTGGTAGAGCCATGATGAATGGCATTCATGATTACACAGGAGCAGGAACAGCAATTACACAGGGTACGCAGATGTCCCTCAGCGTTATCGACATTATGAACCAGTCCAACCTCTTCGCAATGACGCAGAATTTCCAGCGCTTCAGGTTTGGTCAGTTGTCTGGCCAACCCGGCTTCGATTAACCCTTCAGCAAATTCATTGAAAACGAAACAGGTCTCCAGTGGATGTTCGCAGGCTTTGCCAACCACCACACGTGCTTTACGGCAGAAGCATTCAGCTACCCCCACCACATCCTGGGCATTGACCATATCGGTTACAACGTCGATCGGCATGACCTGCCTCTGATCGGGCACCGGCGCATCCAACCGGATAGCGTCGTCGGGGATCTTGCCAGTCAGAGTGTACTCCACCGGCAAAACCCGATAGTATGGGGTCTTGTTGGGGTTGGCGACAGAATCTGCCTCGATTATGGAATCCATGAAATTGGCAAAGATTGAGCGGGCCTGTGATTTTTCCTGGCTGCGCACTTGCTGTTCTGTCATGAAAACTGGGTTCCCACGTTCATACGCACGGCCGCGGGTCGTTTCGTAGGTGAGCACGTAGCCTTTAGCAGCCATGCGAAGCGCTGCCTCTTTGACGGTTTTCTCGTCAATACCATGTTTGGCAGCTTTTTTGACCAGATCATTGTGGAAGATCGCGCCGTTAAATGGCATCAAGAACAGCACACGCAAATCATCTTCCGTTACCGTTTCTTTCAATGCTTTGATGAATTCGTCTTTTTGTGGAATTTCCCCCAGCATGAACTCGTAGAACTTGCATAATTCGACGTACAAGTCTTTGTTCGCCATTGATTTCCTCCGGGTGGAAAGATATTAAATTGGATTTTAAGCAGTGCGGATAAAATCGCTTGCTTTAAGCATATACCTGTTCTGAAAAATAGACACTGGTTTGCACGAGGTAATTTCCCAATTTAACGCAAAAACTGCACCCAAAAGTTAATAAGGGTGCAGTTCATATTCCGATCTCTTTTTTATTTATTTTTTTCGTTTCTGCTCGATGAGTTCGATCACCGGTTCAGCGTCAAAATCTGCCTCTTTGGCTTTGCGCCGAATAAAATCTTTGAACTTCTCTGAGGTGGTGTAGGGAACCGGGGAGCCTTCGCCTTCGACTGTAGCCCGATCATTGGTAAACAGCAAGACGGGGCTGCCTGTAACCTTCTCTTTGCTCACGCCCACCTTCAGCAAATACCGCTCCAGTTCTTCCTTGGCAATTTCAGCTTCGCCTACAGGGCGGCCCATACCTTCTTGACCAAATACCTTCATGAAGAAGTTGCCGCCTTTTTGCCGCCATTGCTTTTTATTGGCATCGTAATACAGCGTGCCTTCCTGACCATAGGGCAGAATGGAATAGATCCCGGCCGGCCCGACCAGCAAATGCGAGACACCAGTGGTGTAATGGTACAGGCTGTAGTGGTCATCCAGGCCCTTCAGGGATTGGCTGATTAGTTCGTCCGGGCGGGGCGATTTGCCAAAGCGGTTCAGATAGAAATTACCCACCTGAAACAGGATGAACCCCAGGATCAGGGTAGTAAAGGTAAAGGTCATGTAGGTTCCCTGAGAATCCTTGAAGGAATAAAACATGCCCACCGCTAGCACTACCAGACTGCCGATCGAGGTGATCTGCCCAATTCGGTTGTTCCGTTTGATCAATTTTTCATTTGCAATGATTTTCATGTTCAGCCCTTACTTTTCAGAGGATTGGGGAATATGTTTTTCGATTTCGAGTTTGATGGCATCCAGCAGGTGGGCATCAATGGTACTCCGTGCCAGACGCACAGCCGAAACCAGGGCGCGTGCATCCGAACGCCCGTGGCCTACGAAAGCATACCCGTTGACGCCTAAAAGCATGGCCGCACCAACCTCTGCCGGGTCCATTTTTGTCTTCAGTACGGCAAAAGCCGGTTTAGCCAGCAGATAGCCAATTTTCGACAGGAAACGGGCCGAGATACCCTCTTTGAGCAGGTCTGTGATGAATTTGGCCACAGCTTCGCTGGTCTTCAAGAAAACGTTCCCGGCAAAACCGTCAGCCACCAGCACGTCCACCATACCTGCATAGACTTCCTTGGGCTCCACGTTGCCGTAAAAATTCAGCCCGCTGGCCTGCAGCAGCGGATAAGTGCCTTTCACCAGTTCATTACCCTTGCCGGCTTCTTCACCATTCGAGAGCAAGGCCACTTTCGGGTTCTCGATTTTCAGCACGGAATTGGCATAGGCAGAGCCCATGACCGCGAACTCCAGCAAAAATTCGGGGCGGCAATCCGCGTTGGCGCCGGTATCTAGAAACACACAGCGGCCGCCGCGGCGGGTGGGGATGAAACTGCTCAAGGCGGGGCGGCTGATCCCCGGGATGCGGCGCAAGATGGTCACCGCATTGAAATATGCACCCCCGGTATTGCCAGCGGTGACGAAAGCTTCCGCTTTTCCATCCCGCACCAGGGCCAAACCGACTGCCATCGAATTATTAGGCTTCTTGCGTGCTGAATCCACCGGTTTATCGGTCATTTCTACCACGTCAGGGGCATCCACAATGTTGAAAGTTTCGTGAGTGAGGTTTAATTCCTTGACCTTGGCCTCGATCAAATCTTTCTTCCCGACCAAGATGACCTCTTCATGGAACTCTTTTTTCAACTGGATGGCTGCGAGGATCTCAGGAGTAGGGTGATCATCACTGCCCATTGCATCAAGAACAATTGCCATGTTTACCTCTCAGGTTTTAATATTTCAATCGAATATGCTTGACACAGTCCAATAGCCGATTATAATAACGGAGCATTGCGCTGGTGCTGGAATTGGCAGACAGGCATGGTTGAGGGCCATGTGCCGCAAGGCGTGTGGGTTCAAATCCCACCCAGCGCACTCACAAGATCGCCGCGAAAGCGGCATTTTTGTTTTAAAGAGCACATTACACAGTTCTTTGCGCGGTAAAATCCGCGATCATAAGCAAATTGTGCTTGGCTTCGCTCTCAGCGAAGGGCAATAATGCTTCTTTCGCCTGGTCTACGAATTTCTGGGCTTCACCCAGCGTCTGCTGAATAATGGATTTATTGCTGCCGATGGCGCGGATAGCTTCTTCCATTTCATTTTCGTTGCTCAGGCCGCGGTGCGCCACCAACGTTTTCACGAACCCGGTTTCAGGGTAAGCCTGGATAAACAACAGCATGGGCAGGGTGATCAACCCTTGCCGCAGGTCACTGCCCACCGGTTTACCCACCTGGGTGGCATCTCCGACGTAATCCAGCAAGTCATCGATGATCTGAAAAGCGATCCCAAGAGAATAGCCAAAGCGGGCCAGCCGCTCGATATTCTCCTCAGATACACGCGACAGGATGGCTGCCGACCGGGTCGAGGTTTCAAATAAAGAAGCCGTTTTCGCATAGATGCGTTGATAATAATCTTCGAGTGAAGAATTGTAGGGCCCGTCAAAAAGTTGCCCCAGTTCGCCGTTGACGATGATGGCAAGTGTTTTCGAAAAGAGCTTGATCACTTCCAGATCGTTGGTCGCCGCTGCCAGTGACGCTGCTTTCGAGAACAGAAAGTCTCCGGTCAATACCGTCGGGGCGGCATTCCAGTGCGAATTCAGGGTGGGGACACCGCGCCGCAGCGAGGAACCGTCGATCAGGTCATCGTGAACGAGTGTGGCCGTGTGCAAAAGCTCGATCGAGCTGGCCAGATTGATCAGCTCTTCTTGAGGACCGGCACACATCTTGCCTATCAGCAAGATCAACAGCGGACGCATTCGTTTTCCGCCCGAAGCTAACAATTGATGCAGGGCGGCTTCAAGCTGGGCGTGATATCCAGCCGTCTGGCGCAGCATGCGCTCTTCGACCAGGCTGATTTGTTCTTGCACATCCGAGGGAATTTGAAAAGTCGAGATCAATGCGATAAATCCTATAAGAATATTTTAGTACTATTTTGATAAATCCGTTCTAATAACTCTTCTTCTGATTGATCTCGTAGCTCAGCGAGATACCGGCCAACAAAGGGAAGAAAAGCCGGTTCGTTTCTTTTTCCGCGCTGCGGCACCGGAGAAAGGTAAGGGGCATCTGTCTCCAGCACGATTCGCTCGCTCGGGATCACTCGAAAGGCCTCGTGTTTGAGCAGTGAGTTCTTGTAGGTGAGCTGTCCGCCGACACCGAAAGAATAACCTGCCTTGCTCAAACGGATAGCTTGCTCAAGATTACCTTCATACGCGTGCAGGATACCCGGGTTCTCGCGCATCTTTCTCGAGAGTAGTAACCCCATCATATCCTCCATCGATGCGCGGCTGTGTAAAAGTACCGGTTTTGCCAGTTTCTCTGCGATTTCGAGCATCTGGCACAACAACTCGCTTTGCTCCTGCTGATGGGTGGCATCGTGAAAATAATCCAGACCGATTTCACCGATCGCAACTACTTTTGGATGCAAAGCGAGTTGTTCAATTTCAACAATTTCTTCTGCAGCGATAGTTCTCTCATTGCACTCGGTAGGGTGGATCCCCACTGCTGCCAGCAGGTTGGGGAATTCTTCTGCCATTTGGACGGCCTTCCGGCTGGAATCGACATCCCAGCCCGGCACTACAATGACCTGTACCCCTCCATCGCTTGCTCTTTGCAGTACTTCAGTCAGGTCCTCGGCAAACGACTCGTGGTTAAAATGGCAATGAGTATCGAAATAACGCAATTCTACAAACCAGCGATCTTCAATCCATCCTTCAGGATGGCCTGTACCTTCTCTTGGTGGGTCGTCTCGCAGTATACCCGCATGATGGGCTCTGTACCTGAGAAACGGATGAGCAGCCAACCGCCGTCTTCCAGCAAGAATTTGAAGCCATCCAGAGTGTTCAATCCAGTGACTTTCAAGCCGCCAATGGTCTGCGGCTTGGCATTACGAATAGCATCTTCACGAACGCTTCGGTCTCCCTCAAACATGGTGTCGATGCGGTCGTAATAATGGGCACCCACCTTCGAAAAGAGATATTGCAGCAATTCTGAAGGCTTCTTCCCGGTCTTGACCATGAAGTCGAGCATGTACAGCCCGGCCAGAATGCCGTCGCGCTCCGGTACGTTGCCGCGGAAAGCATACCCGCCGGATTCTTCACCGCCCATCAATGCGTTGGTTTCAAGCATCTTGGGGGCCACGTATTTGAAACCCACGCCGGTTTCATACACCGGCACGTCATACAGTTTGCCCAGTTTTTCGAGCATGCTGGTGGTGGAAAGGGTCTTCACAATAGCACCCTTCTCCTTGCGGATTTCCAGCATGTAGAGCGCCAGCAGGGCATACACCTGCAACTGGTTGATGAAAACGCCGTTTTCGTCACCGACACCCACGCGGTCAGCATCGCCATCATTGATGATCAGCACGTCGGCATGATTATCGACGGTTGCCTGCAGCCCCACGTTGATATTGGGGGGGATCGGTTCCGGGCGTTTCATCTCGGGGAAAATCGGGTTGCGTGTGTTGTGAATCTCGGTGACTTCGGTCTTATCGCCAGCCAGAAGCCGGGTGAACCAGCCCGCGCCATTGCCCCACATCCCGTCGTACTGGATGCGCAGCCCCGCCTTGCGGATCGGTTCAAGGTCGATCAGGTCCTTCAGATGCTCGATGTAGTTGATCGAGGCGTCGAAGCGGGTGATCTTGCCAGCGGCTTCAGCTTCCGCGCCGGGCAGACGCACTACCTTTGCCTCATCTTCTGGGATCAGGCTTTCAATTTCCTTCAGCTCATCCGGGGGAATGGCTCCACCGTGACTTTCGCGTACCTTGAAGCCGTTGTCTTTCGCCGGATTATGCGAGGCAGTGATGTTGACAGCAGCACAGGCTTTTTTGTCCACTACCGCGTAAGAAATGACCGGAGTAGGGGTCGCCCCATCGGTCAGATACACATGAAAACCATTTCCCGCCAGAACTTCCGCCACGGTTAAGGCAAAATTTTCCGAAAGGAACCGTTTATCGTGCCCAACAATAACATCCTGACCCTGTTTCTGATGCTTCTTAAGATAATCTGCAAAACCCTGCGAACAGCGACGGACGTTTTCGAAGGTGTAATCTTCTGCAATTGCACCGCGCCATCCATCTGTTCCAAAAATGATCTTGTTTGTCATCATAGACCTCGCAATCAAATTGGTTATTTTGCAGTGATTATATCAGCGTTTAGGTGGTCGTTCCACGTTTCGGTTAATGCTATAATCCTCACTGCGAGGTAATATGGATAGAATATATCTTGATTATGCAGCTACGACCCCACTGGATCCTCAAGTACTTGAGACCATGTCCCCTTATTTCACCCAGATTTTTGGTAATCCCTCTTCCAATCATTACTTCGGCCAGCAGGCTGAAGCTGTTCTCGAAACGTGTCGCACCAAAGTTGCCAGCCTTCTGGGCGCTCAGGCAGAGAACGTCCTGTTCACTGCCAGCGGTTCCGAAGGGGATAACCTGGCTGTGAAAGGGGCAGCTTTTGCCCAGCGCAACGCTCGTGGAGCAGATACCGTGCTGATCAGCCCGGTGGAGCATCCCGCTGTGGCCAATTCTGCCAAGCAGTTGCGCAACGAATTTGGCTTCAAGCTGATCGAGCTGAAAACCGATAGGGCCGGCGCCGTTCTTGCCGAGGATCTGCGCACACAGCTTGCCCAAAATCAGGTCGCCGTCGTTTCGGTGATCTACGCCAACAACGAGATCGGCACCATCAACGACGTAGAGACGTTAGGCGCAATCTGCGCTGAACAACAGGTTCCATTCCATACAGATGCCGTGCAGGCCTGTGCCTGTTTGCCCATTGATTTGCAGCATCAGAAGATTGATCTGCTTTCGTTCGCTGCTCACAAATTTTACGGTCCCAAGGGGGTGGGGGCCTTGCTGCGGCGCGGCACGCCTCTGATCTCCCATACTTCTGGAGGCAAGCAGGAACACAAACTGCGCGCCGGGACACACAATGTACCCGGTATCGTGGGCCTGACCAAAGCCCTGGAGTTGGCCTTGCAGCGTCAGCCGCAAGAGGTAGCCCGTTTGGCCCAATTGCGTGATCGTATCATTCAGACAGCCTGCGCGGAAATCTCGGGCTGCCAGTTGACGGGCTCTGCGCAGAATCGCTTGCCCAATCACGTCAGCCTGCTTTTTGACGGAATTTCCGGCAATGACCTGGTCATTATGCTTGACATGGCAGGTTTTGCCTGTTCTTCTGGTTCGGCCTGCAAGGTGGGCGATCCCAAGCCTTCGAAAGTGATCCTGGCCCTGGGCTACCCTGCCGAAGGGTCGCTGGGGTCGTTGCGGGTCACTCTGGGCAAAGACACTACCGCAGACGACGTGGATCGCTTCCTCGAATACTTGCCGGCAGCGGTCAAGAAATTACGGAAATAGCCATGGATTCTTCCCGAAAGAAGGTCGTCATCGCCATGAGCGGTGGCGTAGATAGCTCGGTGGCCGCGGCGCTGCTCGTACAACAGGGCTACGAGGTTACCGGCATGATGTTGAAGCTCTGGTCGGATGATTGTGACGAGGCTGAAAATGCCTGTTGCCCGCCCGAGGCCATCAATCAGGCCCGGCAAGTTGCGAATCTGCTCGGTATTCCCTTTTACGTCCTCGATGTACAGAAAGAGTTCAAGCAGCAAGTGGTTGATCGTTTCATCGAGGCCCTTAACCTCGGGCTAACCCCCAATCCCTGCTATCTTTGCAATCAGAAGATCCGCTGGGGAGTGTTCATCGACCGGGTGCTTGATTCTGGCATTGCTTATTTTGCTACCGGCCATTACGCACAGGTAGAGGCCATTGAGGGCGCTTATGCACTGCGCAAAGGTCTAGACCCGAAGAAAGACCAATCTTATGTGCTTTCCGGTTTGAGCCAGGAACAGCTTTCGCACACCATCCTGCCTCTGGGCAAATTAACCAAGCCCGAAGTTCGCCAGTTGGCCCATCAATTCATCCTGCCCGTAGCCGAAAAACACGATTCTCAGGATCTCTGTTTCATCGGTAAAGCCGGTTACCGCGAATTTCTCAAGCGCAATTCGCCAAATGCCTTTGCCGCCGGGGAGATTCGTACGGTCAGCGGCACAGTTGTGGGCAGCCACGCTGGGCTGGTTAATTACACCATTGGGCAGCGTAAAGGGTTGGGCGCCGGCAACGCCGAACCGGTATACGTGGTCGAGAAAGATACGCAGCAGAACGCGGTCATCATCGGCACCGCTGCTGATCTTGGCAAGGATCGCTTTCAGGTCGTTAACCTGAACTGGATTCAGCCGGTACAGGGCCAGCTTGATCTGCGCTGTGAGGTAAAGATCCGCTACAAGGCGCTTCCCGTGTCTTGTGTGATCCACGATCCCTCTTCTGCCGAGATTCAGGTTCAGGTCGAGCATCCGCTGCGCGACATCACTCCCGGCCAGATCGCCGTTTTCTACGCCGGGGATACCGTAATCGGCAGCGGGATGATAAAATCAGTATCCAGTAGCGGAGGGAAAGAATGACTTTGGCTTCTGTGGTCTTTGGATTGGTGATCGCTTCCATTCCCGCCTGTCTGGCGAACTTTTTGTTTGCCGGCAACGGACGCAAACTGCTTGTGCTCAATCTCTTCGCCTGGGTGGGCTTTTTTGCCGGGCAGGCAGTGGCTATGTGGCGGGGCTGGTCTTTTCTTAAGACCGGACCGTTGATTTTGGGTGTTGATCTTCTCTTTTGCTTGGCATTCATCGGGTTGGGCTACTGGCTGACCAATTTTCAGCCAGCGAAGCGCTGACCTTTTCACGGAGGCATTCTTTTGAGCTGGGAATCTCATGGCAGTCTGGTCAAAGCAGGTGATCTGGTTCAGTTGGTGGGCTTGAGTTATAAAAGCTACATCTTTCCGCTTGAACCCGGCAAAGCACTGCATACTCATCGCGGGGTGGTTAAACACGACGATCTGATTGGCTTGCCCTGGGGTACCCAGGTCTTCAGCCACATTGGCAGCCCCTTCTTTTTGCTGCAGCCTTCTTTGCCTGACTTGCTCAAGAATGTTCCGCGGGCTACCCAGATTCTTTACCCTAAAGATATTGCGTATATCTTAATGGTTATGGGTATCGGTCCCGGCACACGTGTGATCGAAGCTGGGACGGGCAGTGGAGCATTCACTGCTGCTCTGGCACACTCGGTGGGAACCACTGGCAGTGTATATTCCTATGAGTATCGCGAAGAACATCAGCTCAAAGCTCGCCGCAATCTGGATCGCCTCGGCCTGGCTGAGCAGGTGGAGTTCAAACTCAAAGACATTGGCACGGGCTTCGATGAAACCGAGGTAGATGCTCTGTTTCTGGATGTAGCCAATCCTTATGATTACATTCAGCAGGCACGGCGTGCTTTGAAAGCTGGTGGCTATTTCGGCAGCATCGTGCCCACCGCCAATCAGGTGATTACTTTGCTCAACGCCCTGCGCCAGAATGATTTTGGCTTTATCGACGTTTGTGAGATTTCGTTGCGTTACTATAAACCTGAACCCACCCGATTTCGGCCTACAGATCGGATGGTGGCCCATACCGGTTACCTGATCTTTGCCCGCCCGGTGCTGATCAATCATGAAACCAGTGACAAGAAATTGCTCAAAGAAACTGGTGCCATCGGTTTAACCGAGGAAGAAGAGTGGGATCAGGAGTTGACCGATCAGGCAGCACAAGACTGAGAAAAGTTGGGGGAAAATGAATCATCCTGCAGAATTGATTGATCGCATTAAACAGCGGTTAGCTGGGCAAAAAAGCCCTGACCAGCCCGCTAAACCGGGGCTCACGCCCGCTGCTGTGCTCCTCCCGTTGTATTTGGACGCCAGTATCTGGAAGCTGCTTTACATTCGCCGCGGCAATCAGGGAGAATTCCATCGCGGCGAGGTCGCCTTCCCTGGGGGTGCAGTCGAACCCGAAGATGCGGATCGCGCTGCCACTGCCTTACGTGAAACTCACGAAGAACTGGGGATTGCCGCTTCGGCAGTGCAGGTTCTGGGGCAAATGCCAATCCACGAGACAGTTACCGGCTATATTGTCACGCCCGTGATCGGACTTTTACACTGGCCGGTTTCCATTACACGCAGCCAGGCAGAGGTAGATCGCGTTTTTTCGATTCCGCTTGACTGGCTGATGCAAAAGGAAAACTCCAGCATTCAGAAATTCGACATTCCCGGTCATGGTCAAATATCGACTACTGTGTATAAAGATTTCGACGGCGAAAGATTATGGGGCTTTTCTGCCCGGGTAACCCAGCAATTCATCGACCTCATTAAACAAAAATAGAGCAGATTTCTCCGCTCTATTTTGATTCCAACAGTTTTGGTTATTTGCCGTCGTCTTCGGCGTCTTCGTCTTTCTTGCCTTTTTCGATGACTTCTGGCTCAACCACTTCACCTTCAGCAGCAGCCGGTTCAGGTTCAACTTCTTCGGCAGCCGGTGAGGCGATCAGAACGATTCTTTCCTCAGGTGAATCCATCACTTCCACGTTAGCGGGGACAGCGATGTCTTTCACGTAAATGGCATCTCCAATATTGGCCAGATGTGAAACATCGATGACAAATTGTTCTGGCAGATCTTTTGGCAAAGCCTCTACTTCGATAGAGTCGATCCCTTCCACCACGACACCGTTGAAATCTTTCACGGCAGGAGCAAACCCGGTCAGGGTAATGCCCACTTTGGTGCGGATCTTCTCGGTTTGCGAAACAGCCTGGAAATCGATATGAATGAATTGATTGCGGATATAGTCACGCTGTTTTTCACGTACCAAGGCTGCATGTTCCTCACCATCGATCACAAGCGTCACAATGCTTGAAGAAGTGACCGAATTAAGCACTTTGGTGGCAGCTTTGCTGTCCATTACGATCGGTTCAGAAGTGAACTTGTGACCGTAGACCACACCCGGCAGCTTACCTTCGCGGCGCAGTACACTGACCTTTTTGCCAGTGACAGAGCGCTTGGAAGCTTCAATAACGTTCTTTTCCATTTTATTTTCCTTCGGTGCCTCTCACCGTTTCCGGTTACCTTCACCTGTTTTGGATTTTTACCCTTTACGGGCAGCCAATAATTTTATCGTGAAGCCAGATTCCAGTCAAGAGAGCCAGTCGAAGGTGCGCGAGACGGCTTTTTTCCATCTGGCATACAATTGGGCGCGTGTTTCCTCCGACATATTGGGCTTCCACTCTTTGTCCTGGCCCCAATTTTTCTTAAGCTCATCCAAATTTTGCCAGAACCCGACGGCCAGACCGGCTGCATAAGCCGCTCCCAAGGCAGTGGTCTCGGCAATCCGCGGCTTGACCACCGGCACGTTGAGAATGTCTGCCTGGAATTGCATGAGCAGTTCATTGACCACCATACCGCCGTCCACTTTCAGGCTGGCTAGCTTGACCTGCGAATCGTTTTCCATGGCGTCCAGCACTTCTCGGGTTTGATATGCCGTGGATTCAAGCACGGCCCGGGCGATGTGCCCTTTGTTAACGTAGCGAGTGAGGCCCACGATCACCCCGCGTGCATCCGCGCGCCAGTAGGGCGCAAACAGCCCTGAAAAAGCCGGTACAATGTACACGTCCCCATTATCCTTGACCGTACGGGCCAGCGGTTCGATATCAGAAGATTTCTCGATCAGTTGCAGATTGTCGCGCAGCCATTGTACCAGTGCGCCGGCAATGGCAATGGAGCCTTCCAGGCAATACACGGCCGGCTGACCATCCAACTTGTACCCGGCTGTTGTCAGCAAACCGTTTTTGCTCAAAACCGGGGTGGTGCCGGTGTTCATCAGCATGAAGCAGCCTGTACCGTAGGTATTTTTGACCTCACCGGGTTCATAACAGGCCTGTCCGAACAGTGCCGCTTGCTGATCACCCAGATCACCAGCCACCGGCACGTTTTCGATACCCAAACGAGAGTAGCCATAAACCTCAGACGAAGAGACAATCCGCGGCAGAATGCTGCGAGGTACGCTCATCAGATCCAGCATTTCCTGGTCCCAATCCAGCGTCCGGATATCCATGAGCAGCGTTCGCGAGGCATTGGTGACGTCAGTCACGTGAATACCGCCGCGCGGACCGCCCGTCAGATTCCAGATCACCCATGAATCCATGTTGCCAAAATAGACCTCACCGCGGGCAATGTCATCGATGATCTCCGGGTGTCGGTCCAGGATCCATTTGATCTTGGGGCCGGAGAAATAGGTGGCCAGGGGCAGCCCGGTCTTCTCACGGATTTTCTCCGCCAGACCTTTTTTCTCAAATTCAGCGCAGATTTCATTGGTGCGCGTATCCTGCCAGACGATCGCCTTATCGTACGGCCGCCCGGTGATGCGATTCCACAAAATGGTTGTTTCCCGCTGATTGGTGATGCCGATAGCAGCGATATCCTCTGCTGCCAGGTTCGATTTTCGCATGCCGTTCGTGATTACTTCTAGTGTGTTGTTCCAGATCTCCATGCCATCATGCTCCACCAAGCCGGGAGCCGGGTAATATTGTTTGTGTTCTTTTTGATCGATGGCAACGATATTCCCCTCGTGATCGAAGACGATGAAACGTGTGCTGGTTGTGCCCTGGTCGATGGCTGCAACAAAATTCGGCATTGAACCCTCCATTTTTTAAGATCACTTTCCTGAGTTTGTCTGGGTTCATTATACAATTAAGGCATCAAAGCAGAGGTACCTCAATGAAGAAGATGTGGCGGATTTGGCCAATTATTTTCATGATTTCAAGCTGCACTTTTCCCGGCAATTCTTCCCGGGCAGTTTCCCCAGCCATTCATGACCTGCAGGGATGCAGCCATACTTCACCCTATGTTGGGCAGACAGTTTCGCATGTGACCGGCATTGTGACCTGGAAAGATCAGCGCGGTTTTTACATGCAGGACCCCTCTCCGGATGATCGTGCCTGCACATCAGAAGGCATTTATGTATTCACAGATCATTACCCCGAGAATATTCCGGGCGATTCTGTTGCCGTTTCAGGCCAGGTGAAAGAATTTGCTGCCAATAACAGTGCCAAAGACCAGCTCACGCAGACTGAGATCATCTCACCCAGCATCGACTTGCTCTCTTCCGGGAATCCCTTGCCCGACCCGATCCTCTTGGGCAGCGCAGGTCGTTTGCCTCCCGATCAGATCATTGAAGATGATGACTTTACGTCTTTCGACATCAATCAGGATGGCCTGGATTTTTACGAAAGTCTGGAATCGATGCGTGTCGAGATCGACCAGGCTGTGGTGGTTCAGCCGGAGAATTCTTATCACGAAATTTACGTCCTGCCGGGTGAAATGCAGTCGCTGAACCAGTTCTCCCCCCAGGGCGCCTTGCTGCCAACGGCTTCAGACCAAAACCCCGAAAGAATCCAGGTGGTCTTGCCCGCTTCATTCAAGAAATCCGTTTCTCTGGGATCTCGATTTGCTACCCCGCTGATTGGCATCCTCAGCTACGCGTACGGCAGTTATACGCTGATCGAGACCAACCAGCCGCAGCTCAGTGACACCGAGGTCGTTTCTAAAGAAAAGTTCACCGCCGCCCTTTCTTCGAACAGCCTGCTGATTGCCACCTATAACGTTGAAAACTTGAGCAGATTCGATTCCGCGCGGCTCAAGTCGCTCTCCACCCAGATTGTCACTTCACTCGCTTCGCCAGACATCCTGATCCTGCAGGAAATTCAGGATGACAGTGGCGAAGAAGATGATGGCACCATTTCTGCCAGCCAGACGCTGCAGGCATTGGTCGCCCAGATTCACAAACAGGGCGGACCTCAATATCATTACGTGGATAATCCGCCAGCCAACGATTCCAGCGGCGGGGTGGGTGGGGGCAATATTCGTACGGTCTTTCTCTATCGCACGGATCGCGGATTGAGCTGGCGCAATGATTCTCTTGCAGTCAACGCAGAAAACGTGGCCGCATTTCACAATAGCCGACCGCCAGTTTTGGGAACCTTCCAGTTCATGGGGCAGCATATGGAGGTTGTGGGGGTGCATCTGGTTTCGAATCTGGCGAATACAGCCGAGTTTGGTGCCATCCAGCCGCCGTCTCGGCCTGAAGAGCCCAAACGCATCGCTCAAACGCAATGGATCGCTTCTTTCGCTGCAGAATTGCAGAAGGATGACCCTGCTGCCTGCATTCTTGTTGGGGGTGATTTTAACGACACGCCAGAATCACAGGCATTGGCACAATTTGCCTCTGATCATTGGATGAATCTGGCCAGCACCGTTCCTGCAGAATCCCGTTATTCCATTCTGTATCAAGGCAGCGCTTCTCTATTTGATCAGATGCTGCTGAATCGTGCCTGTGTCAGTCAGGTAGAAATCCAATCCACGGTTATTCATTTGAATACTGGCCTCCCTGAGTCGAAGCAGATGTCAGATCACGATCCTTTCTTGCTCGAACTTACTTTTAAATAAGAGTAGCCACAGGCTACTCTTATTTCGTGACTAAAGGCTTTCTCCCAGAGCTCCGGCCGGGGATTCAGTCGGGCCTTTGTGCAGAATTCGCCGTTTGTTTTGGTCAGCCACCTTCTGAAAGTGGTAACCATAGACCGTCAGAGTGATTGCCAGCGGGAATTTGGAGGGGAAATGGAACAATGTCCAGAAGAATAGATTCCAGTAATATCCGGCAACTTTCGGGTTGAAGCCGATCAGCACCACCGTCTTCAGTAATGCTGCCACTTCATTCCATTCAATGGTTACACTGGATTTCGTCGGTTGATACTCGCGCAGGAAGGTTTTGATGCGCTGATAGAAGTACTTCGGCGCATAGATGTGATCCATGATCTGCAGATAGCCATCGCGCAGCACACCGGCATCCATCACCGGGATGATGTTGCTGGTGCCGTCAGTGTTATCCCCGGTCATCTCTTTGATGATCCGGCCCTGTTGCTCCAGCTTGTTATAGAGTTCTGTCTTATTGGGCGCCTGCAGCAGCCCTACCATCGCGGTGACCACGCCGCTCTTCTGGATGAAATCGGTCATCCGGTTGAAGATCGAGGGAGTATCACTGTCAAACCCAACGATGAACCCGGCCATGACCTGAATGCCGGCTTGTTGAATTTCATGAATGTTGGCGATCAGGTCCCGTTTGACATTCTGCTTCTTATTACAGCTTTGCAAACTGTCTTCATCCGGGGTTTCGATGCCAATGAAAACCGAAATAAAGCCGGCCTGTACCAGCATTTTCATGAGTTGTTTGTCATCTGCCAGGTTGATGGAAACCTCGGTCAGGAACAGGCAGCCTACTTTGCCTTTCCGCCAGCGGATCAATGCCGGTAAAACTTCTTCTTTGAGATATTTTTTGTTGCCAATGAAATTGTCATCCACGAAAAAGACGTTGCGCCGCCAGCCGGCTGCATAGAGCTGATCCAGCTCGGCAATGATCTGTGCTGCTGTTTTCAAGCGCGGTTCGTGCCCCAACAGAGCGGTCACGTTGCAAAAATCGCAGCGGAAGGGGCATCCGCGTGAAAACTGGATGCTCATACAGTCATAATCCGCCAGCTTGATGATCGAGATATCCGGGGCCGGCGATTGGCTCATGTCAGCAAATTGTTCTGTCTGGTAAATGTGCCTGGCTGTGCCGGCCAGATAGTCGCGGACAAATTCAGGAACAGTGATCTCGCCTTCGTTCAACACCAGATAATCAACGAAATCAAACTGGGTATAATCTTCGGTAAATAAGGGCCCTCCGGCAGCGACTTTCTTGCCGCGCGCCTGCACTCGTCGGATGATTGCCTCGATTGTGTTGCGTTGGATATCCATGGCACTCACGAAGACGAGATCGGCCCAATCGATATCCTCATCGGTAAGCGGATAGATGTTGGTATCGATCAACTTCTTGTTCCACTCCTTCGGGAGGAGAGCCGAAACGGTCATCAGGCCCAACGGGGGGTTGCTGACTTTCTTATCGACGAACTTCAATGCATGCTTGAAGCTCCAAAAAGTATCTGGGAATTCCGGGTAGATCATTAATAAGTTCATTTTTCACCTTGTTGTGCCCTAAGTTTAGGTCTCCCTCATCACCTTGTAATGTGAAAAAGGTCATACTCCAAAGCCTATCCAAAGATAGACTTGCCCTGAAAGTATGCCTTTCGATCAATTCCCCTGAAAAATCAATGTTGCTATAATTACCTCAATGAAAAGGACTGCTTTCTCCGATTTCAACATTTCCAGCGGTACCGATCTTGCCTTTGCTTTGGTGGTGCTGATTTCGTATTTCACCACCTTCAGTAAACCGCCGCAGACTTCTCTCTTTTTGATTACGGTCCTCATTTGTTTGGGGATTGCCTACATCACTTTAGGGATTTATGGCTTTGCCTATGTCAACCAGTTAGGCAAACTGATCCCCAAACTGATCTATTTCGGGGTACAGCTTGTCATTGGCGGTCTGATTGTTTATTTTGGCAAGGGCGCCGGTTTCAACGCTCTCATTTTGCTGCCCCTGGTCGCTCATACGGCCATGTCACTGGATCATGACTGGATTCTGGTGGTTAATGCGGGTATTTTCATTACTTATGTGCTTTCGATCATGAGTTACACCAGCAGTTGGGGAGTGGTCTGGGAAGGGCTGCCTGCTTTCTTTGCCGGCCAGGTGTTCATTTTGATCTTTACCGAAATGGCCTATACCGAACAAAAGGGACGCATCAAGATGGAAAAGCTGGCGGGGGAGCTTTCTGAAGCCAATCACCACCTCAGCGAATATGCCACTCAAGTCAAGGATCTGGCGGTTTCGCAGGAACGCAACCGCCTGGCTCGCGAAATTCACGATGGTCTGGGCCACTATCTGACCACGATCAATATGCAGATCAAGGCAGCTCTGGCAGTTATTCAGGAAGACCCTCAGAAGTCAGCGCAGCTTCTCGAAAAAGCACAGGACCTTTCCGCTACCGCATTACAGGACGTGCGCAACAGTGTTTCCGCTTTGCGCGAAGATAACCTGGGCGCTCTGACCCTCTCTGAACGCATTGAGAAATTGATCACTACCTCAGAGAGTGAGGGACGCAAATTTGATTTCACCGTGCTGGGTTCTCCTCGCCAGATTCCACCGCAAACCGACGTTACCCTGTTTCGCGTCGTCCAGGAAGGCATCAACAATGCCAATAAGCATTCTCAGTCAACTCAGGTTAAAATAGTACTGAGTTTTGAGAATACCCAAGAAATCACCCTGTCTGTCACCGATAATGGGGTTGGTTCCGACATCGCGGAGGGCGGCTTTGGCCTGATCGGGATTCGCGAACGTGTTCGGCTGATTAATGGCAAGGTAGAGATCAAAACAGCAAAAGGCGAAGGATTTCAGATTCTGGTAAATATACCTGGATAAAGGCTATGACGATCAAAATATTAATTGTCGATGATCAATCCTTGTTTCGCGAAGCGTTGCGTACGCTTTTGACTGCCTATCCTGATTTCGAGATCGTGGGGGATGCATCCAATGGGGAAGAGGCGATTCGCATGGTGCTGCAACATTCCCCTGATGTGGTGCTCATGGATTTACGCATGCCGGTAATGGATGGGGTCGAGGCAACCAAACGCATCATGCAGTTGAATAAACCCACCCACGTGATCGTGCTGACCACTTTCGATGATGACGAAAACGTGTTCGAAGGGCTGCGCGCCGGCGCCGTCGGCTATTTGTTGAAGGACGTATCCTCAGAGAAGCTCACTGAAGCCATTCGGGCAGCCGCGCAAGGAGAGTACTTTCTGGTTCCTTCCGTTACCGCCAAGGTGGTGTCAGAATTTTCCCGCATCTCCAAACCAGTGTCGAAGAATACCGAGAATTTTTTGCCTGATCCGCTGTCGCCGCGCGAGATCGAGATCATTCGCCTGGTAGCCACCGGGGCCAGCAACAAAGAAATCGCGGCCAAACTGGTCATTTCGGAGGGGACCGTCAAGAATCATCTCTCCAGTATTCTGAGCAAACTGAGCGTTCGCGATCGCATGCAGGCGGTCTTGAAAGCAAAAGAGCTCGGTATCATCAATATCTAAAGGCAAGGGCTTTCCATGTTACACAATCGCACGGACAATCCAATGAAAAAGAATAATCAAATTACCACGCTGTTTGGATTGATGTTAATCGTCGCTGGGGTGTTCTTTCTGGTGGACCAGCAGTTGCATACTCAGTGGCTGATCATCTCGATTCCCGCTGTTTTGGGCCTGCTCCTGTTGATGTACGGCATCGTGTTCAAGGGCAAGGGTTGGCTCATTGCTGGGCTGCTGGTCACCAGCATCGGGTTGGGTGCCTTTCTTGCGCTGCAGCATTTCTACGAATTCCCCCTCATCAGCCGTTTTGGCTATTTGGCCCTCTTCTTTACTCTCAGTTGGATCATCATTTTCATCATCCTGCGGCTTTTCTTCCAGAACACCGCCTGGTGGTCGCTGATCTGCGCCGCTGTCTTTGGCGGAACCGCCTATTCCTTGCTCTTTTCCAAAGCCACCATTTTCGACTTTGTGATGAGCATTTGCCTGCTGTTGGGGGCCGTTTTTCTGCTCTGGGGCTATCTGCAAAAGTTACTGGGGCTGGTCATTCCGGGCTGTTTGCTGATTACCATTGGCCCAGGCATCTCCATCGCCTGGAGCCGCGCCGCCAGCCCGCAGGGATTGGTGGAAACCGGGGTGATGCTGGTCTGGTTTGCCCTGGGCTGGCTGCTCATCACCGTTTTCTCGCGGATTATTCTCAAAAAGTTCACCTGGTGGCCGCTGATTCCCGGGGGAGTGCTTGCCATGGTGGGTTGGGGGCTGTATATCGGCGGCAATCCAGCCAACGCGTTGGGCTTTGTCGGCAATACGGGTTCGATTGCCCTGATCATCTTTGGGGTTTACCTCCTCTTGCTGCGCTTCGGCATGCAAAACAAAGACTAGCGCTGTGCTAAATTCCATTTCTTGATTTCAATCTGCCCAGAATCAAGAGGAATAATATCGGCCAAACAATTTTCCCCTGTTTAACAGGGTATTGGAGTTCCCCTCAAGGGAACTCTTTTTTGTCTTCGGCAAACTTGACACCTGAGCTATAATTAAAGTATGGAACATGTATTCTATTTAGCGCAATCCCTGTTGTTGGGTCAGGGAACGCTGTAAGAGAATCGTTTCGATTCGCTCGCCTTCGTTTTTTTTGAGGGTCCCGCAGTTATCGAAACCATGAAGGTGAATTCCATTTCAAACTTTTTTGCGCTTTTCATTCGCTCTGATTAGCGCAAGTCTATCTCTGCGTTTTCCTTCGAAAATGGGGCAGGTGATAACTTGGTCGTAACAATGACAAAAGTGACCCTTTTCAAGAAAGCGCGCCTCTGATAAGATAAAGGGTTGTTAATTCTGGAAGGGTATTAGAGACTGGATTCAACTCATGGAAAAAGTTCGCAATGACATTCGCAACGTTGCCATTATCGCTCACGTCGATCATGGCAAGACAACCTTGGTAGACGGTTTACTCAAACAGGCCCGCGTATTTCGTGAAAATCAGCAGGTGCAGGAGCGCGTCATGGACTCCAATGACCTGGAGCGCGAGCGCGGTATTACCATTCTGGCCAAAAATACGGCCATTACCATCCCTGATCCCAAAACGGGAGAGATGGTCAAAATTAATATTGTCGATACCCCAGGGCACGCCGATTTTGGCGGTGAGGTAGAGCGTGTCATGAACATGGTCGATGGCGTGCTGCTGCTCGTCGATGCTGCAGAAGGCCCCATGCCGCAGACCCGCTTTGTGCTCAAGAAAGCCCTTGAAATGGGCCACAAGGCCATTGTGGTCATCAACAAAATGGACCGCAAAGACGCTGACCCCGAACGCGCCGTCAACCTGACCTTTGATCTCTTTGTGGAACTGGGCGCCAATGATGAGCAGTGTGATTTCCCCATTATTTACTGCAACGCCATTACCCAGCAGGCCGGGCTGACCTATCAACTCGAACCGAATTTGCAGCCTCTTTTCAACGCCATCCTTGAAAACGTTCCGGCCCCGGTCGTGGATGTAGATGCGCCCCTGCAGCTTCTGGTTACCAATCTGGGCTACGATGATTACCGCGGCGTCACTGCCGTTGGCCGCATTCATGCCGGTAAGATGGTCGCCGGTGCACCAGTGGCCCGCATCCTCAAAGACGGCACCATTGTTCCCGAACGCGCCCGTTATTTGTACGTCTACCAGGGCCTGGATAAGGTTGAGGTGGAATCAGCCACTGCAGGGGACATCGTGGCCATTGCCGGCCTCGAAGCCATCAACATTGGCGAAACACTGGCCGATGCCGAGCATCCGGTAGCACTGCCGACCATCACCGTCGAAGAGCCTACCGTGCGCATGACCTTTGGCGTCAACACGTCGCCCTTCACCGGCAAAGAGGGCAAATGGAGTACTTCGCGCAAATTGCGGGATCGCCTCTTTGATGAATTGAAAAATAACGTAGCATTGCGTGTAGAAGAAACAGACAGTCCAGATACCTTCCTGGTTTCGGGTAGGGGAGAGCTGCATCTGGCTATTTTGATCGAAACCATGCGCCGTGAAGGCTATGAATTTCAGGTTTCCCGGCCCGAGGCCATTTTCAAATCTGGTCCCAATGGGGAAGTGCTGGAACCGTTTGAAGACCTTTCCATCGATACCAGTCCCGATACCGTTGGAACTGTGGTCGAAATGTTGGGCAATCGCCGTGGCAAAATGCTGGATATGACCAACAATCCCGATAACACCGTGCACCTGAGCTATCTGGTGCCAACTCGCGGCCTGTTGGGCTTCCGCTATCAGTTTCTGACCGCCACCCGCGGCATGGGTATTCTGAACACCCTTTTCCATGGTTATCTGCCTCTGGCCGGCCCAATCTCGGCCCGTGCCACCAGTTCCATCGTCGCCTGGGAAACCGGGCAGGCTTCTACTTATGGGCTGAAGAACGCCGAAGAGAGAGGCGTCCTGTTCTATGGCGCCGGGGTGGATGTCTACGAAGGTATGGTGGTCGGCGAAACCCAGCGCCCGGATGACGTGACCGTCAACGTATGCAAGAAGAAGCACCTGACCAACATGCGTTCTTCGAACAAGGATATCGAAATCCGCTTGACCCCGCCACTGGAAATGAGCCTGGATCAGGCCATCGAATATCTGGCCGAGGATGAGCTGCTCGAGGTAACACCGCTCAATTACCGCATTCGCAAGCGCATTCTGGATACTGAAGAACGCGGCAAGCAATCCAAGAAGGCCAAAGAAGTTTTGGCCGAAGACTAAAAGTTTGTTAAATTTTGATTAACAAATGCTATTGACTTTCGCGAATAATTATGATAAAGTTATTCGCGTAGGATGCTTAGTAGTTCTTGTTGGATGTAAAAAGACAACCCCAAGGCGTGAAAGCACCAGGGCTGTCTTTTTTTGACCGCTCCGATAGAACGAAAACACTATCCTAATATTTGGTCGTTTTGCTATAGGAGGCAAATAAATGTCTGAACGGATCGTCGGTACGGTCAAGTGGTTCAACGGAACCAAAGGTTATGGCTTCATTTCCCGCGAAGGCGGCGAGGATGTCTTCGTGCACTTCTCCGCTATCCAGGGCGAGGGTTATCGCAACCTTGAAGAAGGCCAAAAAGTCGAGTTTTCTATCGAAAAAGGCCCGAAAGGCCTCCAGGCAAGTAATGTTGTTGTTGTCAAGTAATTAAACAATATTGCATAAACTGGATCCGCTCCGAGAAACTCGGAGCGGATTTTTTTTATTTCTTTTCTTCAATGGCTTCCCAGTAGCCTTTATCCAGTTCGTCATCGGTGAGGTGAGCATAGCGTTGGGTCACTGCAATATTCTTATGCCGTGCCAGCTCCTGAGCCAGTTTGAGATTCCCGGAAGAGCGCAACACGCGAGTGACGAAATAATGCCGAAATGAGTGTGGAGTGATCGTGCCCACGGCTTCTTTGCCTAGAAACTCTTCTACGCGGCTGGTCACAATATTGCGGCCTGTGGTCGTGGTCATGGGTTTTATCTTGCTGCCAGCACCGCGGTCGTGACGTGCGAAGAGCGGTAAAGAAGAGAGCGCCCGGTTCGAAGAGCCATCGATCTCGCGGCGAGCGTTCAGGTAATCAGATAAGGCATCTGTGGCCCGCGTTGAAAAGCGCACAATGTCCTGCCGATTGCCCTTGCCGATGATCATGGCTTTTCCTTCATTCCAGTCCAGATCGCCGCGCCGCAGGGCACAGGCCTCGTGCACGCGCAGCCCGGTATCCGCCAGCGTCAACAAAAAAGCCCGATCCCGCAGATTGATCAGCCGCTCTTCGCTCGTTTCATAGGGCTTCTTGGAGAGATCAGTTGCGCATAGCAGAACTTTTTCAATGGCTTTGACCGGGAACTGCGGTAAGCGCTGTCCAGGCCGTCTGGCACGCTGCTGGATGAGCATCTTGATTCGGGGCAGGTTCACATTGGCCAGATTATCGGCAGTCAGAAAGGAATAGAAACCTGTAGCGGCCGTCAGATACAGCCGTTCCGTTGTAGCAGCCAAAGACTTGAGGTCCTGCGCCAACCAGGTAATGGCATCCTCATTGAGTCGAGAAAGATCATCCTTCTCGGTATCCAGGCCATGACGCTGCAGTGTTTCAATAAAATAGTGCATGGCATTGGCGTAGGTCACCGCGGTGCGCGCGCTGCGTGCCAATCGGACAGATTCAAGATACTGGTCAATAGCGTTCTGGATGGTGATCATCTCACAAAATCTCCTTTAGGATCATCGTTACTACGATTATAGCATGTTTATTATAATAATACTTATCGAAACCATGAGCTTTACTGGTTTTTCAGCCCTCCCCCGATCCACGCAATTCTGTGTAAAAACCGGACAAAGACAATATAATAAAGCCATAGGAAAAATCGATGGATCGGATCATTGCAATTACTTCCCCTATTTCCAATCAATATTTGATCGTAGGCAAAACTGCAGCTTTGCTGATCGACACTGGAATTGAGTACAACTATGCGCATCTTATGAGATCGTTCCGGGCAGCTTCTTGCCGACCCGAAAAGATCGTGATTACCCATGCCGACGGCGATCATGACGGCTGCCTGCAGCGCCTTCAAAATCAATTCCCGGCCGTGCTCTGCGCCGCCTCACCGCTTGAGGCCCAGGCAATCCAATCTGGCAACGTCTCGCGCATTGTCAAACCAGTCGGCGCCATAGAAAAGCTCTTCTATGGTTTGGCAGCGCCGCTCATGCACGTACCGCCGGCCGCTATCCAACAAACTCTGCAAGAAGGGGATACCCTCCCCTACCTCGGGAAATTAACTATTCTCGAAACACCCGGCCATACCCCCGGTCACATTTCTCTTTGGTCAGAAGCAACGAAAACTCTCTTTAGTGGGGATTCCATCCGTATTCACGGTTCTCATCTAAAGCCTTCTTCCGGTGCAAACACCTGGAACCCCGAAAAAGCCCAAGTATCTTTTGAAAGACAACTGCAGTTACAGCCAGAACACATCTACGGCGGACATGGGATCTGGCACAACTCAAATCACCTCGAGCGGAACGCATGACAACCTCTTATCAGTTTCATTACGGGCACGGTTATACGCAATTTTCTTTACCGGACCAGGTAGCTTCTTACGAGATTTTGCCTGCCAAAATTGAACCCCAGCAGTCCGCATCCCAGATCATTCAAAAAGCCCTTGATCACCCGCTGGAAAGACTCACGCTGTCACATATCTTCCAGCCCACAAACCGGGTAGTAATTGTCATCAACGATAAAACGCGTCCCGTGCCACACGCCGTTCTTTTGCCGCCTCTGCTGCGCCAGTTGAAAGAACTGGGAATCTCTGCAGATCAAATTACCTTTCTCATTGGTATGGGTACCCATACACCTATGACCGCCAGTGAATTTGATAAAATTCTCCCTCCCGAGATCATCCAAAATTACCGCATTGTGGCCCACAACTGTGATGCGGAGCAGGAATTGATCTACGTAGGAACAACCAGTCGGCAAACCCCGGTCTATGTCAATCGCCTTTTCCACGCCGCGGACGTGCGAATTGCCGTTGGCAATATCGAACCACATCACTTTGCTGGCTTTTCTGGAGGAGCAAAAAGCGCCTCCATCGGCGTATGTGGACGTAAAACCATCACCGCGAACCACGCCTTTCTTCTCGATGAAGCCGCTCATGTTGGTCACTATGAAGACAATCCGTTACGCCAGGATATTGAAGAAATTGGAGCCATGATTCACCTGGATCTGGCTTTGAATGTAGTAATGAACTCCGAAAAGCAGATCCTGTCTTGTTTTTGGGGACGGCCTCAAGCCGTTATGCAGGCAGGAATTTGTGAATCCCGCAAGGTTTCGATGCAGCCTGTGCCCCAATTGGCTGATCTGGTAATTGCTTCTGCCGGCGGATTCCCCAAAGATATCAATCTCTATCAGGCGCAAAAAGCCATGACGCACGCCTCTCTGACTCTGAAACCGGGTGGAATCATTCTACTGGCCGCGGCTTGCGAAGAAGGGGTCGGCAGTCAACCTTATCTCGACTTCATGCAGGGAGTAGATTCAATCGAGGCCGTTTATCGCAAATTTGACCAGCTTGGCTTTCAAGTAGGCCCCCATAAAGCCATTCAAATTGCCCGGATTTTGCAAAAGCATCCCATTCTGCTAACCTCCAATATTCCGGCTGAAACCGTCCAGCGCTTGCTCCTGCAACCCTGCTCCAGCCTTGATCAGGGCATCCAGACTGCTTTTCAAATTAATCCACACATTCACACTGTAGCAATTATGCCTTACGCCGTTTCAACCATTCCAGTATTCGAGGGATAAATAATGGAAACTCCAAAAATCTTTCAACACGCCGATCTTGATGGTTCCTCCTTTTTTTGGAAAGGCAACCCAATTGGTGTCCTGACCCTGCATGGCTTCACCGCCACTACGGTTGAAGTTCGTCCAATCGCAAAGTTTCTCCATGACTTTGGCTACACAGTTGCAGGCCCTTTGCTGCCTGGTCACGGCCATACAATTGAGGAAATGAACAGCGTGAGTTGGCAGGACTGGTATCAAGCCGTAGAAAAAGAGTATCTGCGTCTGAAAGCAGAATGCAATAAGGTGTTTGTCTTGGGTGAATCCATGGGTGGTCTGCTGTCAATGCTGCTCTCCATTCGTCATCCCGATATTGCAGGCACATTGCTCTTTGCCCCGGCTTTGCAGGTTCCCGGGCTGGCGCCAGCGGAATTCATCTGGCCATTCAAGCCTTATATTTTCAAAAAAAGAGTCGACGAGACCATGGAATGGCAGGGCTTCAACGTTGTGCCCTTACACGCGGCCGCCCAATTACGCAAATTGCAGCGACAGGTACGCCATCAGATGCAGAACATGTCTACCCCGACCCTAATTTTCCAGGGCAAACTGGATCACTCTATTGATCAAATGAGCTCGGTTGTGATACTGGAAGGAATTGCCTCCGTTGACAAAGAGCTGGTTTGGATGGAAAATTCGACGCACTGCATTCTGATCGACCAGCAGCTCCCCGACGTAGAGGCCACGGTGCTTGAGTTCATCCGCGCGCACCAGTCAGGGCAATCGCATCTTATTGAGAAAAGACCTTTAGTAGATAATCAGTATCCCAACCGCATCTCAAACGCTTAGCTTTGATACCAACTTTTAGAGATTGTTCCAATTTTAGTAAATTAAGCGCCATG
>Ga0268357_100190_pt1 | contig 103552 bp, 93 predicted proteins | sample BioMet10_FD_192466 | JGI IMG/M metagenome (GOLD analysis project Ga0268357, IMG submission 192466) | Sewage microbial communities from Oakland, California, United States - Biofuel 10 (Illumina Assembly) | ecosystem: Engineered > Wastewater > Sewage > Unclassified | place: USA: California...
TGTTTCGTTCTGGGCTGCACGGAAATGCCGTTGGCCGTGAAAATGTATAATATCCCGGGACATTTTGTTGATGCCACTCAGGTCCTGGCGGAAGCGGCTGTACGCCGGGCCGGGGCGGAATGCATCAGCAGCCTGAAGTAGGCCAGTGTTTTTTTATGATACCCAGCACTTCGTCTTGAATCAAACCGTTAGTGGCACAGATATCAGAGTTTAAGTTGACATCAACCGCCTGACGGAAAAAATTCGTAACGCTGCCGCCTGCCTCGCGCACCAGAACCAAACCGGCCGCCATATCCCAGGGCTTAAGATTATGCTCTACGTAGGCATCAAGGCGTCCGGCCGCTACATAGGCTAAGTCAAGGGAGGCGGAACCGCCGCGGCGGATATCCATACAACGACTGAATATCTCCCCAAAAAGCGGCCAGTTGCTGGCGGCGTATTCCCGCTCGTAGGGAGAGGTACCAATGGCCACCAGGCAATTACTTAGGGCGTTGTTGTCGGTTACGTGAATCGGCCGGTCGTTTAAATAGGCTCCCTGTCCCTTTGCGGCGTGGAAAGTTTCCTCTAGAAAGGGGTTATAAATAACGCCAAACTGCAGCTCCCCTTGGTCGTAATAGGCCAGGGATACGGCGCTGGTACCCATATGACGGATAAAGTTCTGTGTGCCGTCAATGGGGTCTAGAATCCAGTACGCTTTCCCGGGCTGGATGAAGATTCTCTTTTGCTCCTCCGCCAGGAGAAGGACTTCCGGATAGAGCTTATGTAACTGCTCCCGCAGGTATTCCTGGACGGCAACATCTACCTGGGTGACAAAGTTGGCCCGCCCTTTAGCGGTAATTTCCAGATGATTTTCTTCGCCGAGGATAATCCGGCGGGTGGACTTAACCAAGTTTATAATTTCTTGATAGTTCAAAACAGAGGACTCCCTTCTTGTTGCTAAATTTTTACATTTAGATTAAACGGTTCGTAAAAAAGGGCCGGAGCACCTTGCTGTAATCAGCGACGACGCTCCGGTCCTTTAATCTAACTTGATGGTTGTTTTAGAATCTTTAAGGTTTCCGGTCAGTCTTCGTACTTGTCGGGGAAGAACAACCGCAGGGTTGCTTCGTCCGTGCGGCGGCCAATCCGATTGCCTATAACGAAGAAGATAAAGGAGGCGGTGATACCGATAACAATCTGGTGCAGAGAAAAAGCTTTAATGCTCAGTGCCATGCAGACACAGTAAGCGAGCACGCCGCCGCCCATGGACCAGATGGCCCCGGTGGCATTAGCCTTGCGCGAGAATAAGCCGAAAATCATCACCCAGAAGAAAGCTGTTTCCAGGCCGCCAAAGGCAAACATATTAATCTTCCAGATCAGGTCCGGCGGGGTAATGGCGATAAAATATACTGCCAATCCTAAAAGCAAGGTGATGATCATGCTTAAGGTCTTAATCTTTTCGTTAGAAACTTCCTTGCCGTTTTTAGCGGCGGTATTTAAATAAATATCTTTTATAATGGAAGAAGAACCAGTTAAAAGCAGGGAAGAAATCGTAGAGATCGTAGCAGCGATGGGTCCTATGATGGTTACGCCTGCCCAGAAAGGATTCATACAGGCCACGATGGTGCGGGGGGTGATGTTATCATAGCTGCCGCCATAGGCCGCAATATCCGGGGTAGTCAGGATCCCTTTGCTCAAAACACCAATCCAGGTGGCGATGAGGGTGATGGCCCCGATAGTGATCGTACCGATAATCATGGAATTGCTTAAAGACTTGGTATCTTTATAGCTGATGCTGCGGACGATGGATTGAGGCAGGGCTAGGGTACAGATACCTACCAGCAGCCACTGGCTTATATAGAGGGAAACCGGCATTTTGCCGTTGGATAAGGGTGTCAGCATTGAAGGGTCGTTAAGCTTAATGCGCAGCATGATGGTTTCATATCCGCCGCCAGCTTTTAACATGCTGTAAAACAGGATGAACAGACCCAGCAGCATAGCAATGGCACAGATGGCATCAGTAACGGCCACACCTTTGAAACCGCCGATGGTGGTATAAACAATTACAATCAAGCCGAAGAGAGAAAGGCCGGTCAGATAGGAAAAGCCGGTTACCGCCTCAAATAGTTTGGCTGCTCCCACGAACTGGGCCACCATGGTGGCACTAAAGAACAAAACGATGACGCCGGCGGCCAGGTTGGACAGAGCGTCGCTTTGGTAGCGATGGCGGATAACATCGATTACCGTTACGGCATCAATCTTATGGGCGATAAGTGCGATACGCTTGCCGAAAACTCCCATAACCAGGAAGACTACTACAACCTGAACAATGGCCATGTAAAGCCAGCCGTACCCAATCAGCCAGGCCATGCCGGGACCGCCCACATAGGTGCTGACGGAGCTGTAGGTGGCTACGGTGGTCATGGCCAGTACGAAGCCGCCTAAAGTGCGGCCGCCGATAAAATAATCACGGACGAAATTTTGCGAACGGGCGTTTTCAGAACCCTTCTGAATCCGGTAGCTGACATAAAGCAAGAAACCCAAAAAGAGTATTACCGGCAGGAGGTTAATCAGATTATTCATGGGATTTTACCTCCTTAACAGTCTTAGCCGGATTGGGGACGGTACTGTCCAGGCTTACATCTACAAAAACAAAACGGGCCAGATAAACAGATACGGCAATGGCAAAAATCCAGGTACCGACACAGCCACCCCAGACCCAAAGCGGGGTGTGAAGATAATCTGCATCGATCTCGGACAAGCCAAAGCCGGCGGCCCACCAGAATAAAATTACCACGATAGTGGCTAAGACAGTAGCTTTTGCTTCCCGGTTAGCCTGACGGAACTTTTCAGCTTCCTTCATAATATAATGCCTCCTAGCATATAAAAGTCACGCCCTTCCTCACCTGCACCGGCAGGTTTAAAGGTGCATGCTGTGATGCCGAAAGAACTTGGACCTGACGCACAGTCAGATCGTGGTTAAACAGAAATTTATGAACTGGCTAAGTATAACATATTTTCCTTTTTAATGATAGGGTAACCCGGGAATTATCCTATAAGATGTATCAATATTTACAATTACGTGCTATAATTATATTTAATGAAAGTGCGATTCACCGGATTAAGGTAGGTCTTATCCGGGTCTCGCAGCTAGATACAGCGCTCAGACGCTAATATTCGGAGGTGTAGGTATGATAAACAAGGAAAGAGTAATTAAGGAGTTTATGGAGTTGGTCAGCCTGCCTTGTCCCAGTAAGGACGAGAAGCAGGAAGCAGAGCTTATTATTAAAAAATTAAACGCTTTAGGTCTGGAAACTAAGGTGGATACGGCTAATAAGGAAACAGGCGGTACCGTGGGTAATGTGTGGGGATTCTTACCGGCTAACGTGACGGGTGCACCAGCTGTGCTTTTTGAAGCTCATATGGATTCGGTGGCTCCTACGACCGGCACCAAGGTTGTCCGCAAAAACGGTATGATGTATTCGGATGGAACTACGACCCTGGGCGGGGACGATAAGGTAGGTATCGCAGCTGTACTGGAAGCCTTACGGGTCATTAAGGAGAATAATCTTCCTCATGGCGATATTCAGGTGCTGGGAGCTATTTCAGAAGAGGTCGGCAGTTTAGGCGTGCGTTTTCTGGATAAATCCTGGCTGAAGTCGGATTATGGTTTTTGCCTGGATTGCGGCGGTCATGCCGGTCAGATTTTTAACTTTTCACCTAAAGCTTATAAGCTTACCTATACGGTAACCGGTAAAGCTGCGCATGCAGGCGAAGAACCGGAAAAGGGCATTAATGCCATCATGCTTACTGCTAAGGCTCTTAGCCAGTTGCAATATGGACGCTTAGATGAGATGACCACCTTAAGCATAGGTCTTATTAATGGCGGACTGGCTAGCAATATTGTGGCTGAACAGTGTCAATTCACGGTGGATATGAGATGTCCTGATCCTGTTAAACTAGATGCGCTGAAGGATGCTACGACGAAGCTGATCAGGGACACGGTCACGTCCGGTGGGGCTAAGTTGCAGGTGGAAGAATTTACGACCGGGCCGGAAGTTTTTGTTAAAGAAGACGAACCGGTTTGTCAACTGGCAGCTCGTGCAGCCAGCAAGCTGGGCTACCCGGTGGAGTATAAGTTTACCGGCGGACTCAGCGATGCCAACTTCCTTTGCGGCTACGGTTTGCCCACCATTAACCTGGCGACCGGCATGAGCAAGATTCATTCTAAAGAGGAAGAACTGGCAGAGGAAGATTTATACAACGTCAGCTGCTGGGTACTGGGTATTATCCAGGAGGCTGCTGCCCATAAAAAATAAAGCAGTTGTTGCCTAGAATAAGAATTTAAGGATAGCATAAAAAGAGGGCACCCTAAAATACCGGAACGGTAATAGGGTGCCCTCTTTATGAAAGCTTGATACTATAAGTTTTTGCAAAATCAGGTTGTTTAACGAAATGCTGGTTCCTTAAGGCTTAACCGTAGCTTTGAAGGCTTGTTTGCCATCTTTGTATTCGATAATGACGGCGCTCTTCACTGCATCATGAGTATCGTTCAGGGAGATGTTGCCGGTAACAGCCGCAAAGTCTTTGGTAGCAGCAATTGCTTTGGCAATATTGGCCGGTTTTAAGTCCCCGGCTTTTTTGATAGCTTCAAACATGATATTAGCGGCATCATAACCTAAAACTGCACAAGCATCCGGCTTTTGCTTATATTCTTTCTGATAGGCATCTACGAAGGCTTTAGAAACGGGACTGGTGTCATCTGCGCTGTAATGATTGGTAAAATAAGTATTGTTGAGGGCTGCGGCACTGGCAATCTCTACCATCTTGGGGCTGTCCCAGCCATCTCCGCCGACAAAGGGAATGTTTAAACCCATTTCCCGGGCCTGCTTAACAATCTTGCCTGCTTCTTCATAGTAACCCGGCAGATAGATAACTTCCGGTTTCAGGGCAGCAATTTTAGTCAGGACGGCTTTAAAATCAGCATCTTTCTGCAGGTAGGATTCTTCACCTAAAATCTGGCCGCCTTTAGCCGTGTAGGCTTTCTTGAAGAAATCAGCCAGACCTTTAGAATAGTCACTGCTATTATCGATGAGAACCACCGCTTTTTTCAGTTTGAGGGTATCTGCAATGAAATTAGCGCCAACTGTACCTTGGAAGGGGTCAATGAAGCAGACCCGGAAGGTATTAGCTTTAACTTTATTGGTTTTTTCATCCACGGTTACCTTGGGATTGGTAGCACCAACGGCCAGAAAGGGAACCTTGGCGGCCTCACTGACGTTAGCGGCGGCGATAGCACCGGAAGAGGCGAACAGGCCTAATACGGCCGGAACCTTATCCTGGTTGATTAACTTACTCATGGCGTTGGCTGATTCAGCCGGCTCGGACTTAGTATCGGCAACGGCGAACTCAATCTTTTTGCCGTTGATTCCGCCCTTGGCGTTAAGCTCCTTAGCAGCCATTTTGGCACCATTAGCGATGGAAGTGCCGTAAGAGGCATTGTTACCGGTCATCTCGGAAATAATGCCTAACTTAATGACGTTGGCGTCCTTTTTGGGCCCGCCGCAACCTGCCAATGTTCCCAGTGCCAAAACGGCTGCCAGGGCTGCACTTAAAATTTTTACTGATTTCATGTTTGTTTCCTCCTCCATTAAGGTCCTGCCTTGTTTAGAATGATTGTTTCTCCGGGGTAATAACCTGCATCTGTATCGGGTCCCAGAACTTTTTTGCAGGCATATAAAAATCTCCGGCGCCTATCGGCTCCGGAGATGAATGGTAAGCAAATATAATAAATTGAACCAGCAGTTTACTGGTACAAAGATATCTATATTTTGCTCTGTCCTTTTGCCTGAGAGATTAGAACTAAGTTCCTGCCCCTTCGGCGCTCTTTTGCCAGCATCCAGTGGCGGCTCTACGGCCTAAGCCGCTAATCCGCTGCAATCTGTCCTGGTTCCGAGACTCTCCAGAGTCGTGTCCCTATGCGGTCCTGCCTGACGGCACCTGAGAGTTTAACTCCTTCGGTAGACTAGGGTGTCTTCTCCCGTATAGTTCATCCACATGATATGCACTTTTGATGTTTTCCAATATACCATAGATAGATTAATTATGCAAGTAAATTCTAGAAAATATTTACTTGTATTTTTTTGAACCGGCAAAAATGTAAAATATTTTACAAACTCTGACCGAAGATTAAATTAGCATAAAAAATTTGACTAAAATATGTTATACTTATAATAACTATCATCATTATTAACTTTTAACAGGCTGAAGAAGCTTGTCTTGACGGGGATATGGGGGCAGGAAAGTGTTTTTATCTAAATGGCAGCTGTTTTTTATTGTGCTTACTTTGGTTGTGGTTCTGTTGCCGGGCATTATCGCTTCCCGCCGGATTAAGTCTGCGGATGATTATAATGTAGGTGGACGCAGTGCCGGAAGCGTCCTGGTAGCCGGAACCATCCTGGGCACGATCGTGGGCGGCTCGGCAACGATTGGCACAGCGCAGTTAGGCTCTTCTCTAGGGATGAGTGCCTGGTGGTTTACCCTGGGCAGCGGCATTGCCTTAATCTTTATGGCGGTCTTTTATGCTAAACCGATGCGGGACAGCGGCTTGACTACGGTGTCAGAATTTTTGGTTTTGAAGTATGGCAAAAATGCCGGGCCGGTCACCAGTCTGTCGGCTACCGCCGGAATGTTCTTCAGCGTAGTGGCGGGCACGATTACGTCCTGCCACACCATTGCAGCTGTCTTTGGGGTCAGCATGAACGCAGCGGCTCTGCTGATGGTGATAATGGTAGCGGCGCTGGTCTTTTTTGGCGGTATCAGCGGAAGTGCCCTGGCCGGTATTTTTAAGATGATCATCATTTTCAGTACAATCTTTGTCGGTGGGTTTTGGGCTTTTATGGATATGGGCGGTCTGACCGAGATGCGTATGTTGTTTCCGCTAAGTTATTGGTCCAGTTTGTTTGGCGGTGGTCTGGAGACTGGGTGGTATAATCTTATTTCCATGATTGTAGGCGTTATTTCCACCCAGACTTATGTCCAGGCGCTGTTTTCCGCCAAAGATAGTAAGACCGCGGTCAAAGGCTGCATTCTGGCAGCGGTGATTGCTATCCCGGTAGGTCTGCCTTCTATTGTTATCGGTATGTATATGCATTTGTTGTACCAAGGTATGCCGCCGGTGCAGTCCCTGCCGGTTTTTATGCTGACCTGTTTGCCGGAGTGGCTGGGCGGTATAGGTATCGCCGGCCTGCTGCTGTCATCTATTGGTTCTATCGCCGGTATCGCACTGGGCATTGGAACCATGGTTTCCCGAGATATCTTTGGCGATTTACTGGGCCTGACCGATAGTATAAAATTACTCTGGATTAACCGTTTTTGCGTACTACTGTCTACGGGACTGGCTATTCTGGTGGCTTTTCGCAATTTAAACAGCCTGGTGCTGGAATGGAACTTTCTTTCTATGGCTTTGCGTGGTGCAGGAGTATTTTTACCACTAACCCTGGCGGTGTTTTGTCCCAGGCTGGTACATAAGGAGCTGGGATTTGCCGCCATGGTAGCTGGTGTTTTGGTCGCCCTGACCTGGAAGCTTTTTGTACCTGATGCCAATAATGCGCTTTTTCCCAGTTTGGCGGCAAATTTAATTTTTCTGGTACCGGGGATGTTTGTCAGCTGGCGTCATCAAAAATCAAACCTTTCCTAAAACGGTGAGATTTCAAGGACCGGTTTCTCAGTTGTATCTACAGCTGAGAAAAATAGGCTAATCAAATAAAAATTTGATTAGGATAAGAGATTAATTAGTAGGATGTTAATATGGTATTAGTATGGTAAATTTAAGTGAGGTAGGGAGTCGTCATGACCTGTAATTTTACGCATTTACATGTGCATACGGAATATAGTCTGCTGGATGGGGCCAGTAAACCGGCGGAGCTCATTGCTTACGCCAAAGAGCTGGGTATGGATAGTATAGCCATTACTGATCATGGCAGCATGTATGGGGTGGTAAGTTTCTATAAGGAAGCTAAAAAGCAGGGCGTTAAACCTATCATAGGCTGTGAAGTCTATGTGACATCACCCAGCCGTCACAATCGCAGTGACCAGTCCCCCCGCTATCATTTAATTTTGCTGGCAGAGAATAATACCGGTTATCATAATCTGGCCAGGCTGGTTTCGTTAGGTTATCTGGAAGGTTTTTATCGTAAGCCCAGGATTGATAAAGACATACTGCGTCAATATCATGAGGGGCTTATCGCACTGAGCGCCTGCGTAGCCGGGGAAATTCCCACCCAGATTCTAAATCATAATCTGGAAGGGGCGGAGCGTTCCCTGCGGGAATATCTGGATATTTTTGGGCCGGAGCACTTTTTTTTGGAACTGCAGAACCATGGTCTGGAGGAAGAAAAGACCGTACGGGCGGGTCTGCATCAACTGGCTGCCAAGTATAAGGTTAAATTAGTGGCTACTAACGACCTGCACTATGTTAAACGGGAAGATGCAGCGGCGCAGGATGTACTGCTCTGTATTCAGACCAACAAGACGGTGGATGATCCGGACCGGATGAAGTTTAACAGCGATGATTATTATTGTAAGAGCCTGCCCGAGATGCAGCAGCTTTTTCCAGACGACGCTGAGGCTCTGGCCAATACTCATGCCATTGCGGAGCGGTGTCAGGTAGATTTTGAGTTTGGTCATTTGTTGTTGCCGGAGTTTCCTATCCCGGAAGTTTATCAAGGTAACGCCGACGTTTACCTGCGGTCCTTGTGTCAAACAGCGATTGAAAAACGTTACACTGAGGAGCTGGCGGCGTGCGTAACCTCTTCCGGCGCAGCAGATGAGGAGGCCAGGCAGCAACTTTTAACTACCATTAATCAGCGGCTGGACTATGAGTTGGGGGTCATTAAGACCATGGGCTACAGCTGCTATTTCTTGATTGTGTGGGATTTTATCAATTATTGCCGCAACGCAAAGCCGGAGCCTATCCCGGTAGGACCGGGGCGCGGCAGCGCAGCTGGCAGCATCGTGGCCTATCTGCTGCATATTACGAATATTGATCCTTTAAAATACAATTTACTGTTTGAACGTTTTCTCAATCCGGAACGGGTCAGCATGCCTGATATTGATACGGACTTTTGCTATAAACGCCGGGATGAAGTTTTGCAGTACGTAATTAAAAAGTATGGTGCCGACCGGGTAGCTCTGATCATTACCTTTGGAACCCTCCAGGCCCGGGCGGCGGTTAGAGATGTGGGACGGGCCTTAGGTATTCCTCTGGCCGAAGTGGATCGGGTTGCCAAAGCGGTGCCAAGGGAATTGGGCATCACCTTGGAAAAGGCTTTAAACGGTAATAAAGAACTGCGGGAAATGTATGATACCAATCCGCAGGTTAAAAAGCTCATCGATATTGCCAAGACCGTAGAAGGTTTGCCGCGTAACAGCGGTACTCATGCGGCCGGGGTCGTTATTGCCCCCAGGCCTTTGATTGACTATGTGCCCCTGCAGCTGGCGGATGCCGAAAAGGTTACCGGTTCGGCATCCCGGGAAGACTGGATGATTACCACCCAGTTCGATAAGGACCTGGTGGAAGAACTGGGTTTCTTAAAGATGGACTTTTTAGGTCTTCGGACTTTGACGGTTATCGCCGATGCAGTTAAGTTTATTAAACAGTCCACGGGAGAAACAATTGATATTGACAAGATTCCACTGGATGACGAGCTGACCTGCGCTATGCTGCGGCGGGGCGATACTCAGGGCGTGTTCCAGCTGGAAAGTGCCGGTATGACTCATTATGTGGTGGAATCTGCTCCCAAAGCTATGAAGGATTTAGTACCATTGGTGGCTTTGTATCGTCCCGGTCCCCTGGACGCGGGTATGGCGGAAGACTATATTGCCGGCTGTCATGGCAGGAAGACGGCGGAATCCCTGCATCCTTTGCTTGATCCTCTGGTAGCTGATACGCATGGGGTTATCCTGTACCAGGAACAGGTTATGCAGGTGACTTCGGTACTGGCCGGGTTCAGCCTGGGTGAGGCCGATGTGATGCGCCGGGCCATGGGCAAGAAGAAGCTTAAGGTCCTTATGTCCATGAAGGAGAAATTCGTGGAAGGCGCTGCCCGTCTGCACCAGGTTCCCCGGGAGCAAAGCGAGCATATTTTCGGCTTACTGGAAAAATTTGCCGGTTATGGTTTTAATAAATCTCATTCGGTGGCTTATGCCTTGGTAGCTTACCAGACTGCTTACCTGAAAGCGCACTGGCCGGCGGAGTTTTTTGCGGCCTTTATAAGCAGCGTTTCGGATAACGGAGATAAACTGAACTGGTATCTGGCAGTTTGCAAGGATCGTGGGCTTCCCATCCTGCCTCCGGACGTGAACTACAGTCAAAGAGACTTTTCGGTGGAGAAGGGGGCCGTGCGGTTTGGTTTAGGGGGGGTTAAAAGCGTCGGGGACCGACCGATTGAAGATATCTTAAAGGCCCGGGAGAAAGGAACTTTTACCAGTATCCTGGATTTTTGCCGGCGAGTGGATACCCGGAGCTTAAATCGTAAGGTGCTGGAGAATTTAATTAAATGCGGGGCCCTGGATTCCCTGGGGGCAAAACGCAGCCAGCTTTTGGCGGTTTATGGAAGTGCACTGGATATCGGTCAGCGTTATCAAAAAGATCATGCTTCCGGACAAATCGGTTTATTTGAGAATGAGACTTTTGCGGAAATGAACGAAATTAAGCTGCCTCAGCTGGAAGAGATGCCCCGGCCCTTGCTGTTAAAATACGAGAAAGAGCTGGTAGGTTTTTACGTGACCGGGCATCCTCTGGATAATTATAAGCAGCTTTTAGCAAAATATACGCCGTTATATACCTTAACGGAAGAAAACTCGTCCATCAGGGACGGGCAGTTTGTCAAGGTGGCGGGTATTGTTTCCCAGTGTAATATCAAGATTACCAAAAAAGGAGATTCTATGGCAGTCTTGACATTAGAAGATTTTAGTAGTAAAATCAGCGTCATTGTGTTTCCTAAAACTTACAATGAGTGTTCCCGTTTTCTGGCGCAGGATATGATTATCGGCGTGGAAGGCCGCTATCAGGTGGATGAAAGGGAGCAGAAGGTAAATGCGGCGGTGGTGATGCCGCTGGCAGAGCATGCTAAAGTTTTAGGACAGCACCGGCGGAGCGGTTATGGCGGTGGCGTTTCATCTAAACAAAGCTGTGACTACGGCCGTGGTTTTGGCGGCGATACCGCCGGCCGGGTGGAAGAAGGGGCTGCAGGATATGCGGCAGGGCCGGAGCAAAAGGTGTCAGAGGGATATACAGGGCGTCCGGCCGGCTGTGAAGGTGGACTAGATTCTGAGGACGGAGCGAACGGACCTGAGCCTAACGCCGCTTCGGTTATCTATCTGCGCATAGCGCCGCAGTTTGAAACCAGCGAAGTTACGCGGAAGCTGCAGGCAATCTTGCGTAAGTACAGCGGCAATAATATGGTCTTTCTGGATTTGCTGGGCTCGCGCAAAAGGGTACGGCTGGATCCGCGACTATACATTGACGCCCGGCGGAAGGAAGCTCAGGATGAGCTGAAGAAGCTGCTGGGGGCGGGAGCCTTTGTTGTTCGTAATGTTTAGGCCAGAGAGCTGATTTGGCAGGGTAAGAGCGCGGCTGTTTTGTTAAAAGTTCACCAAAGCTTTACGTAATGGGAGCGCTAACATCTTGCCACGAAGACGTGTCAGGTGTTATACTATCATATATCTTAAAGTGGATAAGACTGTTAACGCCTCAGGGGTTAGTTAACAGGTAGTTTGGAGGAGGATACGCATGAACATTGTGGTGTGTGTAAAACAAGTGCCGGATACAGCTCAGGTAAAACTTGACCCGGTAAAACATACTCTGATACGTGAGGGAGTAGATAACATTCTTAATCCTTTTGACGGGCAGGCGCTGGAAACAGCCTTGATTCTTAAGGAGAAGACGGGTGCCAAGGTTACCGTGGTGTCCATGGGGCCTCCTCAGGCAGCGGAAGTTTTAAGAGATGCTATTTCCCGGGGGGCAGATGAAGCTTATCTTCTCTGTGACCGGGCGGTGGCTGGAAGTGATACTCTGGCTACCAGCACGGCGTTGGCTGGCTTGATTAAGAGCTTGGGACAGGTAGATCTAATCCTCTGCGGCAAGCAGGCTATTGACGGCGATACGGCTCAGGTGGGTCCGGAGATTGCCGAACGTTTAGGGATTCCCCAGGTAACTGATTCCTTAAAGGTCAGCTACGAGGGCGATAGGTTCCTGGTGAATCGGGAAACGGAAGAGAGGGCACAGACCCTGGCTGTACCGTCTCCGGTGCTGATTACGGTTAATCGGGCGGAGAAGGATTTACGCTTCCCCAGTATTAAGGGTAAGATGAAGGCCCGCCGGATGGAAATTCCGATGAAGACCGCTTCTGAACTGCAGATTGATACTCAGGAGGTGGGCTTGAACGGTTCTCCCACTAAGGTGCTGAAGGTTTTTTCGCCGGAAGTACCTCAAATTGAAAGCCAGATTATTAATGAAGAAAATTCGGACCTGGCCGTGGATCAGCTGCTGGAAAAGCTGGTCGCTGCGGGTATCGTGAAGCGCTAAGGGGGGGGAGAGAACATGGCGGTTAAAATTTTAAAAGATAAATGCATAGGCTGCGAGTCCTGCCTGGCTATCTGTCCTGCTGGTGCGTTATTTATGGAAAGTGGCAAGGCAGAGGTAAAGGAAGACAGCTGTATTGCCTGCGGCGCTTGTGTAAGTGAGTGTCCGGTAGGCGCCATCAGCCTGCCGAAGGCAGAGCGGGAAGTGGCTAACAAGGAAGGCCGTGATTTGTGGGTAATGGCTGAGACCGATGCCGGGAAGATCATGGGTGTCACCTTTGAGCTTTTAGGCGCAGCGGCTAAGCTGGCGGTAAAATCCGGAGAAAAATGTGCAGCGGTACTGATGGTAAAGGAAGCCGGTGATCTGCCCCAGCAGCTTATTGCTGCCGGTGCGGATAAGGTTTACCTGGTGGCCGGGCCCGAGTATGCGGAATATAATACGGATATATTTACCAATGCTTTCTGCGAGCTGGCGAAGGCCTATAAACCCAGCGCTGTTTTATATGGTGCCACCATCATCGGACGCGATCTGGCACCCAGGATTGCGGCCCGCCTGAGGACCGGCCTGTGCGCTGACTGTACCAGTCTGGATATTCAGGAAAGCGGTTTGGTGGAATGGACCCGTCCGGCTTTGGGCGGCAATATTATGGCTACTATTCTATGTGAGGAGCACCGGCCTCAGATGGGGACTGTTCGCCCGAAAATCTTTAAGGCGGCGGCTTTGGATAAGACCAGGAAGGGCGAGGTTATCACCTATACGGTTCAGCATCCGGTTACTTCCAAGGTGGAGTTAGTTAGAAATGATCCTGCTACCGGAGCCGATGCCATTAAAATCGAAGATGCAGCTATTATTTGTAGCGGCGGCCGCGGTTTGGGCGATGTGGAACATTTCCGGGTACTGGAGCAACTGGCGGCGCTGTTTGAGAATGCGGCGGTAGCCGGCAGCCGGGCGGTGGTGGATGATAAGTGGATCGGCCATCCCTGTCAGGTAGGGCAGTCCGGTAAGACGGTCACGCCGAAGGTATACTTCGCTTTCGGCATCAGCGGTGCCATTCAGCACTTGGCCGGCATGAAGGAGTCCGATGTGATCATCGCCATTAATAAAGATCCTAACGCTCCTATTTTTCAGGTGGCGCGTTACGGTATCGTAGGTGATGCCAATGTGATCTTGCCTAAGTTGATTGAGAAGATTAAGGCTTTTAAACAAGCTTAATCTTTAAGAGCAATCTTTGGCTTTTACCTTAATTATGGTAGTTAACCGTTTCGTCAGCTATTGCTGGTTTAACCTTAATGGGATTTAGATATTAACCGCTGGTTTAAGTTATTTTTACGGAGGTCTTAGTAAGGTGTGGAAGGTTATTTATATCGTTCCTACAGAGGAAGCGGCTGGTCAGATTAAAGAGCTTTTGACCCGCAACGGTTTCTTAAGCAAAGTTACCTTGATTGGGTCAAAGCATAACAGAGGAGTAGGTACCTGGGAAATCAGTGTGCCGGTGTCTGAAGCTGAAGATGCTTATGAAGTGTTATGTGAAAATAAATTCCTGGGCTAGTTTGTGCTAGATAAAGACATAGATATTAACAAACAGCCTTAAGTTAGGTTATGAGAAAGTATGTGGGGGGAAAATTATGTTGAAAAAAACTAAAATGATTTGTACAGTAGGTCCTGCAACAGATTCAGTAGAACTGTTGGTGAAAATGCTACAGGCCGGGATGAACCTGGCCCGGTTTAACTTTTCTCATGGTTCTCATGAAGAACATAAAAAGAGAATTGAGATGGTCCGGGAAGCAGCCAGGATTGCCGGTAAACCGGTAGCGCTAATTTGCGATACCAAGGGTCCGGAGATGCGACTGGGGATGTTTAAGGATGGGGGCACGGTTTTAAAAGATGGCAGCTCTTTCATCCTGACTACCGAGACGATGGAAGGAACCGCCGAGATGGCCAGCGTTAATTACGCCGGCCTGCCGAAGGAAGTGCAGCCGGGTACGGATATCCTGCTGTCTGATGGTATGCTGTCTCTGAAGGTGGAGAAAGTTGAGGGCCATAAGATTTATACCAGGGTAACCAACGGCGGCAAGATTTCTTCCCGCAAACGGGTGGCCTGTCCCGGAATTGAGTTAAAACTGCCCTTTATGTCGGAGCAGGATCAGAGCGATATTCTCTTTGCTGTGGAAAACGACATGGACTATATTGCCGCTTCTTTTGTTCAGAATGCGGGTAACGTGTTTGAAATCAGGCGACTCTTGGAATCCAAGGGTTCCAAGATTGGTATCATCTCAAAAATTGAGAACCGGGCCGGTGTAGATCATATTGATGATATTATTAAGGCCAGCAATGCCGTGATGGTAGCCAGAGGCGATTTAGGCGTGGAAATTCCGGCTGAAGAAGTGCCGATGGTGCAAAAGAGTATTACTAAGGCCTGCAACCGGGCTGGTAAACCGGTTATTACCGCAACCCAGATGCTGGAGAGCATGACCGAGAGTTATCGTTGTACAAGGGCCGAGGCTAGTGACGTGGCTAACGCTATCTTGGATGGCACTGATGTGGTTATGCTGAGCGGGGAAACAGCCAGCGGCAAATATCCGCTGGAGGCGGTGGAGACTATGGCAGCTATCGCTTTGTCTACTGAAAAGGCTTTGAACTATCCCCGTATTCTCCAGAAGAAGGGTCTGAACGAAAAGTCTAACAGCTCAGATGCCATAAGTCATGCAGCGGTGCAGATTGCTCAGGAGATTGAAGCCAGTGCTATCGTGGCCATTACTCAAAGCGGAGCTACCGCTATGAATATGTCCAAGTATCGTAGTCCGGCCCATATTGTGGCTTTATGTCGTGACAGCCATATTGCCGGTATGCTGCAACTGTTTTGGGGAGTAATTCCCCTGGTAGGTGGTTTCTATGAAAACTCGGATGTGATGATTGATATGTCAGTGAAGGCGGCGCTGGCCAAGAATCTGGTTCATCAGGGCGAGTCAGTGGTGGTTACGGCCGGCATTCCCACCGGAACTCCCGGCAGCACCAACATGATTAAGGTGGTGCATCTGGGTAAGAAGTTGTTAACCGGTATCGGTATCGGCAAGCAGACCGTGAATGGGAAAGCCTGCTACTGTTCTTCTGAGGCTGATTTTAAGGATAAATTGCAAAAGGGTATGATCCTTGTGGTCAAGTCTTTAAGTGATGAGCAGGTTAAGTACGCTACCAAGGCGGCGGCTATTATTACGGAGGAAAAAGGTTTGACTTCTCCGGCAGCCATTTTGGGTATCAACAGTGAAATGCCTGTCATTGTCAACGCTAAGGAAGCAGCCGGTTTGATTACTGATGGTACCGAGATTACGGTGGACACGGCCACCGGCGTTATTTACGAAGGCAATATTAATGTTTAAGGGCCGGAAGGTTGGAATTAAAGGTCAGGCTTAAATTATTCTTATTTGTAAGGGTATTAGGTAGGCTAAGATGTTTAAGGCAGAAACGGTAATCAGATTAGCTAAGGTGGGTTAGGCATGGTTGATTTTGAGGACGAGACTTTAAAGGTAGTGCATGTCTCTACCTTACAAAAAATATCTAATCAAATTAAAGCCTTGATAAAGTCTGACCAGGGGGATGAAAGTACGCCAGAGCAGCGCAAAGCTGTAATGAACGGCTTTTTAATCCAACTGCGGGCTCTTTTGAGGGTGCAAACCGATGCCCTGATGACTAAGGCGGTCAAAGGTAAAATTGACGGTTTGACCGAAACCTGTACGGATCATCTCCAGGATCTGGCGGCAGAAGGTGTGTACAGCGCAGGTTTTTGTGCGGAATTAAATGAGATTTGCATTTATTTTATGCGGCGGCAAAGAGAGCCGGAAGCCTGCCGGGTGGCGGCAATTTTTAAGCATCTGGCCTTTCACCATAAGGACTTGCGGGAGAATATCCTGCATCTTTTGGGCCTGACCGGTTGTGTGGCTTTGAAAAGTAATATGAAGGATCTGGCTGGTGAGTGCGTTGATGTGATCCTGGCCTGCATGCATGATATGCAGCCCGGAGAGGAAGAAGACGAAAACGTGGCGCTCCAGATGCTCCAAAATATTGGCGCCATGGCTGGACGTATGCGGGATGAAGCTCTTTTTGCCATGGTGATGAAAAAAGTACGGGAACATTATCTGCTGGAAAAGCAGGTGCTGGTTGGTACACGCTTGATGAGCTTTTTGCTGGATATGATGTTTGTCGCTTCGGACCGCAGGTATTTGGAAACCTTATCTCTTCTGATGAAGATGTCTTCGCTGCTTATCCGCAAGGAAAGTGTAACTCTGGAGCAGAAAAAGGGCTTTTTGCGTGAATGGGGTATTCTGGCGGCCCAGATGGCTAAACGTAACTGGTATGATGTTACCAAATTGCTCCATGATGGGATTTGTGTCTTTCTGTCCCGGGAAAAGGATCTTAATTTAACCAAGGAAGTTATGGCTAATTTTGCGTTGCATTTTGTGATCCATGCCCGGTGGGATGGTTTTGCCAATGCCTTTAAGATGTATCATGCCTGGCATAATTTCCAGCTCACCTGTTTGGATCAATGTGTTCGCAGCCGCCAGCAGGAAGAAAAATGTTTCGAGGGAGCGGCCTGTATCTTTTGCAATATGAGGGATACGGTGACTAATGTGGCGAGAATTACCATGAAGGAAGAGCGGGAAGTCTACCGGGAATGGCTTGACCTGTGGCTGGAAGAAACCAAAGGGAACGTCAAACGGCAAAAGCGGCTGCGCCGTTTTGTGCAGATGACCGCACAGTACTGGCATATGACCCAGCCTGCCAGCAGCAGTAAGCAGTGGCCTTACATGAGAAGCATTTTTGAACCCAGCGTTATTTCCCCTGCCTACTGGCAGCTGTTAAAGGAAAGTGTATGAGCAGTGCAAGTGTTTGAAGTGTTGCTGATAGCTTAGGGAGGACAGGTTTAAATTTGGCTTAGATAGGGTCTTAGCTGATTATTTTTAACTAATTAGTTAAGGTGATTAAAAATATTTGCCTTTATTTAATAAAAGTGCTATAATTAACAAAGTAAGAAATTACCTTTAAAGCGGTCCTGTGAGACTGTAAGGTTGACTTCATGAGCTTAAACTCTAAGCCTTCTTGCACCTACACGGGGCAGGAGGGCTTTTTTGTATCTGCGTTGACCGCTGCATTCATTTAGATAACATCTGGTTAGAGTGACCGGTTAAGACCGGAAAGCGCAGACCGGACTGAGAAAGAGAGGGAGGCAGACGATGGCCAAGAAGATAGTGTCTCTGGCAGGCAGGGACATTTTGGACATGGAAAGTTTAAGTGTGGAAGAATATGAACTGGTGATGAGGACCGCCGCCGAAATGAAAAAGATCATGAAGAGGGATATTAAGAAGGTTCCTTCTCTGCGCGGCAAGAGTATCATCAACCTGTTTTATGAGAATAGTACCAGGACCAGAACCTCTTTTGAGCTGGCGGGTAAATATTTGGGAGCGGATACCATCAACATCGCGGTAGCTTCTTCCAGCGTTAAGAAGGGCGAATGTCTCAGAGATACGCTGTTAACCATGCAGGCCATGTGTTGCGATGCCATCGTGATGAGACACTCGGTGGAAGGGGCGGCGGCTTATGCCGCGAAGGCCCTAAAACCGGTAGTATTAAACGGGGGTGACGGTTGTCACGCCCACCCCACCCAGGCTTTGTTAGATATGTTTACCTTATGGGAAAAGGGGTTTAATTTTAAAGGGGCTAAGATGGCCATCATCGGTGACGTAGAGCATAGCCGGGTGGCCCGCAGTAATATCGTGGCCTGGAATAAGCTGGGCGCGGATGTGCATATCGCCGGTCCTATGTCCTTGATGCCTTATCAGGCTGAGTCACTGGGGGTAACAGTGGACAAAACAGTGGAAGAGGCACTGGAGGGGGCAGAAGCCGTAGACGTGCTCCGCATTCAGTTAGAGAGACAACATAAAGGCTTGTTCCCCTCGCCTCGTGAATACGCACGTATTTTCGGCGTAAATGAACAACGTTTGAAATTGGCTAAACCAGGTGCTTATGTGATGCATCCAGGTCCTACCAACCGGGGCTTGGAAATTTCCTGTGAGACCAGCTACTGTGCTCAGTCTGTTATTCAGCAGCAGGTGCAAAACGGGGTGGCCGTACGTATGGCTCTGTTATTCTTGACGCTGACGGGAGGTAAACAAATTGAAACTGCTAATTAAACATGGCCGGGTCGTAGATCCGGCGCAAAACCTGGATGCAGTAATGGATTTGCTGCTGGAAGACGGCAAGGTGGCAGAACTAGCGGAAAAGATTACCACCAAGGCGGATGAAGAGTATGATGCCACGGGTCTGGTGGTGGCTCCTGGTCTTATCGACCTGCATAGCCATTTGAGAGAGCCTGGTCTGGAAGCCAAGGAAACTATCAAGAACGGGACTATGGCGGCGGCAGCCGGCGGCATTACCACCGTGGCTTGCATGCCTAATACTAAACCGGTCATCGACAGCTCTATCCTGGTAACCGGCGTCAAAGAGAGGGCGGCGGAGGAAGGCTGCGTGCACGTAGAAGTTATCGGCGCCATTTCTAAGGGTGAGGAAGGCAAGGAACTGGCGGAAATGGGGGACATGGCTCAGGCCGGGGCTCTGGCTTTTTCCGATGACGGGCATTATGTTCAGAACAATACTTTGTTTTTGAATGCGGCCCGCTATGTCAGCGGTTTTGATAAGATACTTATCAGTCACTCCATTGATGAGGAAATGAACCATGAAGGTTACATGCATGAAGGTTTGGTCAGCACGAAGCTGGGGGTACCCGGTATACCTTCTATTGCTGAAGATATTACGGTGGCCCGGGATTGTATCGTAGCCGGCTATACCGGAACTCATATTCACATCGCCCATGTAGCTTCTAAGGGCGCAATAGACATTATCCGTGCGGCTAAGGCGAAAGGTTTTCCGGTTACAGCGGAAGCTACGGTACACCATCTGACCTTGACGGATGAGGCTTGTCTTGGTCTGGATGCTGCTACCAGGGTTTCGCCGCCTCTGAGGGGGAAAGAACATGTAGAAGCTGTAAGGCAGGGACTTAAGGATGGCACGATTGATTTTATCGTTACCGATCACGCTCCCCATGCTCCAGAAGAAAAAGATGATACTTTTAGGGACGTGCCTAACGGCTTTTGTGGCTTTGAAACGTCCTTAGGAGTGATTTTAACTGAACTTTATCATAAAAACCTCTTCACAATTAATGAAATTATTGCTAAAATGAGTACGAACCCTGCGCATATTTTTGCATTAAAAAGCGGAAATTTAAAAGTGGGAGCTCCAGCCGATGTTACAATTATTGACCTTGACAAGGAATGGGTAGTAGATAATAAGAAATTTTATACAACCGGGAAGGTTACGCCATTTCAGGGGAAACATTGTCAGGGCAAAGCGGTGGCGACCATCGTTGCGGGTAAAATAGTGATGAGAGACGGTGTGGTATGCAAAAAGTAAAGAAGGGACTGCTGGTCTTAAAAGACGGCAGCGTTTACGAAGGGGAATTTTATGGAAAACGTACCGGCGTGGGTGAAGTGGTCTTTACTACCGGTATGAGCGGTTATCAGGAAACTTTGACCGATCCGTCTTATTGCGGGCAGATTGTGGTCATGACCTATCCCTTGATAGGCAATTACGGTATTAACCCTTGTTTTAACCAGGGGGAGAAGTGTTTTTATCAGGGCTATGTGGTTAGTGAGCTCTGCGATTTTCCTAATAATTGGCGTAATCAGGGCACGATCAGAGATTTTCTGGAAACACAGGATGTACCGGTGCTGACCGGGGTTGATACCAGGGCCATTACCAGAAAGCTGCGCAACTACGGTGTGCTGCAAGGAGCTATTGTTCCGGCTGATATGCCGCAGGAAGAGATTGATAAATTGGTTAGGACTCCGGATGTCCACGACCAGGTCCGTCAGGTCACCACGAAAGAGATTTATACCATGGGTGAAGGTAAGTACCATGTAGCAGTGATGGATTATGGCATCAAGCGCAATATTTTAAATTATCTGGTCAGCTTTGGCTGCCGTTTGACGGTTTATCCTGCGTTTACTCCGGCTGAAGAGGTACTGGCCTCAAATCCTGATGGCATCTTTTTATCTAATGGTCCCGGGGATCCTAAGGATTTGCCGGAAGTGATTGAAAATATTAAAAAGATGCAGGGCCGGCAGCCGATTTTTGGTATCTGTCTGGGTCATCAGCTTTTAGCTTTGGCTAACGGTTATGATACCTACAAGATGAAGTTCGGCCACCGTGGTATTAACCACCCGGTAAAAGATCTGGTAGAGCATAAGATATGCATTTCTTCTCAGAATCATGGCTATGCGGTGAAGAAGGAATCGCTGGATGATCAGGTGGAGATTACTAATCTGTCTTTAAATGACGGCTCTATTGAAGGGCTGCGTTATCTGAAGCATCCCACCTTCGCCGTACAGTACCATCCGGAGGCCAGCCCCGGACCGGGTGGTCATGAATATCTGTTTGCGCGTTTTGTCAAGATGATGGGAGGTCAAAAGTAATGCCGAAATTAGCGAATATTAAAAAAGTGCTGGTCATCGGCTCAGGACCTATCATCATCGGTCAAGCCGCAGAATTTGACTATGCCGGCACCCAGGCTTGCCGCTCCTTAAAGGAGGAAGGCCTGGAGGTAGTTCTGGTTAACAGTAATCCGGCTACTATCATGACGGATGTGCATATTGCGGACCGGGTTTACGTAGAACCGGTTAATGTTGAGTTTTTAACCACGGTTATCCGTAAGGAGCGCCCGGATGGGCTTTTAGCTACCCTGGGCGGGCAGGTAGGTCTGAACCTGGCCATGGAACTGGAAGAACAGGGAGTTTTGCGAGATTATAACGTACTGCTGTTAGGCACCCAGATTGAAACCATCAAGCGGGCGGAGGATCGGGAACTGTTTAAAGAAGCTATGCAGAAAATCCACCAGCCTATTCCGGAAAGCGCTATCGTGGAGACGGTAGCGGCAGCCAAGGAGTTTGCGGCCAAGGTGGGGTACCCCCTTATCGTGCGTCCGGCTTATACCCTGGGTGGTACCGGCGGCGGCATTGCTCACAGTGATGACGAATTAGACGATATCGTAACCAAGGGACTGACTTACAGCTTAATCGGGCAGGCTCTGATTGAACGCTCCGTGGCTGGCTGGAAGGAAATAGAATATGAAGTATTACGGGATGCGGCTGATAACTGTATCACCGTCTGCTCCATGGAAAATTTTGACCCGGTAGGAATTCACACCGGCGACTCGGTGGTGGTAGCTCCGGCTCAGACCCTGAGTGACCGGGAGGTACAGATGCTCCGCCAGGCTTCCATTGATATTGTGCGGGAGTTGGGCGTGCGGGGCGGCTGCAATGTGCAGCTGGCCTTAGACCCTGATTCGGATGCTTACTGTGTTATCGAGGTTAACCCCAGGGTCAGCCGTTCTTCGGCTCTGGCCTCCAAGGCTACCGGTTATCCTATTGCCAAGGTGGCCAGCAAGATTGCGGCAGGCTATACTCTGGACGAGATTCAGAATGCAGTGACTAAGAAGACCACGGCTTGCTTCGAGCCGACTCTGGACTATCTGGTGGTTAAGTATCCCCGTTGGCCCTTTGACAAGTTCGTGACCGCTGACCGGACCCTGGGTACCCAGATGAAGGCTACCGGCGAGGTCATGGCTATTGAACGTAATTTTGAAGCAGCGCTCTTAAAAGCGGTGCGTTGTCTGGAAATCGGGGTAACCCATATCCAGATGAAGTCGATTGCGGCTTTGAGTGATGAAGATGTTAAAGAACGGGTCAGCCATCAGGATGATGAGCGTGTTTTCGCCATTGCGGAGTATTTCCGCCGCGGCGGTACTATGGAATATGTACATGAAATCACTAAGATTGACCTGTGGTTCCTGTACAAGATTATGAACATCATCAAGATGGAAAAACGTCTTCAGACTGAGTTGATGAACGAAGATTTAATGCGGCAGGCTAAGAAGATGGGCTTTGCGGATGTAATCATCGCCGGCTTCATTGGCAAGACCTGGCAGCAGGTACGCCAGATGCGTAAAGAGTGGGGCATTATCCCCACCTATAAGATGGTGGATACCTGTGCGGCCGAGTTTGAAGCGGCTACCCCGTATTATTATTCAACTTATGCGGTAGAAGATGAAGTGGCGGTCACGGATAAGAAAAAAGTGGTCGTTCTTGGTTCCGGGCCGATTAGAATCGGTCAGGGCGTAGAGTTCGATTATTGCTCGGTACATTCGGTCTGGGCCTTAAAAGAACTGGGTTATGAGACTATCATCATCAATAATAATCCGGAAACGGTAAGTACGGACTTTGATACTTCCGACCGGTTGTACTTTGAACCCTTAACGGTGGAAGATGTGCTCAACGTGCTGGATAAGGAAAAACCGGAAGGGGTCATCGTTCAGTTTGGCGGCCAGACGGCCATTAATCTGGCAGGACCTTTGGCCAAGGAAGGCGTAAAGATTCTAGGTTCCAGTGTGGACAGTATCGACCGGGCAGAAGACCGGGAACGTTTCGACGAGCTTTTGACCAGCTGCAATATTCCCCGTCCTAAGGGACATAGTGTCACCTGTTTGGAAGAAGCCCTGGCGGCGGCCAAGGATGTAAATTATCCGGTTATGGTCCGTCCCAGCTACGTTTTAGGCGGCCGGGCCATGGAAATCGTTTATAACGAGGATGAATTAAGACATTATCTGAACAGCGCGGTGAAGGCTTCTAACGAGCACCCGGTTTTGGTAGATCATTATCTTATGGGTACCGAGGTTGAAGTAGATGCCATTTGTGACGGTAAGGACGTACTGCTCCCTGGCATCATGGAGCATGTGGAGCGGGCTGGTGTTCATTCCGGCGACTCCATTGCGGTTTATCCGCCTCGTACTTTGTCTGAGCATGTGATAAAGATGATTATCGATTATACCACTAAGATGGCGGTGGGACTGGAAGTTAAGGGTATCATCAACGCTCAGTACATTGTCAGGGACGGGCAGGTATACGTGATTGAGGTTAACCCCCGTTCTTCCAGAACGGTGCCTTTCCTGAGCAAGGTTACCACTATACCCATGGTGGATGTGGCTACTAAGTGCGCTATGGGTGTAAGCTTAAAAGAACAGGGCTATAAACCGGGCTTGCAGTACTTCCCGGATTATTACGCCTGCAAAGCACCGGTGTTCTCCTTCAATAAGATGAGTAATGTTGATATTACCCTGGGGCCGGAGATGAAATCTACCGGCGAAGTAATGTGCATTGATTATCAGTACAGCCGGGCCCTTTACAAGGCCTGCATCGCATCCGGCATAGATGTTCCCCACGAAGGGGCTATTCTTATCACCGTGGCGGATATGGATAAGCCGGAGGTGACTGAGATTGCAGCCGGGTTCGAGGAACTGGGCTACGAGGTTATGGCCACCGGTGGTACGGCTAAGTTTCTGCAGGAACACGGGGTGAAGGTAACGCTGGCAGCCAAGGTCAGCGAGAATGTCCACCCGGATATCCTGGATTATATCAAAGAGGGCCGGATCGGCATGGTTATCAATACGACTAACCATGGCCGGGACGCTGAGCGGGATGGCTTTAAGATTCGCCGCTCCACGGTGGAGCACGCTATCCCATGTCTGACCAGCATGGATACGGCCAGAGAATTGCAGCGGGTTATGCAGGCTATGCGGCACCGCCGGGTAGTCAGCATCGTGGCCCTGCAGGATTTAAAGTGGGATGATTAAGGAAAATTGTAAGCCGCCTTACTTTGGTTCAGACTGTTGATTTCTGGACCAGGGTAAGGCCGGCAATTTAGTAAATCCAATTAAGTTGATTTTAGTTTAAAACTGAGTAAGATAGGTTTGGCGATGGAGGCTGACGGATGACCAAGTATATGGTGGAAGCCAAGGTAGTGGGGCAGTATATGCTGAATGCCGCTACGAAGCAGATAGATTTAATCGCGCCGGAAATAGCCCGGGAAGCACTGCCGGGGCAGTTTGTCAATGTGCAGGTGACGAAACATACGGCGCCGTTGTTGCGGCGTCCCTTGGGCGTGGCCGCGGTTAATCCGGAGGAGGGGACCATCTCCCTGATGTACCGGATTATTGGGGAAGCCACCAAAATGCTGGCTGAGGTCTGCAGTGGAGATACGCTTAACCTGTTGGGTCCTTTGGGACACGGCTTTGCCTTAAGCGCCAAGAGACCATTGTTGATTGGCGGCGGATTGGGACTGGCTCCCTTATTTTATCTGGCTACCGCTTTTAAACAAAGGGCTAAGGGCGAATCGCTGCCGGTTGCATTGCAGCAGGCGCTGGAAGAAGCTGATGCCGTTAAACTGTCTGACGGGACGAATAACGCCCTGCCTCAGGAAGCGGCGGTCCTTATGGGCGGGCGTACGGCGGAGGATTTATTCTGGCAGGATATATACCGGGATGTTTGTCCCCAGCAGTATCTGACTACGGATAACGGCAGCCTGGGAATCAGGGGAACCGTTTTGGCCAAACTGCCGGATCTTCTGGCTGCGGGGCGTTACGACTGCGCTTATGTGTGTGGTCCGGTACCCATGATGAAGGCGGTGGCGGCAGCCTGCCAGGCGGCTAACCTGCCTTGCCAGGTTTCGCTGGAACGGTATATGGCTTGCGGTTTAGGTGCCTGTTTGTCCTGTTCTTGCGGCGGGGTAGGCAAACGTCTGAAGGTTTGTACGGACGGGCCGGTCTTTTGGGCGCAGGAGGTGGCGGAATGGTAAAGAGAGACAAACTGACTCCTGAGCAGCTGAGTCGTCTGGCCACTAATCTGGCGGGCATAAAGATGAATACGCCGGTAACCACGGCTTCCGGTACCTTTGGTTTTGGTCTGGAGTTTACCGATTTTTTGGATTTGCAGAAAGTAGGAGCCGTTACCGTGAAGGGGACCACACTGGCACCAAGGGCCGGTAATAAGGGCCAACGGGCGGTGGAAACTCCTTCCGGTATGCTTAACTGTGTAGGGCTGGAAAATCCCGGGGTAGATTATTTCTTGACGACGACCCTGCCTAAGCTGGCAGCGTATCAGACCCCGGTAATCGTAAATATTGCCGGAGCTTCCCCGGAAGAATACGGAGAACTGGCGGCAAAACTGAATGTACCAGGGGTAGCGGCGGTAGAAATTAATATCTCCTGTCCCAACGTGAAACAAGGGGGCCTTGCTTTTGGTACCTGTGCCGAAAGTGCGGCAGCAGTGGTGCGAGCCGTCCGGGAACGTACCGGTAAGGTGGTTATCACTAAACTATCACCTAACGTGACCAGCATCACGGAGATGGCTTTGGCGGTGGAAGAAGCTGGTACGGATGCCATCAGTTTGATTAATACCCTGATCGGTATGAAAATTGACATTGAACATCAAAGACCGCTGCTGGGCAATGTGACCGGCGGTTTATCCGGTCCCTGCGTACGCCCGGTGGCAGTCAGAATGTGTTATGAAGTAGCTCAGAAAGTTAAGGTGCCCCTCATCGGCATGGGCGGTATCATGAAGGCGGAAGACGCTCTGGAATTCTTCTTGGCCGGGTGCAGCGCGGTGGCCGTAGGTACGGCTAACTTTAGCGACCCGACCATTGCTGAGACCATTTGTGACGGAATTTTGGCTTATATGGACCGGCACGGGATTGAAAAAATTCAAGACCTGGTAGGTCTGGCGCTGTCAATGAAACAATAAAATAAATAAGAGTATCAAAATTGAGAGAAAAGAGGAGATATGGTATGCAAACAGATGACAGATTGATAGTAGCCTTGGATTTTCCCACAGGAGATGCTGCTAAGGCTGCTGTACGAGAAATTGGGTCGGCGGTCAATCATTACAAGGTGGGCATGGAGTTATTCTATGCCGCTGGAAATGATATAATTTCATTCTTAAAAAGTCATGATAAAAAAGTTTTCTTAGATCTAAAACTGCAAGATATCCCTAATACAGTGGCTAGTGCTGTAAGAGTCCAAACTCGATTAGGGGTAGATATGATTAATGTACACGCTATAGGCGGCAGTAAGATGATGGCTGCAGCAGTACAAGCCGTACATGAAGAGGCTGAAAAATTAAATAAACCAGCCCCCAAATTAATTGCCGTAACTATTCTAACTAGTATGGATGCGACACAGTTTGCTGCTTTGAACTATAAAAACACTATTGCCGAACAAGTAGTGTCTTTAGCTAAGTTAGCACAGGCAGCTGGAATGGATGGTGTGGTAGCTTCTCCAAAGGAGGCTTCAGCCATTCGAGCGGCTTGCGGTCCAGACTTTTTGATCGTTACTCCGGGTGTACGTCCAGCTGGAGCTGCATTGGACGATCAAAGCCGTGTGGCGACGCCGGCAGGTGCTTTTAAGAATGGTTCTTCTTATATAGTGGTGGGGAGACCAATAACAAAAGCTGCGAATAAAGCTGCAGCAGCACAAGCAATTGTAGAAGAGATTAAGAATGTTTAATATTATCATTAGGCAATAATGGAAGTAAACAAGATAAATATATAAGATAAATTAGAAAGAGGTGTGCTTATGTTAACTGAACAAGACGTTATGAAAATTTTAGAAGAAACTAAAGCTGTATTGCATGGTCATTTCCTTTTAACAAGCGGGCTGCATAGCCCGATGTACGTGGAAAAGTTTAGTGTGTTGCAGTATCCGAAATATACGGAAAGGCTTTGCCAGGAAATTGCCGCCCGCTACGCCAAAGACAATATTGAATTAGTGGTTGGTCCTACTACTGGCGGTATCCTGCTGGCACATGAATGTGGTAAAGCTTTGGGTACCAGGGCTATTTTTACGGAACGAGTTGACGGTAAGATGACATTAAAGAGGGGATTTGAGATTCCTGAAGGATGTCGTGTATTGGTGGTAGATGATATTGTTACTACCGGTGGTAGCGTAGAAGAGGTTATTCAAGTGGTAAGGGAGCACGGTGGTAACGTAATTGGCGCGGGTATTTTGGTAGACCGCAGTGGTGGAAAAATGAAACTTAGTGTGCGTACGGAAGCATTGTTGCACTTAAGTGTACCGGCATTTAAAGCGGAAGATTGTCCGTTATGTAAGCAAGGGGTACCGATTACAAAACGTGGTAGTACTGGTAAGAAAGTTCTGGTACAAAAATAGGCAATAGATTAAAAGACAGCTGCCGCTAATGTGGCAGTTGTCTTTTAGTTCTTCGTAAAATGCTAGCGTGACAAAAATAATTGCATAAAATTAAGTCAGCGAGTAATTTCGCTGACTTTTTTATATGTTTTCACTGAAATTTTATTAAAAATGAAAATCTTTATTAGATACTGTACGAACAGTTCTTTCAAGCAAATGGGTTGCTAAAACTATGTCTTTGAGTTCAGTAAATTCTGCAGAATTATGGCTTATACCGTTTTTACAAGGGATAAATATCATACCTGTTGGGACTTTCATTGCCCAATGCATGGCATCATGTCCGGCACCACTGGGCATCATGATGTAGCTTAAATTATCATTTTTACAAAGATTTGCCAAAAAACTTGTTACTGCGGTTTGCATAATGACAGGAGTACCATTACTGATTTCCTCTATGTCAAAAGGAATGTTACGTTTTTTACAGATGGTAGAGATAGCATTACATACTTCTTCTGATGTTTTTTCTTTAGCTTGTGCAGAAATGCTTCGGATGTCGATACCAAGGTCAATTTCACCAGGAATAACATTCATAGCATCTGGATGTACTATTACTACTCCGACAGTACCAACTACAGGCGGGTTACTATGTGCGGAAGCCAATTTTTCAACTTGGAGGATTATTTCTGCTGCTGCACAACTGCCATCATGACGTAAATTCATAGGCGTAGCCCCACTATGGTCGGCAACACCATGCAGATGTACACGAAAACGTGTTGGTGCAGCAATTCCTGTCACAATTCCAAGCTTTATACCAGCATGTTCTAGAACCTTACCTTGTTCAATATGAACTTCAAAGAAAGCTTTAACTGCTTTGTCGTATTTAGCTGCTGCTATGTGATCAGGATCAAGACCGCGTTTTTTTAGCACGTCATAAAGTATGTTGTTATTTTTGTCTTTGAGCTTTTTCAGTTCATCTAAAGATAAGTCACCACACATAGCTCTGCTGCCAAGGGTAGCAGAACCAAATCGACTGGATTCTTCGCACATGAAAAGGACGACGTCTAGAGGGTTATCATTTTTAAAACCGTCTTCTTGTATACTTTTAACAACTTCTATGGCAGAAAGGACACCTACAACGCCATCATAATTACCACCGTTTGGTACACTATCTCCGTGAGAACCAAACATTATGGTGGGTAAGGACTCATTCTTTCCACATAAATGCCCAATGACATTACCAAAAGTGTCAATACGCAGGACTAATCCAGCATTAGTCATAAGGCTGCATAGGTAGTCTCGGCCTTTCCAGTCACTATCGGTAAATGCTAAACGATTAATTCCTGGACCGCTGTCCGGTGCAGTAATGGTTTGCATGTGATGAAGTTCTTCGCGTAACCGTTGTTCAGATATCATGTTATATTCCTCCTCAGACTATTATGTTCCTTTTAGCGAAACTAAATTCCAGCAAACGATACAAATATTATAATATAAAATCAAGCAATTTGCAATAGAACAAAATTAACAAAATAATAAAAATTATCTTGACAATGTTTAAATAGAGGAATATCATGTGTTATAGAGATTAAAACATTTCTATACTTATAAAATTAGAAGGAGATGAAATAAACAATTATAGAAACTAAATTCCACTAAACAGAACAAATAAAAAATAAGGAGGATGTTATTATGACCAATATGAAAAATATGCAACAATTACACGCAGAAGGAGAGGAAGGCCATCATATTAAGAGCCTTGTGGCTGCTACACTAGGTTATGCAGCGGATGGTATGGACATGTTTTTTTTATCTTTCGTATTAATCTTTATCATCAAGGAATTTGGACTTACAACCTTTGAAGCAGGTAATCTTACTTTAGCAACAACCATAGGAATCTGGATTGGATCCTATATTTTTGGAATCATGGCTGACCAAATAGGTAGAATTAAAGTCCTTGCGGGTACAATTTTATTATATTCATTTGCTACAGCAGCCATCTATTGGTGTAGCAATTATATGGTACTCATTGTTTTACGTTTTCTGGTAGGCTTAGGTGTCGGCGGCGAGTTTGGTATTGGTATGACAATCGTTACCGAGACTTGGGCTCCATCTATGCGTGCACGTGCTACTTCATGGGTGGCGCTTGGCTGGCAGCTAGGCGTTTTGGTTGCTTCGGTATTAGCTGCGGTTATAGTTCCATCATTTGGTTGGAGAAGTGTATTTTTAGTAGGCCTTATCCCTGCTGCAGTAGCTATATATTCGCGGCTTACTCTTAAAGAACCGAAAATATTCGTTCAAAGAAAAGCACATATAGCTAGCCTAAAAGATAAAATGAAGGCTGGTACTATAACTGAGAGCGAAAGGGCCGAATATATTGCTAGTGATGGTATTCCTGTAAAGGCACTTTTTACTAATCATAAAACCACTATTATGACTATAGGTCTGATAATCATGTGCGTTGTGCAAAATTTTGGCTATTATGCTATTTTCAGCTGGATGCCTGCGGTACTTGCAGATAAATATGGTTATACACTGGCTAAAGCAAGTGGCTGGATGACAATTTCCATATGTGGTATGCTGATAGGAATTACGCTTTTTGGTATTTTGGCTGATAAAATTGGTCGTAAAAAAACCTTTGGACTTTGGTACATAGCGGGAACGATTTATTGTATTCTTTATTTCTTTTTCTTTACAAGTCAGGAAGCGCTGCTCTGGGGGAGTTCCTTGTTAGGACTAACTGTTAATGGCATGATGGGTGGTTATGGCGCTATTTTAGCAGAAAATTATCCTTCTGAAGCACGTTCAACAGCCGAGAATTTTATATTTGGTACAGGTCGTGGGTTAGCGGGATTTGGCCCTGCGGTTATCGGGTGGTTAGCAACGGGTAGTAGTGTATACAGTGCTATGAGCCTAGTATTCCTAATTTATCCGATTGCCTTTATAGCCATGTATTTTATGATTCCTGAAACTAAAGGTAAAAAAATGGAATAATCCATATACTAAAAATTTAGGCAAAGTACATAAAAAAAGCAGAATCTAAGAGTTTTTAGGAAGGAGAAATATTTCATGTATGATTTAGCCTTAAAAAATGGATTTGTTGTTCGTGATGATATTTGTCGTACTAATGTATATATAAAAGATGGTAAAATCGCAAAAGTTACTGATGAAAATTTCGATGCAAATTCGGTTAGAGATGTTACAGGGCTATATTTACTGCCTGGTTGTATTGATACGCACTGTCATTTCCGTGATCCGGGAGCAACACAAAAAGAAGATTTTGCACACGGCACACAAGCTGCCGCTGCAGGCGGGGTAACAACTGTTTTTGATATGCCAAATACGAATCCTTCGGTTCTTGATGGTAAAGACGTACTTAAAAAAGCAGAATATTTAAGTGATAAGGCTTATGTAGACTATGGACTATGGGGACTTTCACTGGGACACATTAATCTTGATCGTTTGGGAGAAATGAAAGATGCCGGAGTAGCAGCGGTAAAATTTTTCTGGGGTTATGCCATTAATGCAAAAACTAATGCGCTTATTTATAATTATGCCCCGGGACAACCAGATGTCATTCCTCCGCTTGATGATGGAGAGGTTTACGAGATTTTTGAAAAAATTGCTCAAAACAATCAAATCTTAGCAATTCATGCCGAAAATAGTGCTCTTATTCATACTTTAACTAATCGCATTAAAAAATCAGGACGTACAGATTACAGGGCTCTTTTGGAGACTCGCCCAGCTCTTGCTGAAGTGCTTACCATTCAGACTGCATTGACCTTTGCCAAGGCAACTGGAGCAAGGTTACATGTATTACATGTTACGTCTGCAGCAGGGGTCGATCTTATCCGGAATGCTAAAAAAACAGGGGTCCATGTAACTGCCGAAACCTGTCCGCAATATCTTTTTTTGACGGCAGATGATTTTGAACGGGTTGGTCCTATGATTAAAGTTTATCCGGTTATCAAGGAGGAAAGTGATCGCCAAGCACTGTGGCAGGGATTATTAGATGGAACCTTGAATTTTGTTGCTTCGGATCATGCACCGCATCTCATCTCAGAAAAACAGGGACGATTATTTGATATACCGTCTGGAATGTGTGGGGTAGAAACTATACTAACATTACTTCTTGGTGAGGTAAGCAAAGGCCATATAACACTTCCTTTTGTCAGTAAGGTACTGGCGAATAATCCTGCAACTATTTATGGCCTTAAGAATAAAGGATTTATATTACCAGGAAAAGACGCTGATATCGTAATCGTTGATATGAATAAAACCAAGGTTATTAGAAATTCTGACTTACATAGTAAACAGCCGCTGACAGCATTTGATGGGATGGAAATTACTGGATGGCCTGTAAGCACCTATTTACGTGGACAAATGATTGTGGATAAGCAAATAGTATTGAATAAAAAGCCACAAGGTAAGTTCCTGGATTTATCTAATAAACATTGCTAATAATTTCAGATTGAGTTTATGCAAAAAATAGGAGATGATTAGGTGAAAAAATTTATTGTAGATGCGGAAGTAATAGAAAATGAAATGATAATCCCTACTGTTTTTAAAATGGTGCTACGGGCTCCGGAAATTGCAGAAATTGTTCAACCTGGACAATTTGTTAACGTATATAAACCTCAAAGCAGGTTATTTCTGCGTCGCCCTTTTAGCATTGCAGATGCAGAAACTGCTGATGGTACGATTACTCTCATTTACCGCGTTATTGGTAAGGGTACGGATGAAATGGCCAATATGCATTCAAGTGAGGTATTGAACATTGAAGGACCCTTAGGACATGGTTTTTCAACAGCTTCTGGTCGTGCTTTGCTTGTAGGCGGCGGTGTTGGCATAGCACCACTAATTTTTCTTGCTAAAAAGCTTGATAAACCATTGCTGCTTATCGGTGGTAAAACAGCAGAAGAAACATTTTGGACTAAATTTTTAAAACCTTATGCGGAGCAAATATATATCACTACTGATGATGGTTCTGTAGGATATAAGGGATTTACTGTTCAGTTATTACCGGATATTATTAAGAAAAATAAATTTGACCGTATAGCTACCTGTGGTCCAATGATTATGATGAAGGGAGTAGCAGACGCTGCGGCAAAATCGCATATTGCTTGCGAAGTTTCTATGGAAAAACGTATGGCCTGCGGCATAGGAGTCTGCTTAGGATGTACTTTTGAAGGTAAGATTACAGGCCGTCGTTTTAAAGTTTGTAGTGATGGACCAGTATTTCCTTCCAAGGAGGTATTTTGATGAATAAAGAACGAATGGCAGTTGATTTTGCAGGCATCAAATTAAAAACACCTGTCATGGGTGCCTCAGGAACATTTGGTTTTGGCGTGGAATATTCTGACTTTATGAATATAAATGAAATTGGTGCTATAATTTCTAAAGGTATAACGCCATTACCTCGACCGGGCAACGCTGGTGTTCGTGTGGCTGAAACGCCATCAGGAATGTTGAATTGTATCGGTCTTGAAAATCCGGGTGTTGAGGCTTTTAAAAAAAATATTTTACCATTATTGAAAAATGTTGATACGCCGCTCATTGTTAATATATCTGCCGGTACCGCTCTGGAGTATGGTATGTTAGCTGAAAAATTGGACATACCTGAAGTAGCAGGAATTGAGGTTAATATTTCTTGTCCAAATGTTAAAGAGGGCGGGATTGTATTTGGTACAGATCCTAATGCCGCCGCCGCCGTTACACATCAGGTAAAGTCACATACAAAAAAACCAGTTATTGTAAAATTATCACCTAATGTTACAGATATTACAATTATGGCTAAGGCCGTAGAAAATGCGGGCGCAGATGCAATTTCACTGATTAATACAATTACCGGATTGGCTATTGATATTAATACCTGGAAGCCGGTGCTTGGAAATATTACCGGTGGTCTTTCTGGTCCTGCTATAAAACCTGTAGCTTTACGAATGGTTTGGCAGGTATCTAAGGCAGTTAATATTCCTATTATAGGTGTTGGCGGTATTGCTACTTGGCAAGATGGAGTAGAATTTTTGTTAGCAGGCGCAAGTGCAATAGCTATAGGAGCTTCTAACTTTAACAATCCTTCTTCCGTAGTGGATGTTGCAGAAGGTATTGATAATTATTTAGAAAAGCATGGCATACATAATGTTAGTGAACTTACAGGAGCTTTGCGTATTTAAATAGCTGTAAATGTATGTAATTTGGCTTATATATTTAATTAAATCTCTGAAAACAGTGGATAAAACTGTTTTCAGAGATTTTTTTATAGGTGTGTGCTTGCTGTGCTTGCTGTTTTAATTTAGTGTAGTCTATTTACCTTTGTTGAGTTTGATGTTAAAATAATCTTAATTGACAATTGGCAGCAAAGCTGTATAATACAAAATTTAGGCATTTAAGTTAGGCTATATTTATGATTATAAGACAATGGAAATGAGGTTTAAGTAAACGTATGGAGTGGATGGATAGATTCGTTAAAATTATGAATATTATAAGTAAAGAAAACAAAAATGGTATGGGTATTACTATGCTTGCAAGTGAGACCGGACTCAGTAAGGGAACATTGCATCGTATACTACAAGATATGGTGTCATATAAAATTATTATACAGAATCCAGAAACAAAGAAGTATTATTTAGGGCCGCTTTCCATGATTTGGGGCAGTAGGTTTGTTAAAGGAAAAGATGTTTCTGAACTTTTGGCATCTTATTGTGACGAAGTAGCCGATAAAACACAGCTATATACATTCATATGTCGTTTTGTTACGAACGAGGTTTATTGTATTTATGCGTATGAACCTATTAAGGAACGAAGAACTACGTATTTTGTACATGTTGGTCAACGTATGCCTTTACATGCATCAGCTGCCGCCAAGGTGGTTCTGGCATACCAACCACAGGAAAAAGTACGTTATTTGTTAGAACAGTCGCCAAGACAAACTTTTACTAAATATACTTGTTCACAGGTATCAGATCTTATGGAAGAGTTAGCTAAAGTGCGGAGCGATGGTGTGGCTTGGTGTCACGAAGAGATGGAAATAGGAGTTTCAGCCATTTCTGTACCATTATTTACTGCTAATAATGTCGTTTGTTTCAGCTTGAGCCTGGTCGGAAATAGCGATGATATTAAGACTAGACAGGATAGGCTTTGCGAACAAATATTGTCGGCTAGAAATACAATAAGTACATTACTTTCAGCAATTAATGATTTTGCGCCTTTTAATTGAGAGACAATGTATTGAAATGATTACCAGTATTGTTTAAAGTTAGGTCATAGTGAGTTAGGTCCTAACTGGTAATTTTAAAGTACAAAGGAATTAAAGTTAAATTTTGATTAAGATTTGTTAAAACTAAAAAATTGGTAACAGTATTTAGTAACAGTATTTATAAGACGTTTCTTGAAAAGGAGTATTTTATGCGCTATGTAATTTTAATCGTTGCGGTGGTGTGCCTGGGACTGGGGGCGTTCCTGGGACAGCCGGCCGAAGTCTTGCATAAGGCTATTATGGTTTGTCTGGAGTGTGTGGGAATTGGTTAAACGTAAATTTATACAATTTTTAGCGGCTCTAGGGGCTAATGCTAATTTAAGCGGTTTTAGCCAAGGAAAAATCTGGCAGGGTGCTTCCAAGGAAGTCTGCGTGCCGGTCTTGAACTGTTATTCCTGCCCCGGAGCACTGGGAGCCTGCCCTCTGGGGTCCCTGCAAAATACTTTTGCCGGTACCTCTTTACGGTTTCCGGCCTATGTGATAGGCTTTTTGCTGTTGTTCGGTATTCTTTTGGGACGGGTTATCTGCGGCTGGCTGTGTCCGTTTGGCCTGGTACAGGAGCTCTTATCTAAACTCCCGGGTCCGAAACTGGCTAAGAATAACTTTACCAGACAGTTCTGCCGTCTCAAATACATTCTGGGTATAGTGTTTCTTCTGGCCTTGCCGGCGTTGTTCTGGCTGGTGGACGGGGTAGGGTCTCCGGCTTTTTGTAAATTTATCTGTCCGGCAGGCACGCTGGAAGCAGGGGTGCCTCTGACTTTGGTAAATAAGGGATTGCGCAGCGGTCTGGGAGCCCTGTTTGCCTGGAAGTTTTTCCTTCTGGCGGTGACGGTAGGCGCGGCTATTTTTATCTATCGTCCTTTCTGTCGTTTTATCTGTCCTTTGGGTGCCTGGTACGGCTTGTTTAACCGCAGAAGCTTTTTGGGGATGCAGGTAGATCAGGCCAAGTGTACCGGCTGTCAGGCTTGTGTCAGAACCTGCAAGATGGATGTGGAGCAGGTGGGAGACCATGAATGCATAGCCTGCGGTGAATGCCGGAAGGTGTGCCCGGCTGCGGCTATTACTTTGGGACCGCGCAAGGTAAAAGGTCAGGGGCAGCTGACCTCAGAAACTGTGAAAATTTAGTAGAATAGTAATTATCTAGTGCTGGTGGCTTGCCTAAAAGGGCTGGCATGGTTTAAAATAAAGATGCTACAACTAGTAGCTTGACCATAAAATTTACAACAGCAGGCGAGACCATGGTGCATATCGTTTTTCTCAGAACCGGTTTAGCAGGTAGTATTAAAAAACTGGCTGGGGGAGAAACTTAGTGCAGACCAGTTGTGTTTCCCAAGGAGGATTACCATGTTTAAGAAAATAGTGTTAGGTGTAGTCATTACCTGTTTGTTAGCAGTCGGCGGTATCTTTTACCTGGGGATGGGCGGGGTTAGGCCCGGCAAGGCATCAGCTCAGGAGAATGGCCAGCTGGCCCCTGATATAACGGTACAGCAGTTAGATGGTACGGAGGTAAAACTTTCTGATTTGCGCGGTAAACCCGTGTTTTTGAACTTCTGGGCTACTTGGTGTCCTCCCTGTGTAGGCGAAATGCCTCATTTCGAAGCCTTGTACCCCAAGTATCAGAATCAAATCCAGTTTCTGGCGGTGAGCCAGGATGCCAAGAAAGAAGCGGCGGACAGCTTTATAGCCAACAAGGGTTATACTTTCCCCGTAGCTTGGGATGCTGGTCAGAAAGCCGGTCAGACTTACGGCGTGCAGGCTATTCCTACCAGTGTTCTAATTGATGCCGAAGGCAAGATTATCGATATTCATGTAGGCGGGATGAATGCCGGGCAGCTGGAAGATTTTCTCAAGCAGGCGGTCAAGTAAAAGAGGTTAAGGGTTAGATGGAAATTGAAGATATCAAGGTTATTCAAGAACGTCTGTGTTCCTGGGACTTTTTAGAAAAACTGCCACGGGAGCTGCAAGGCTTTAAGTACCAGGCAGGCGGTTTGTTACAGGGCCATGTATTGACTCTTTGTTCGTATGTGAATGAGGAGCTGCACCGGCAGCTGGATTTTATTTATACCAAAGAGACTTTTGACTATATGCCGGTCAAAAAGGTCGGACTGCATACTTTTAGAGATGTCCGGTACATTACCCGCAGTAAAGATGCTTTTGCAGAGAAGATGCAGGAAGTACTTCCCCGTTTATTGAGAGAGTTAGACCCGGAGGCTGAACCGGGTTGTATCTCGGTCTTGCGTAAGAAGGGGGTGCTGGATTGGCACTATGCCAGTAAACTGCCGGAAACCATCGGCAAGTTTAAGCTTTTCATTCATCCTAACCATCCTCTGGAATATATTAACAACTCCGTGATTTTTTTGGATTACACCGATTTTGAAGGCGGAAATCAATTAGTCTTTCTGTATAACCAGGTGGTAAATAATTTTTTTGCTGAGACGAAGCAAAAGTTTATTCCCGGGACGATTCATGATTTTGATTGTCAGAGCTTAGCCCAGCTGGAAAAACTGCTGGATAAGAATTTAGAAAGTTATCTGGCTGGGTTGTCTTAAAACAAGTGTTTAAATTATATATTTAAATATGTATTAGTCAATAAGCAGGCGTTGATTTAAGAGGTCCGGAAAGTGTGCTTTTCGGGCATGCTTGGGTCAGTGTCTGCTTTTTATTTGTTGTACGCTTAGTTATGATCTCAAATTTTTTCTAAATTTTGTGTGATAATTCTTAAAACAGCTCTGGACAAATTAGCAGTTTTAATATAAAATAAAAAATGTAAACGGTTTCATAAATGTCCCTTATCATAAATCAGTAAGTTTATTTTAGCTGTATATGGGGGTTAAGGCATAGTGGCGAATGATATTGAAGTATTGACGATTGGTGAGCCCATGGCTTTATTCGTGGCTGATGACGCCAAAGCCCTGCAAGACGTCAAACATTACACACGTTTTGTTTCCGGCGCCGAATTGAATTTTTCGGTGGGCATGGCCCGGTTAGGTCATAAGGTGGCTTACGTAAGCAAGGTGGGACGTGATCCTTTTGGAGAACACATTAAAGCATTCTTAACTAAAAATCAGATTGATAACCGCTACGTGGGGGTAGACGATGCTTATCTAACCGGCCTGCAACTAAAGGCTAAGGCGGAGGAAGGAGACCCTGAGGTCTTCAATCTGCGAAAAAATACCGCCTTCTCCCGGATGGTGCCGGCAGATTTAGATCAGATTGACTGGTCTACCATTAAACATCTACACGTGACGGGAATTCCTCCGGCAGTTTCGCTAAGTTGCCGGACCACGGTTTATGAGCTTATCGACCTGGCGGTTAAGAATGGGGTGCGGATTTCGTTTGATCCTAATTTGCGTCCGGCGTTATGGGACGATAAGCGGGAGATGGTCAGGGTAATTAACGGGCTGGCGGTTAAGGCTGAAATCTTTCTGCCCGGAGTCAAAGAAGGTCAAATTTTAATGGGTTCTACTGATCCGGAGACTATTGCCGGGTATTACCTGAACCAGCCGGAATCGCGCCTTAAGGCCGTAGTAATCAAGGTTGGTGCCAAGGGAGCTTATGTGAAGGAAAAGGGGAAGAAGGGCTTCATGTCTCCGGCTTTCACGGTGGAAAAAGTGGTAGATACCGTAGGTGCCGGTGACGGCTTTGCGGTGGGCACCATCAGCGCAATTTTGGAAGGATTAAGTTTGAAGGATGCAGCTCATAGAGGCGCAGCTATTGGTGCGATGGCGGTTATGGTAAGGGGCGATAACGAGGGCTTACCTACCAAAGCTAAGTTAAGCGCTTTCATGGGTGAGTAAGGATCTCTTAGCTAACTTTTCAAGCAGATTTTTACAAGCGGCTTAACAGTTAAGCTGCTTGGCTAAAATATTTTAAGTTAAACCGGTGCCCGGCTGAAGCCGGAAGCGCACTTAAATTTTGAGGAGGAATTTGAACATGGACAAACAAGTAGTTCTGCAAAAGATTCAACAAGTAGGCGTAGTAGCCGTACTGCGCGGTAAGACTCCGGAAGAAGCGGTTAAGATTGCTGACGCCTGCATCGCTGGCGGCGTAAAGGCGATTGAAGTGGCCTTTACTACTCCTAGAGCTCATGAAGCTATTCGTACTTTGGTAGACAAATATAAGGATGACGCTGACGTTATCATCGGCGCTGGTACGGTTCTGGATGCCATTACGGCCCGGATTGCCATTTTGGAAGGCGCTCAGTTTATCGTTTCCCCGGCTTTTGATGCGGAGACCATCCGTCTGTGCAACCGCTATCAGATTGCCTCTATGCCAGGCACCACTACCCTGAACGGCATTATTGCTGCTTTGGAAGCTGGCGCTGATGTTTGCAAGGTCTTCCCGGGCGAGATTGTAGGCTTAAAGATGATTAAAGCAGTTCATGGTCCGCTGCCTCAGGCTAAACTGATGCCTACCGGCGGTGTGAACGCGGATAATGTTGGTGAATGGTTGAATGCTGGCTGCATCGCTGTAGGTGCAGGCGGAGCTTTAACGGCTGGTGCTAAGACCGGTGATTTTGCTGCGGTTACGGCGATGGCTAAGAAGTTCGTTGCTAATGCCGCAGCTGCCAGAGCTAAGTAAGAGCAGCAGCTTAATTGACCAGCCGGCAGAACTTTAGATGAGCTGAGAAGCTTTTCGTCGGTGTGTGGCTGAGCTGATGGGTTAGGACGTTTAAAATTTAATCCTCTCAAGGAGGATGGCAAGAGTTGAGTTGGTTCTCATGCGAAGTCCTTGAGAGGATTTATCTTAAGCATAACTAATATATTAGTTGAAAAAATTTAGATAATATCATTAAAAGACATTAAAGGAGGATGACTTATTATGAAGATGACCTTTCGTTGGTACGGTTCCGATAATGATAAGATTACCCTGGAGCAGATTCGCCAAATCCCCGGTATTGACGGTGTCGTAGGCGCTTTGTTCGATATTCCCGTAGGTAAGGTTTGGCCTATGGACCGCATCTTGGCCTTGAAGCATCAGGTAGAGGATTACGGTCTTTCCATGGAAACTATTGAGAGTGTTAACGTTCACGAGGATATTAAACTGGGACTACCAAGTCGGGATCAGTATATTCAAAACTATATAGATACTTTGGAAAATTTAGGTAAGGCAGGCATCAACGTGGTCTGCTATAATTTTATGCCGATTTTTGACTGGACCCGTACGGATTTGGCAAAGCCGCTTTATGACGGCAGCACCGCTTTGTCCTTTGATTATCATGTTATCGCTGGTAAGACCCCGGAACAGATGGCCAAGGAGATTGAGGCCAGCAGCAACGGTTTCATCCTGCCGGGCTGGGAGCCGGAACGTTTAAAAGAACTGAACCATCTCTTCAAGCAGTATGAAGGCATGGATGAAGATAAACTGTTTGCCAACCTGGGTTATTTCCTGAAGGCGATTGTGCCTACCTGTGAAAAATATGGTATCCGCATGGCCATCCATCCTGATGATCCGCCTCGCAGCGTGTTCGGTCTGCCCCGTATCGTAACTAATGAACGTAATCTGGAGCGTCTGGTTGCCTTGGTAGATAGTCCGGCTAACAGCTTGTCCATCTGTACTGGTTCCCTGGGTTCCAATTTGAACAATGATATGCCCAAGATCATTCGTAAGTTTGGTATGATGGACCGTCTGGGCTTTATGCACGTGCGGAACATTCAGGTTCATGAGCCTTGGGTTTTCAATGAAGTGGCCCATAAGTCTAAATATGGTTCTCTGGATATGTACGCTATTATGAAGGCTCTCTACGACGTGGGCTTCGATGGTCCTATCCGTCCTGACCACGGCCGGATGATCTGGGGTGAAGAGGGACGCCCGGGTTACGGTCTGTTTGACCGGGCACTTGGTATCAACTATCTGTGTGGTTTATGGGATGCTATCTGCCGTGAGAACGAATAGCAGCTGTGTCAAGTCCTGATAAAATTAGCACCGGGCGTAAAGTCGCGAGGCTATTGCCCGGTTCATCAATTATAGAAAGGGAAGTGTTCATATGGAATTAACGCAAAAAAGTTTAGCTGAGAAATCTTTTTGGCAGGAGCATCAGATTGCCATCCCTCAGTATGACCGGGACAAGGTCATTGCCAATACCAAGGCCGGTCCCAAGTGGCTGCACTTTGGTCCCGGCAATATTTTCCGCGCTTTTATCGCCGATATCCAGGAAACTCTTTTGAACAAGGGCGAGGTTGATTACGGTATTATCGCCGGTGAACCTGGTTTCCCGGAACTGATTGAGAAGGTTTACAAACCTCATGATAATCTGGGCCTGGTGGTCATCATGAATCCGGACCAGTCCATGACTAAAAAAGTGGTGGGCAGCATCACGGAAGCTTTGGTTTGTAATCAGGCCGGTGCCGACTGGCAGCGACTGGTAGAAGTTTTTAGAGCTCCTTCCCTGCAGATTGTCAGCTTTACCATCACCGAGAAGGGCTACCAGTTAAAGAATACCGATGGTACCTTCCAGCCGAAGATTGCCGCTGATTTGAAGAGTGGTCCGGTAAAGGCTCAGAGTTTCCCGGGACGTTTAACCGCCCTGGTGTATGAGCGCTATCTGGCAGGCAAGTCGCCTTTGACCCTGCTCAGCCTGGATAATTGTTCTCATAACGGAGCTATCTTAAAAGCCTGCGTTATGGGTGTAGCTTCGGCTTGGGAACAGGCTAATCTGGTACAGGACGGCTTTACCGCCTACCTGGAGAGCCAGGTTAAGTATCCCTGGTCCATGATTGATAAGATTACGCCCCGTCCGGCGCCTAAGGTACAGGATGCTTTGAAGGCAGACGGGTTTACGGATATGGATATCATTAAGAACAGTAACGGCGGGTATTTCGCTCCCTTTGTAAACGCGGAGAAGACCAGTTATCTGGTCGTGGAAGATGATTTTGCCAACGGCCGTCCTCCTTTGGATAAGGGCGGAGTCATCCTGACCGATAGGGCAACGGTGGAAAAGGTTGAGCGGATGAAGGTTACCACCTGTCTGAACCCGCTGCACACCACCCTGGCGGTTTATGGCTGCCTGCTTGGCTATACTTTGATTGCAGATGAGATGAAGGACCCTGAATTAAACCAGCTGGTACGTCATATTGGTGCTGAGGGGATGAAGGTCGTAACGGATCCGGGCGTGCTCAGTCCTAAGGACTTTTTGGAGCAGTGCCTGGAGGTACGGTTCCCGAATCCCGCAATTCCGGATACGCCTCAGCGGATTGCCTGCGATACTTCCCAAAAGGTGGGTATTCGTTTTGGCGAAACGATTAAAGCTTACGGCGCTAAGGCCGGTGAGCTAAAATATCTGCCTCTGGCTATTGCCGGCTGGTGCCGCTATCTGCTGGCGCTGGATGATAAGGGTCAGACTTTTGAGCTGAGCTTTGACCCGCTGTTGCCGCAATTGAAACCTTTGCTGGCCGGGGTCAAACTGGGCGAAGCCGAGGATGTACACGCTAAATTACAGCCTATTTTAAGTGATGCTTCTATTTTTGGCAGCGACTTATATGCCACGGAACTGGGAACTCTGGTTGAAAAATACTTTAGCGAACTGATTGCGGGTCCTGGTGCAGTGCGGGCTACATTGAAACATTATTTGGGATAAAAGAATCCGGCACTGGCTGAGGCTGAGCGGCTTTGGCCGGTAGGCTGGTTCCTGAAACTAAAAATATCAAGCCCAAGCGCTGGTTCGGTAGGGCTGGGAAGTTTTTAGCCGGTGTCATGGTCTGGTAGGACTTTGCTTTGAGCGGTTGTTAAGAAAGGGGTTAGATCATGTCCAAGTACTTTGCTTTTCATCAGGAGGTTCCGGTGCAAAATCCAGAACCGGGTACGATCAGGCGGGTTATGGGTTACAGCGATAAGCTGATGGTGTGCGAGCTGCAGTTTCAAAAGGGCGGCGGCAACGTAAACCTGCACTCCCATCCTCACGATCAGATTACGTATATTGTCAGCGGCGAGCTGGAATTTACCGTGGGGGAGGACAAGGCGACGGTGCATGCCGGTGACGTGGTTTATATGCCGGGAGGGACTAGACATGGTGTAACCGCGGTTTTTGCGGATTCCACCATTGTCGATACCTTCGCACCAAAGCGGGATGACTTCCTGAAATAAGCAACCCTTAACAAAACCAAATAATTTAGGTAAAAAAATACCCAGGCGGCAGCTTAATTTTTAGCAGCAGCCTGGGTATTAGTTTATTTTTTACTAAAAATGTCAGGATGGAAACTGTCCCGGAAAACCAGGTAAGAGGGGAAGATGGATTTAGAGGGAAGGGCATTGCCCTCGCCCCGTAGAATCTTGGTGACCATATCTACCGCGTTAGGACAAAGCATTTCCAGCCGGTTGTCAATGCTGGTTAAAGTGGGAGTGGAACATTCCGCCAGGATGGAGTTATTGCACCCGATAACCGGCATGCTGCGCCCACTGGCGACCAGTGCCTTTTCAGCCCCTACGGCTAATAAATCCTCAGAAGCCATGATGGCATCAAAAGGCAGATTTTCTTCCAGCAGCTTTGTCACCAGAGCCTGGGTATCCGAAAAGGTATGCCTAACTTTATAAATAAGTTTGGGGTTTTCCTTGATGCCCATGTGCATGAGCCCGTCCCGATAACCCTTGATCTTTTGCTGGCCGCTGTAGGTCAGGCGGTCATAAATATACAAAATAGACTTATGACCAGAGGCCGCTAGGAGCTCTACACTCTGTCTGAAGGAACTAGACTCATCGCAGACAACGCAATAAATATTATCTATCTCCATCAGGCTGTTGATAGTAACGATGGGTACCTTCTTGGCAATATCTACTATGTACTGATTATTATCTACATCATCCCGGAAAGGGGAGCCTATCAGGATGATAGCATCCACGTGTTTGTTGAGCATAATCTGTAAATATTTTTTCTTGGCAGCTACTTCCTGACCGGTACAGCCCAGGATGACGTCTAAGCCTCTTTCTCTCAGGTCATGCTCAACCAGGGAAACCGCCTTGGCGAAGAAGGCATCGGAAACGTCTTCGCATAGGATGCCGATCATTTTCATGGAATCAAGACCCAAGCCTCTGGCAAAGGGATTGGGACAGTAGTTCTGCTCCTGCATGGCAGCCAGAACTAAATCTCGGGTTTTGGGGCGGACTTTATTGCTACCGTTTAAAACGCGTGAGACCGTAGCAATGGAAACTCCGCATGCTTTGGCAATATCATAAATAGTCATACGGCACCTCGGTGTAATATAAATAGTATACTTAAGATAATTAATGAAAGCCTAAGTTATTTAATGGAAGCGCTTAACCCATTAATTTAATTAAGTATACTAAAGAATGGTCATAAGTGCAAGTGTTTTATGTAAAAAAATTGTTATCGTTTACATCATTTTTTAAATAATCGGGTTAAGCAAGTTATTTTGTTAAATTAGGACCATTAAAATTTCTAAACGGCAAGAGGCCTTTCTTTTTTATAAAAGTAGCTCTAGACGGCATCAATACAAAAGATAGAGACTAAAAACTAAAATGATGTAGTTTCACAGTACTAAGAATTTTGAAAAAAGTTAGAATTTTGTGTTGACAGATGTGTCAAGAGTATGTATAATAAACTTGTAAGGGCTTACAAAAAGAAATACAAACGAGGAATCCTAGAACTGGTGCGGAAAGCAATCATTTTTGAATTCTTAGTTAATTTTTGAACACCAGCTAACGGATCTTTACAAGAAGGAGGTCTGTAGCAGAAAAAAAGAAAGTTGTTTCAGTCCGTTTTTTTAAATGAGGTCATTATTTTTAGAAATCATTAAATATAAACAGGAGGCGTAGAAAATGTTATTAAAGAAAAAGATTTTAGCTGCTTTATCTCTTATGACCGTAAGTGCTCTGTTGGTTGCCGGTTGCGGCGGCGGTGATGCCAAGAAGGACGCTGCTAAGCCTGATGCTAAGGGTGGCGAAAAGGTTGTCCTGCGTTACGCTGAGAACCAGGTTAAAGATTATCCGACTACCAAGGCTGCTCTGAAGATGGCCGAGATTGTTAAGGAAAAGACTCAAGGCCGTATCACCATTGAAGTTTACGATAGTGCCCAACTGGGTGATGAGAAATCCGTTATTGAACAGATTCAGTTCGGCGGCATCGATATGGCTCGTGTCAGCCTGTCCCCGTTGTCTGAGTTCGATAAGAGCCTGAATGTTTTGCAGCTGCCTTATCTGTATCGCGACAGTGCTCATATGTGGAAAGTTCTGGAAGGGTCTATCGGTCAGAAGCTGCTGAAAGGCATGGAAGGCAAGGGTATTGTTGGTTTGTCCTGGTTTGATGCCGGTGCTCGTAACTTCTACAACAGCAAGAAAGCCATTAACAAGATTGAAGACTTAGCTGGTTTGAAGATTCGTGTTCAGGAATCCGCTATGATGATGGATATGGTTAAGGCTCTGGGCGCTAACCCCACTCCTATGGCTTATGGCGAAGTTTACTCCGCTCTGCAGACCGGCGTTATCGATGGCGCTGAGAACAACTGGCCTTCTTATGAATCCACCAGCCATTATGAAGTAGCTAAGTACTTCGTACTGGATGAACATAACCGTGTTCCGGAACCTCAGATTATTTCCAAGAAGACTTGGGATAAACTGTCCGATGCTGATAAGAAGATTATTCAAGACGCTGCTCTGGAATCTGCTAAGGTTGAACGTCAACTGTGGGCTGAGCGTGAAAAAGCTTCTGAAAAGAAAGTACGCGATGCAGGTTGCACCATTACCACTTTGACTCCGGATGCACGCGCTGCCTTCCAGAAGGCTGTACAGCCTCTGTATGCACAGTACGGTGCTGATTACAAAGATTTGATTAAACAGATTCAGGATGTTAAATAATTAGTGATTATCTGATTTATCAGGTACATAATTGGTTCAGGTACAGTCTGGCAGGTTAAGTTGGTTGATTTGCCTTGAACACTGTAAAGAGAACTTATAAGGGAAGTTTTGGAGGGGCTGTGATGGTATTCCTGCTAAGGAGACTTGATACAGCCCTCCTTTTTGAAGAGGATTTGGAAGAGCTTACATTGTAAAATGACAGTGTAAGAAGTAGTGAGGAAATGGTTAAGAAGGAGGACTTACTTTGGATATTAATCAAGAAAAGCCAAAGAATCCCTTGCTGGATAAGCTTATGTATTTACTGGATGCAGCTTATGGGATTTTGCTTACTTATTCCCAGTTTGTACTTTTAGTCATCGTGGTAGTCGTTACGATTCAGGTTTTCAGCCGTAAGTTCTTAGGCACCAGCATTCGCTGGTCTGAGGAAGTGGCATTGTTCTTTATGATTTGGATGGCTTTCATTTCTATGGCTATTGGCGTTCAGAAGGGGCTGCACATTGCTATCGGTTTCTTCTTCTCTCTGCTGCCGGCGCCGCTAGCTAAGATTGTAGATAAGTTGGATACTCTTATCATTGTCTGGTTCGGTGGTTTTATGATGTATTATGGCAGCCTTTTGGTTCAGAGTACCATGAGCTCCACTTTGCCGGCTACTCATTGGCCAGCTGGTCTGGAGTATCTGATGATTCCGGTAGGCGGGTTCTTTATCGTTTACTTCGCTCTTATTGAGTTTTTTGGCTTGCAGAGATATCAACATCATCAGTTCTACCGTGAGCATGATGAATCGGCCAGTACGGATGATAAGATTGTGGAAGAGGCTCAGAAGGCTGTAGCAGCCATGGAAGCTGAAAAAGCTAAACAAAAGAATGGGGGCGCTAACTAATGTTTGATGTTAATACCGCAATTTGGATTTTGTTCGGCTCCTTCTTCTTATTTATTCTGTTTCGTCTGCCGATCACTTTCGCCTTGGCCGGGTCAACGGCCGTTACCATGTTATATACGCATATTCCGGTCATGTCTTTGGTACAGCAGATGAGTAAAGCTATCAACAGCTTCTCGTTGATGGCCATTCCTTTCTTCGTGTTAGCAGGCGATATTATGTGTCAGGGAGGTATCGCCGATAGACTGTTGGCTTTCTCCAATATCCTGGTTGGTCGGTTCCGCGGTGGTTTGTCCCATGTAAATATCGTCGCTTCCATGTTCTTCGGCGGTATTTCCGGCAGCGCCGTAGCTGACGTTTCTTCCCTGGGTTCCGTCGAGATTCCTATGATGGTTAAGGCAGGTTACACTCCTGAGTTTGCCACCGCTATTACTGTAACCGGTGCCTGCCAGGGCGTATTGATTCCTCCTAGTCACAACATGATTATTTATTCTCTGGCTGCAGGCGGCGTTTCCGTCGGCGCTCTGTTCGTTGGTGGCTTTATCCCCGGCGTATTGATGGGCTTATGCCTGATGGTAGTTTCTATTTATTATTCGGTTAAGAACAATTTCCCGAAAGGCCAACCGGTTACTATAAAAGAAGCCATCAGAATTAGTAAGGATGCGTTCTTTGCTTTAGGCACGGCGTTCATCATTTTCTTCGGCGTGGCCTTTGGCTGGTTTACCGCTACTGAGTCCGCCGCAATCGCTTGCGTCTATGCTTTCATCGTTTCGTTCTTTATTTATGGGGAACTGAAAGTAAAGATGCTGCCCGGCGTACTTCTTAACACAGTTAAAACTATTGCCATGGTCTTCAGCCTGATTGCCGCTGCCGGTGCTTTTGGCTGGATGCTGGCCTTCCTGCGTGTTCCTACTATTATCACTCACTTTGTACTGGGAATAAGCAGCAACGTTTATCTGATCCTGCTGTTCATGAACTTGCTTCTGTTATTCTTAGGCGCCATCATGGATATGGCTCCGCTGATTGTTATCATGACCCCTATCCTGTTGCCGGTAGCTAAAGCTTGCGGCATGCATCCGGTTCAGTTCGGCGTTATCCTGATTTACAACCTGGCCATCGGCCTGTGCACCCCTCCAGTAGGCAGTGCTTTGTTCGTTGGCTGCGGTATTTCCAAACTGTCCCTGGAAAAAGTTGGTAAGACCATGCTGCCTATGTATGCGGCCATGATTATCGGCCTTATGCTTTGTACTTATGTTCCGGCATTGAGCATGTGGCTGCCTAAGTTGATGGGGTATGTAAAGTAAAACTGCAAAATAGAGTAAGTTGGAATTTAAAATGGCAATTTGAGATGGGATATTTCGGCCTTCCGGAATATCCCATTCTTGGAAAAAACGTTGTAAGAGGTTACATGAGGGAATTTAATTAATTGTAAAGGAAAGGTGAGCTGGATGAAAAAGTTTATGGATGCTGATTTTTTACTGGAAACGGAAACCGCTAAGAAATTATTTCATGAGCATGCAGAGAAGATGCCCATCATTGATTATCACTGCCATATTAACCCTCAGGAAATAGCTGAGGATAAAAAGTTTAAAAATATTACCGAAGCCTGGCTGGGCGGGGACCATTATAAATGGCGTCTGATCCGTTCCAACGGGGTGGAGGAGAAATATATCACCGGCCACGAGTGTGATGACCGGACCAAGTTCCAGAAATTTGCCGAGGCGCTGTGCCGTGCTTTGGGCAATCCGTTATATCATTGGACCCATCTGGAACTGCAGCGCTATTTTGGTATTACCAAACCCTTAAACGGCGATACCGCTGAAGAAATCTGGAATGCTTGCAATCAAAAGCTGCAGGAGCCTGGAATGTCCGTTCAGGGCATCATTAAAAAGTCTAACGTGAAGGTCATTTGCACTACGGATGATCCGGCGGATGATTTGCGCTGGCATAAGGTAATTAAAGCTGAAGGTAAATGCAGCGCCAGGGTAGTTCCTTGTATGCGCCCTGATAAGGCGATGCGCATCAATAAACCGGATTGGGCTGCTTACATGGCTAAGCTAAGTGAGGTTGCCGGCGTAAAGATTGCTAATTTCGCCGATTTGAAAGTGGCTCTGGGTAAGAGAATCGATTTCTTTAACGATATGGGCTGTCGGGCTAGCGACCACGCTCTGGAATATGTGTTCTGCCGGGAAGCTTCTGAAGAGCAGATTAATGCTGTGATGAAGAAGGCCTTTGCGGGAGAAGCTCTGACTACGGAAGATATTGAAGTTTACAAGACGGCCCTTTTGATTTTCTTAGGCGAGCAATATGCAGCCCGGGGCTGGGCTATGCAGATTCATTATTCCGCTTTGCGGGACAACAATTCCAAGGAATTTGCTAAACAGGGTCCGGATACAGGCTTTGACTGCATAGCTTCTTATAACTGCGGCGAGGGCATCGTGGCTCTGCTGGACGCTATGAACAAAGTCGGCAAGCTGCCTAAGACTGTTTTCTATTCTTTGAATCCGGTGGATAATTCTATGCTGGGCTCCATCATCGGTTCCTTCCAGGGACCGGAGATTCCCGGCAAGGTTCAGCTGGGTGCCGCCTGGTGGTTTAACGATACTAAGCGCGGTATGCTGGAGCAGATTAGCACCGTGGGCGATTTGTCCATCCTGGGCAATGCCCTGGGCATGCTGACTGATTCCCGCAGCTTTTTGTCCTATACCCGTCACGAGTATTATCGCCGTATCCTCTGCAACTGGATCGGCAACCTGGTAGAAAACGGTGAGTATACGGCGGATATGGAGTATTTAGGAAAACTGGTAGAAGATATTTCCTTCAATAATACTAATAAGTATTTTGGGTTTAACGCTTAAATTTGTTCTTGAGCTACCAGACCAGAATTTAAGTTAGGGTCCAAAAGGGTAAAGAAGGAGGACTTAAGGAGCTTGGGCTGAGCGGCTTAATTAAAAATGAAGGGAAGCCTTACAATGAATAAGGTAGCAAAATCAGTTCTTATGGGCTTAATGGTCATGGCAGTGGGCGGCGCTAATGCGGTTATCGCTAACGCAGCTTCTGCTACCGATTACGTAGATGTCAAACCGGAAGCCTATCATCAGATGGTCAACGGTAAGCAGGTTAACCTATACACGCTGAAAAATAAGAATGGCGTGGTGGCTAAGTTTACCAATTACGGTGGTAAACTGGTAGAGCTTTTGGTTCCTGACCGCAACGGCAAGCTGGGCGACGTAGTTTTGGGCTATGACAGCCTGGATGCGGCGATGAAGGGTCAGCTTTCAGCCGGCTGCACGATTGGCCGTTATGCCAACCGTATCGGCAAGGGCAAGTTTACCCTGGACGGTAAGGCATATCAGCTCTCCATCAACAATGGCATCAATCATCTGCACGGCGGTACTACGGGCAGCCGGGTCCAGGTCTTTGATGCTAAGCAGCTTAATGATAAGACTCTGCAGTTGCATCTGCTCTTCAAAGATGGTCAGGACGGTTATCCTGGTAACTGCAATTTGACGGCCACCTATAAGCTGACTAACGACAATGCTTTGGTTTGTAATTATGAAGCTACGACGGATAAACCTACCATTGTCAACTTCTGCAACCATGCTTTCTTTAATCTGAACGGCGCCGGTAACGGCGATATCCTGGGTCATGAGATGACCTTGTATGCGGATAACTTTACCCCGGTTGATTCTACGCTGATTACTACCGGCGAAATCCGCAGCGTTAAGGGGACGGATTTGGACTTTACCGTGCCTCATAAGATCGGCGAGCGGATTAACGGCAGTTATGAGCAGATTAAGTTTGGTCCCGGCTACGATTTCAATTTTGTGATTAACAAAGTTCCCGGCCAGAAGATGAACCATGCAGCTACCGTGTATGCTCCGGAGAGCGGCAGGGTGATGGATATTTACACTACCGAACCCGGTATTCAGTTCTACAGCGGCAACTTCTTTAACGGCGCTAAGGACATCGGTAAGGGCGGCAAGCATTACGTTTATCGCGGCACCTTCGCTCTGGAGACTCAGAAGTTCCCGGACAGCCCTAACAAACCGGCTTGGCCTTCTCCTATCCTGCGGCCTGGTCAGAAGTTTACTTCCGAGACGATTTATAAGTTCTCCGCAAAATAAATTTTGCTGGAGTCCGGCTGGTTTGTGCCTGGTAAAAGCTTAGAATAGAGCTGAAACGGGCGGACCTGCCGGCAGACATCATTTTTAAGTTAAAATTAAGTTCAAAGAATAACGAATCCATATTAAGCCAAATCCTTGGCAGTCCTGCATGGTTTAACCTCCTTCTTACCATGCGGGGCTGCCATTTTTTTGTGCGTTGAAATGAGTATATGCACGAAAAATTTTACATGGAGAAGGTGCCTGCCTGTTGCAAAGTTCGGGCAAAACAAGTAAACTAAAAGTAATAACATCAGAAAGCGGGGTGTTTTATGTATTTGCCTGAGGCATATCGGGAAAAACTGCGGGCGCTGAACGCTTTTATCTGGGAAGCGGCGGAAGTTAAATTTGAAGAAGATAAATCGGCAGAAGCCATGACTTCCTTTTTGCAAAAGGAAGGTTTTAAGGTACAGTTGGGTTTGCCGGATTTACCCACGGCCTACGTGGCGACTATAGGTTCGGGTCGTCCGGTACTGGGGCTGCTGGCGGAATACGACGCCTTATCCGGTTTGAGCCAGGAGGCGGATGTCCTGGAGCCTAAAAAGCAATCTGGTAGTGACAGCGGTCATGGCTGCGGTCATAATCTTTTGGGCACGGGTGTTTTAGGCGGGGCTCTTTTACTGCGGGATTATTTGAAGGAGCACCCTAATGCTTTAACTCTGAAGGTCTTCGGCTGTCCTGCTGAGGAGGGCGGTTCCGGCAAGACTTACATGGCCCGGGCAGGCTTGTTTGATGAGGTAGATGCTGCTTTGACCTGGCACGCCGGTACGATGAATTCGGTCATGACGGGCCGGATGCTGGCCAATATCCAGGCGGAGTTTACCTTTACCGGCAGAGCCTCCCATGCAGCCGCGGCACCGGAATTAGGCCGCAGTGCCCTGGATGCGGTGGAACTGATGAACGTGGGGACTAACTACCTGCGGGAGCATATGGCTATGACGGACCGGGTTCATTATGCAGTGCTGGATACCGGCGGCGTATCACCTAACGTGGTGCAGGCCAAGGCCCGGGTGCTTTATTTAATACGTTCAGAGACCATTAAAGGGGCCCAGGACCTTTACCGGAGGGTAGAAAAAATAGCTCAGGGAGCAGCCTTGATGACTGAAACCCAGGTAGCGGTACGTTTTGATAAGGCCTGTTCCGAGGTGGTACCCAACGAGGTACTGGCCCGGGTTTGCTATCAACAGATGCGGCGTTTAGGACCGCCTAACCGGACAGAAGCTCAACGGGATTATCTTAAGGGGTACCAGACTACGGTAGCACCGGAGCGTATTGTTTCTGACCGGGGACTGGCGCCGGATGTGGAGCCTGAGGAGCGAGAAGCTCTGATTCGGCAGAATCCTTACGGAGAATTTATTTTACCCTATCACCCTACAAACCTGGTGATGCCAGGTTCTTCAGATATGGGAGATGTCAGTTTTGTCACGCCGTTAGTGCAGTTTCACACGGCTTGTTTTGCCCTTGGCACGGCGGCTCATTCCTGGCAGTGGACGGCCCAGGGTAAATCAGAAGTTGCTTTAGACGGACTTTGCTATGCGGCCAGAATTCTGGCGGATACAGCAGTTGCCCTGATAGAGCAACCGGAACTGATTGCTCAAGCCAGAGCAGAGCTGCAAAGGCGGCTTCATGATCAGCGTTATGTCTGTCCCATTCCACCGGAGGTACATCCGACCAGGTATCGCCGGTAAGAATATGTAAAGAAAATACTTGCTAAAAATATTATAGAGGAGGAGTTACGATGATTGCAGATCAAGATATGTTAAAATTGCAAAACGGCAGCGACGTGCGTGGGGTGGCCTTAGAGGGGATAGCAGGGGAGCCGGTGACCTTGTTCCCGGAAGCCGTGAACCGGATAACTTCAGGTTTTGTGGCTTTTATAACGCACAAGACCGGTAAAAAACCTACGGAACTAAAAATTGCCGTGGGCCACGATTCCCGGGTGACGGCCGACTCTTTGAAAAAAGAAGTTTTACAAGCGCTTTGCGCGGCCGGGGTTAAGCCCTTTGACTGCGGGCTGGCTTCTACGCCGGCTATGTTCATGTCCATCGTGTTTGAAGACACGAAGATGGATGCTTCCATCATGTTGACTGCCAGTCATCTGCCTTATAACCGCAACGGCATGAAGTTTTTTACTATCGACGGTGGTTTAGAAAAGGCTGAGATTACCCAGGTTTTGCAGCTGGCCTGCCAGGAGCCGCCTAAAACGGCTGACATAAGTCAGGTGCCGGCTTTGGCTCTTATTGACCTGTATGCCGCTCATATCTGTCGTAAGATTAAAGAAGGTATCAAGGCTATGGATTACGAGCACCCGTTAAAGGGGATGCATGTGGTGGTGGATGCAGGCAACGGCGGCGGCGGTTTCTTTGCTACCAAGGTGCTGGAGGTGCTGGGGGCGGATACCCGTGGCAGTCTGTATCTGGAACCGGACGGCATGTTCCCCAACCATATTCCAAATCCGGAGAATCAGGCGGCCATGGATGCCATCAAGGGTGCGGTTTTGAAGAGCAAGGCCGACCTGGGTTTGATTTTTGATACGGACGTGGACCGCATGAGTGCGGTTCTTCCTAATGGGGAGCAGGTCAGCCGCAACGCATTGATTGCCATGATGGCGGCTATTCTGGCTCCTGATTATCCCGGCAGCACCATTATTACTGATTCGGTAACATCGGACGAGCTGACAGTTTTTCTGACCGAAGATTTAAAACTTAAACATCACCGCTTTAAGAGAGGCTATAAGAACGTCATTGACGAATGTATCCGGCTTAATAAAGCGGGTACGGTGTCGCCGCTGGCCATTGAGACATCTGGTCACGGCGCCTTGAGTGAAAATTATTATTTAGACGATGGGGCCTACCTGGCGGTGAAGATGCTGATTGCCGCAGCTAAGGCTAAGCAGCAGGGCAAGGAGCTGGGACTTTTGATTGCAGGTCTGGGGCAGCCGGCGGAGAGCAAGGAGTACCGCTTAAAAATTCAAACGCCGGACTTTAAGGCTTACGGTCAGCAGGTGATAGATACTTTTACTGCCCGGGCTAAAGAGCAGGGTATTAAAATTGCTTCGCCTTCTTACGAAGGGGTGCGGCTGGTGTTCCCAGAGGGATGGGCGCTCTTGAGGATGTCTTTGCACGATCCGGTGATGCCGCTGAACGTGGAAGGAAGACACCAGGGTGAAGTGGCGGCTATCCTTAAGGTAATTCTGGAACTGTTAGGGGGATTTGAGAAGCTGGATTTGACCGTGTTGAAATAGGGTATACCATCATACTTGTAAAGGGTTAACCATATAATGTTTGTTAATAAAGCCAGATTTACTAAAGCATATTCAAATGCTTAAGTAAGTCTGGCTTTTCTTATAGGGGTTAAAAAAATAAAAAACCGTCAAAGTCCTTAGAAGGACTCCGACGGTATCTTTTTTTGGCAGGGGCAGAAGGAATCGAACCCTCAACCTACGGTTTTGGAGACCGGCACTCTACCAGTTGAGCTATGCCCCTGTTTGGAGCGGAAAACGAGGCTCGAACTCGCGACCCCAACCTTGGCAAGGTTGTGCTCTACCACTGAGCTATTTCCGCATAGATGGCGACCCGGATGGGACTCGAACCCACGACCTCCGCCGTGACAGGGCGGCATTCTAACCAACTGAACCACCGGGCCGTGGTTTCAAACATCTGACAGTAATAAAGTATATCATAAAACTAAAACTTAGGCAAGCAATTTTTTAAAGTTTTTCCCGATGCGGTCTAAGGACCGATCCGGTTTCTGCTTTTAATCTGGATATTGCTAATCCTCTTTAAATTCTCATTACAGTTTTCAAACCAAATATTACTTTTGTCCGTCTGCTTTAGCTTCATCTTTAATGGCAGCCTGTGCCTTCGCTAAATCAATTTCCACCTTAGTTGCAGCCTCTTTAATCTCTTTCTGCTGTGGTTCCAGGGCCTGCAGTTTCTCTTCCAAAAGCTTCTTATCTGCTTCCAGTTCCTTCAACATTTCATTGGTCTTGCGGTCTTTCAAATAGTGTTTAGCCTTAACCTTAAGGCCCCAGCAAAAGGCAATCAACATGCCCGCCAGGAAGGAGGCCAGGATGATGAGAATCAGATTAGTACCAAATTCCCAGGCCAGAAAACTGATCGTAACAGGACCAGAATTTTGAATAGCGACAATAGCCACAAAAATACTCAGTACAACTGCTAAAATAATTAAGAACATAACCTCACCCTGCTTTCATATTTTATAGTATCCGTACAAAACCACTTACTTAAATTATCCCTCAATCTAAAAGATTGTCAAGTATTTTTATCAGTAAATAAACCGGACTTATCAGCGTATTTTTTCAGGAAAGAGAAAAAGCTGTCAGCCGAAACAATCGACTAACAGCTTTCATGTTCATTGGTGCCGGGGACCGGAATCGAACCGGTACGGGTATCGCTACCCGAGGGATTTTAAGTCCCTTGCGTCTGCCAGTTCCGCCACCTCGGCAATTAAAATGGAGGCGACACCCAGAATCGAACTGGGGATAAAGGTTTTGCAGACCTCTGCCTTACCGCTTGGCTATGTCGCCGCCTAATATATAAATGGACACTGGCGCATCCACTTATAGGTAAATGGAGCGGAAAACGAGGCTCGAACTCGCGACCCCAACCTTGGCAAGGTTGTGCTCTACCACTGAGCTATTTCCGCAAAGATGGTGCCTCAGCGCAGAATCGAACTGCGGACACAGGGATTTTCAGTCCCTTGCTCTACCAACTGAGCTACCGAGGCAAATGGCGACCCGGAGGGGACTCGAACCCCTGACCTCCGCCGTGACAGGGCGGCATTCTAACCAACTGAACCACCGGGCCGTTAAGTACGCCATTAAGCGTGCATTAATAGTATATGGTATTTCGGCGTTGATGTCAAGAACTTTTTTTAATTTGACATAAGAAATTTGCTTTGCTATAATTTAAATATAAACAATTAACGGCTCTCAAGGCCAAAATATGGGAATGAAGTTCTCCCTCGATTATTCGAAACCGCTTAAAGCTGATGACTTCTATTTTAGGAAGCAGAGCCTTAGGCAATCAGCCCTAAATCAAGCGCCGCTCCAGTAAGACGGCGTTTTTTTATTATCTGATTGCCGAAACTATGTGCACAAGGAAGGATATGTAGATGGAATGGTTTTATGTCATGACGGGAGCCGCACTAGGAGGAGCCCTGCGTTATTTAAGCGTCACGTTGGTATCAGGTTTTATTCCCGGATTTCCTTACGGGACTTTATTGGTTAATGTGGTCGGTTCTTTTATCATGGGCCTTCTAGCCACTTATTTTAGTGAATATTATTTGGGTGCTTCGCCCTACCTGCGCTTATTCTGTACCGTAGGTTTCTTAGGCGGATTTACCACCTTTTCTTCCTTCAGCTACGAAACATTATCCCTCCTGGCCGTCCACAATCTTAGCAGTGCTTTATGTAATGTCTTATTGAATACAACTTTAGGATTATTTGCCGGCTATCTGGGCATAATCCTCATCAAGTGATATAATAGAGGAGACGTAATGATGGATGATTGTTTGTTTAAGGCGAAAAAGCTAAGGATATATCTTGGTGAAACCGATCCTTTTGAAGAAATAGTACTCACCGCCAAAAAACATGGTCTGGCCGGAGCTACGGTTTTTCGCGGACGTATGGGATACGGGCCTCATAAGAATGCCATCCGGACCAGCAGCATTGCTGCCCTGTCCTGTGATTTGCCCATCGTAGTAGAAATTATCGACACTGAAGCCAAGATTAACGCAGTTTTTCCTTATCTTAAACCTTTAATTAATAAAGGTATGGTTACCTTAGAATCGGTAGCTGTAGTTTATTACGGCCAGGTAGATGATTAAACCGGCGTTAGAAATTTAAGGACGTCAAATCTAAGTTTTTGATAAAATAACTCAAACTGCCAGCTATTCCAACTGGCTAAGTAAAAAAGTTTAAACTTAGGTAAAATATAATTCACAAGTTTCAGCAGCAGAATTGGGTTGAAGAAGGAAACTAGTTAAGGAGGACGTAAAATGGCTTGGAAAGTTAATTTAACTCACAAAGGGAAGCAAAAAGTTAGTAAATGGTCGGGCGGTACTACCACCGAACTGGCTTTGTATCCAGCTGACAGCAGTTATCAGGAACGCAATTTTAAATGGCGTATCAGCACTGCAACGGTAGATGATGCTAAATCCACCTTTACCAGTCTGCCTGCCTATAATCGCATTATCATGCCTTTGCGCGGTGATTCCTTGTTATTAAAACATGCTCATCACTACAATAAAGTTTTGCATCCTTTGGAAACTGATACTTTCCATGGCAGCTGGACTACTACCAGCGAAGGCAAAGTACAGGATTTTAACCTGATGTTTGCTGATGATTGCGGAGGGTTTATCCACGGCTATAGCCTTAAAGGCACTTTGACGATTGACACGGATGCTGCCAGCCTGGCCGGGTCAGGCAAATTAGTGACAACTTCTTTGTATATTTTAGGTGGTCCGGTTAAGGTAGAGATGCCAGCGCAGAATTATAGTTTAGACCTGGTAGATGGTGATTTTATTACCTTTACCGGCAGTATTGATGACGATCCTGCTGTCCTGACCCTGACTCAGGATGAAAAGTCGGATGAAATCATCATCGCCTGCACTACGGTTAAGTATTAAAAATATTTATCTTAGTAAAAAAACCGTTGAGATGTTTATTTTAAAACATTTCGGCGGTTTTTTGTAGTTTGAGTAAAACATTAATAAAAAAGCTAAAATCAGCTAAAAATCACCAGCAGATTACCATTTCACTACCACTAAGACTCTCTACTATGCAAAATAGCTTTTTTAGGTTATAATAAATTTATATGTCTTAATGATAAGCTGATTTTACTAAAACATAATCCAGACCGGAGTAAAGCTGGTTAATTAGTAAAGGATGGGTGTTGATGATGCCAAGTCCGGATTGGTCCCTGGGAGAAAAGTTTCTGCGCCAGCGGGCACCTGAACTAAGAGAGCTGTTGGAACGGTTTGGTCCCTGCAATCTGAAAACCAGGCCGACAGAACAGTATTTTAAAATTCTCATTACTGGTATTGTAGCCCAGCATCTGCCGCCGGAAGCCAGTCTGCTTTTAACGGGGAAGCTGGAGAAAATTTTGGGAGGGGACATAACTCCCCAAAGAATCCTGCTGGCAGGAGAAGAGCAGCTTTTAAATACAGGGCTGTCGCCTTTGAAGGCGGCGTATGCCAAAGAGTTTGCCCGGGCTGTGTCTGAAGGAACGATTGACTTTGCCGGTTTTGCCGAACTATCAGACAGTCAGGTCCGGAAAGCTTTGCTGCCGGTACGGGGGCTTGGTCAATGGACCATTGAGATGTTCATGTTGTTGACCTTATGCCGACCGGATGTATTGCCAGCCGATGATTTTTTATTAAAAAAGAGTTTGCAGCAATTGTTTAAATTGGAGAAGCTGCCCAAACGAGGAGAGATTATGCGCTTAACGGCTGCCTGGAGCCCCTGGAGGGGACTGGCGGCCTGGTACTTATGGCAGAAGGTTGATTAAAAGCGGGCCATAGGAATAATGGTGCGGAACGTATGGAATTGGGAATGGCCAATGGTTGTTAAGGTAAGCATTGGGGTATTGGAGAAGGAGAGGTAAGAAGCGTGGCGGATTTATTTGAACAGATGAAACTTAGCCCGGAGATTCTGGCTAATTTGCAAAAGATGGGTATTAAGGAGCCGATGCCAGTGCAGCAGCAGGCTATACCGGCGCTGCTTAAAGGCAAGGATGTGATTGTCCGGGCACAGACCGGGATGGGGAAGACTTTGGCCTATTTGATTCCTCTGGCCCAGAAACTGGACCCGGGGAAGAACTATGTGCAGGCTATGGTACTGACTCCCACAAGGGAGCTGGCTCAGCAGGTGGCCGTAGAAATGAAGAAACTCCTGGGCGAAAACAGCAGCAAGGTAGCGGCCATCGTGGGCGGCAGTGATTTTGAGCTGCAAAAACATAAGCTGGAGGGCAGGGCTCAGGTGTTAATCGGTACGCCGGGCCGGGTGCTGGACCATTTGGGTCGCGGCAGCACAGATTTAGGCGGTGTGACTTACCTGGTGCTGGATGAAGTAGATGAGATGCTGGCTAAAGGATTTGCGGAAGAGGTTATGACTCTGGTAGGCATGGTTAATAAGGAACATCAGACTATGCTCTGTTCGGCCACCTTGGATGAAGAAGTTCGCAAGCTGGGTCTAACCATTACGAAGAACCGCAGCCTCATTGACTTAAGTTCAGATAACGCTGTGGTGGAGAAGATTAAGCAAATCTGCATTAAAACTACGGAAGAAGGCAAACTGCAAGCTTTAACTACCTTAATAGACCGGGTGAATCCTTATCTGATGATTGTATTTTGCATCAGCAAAGAACGGGCCCGGGAGGTTAATGATTATCTGGGAGCTCATGGTTATAACAGCGATGTGCTGGAAGGTGATATGAGCGCGGCCAAACGTAAGACGGTCATGAAGGAGTTCCGGGAGGCCAGGCTGCAGATTCTGGTGGCCAGCGACCTGGCGGCCCGCGGCTTGGATGTGGAAGGTGTAACCCAGGTAGTTAACTACGATATCCCCCATAATGTGGATTGGTATGTACACCGGGTGGGGCGTACCGGCCGGGCTGGACGTGACGGGGTCGCCCTTACTTTTTATACCGCCGAAGATTTGCACTGGCTGCATAATATTGAATCTAAGTTAAACTTCAAGATGGAGCGTCAGAATTTAGACGGCAAAGTTATCCTGCGCCGGGTAAGCACCAAAATTAAGGCTAAACCTAAGGCTAAGACCAGGGGGCGTAACTCGGTCTGGGACAAACGTCATGCGCCTAAGACGGGCTCTAACAGGCGTCAGGTCAGTCGTAAGGCCGGGGCTGAGGCTGCGGGTACAAGCGAAGAAAAAGCAAAAACCAGCCGCGGTCGCAAGTCGGGAGAAGCGGTAAGTATGACGCCGGAAATAAGACCTGGCAGCGCTGCTATGGATAAAGGCAGGCGCAGAACTGGTTCCAGCCGCAGGTCAGGTGCCTCAGCCGGTAAGCCGCGCCGCTCGTCCGGATATGCCGGTACGGCGGCACCTAAGCGCGGTGCTAAGCCGGGCCGCAGCCGGAGATCCTAGTTTTAAACCTCTAGATAGATTGGGTGGTAACCGTGTTATTAAAATCAGTAACAACCTTTGGTTTTAAATCCTTTGCGGATAAAATTGAATTAGGCTTTGGACCTGGCATTACGGCAGTAGTGGGTCCTAACGGTTCCGGTAAGAGCAACGTCTCGGATGCGGTACGCTGGGTGCTGGGCGAACAGAGTGCCAAGTACCTGCGGGGCAGCAAGATGGAGGATGTTATTTTCTCCGGAACCAGTAAACGCCGTCCGTTAAACGTGGCCGAAGTAAATTTGATTTTTGATAACACAGATCACAGCCTGCCCTTGGACTTTGAAGAGGTTAGTATTACCCGCCGGCTTTTTCGCAGCGGGGATAGTGAGTATGCTATTAATAAGAAAAATTGCCGCCTGAAGGATATACTGGACCTTTTGGCGGATACCGGCCTGGGGCGCGGCTCCATGTCTATTATTGGTCAAAATAAGATTGATGAGATTTTAAACAGCCGGCCGGAGGACCGCCGGGCAATTTTCGAAGAAGCCGCCGGGATTGCCAAGTACCGCTTGCGTAAGAAGGAAGCAGGACGGCGCCTGGAAGAAACGGCTAACAACCTGACCCGTATTAACGATATTAAGTCCGAAGTCGAAAGTCAGGTGGAACCATTGCGCCTGGAAGCAGAAAAGACCAGGCAGTATAATGAGTTGAGCGGTCAACTGAGAATTTGCAAGTTGACCCAGTTTGTCCGTAAGGTGGAAACCATTGAGGACGCGAGGAAGAAACTGGCGGAATCCCGGCAGGAGGCTCAGGACCTGGTGGCGGCTAAAAGTACGGCGGTAAGCTCCAAGGAAGCAAGCTGCACCCAGCTGCAACAAGAAATTGATAAGCTTAATGATGCTTATAGCCGTATGCAGGAAGGTATTAAGGAAAAAGAGACCTCTCTGGAAAATGTCAAGGGTCAGAGCGCTGTCTTAGACGAACGTGTTAAACAGAGCCTGGATAACAGTTCCCGCCTGGAAGTCAGAGGGACGAAGCTGGCCCAGCAGATAACGGAGTGGAATACCCAGTTGGAGACCCTGGCTGGGGAATATGATAAGTACGAACAGGGCCGTCAGGAGGCGGAAGTTAAGGTTAAGGACCTGACGGCGGCTCAAAGCGCTAAGGAAGATGCTGTAAAAACTTCTGAGGCCAGGGTGCAGGAGCTGACGGAAAGTAATTTTGAGGATATGCGTCAGCTGGTAGAAATGCGCAACCAAATCCGTAGTCTGGAGACGGAACAGGAGCAGCGTATGAACCGGCGGGAGGCTCTGAAGAATACCGCCGCCGGGTTGGAAGCCAAGATTGCCGAGCTCCAGGAGCAGCAAAGGGAAGCTAACGACACAAAGGGCTCTCTGGAGCAGGCTGTCAGCCAGTACCTGAAGGATGGCCTGACCTTAAAGACTCAAAGTGAGGAGCAAGGTAAGAAGCTGGCAGCCGTGGAGACCAAGTATCAGGCCTGTCAGCAGAAGATAACTGCTCTGGAGTCCCGGCTGACTATCCTGAAAAATATGCAGAAAAATTTTGAAGGCTTTAATTATGGCAGCCGGAGTATTCTGCAAGCCAGGGAGCCGTGGAGTAATCAGGTCAGCGGCGTGGTGGCCCAGCTGCTGACCGTTAAGCCTGAGCATGTAACCGCGATAGAAACCGCTTTGGGGGCCGGTGCCCATGACATCGTCCTGGAAACGGCCCAGGCCGCTAAGTCAGCTATCGCTTATTTGAAGGAGCGCCATGGCGGGCGGACGACCTTTTTACCGCTGGATACGGTAAAAGCACCTAATCTGCGTCCAGAAGAAGAAAGGCTGGCCCAACTGCCGGGAATTTGCGGCTTTGCGTCTGACTTAGCCGGTTTTGAGGCAAAAGTAGCACCGGCTATCCGGTCCATGTTAGGCCGGGTCCTGGTGGCGGAAGAGATGGATGCGGCTTTAAAGGCGGCCCGCCAAAGCGGCTTTAGGCTGCGGGTTGTAACTTTGCAGGGTGATGTGGTTAATGCCGGTGGTTCCATGACCGGCGGCAGCCGCCCCCAAAAGGAAGCCGGCTATCTGTCCCGGGAAAAGGAAATCAGCGAGCAGGAAGGACTGCACGGGAACCTGAGCCGGGAACTGTTAGGTTATCAGGAAGAACGGGAGCAGCTGGAAGCGTCCCAGGAAGAATTAATCACGAAGATGGACAAGCTGCGGACTGATATTCAGGAGCGTCAGGTGCGTTTGGCGCAGATTGATGCCAGCCTGCAGCAGTTTAAGACTTCTTTGACAGAGGAAAATCAGCGGCTGGAGCTGGCCCTTTCCGACCGCCGTCGTCTGGCCGAGGAATATATGGCTAAACGGCAGGAGCTGCAGGAACTGCGCCCCCGTCTGACGGAGCTGGAAAATCAGAATGCGGAAGGCAAGGCAGAGCTGGATAAGCTGCAGCAGCAGATTCAGGCGGATAACGCTGCCTTAAATACCTTGCGCAACCGTTTGCAAGCGGCTTTGGTAGAAAAGGAGAACCTGGCTACCCAAAGTAAAGTAGCTTCGGAGCGTATGCAGGAACTGGATAATAATCTGGGCCGCCTGCAGGACGAACAAAGCGGCATTGAAGAAGAAAAAGCTAAGATGCAGGCCGTGGTGGCCGTAAGTAAACGAAAAAAAGAAGAACTTGAAGTACGTTCGGCTCAGTTGCTTCAGGAGCTGCAAAAAATTGTGAACGGCAAGGACGACTTTTCGGCACAGAGGGTGCAGCTGACAGAGCAGCACGCGGTGGCGGAAGAACAGTTGGCTGCTTTACGCCGGGAGCAGGAACAGGCGGCCGGGAAGTTGCGCCAGAATGACGTGGACAATGCCAAGCTGGACAGCGACTACCAGCATGCCATGGAAACTTTGGCTACGGATTATAAAATTACCATTGAAGAAGCTAAAAATAGTGGTCTGTTGCGGGACCAAAGCGACACGGCTTTGCATAGAAGCCAGCTGCAGCTGGAAAGGGAGATTAGCGCCCTGGGAGCGGTTAACGCAGGGGCTATTGAGCAGTATAAGGCTGTAAGTGAGCGGTTCGAGTTCCTGCAAAAGCAGTACAGTGACCTGATGGAAGCTAAGGACAGCCTGGAAGCGGTAATCAGTGAGATTAACGCCGGTATGGCCAAGCGCTTTCAGGAGGCTTTCGGCAAGATTAATGAGTTTTTTGCCGAAGCGTATGTCCGGTTGTTCGGCGGTGGTACCGCGGTGCTTAGTCTGGCGGATCCGGAGGATATTTTGGAGTCAGGTATAGATATCGAGGTCCAGCCTCCGGGAAAGAAGCTGCAGAGTCTGTATCTTCTGAGCGGCGGCGAAAGAGCTTTGACGGTTATAGCTTTACTCTTTGCCCTGTTAAGTTATAAGCCTTCGCCCTTCTGCATTTTGGATGAGATAGATGCGCCGCTGGACGATGCTAATATTGACCGGTTTGCCAGCTTTTTAAAAAGTTATGCCGAAAATACCCAGTTCATCGTCATTACGCACCGTAAGGGAACCATGGAGGCGGCTGACATCATGTACGGCATTACCATGGAGGAATCCGGCGTTTCCAAGTTGTTATCGGTGAAGATGGATGGAAAGGAAGAGGAAGTATGAGTTTTTTTGATAAGCTTAAGAACGGTCTGACTAAGACGAGAGAAAGTTTTACCGGCAGGATTGAAGAACTAGTGGGACTCAGCGCTTCAATCGATGATGATTTTTTAGAGGAACTGGAGATGATTATGCTTTCCGGCGACGTGGGGGTTAAGACTACCGAGATGCTGATTGACGCAGTGCGCCAGGCCGCTAAAAAAAGAGAAATCAAGGGTACGGACGAGGTCTTGCCCTTCTTAAAGAAAAAGGTCAGTGCTCTCTTAAAGGATGAGGGACAAAGGACCAGAATCGGTGCTAAGCCCACGGTAATCCTGGTGGTGGGGGTAAACGGTGTCGGTAAGACTACCACTATCGGTAAGTTAGCTAATTACTTCCATTTATTTAATTATAAGGTGATGCTTTGCGCCGGGGATACCTTCCGGGCGGCTGCATCTGAGCAGCTTAAAATCTGGGGGCAGCGGGCCCAGTGCGAAGTTATCGCTCATGAAGAAGGGGCGGATCCGGCCGCGGTGGTTTATGATGCCATGAAGGCGGCTATGGCCAGGAAGGTGGATGTTTTGTTCATCGACACCGCCGGTCGTCTTCACAATAAATCTAATTTAATGAACGAATTGGAAAAAATTAACCGGATTATTAAAAGGGAGATGCCGGAGGCACCCCATGAGGTCTTTCTGGTGCTGGATGCCACGACTGGTCAGAATGCCATTGCTCAGGCCAAGGCTTTTACCGAGGTGACGAAGCTGACCGGAGTGGTGCTGACTAAACTGGACGGTACCGCTAAGGGCGGAGTAGTCATCGCTATTAAAGAGGAGTTGGGGCTGCCGGTAAAATGGATAGGTGTCGGCGAAGGGCTTATGGATTTTAGACCTTTTGAACCGGATAAGTTTGTGGAAGCGTTATTTGCCGGGCAGGAAGCTGCGGCCGGGAACGGCTCAGAGGACGAGGCGGAAGACCGGGGACCAGACCCGGTCGGATAAACGGCTTTAACTGACCGGAGCTAGCCGGGAAGGTAGTACCGAGCAGAGTTCTAAGAATAAAAGAAAAACATCTTCTGCTGTCAAGTAAAAATACTTGACAGCAGGAGAGTCTTTTAGTATAATGGCACTGCTGAGTAAAGAAAGAGTGGTCGGATTATGGCAGCTAAGGATTTTGAAGACCGAATCAGATTTGGCTCGTTGTATGAAATTTATGGCGCGCTGTTAACTGATAGGCAGCAAACTTGCCTCAGGCTGTACTTTTATGAGGACTATTCCTTAGGCGAGATAGCCGGGGAGCTGAAAGTTTCGCGTCAGGCCGTCTCTGATCTGCTCAAACGGGTGGAACAGACCCTGGAAGAATATGAAAAACTGCTGGGCTTTCTGCAGAAGCAGAAGCGGGAAGAAGCGCTGCTGGAAGAAGCCCTGGGCTTGGTGAAAAAAATAGCCGGTGCGGCTGTTTCTCCTGAATTGGAGAGGGTCAGCCGGATTATAAATGAATTAATGACTGAAGGCAGGTAAAGTTATGGCGTTTGAGAGTTTGTCCGAAAGGCTGCAAAATGCGATTAAGATGTTTCGCAGCACGGCCAAAATTAATGAGGAAGATTTAAAAGAACCGCTGCGCGAGGTGCGGATGGCTTTACTGGAAGCCGACGTCAACTTCAAGGTGGTTAAGGATTTTGTGGCCCGGATTAAAGAAAGGGCCCTGGGTTCTGAGGTGCAGCAAAGTCTGACTCCGGCTCAGCAGATCATCAAGATTGTCGATGAAGAGTTGACGAAACTTTTGGGTGGGACTCAGGCAAAGCTTACGGTTGCCGTCAAACCGCCGACCATCATCATGCTGATCGGTCTGCAGGGCGCCGGCAAGACTACTACCGCCGGTAAATTGGCTCTGCATCTGCAAAAGCATCACAAGAAGCCGCTCCTGGTAGCCGGTGACGTATACCGTCCGGCCGCTATTACCCAGCTGCAGGTTTTAGGCGAACAGACCAAGACCCCGGTTTTTGCCCTGGGGGATAAGGTTTCCCCGGTGGAGATTGCCAAGCAGGCTATTGAAAAGGCCCGTTATCTGGCTTGTGATACGGTGATTATCGATACCGCCGGCCGTTTGCAGATTAACCAGGAATTGATGGAAGAGCTGAAGAATATCAAGGCGGCTGTCAATCCCACCGAGATTTTACTGACCATTGATGCCATGACCGGCCAGGAAGCCGTAAATGTGGCTGATACTTTTAATAAAGAGCTGGGTATTACCGGTTTGATCGTGACCAAACTGGACGGTGACGCCAGAGGCGGCGCGGTACTTTCGGTCAAAGAGGTGACGGGCTGCCCGGTGAAGTTTGTAGGTATGGGTGAGAAGCTGGACGCTTTGGAACCCTTCTATCCGGACCGGATGGCCTCGCGGATCCTGGGCATGGGCGATATTTTGTCCCTGATTGATAAAATCAAGGATACTACCGATCTGGCCAAGGCCCTGGAAATGGAAAAGAAGCTGCGCAAGGATGAGTTTACCCTGGAGCAGTTTTTGGAACAGATGCAGCAGATTAAGAAGATGGGTTCCCTGGATACCATCTTAGGCATGATTCCGGGCATGGGCAACATCAGCCAGAAACTCAAAGATGCCAACGTGGATGAGAAGGAGTTCGACCGGGTAGAAGCGATTATCCGTTCCATGACCCCGAAGGAGCGTCGTCACCCAGACATCATCAACGGCAGCCGTCGTAAACGTATTGCTGCCGGCTGCGGTATGCGGGTACAGGACGTGAACAAGCTGCTGAAGAATTTTGAAGAAAGCAAGAAAATGATGAAGAAGGTCCAGGGGATGTCTAAGTTTGCTTCAAAAGGTAATTTTAAGTTACCTTTTATGCATAAATAATTATCCGCATCATATTTTTAAGGAGGTGAAATGAAATGTCCGTTAAAATTCGTTTAAAACGCATGGGCGCTAAGAAGGCTCCTTTCTTCCGTATTGTCGTAGCTGATTCCCGCTCTCCCCGTGATGGTAAGTTCATTGAAAGCGTTGGTACTTATGATTCCACTGTTAATCCGGTCGTAGTCAAGATTGACGAAGAGAAGATTATGGATTGGATGAATAAGGGCGCACAGCCTACCGACACCGTCAGGAACCTGCTTACCAAGAACGGTACCATGAAGAAGTTTGCCGACGCTAAAGCCGCTAAGACGGTTAAAGCAGAGGCCCAGACCGAAGTTAAGGCAGAGGTTAAGGCTGAGGAAGCAAAATAACAAAGGGGCGTGAATTGCATGAAGGAATTGGTAGAAGTTATGGCCAAGTTTCTGGTTAGCAATCCGTCTGCAGTAGCTGTGGAGGAAGAAACTACCGGTACCACTACGGTGCTTCGCCTCCACGTGGCTCCTGAGGATATGGGTAAAGTTATTGGAAAACAGGGCCGCATTGCCAAGGCAATCAGGACTGTTATGAAGGCTGTTGCAACGCGCGAAAATGTCAAGGTTATCGTGGAAATAGTCTAGATTGATCAGATTAATGAACGAGGCTTTACTCTGAATACTGGTAAAGGATGGAATTGGACATGGAAACAATGTTGGTGAGAGTTCCCGTTGCAATAAAGGCAAAAGTAACAGAAGATTTAAAAATGAAAATTATTGGAGATCTCCAAAAGACTATAAAGGAAATGCATCTGGAAATGGATTCATTTGAATTCCAGGCTAAAGCATACCTGAATCAGGCTGCTAATGATTTTGACACGGCGGAGAATGTAAGGCATCAGATTGACGGCGAGCGTCAAAAACGCAAAATGGCGCTGAGCGAAGCCGATGAGAAGTTAAAGCGGGCTGAGAAGCTGGAGCTGGGCAGTGAAATCGGGCACGGCACTTTAGAGCGTACCGTCGAGATTAAGGTTGGCACGAACCTGGAAACATTGATGGGCGCTGAGATTCTTACGGAAGACGGTAAGATTATCGCTTTTCGTGAGTGAGCCATGGCTAAACGTATAGTAGTAGGAACTATTGTCGCTCCGCACGGTGTGCGGGGCGATATTCGTATTTTACCGGAAGCTGGTCTGGGCGAGGTTTTGTTAGCCCAGAAAGTTTTAGATTTAGCGGATGGGCGCAGGCTGCAGCTGGAAGCAGTCAGGCGACATAAGAACCTGGTGCTGGCCAAGGTAAAGGAATGCAGCAGTATGGAAGAAGCAGAGGCCCTGCGTGGACTTAAGGTCCTGGTGAATCGGGAGCAGCTGCCGCCGCTGCGTGAGGGTCGTTTTTATGTGGACGACCTGATAGGTCTGTCGGTGGTGGATGAGGCGGGCGCGCCTATCGGGACCTTTAAAGAGGTTCTGCCGGCGGGCGGCGCTGACGTATATGTCATTACCAAGCTTAACGGTCAAGAAGAGCTGGTAGCCGCGGTGGACGAGAATATCCTGAAGATAGATTTACAGGCAGGGCTGATCGTGGTACGTCTGCCAGAATGGGATGAAGCAAAATGAAGTTTTTATTTGTAACTTTATTCCCGGAGCAGATTGCTCAGGCTGCCGGTCATTCTATTATTAAACGGGGGCTGGATGCCGGCCTCCTTTCCCTGGATTGTGTCAATCCAAGAGATTTTACCACGGATAAGCACCGGACCGTGGATGATTCACCCTTCGGCGGCGGGGCGGGGATGGTCTTAAAGCCCGGGCCTATGGTTAGTGCTATCTTGGAAGCTAAGAGACGCCTGCCTGGTGCTCTGGTGGTAGCTTTAAGTCCCGGCGGACGTACCTTTAAACAGGAGATTGCCGAAGAATACGCCGGAAGCGGCCGGGATTTAATCTTGGTGTGCGGTCATTATGAAGGCTTTGATGCCCGTATTTTTAACTGGGTGGACGAGAAACTGTCTATCGGGGATTATGTCCTGACCGGAGGCGAACTGCCGGCACTCATTGTCATGGATGCGGTGGCCCGTTTTGTCCCGGGGGTGCTGGGAAAATTGGCCAGCGCAGTAGAAGATTCCTTCAGCACCGGTTTGTTGGAATATCCTCAGTACACCCGCCCGGTAGAGTTTGAAGGCTTAGAGGTGCCGGAGGTGCTGAGAAACGGCAATCATGCCCTAATCAGTAAGTGGCGCCGGAAAGAGGCATTGAAGGCTACTTACCAGCGGCGTCCTGATTTATTAAAGGATTTGTCGCCGGCCGATGTTAAATTGTTGGCCGAAGTAAAAAAAGAAATAGAAAATATTTAAAAAACCCTTGCAGTAAATTGTACCATGTGATACAATATTTGAGCGTAATACGGACGGTCCGCTGTGCTTAGTACACATGAACGTCTAGGATATTAGGAGGATATTATGAATATTATTGCAGCATTGGATCAAGAGCAGCTCCGGAAGGACATTCCTGCGTTCCGTGCCGGCGACACCGTAAAACTTTCTGTAAAGGTAGTCGAAGGTACTCGTGAGCGTATTCAGTTGTTCGAAGGCGTAGTTATTTCCCGTAGTGGCAGCGGTGTACGTGAGATGTTCACCGTCCGTCGTGTATCTTATGGCGTCGGCGTAGAGAGAACTTTCCCGGTACACAGCCCCCGTCTGGATAAGATTGAAGTTGTCCGCAAGGGCGTGGTTCGCAGGGCTAAACTGTATTATCTGCGTGACCTGACCGGTAAGGCAGCTCGTATTACGGAACGTCGGTAATCTGGTCCACCAAAACCGTCTCTTCTTAAGAGAGACGGTTTTTTTTCACAGAAAATTACCAGATACAAGCAGACTAATAGGCTAAAATGTGGTAAAATAACGTTATTGAACGTTAGATACTTTTGGAGGATTGGTTGGATGAGCGGCAAAAGCAGCGGTGGTTGGCAGGATTCTTTGAATGATTGGTTGGTTTCGATAATTGTAGCGGTAGCCTTGGCTTTTTGTATCCGGACTTTTATCTTTGAACCTTATATGGTCGAGGGAACCTCGATGTTTCCCAGTTTGATCAGCCATGAAAGGCTGATCGTCAACAAATTTACTTATTTCTTCTCTGATCCCAGGAGAGGTGACATCATCGTGTTCCGTTACCCCAAGGATGAAAGCCGGGACTTCATCAAACGGGTTATCGCCGTAGGCGGTGATACCATTGAGATGAGGGATGGAGCCGTGCTGGTTAACGGCAAGAAGGTGGAAGAGAATTACACTTATAAAGATGACCCTAAGGGACCTAATCATTCCAATTACCGGAAGTCCGTGGTGCCTCAGGAACACATCTTTGTGTTAGGTGATAACCGCAACAATTCGGAAGACAGTCGTTTTGCCGATGTGGATTTTGTGCCTTTGAAGCTGGTCAAGGGCAAAGCGGCGATTACTTTCTGGCCTTTGGAGAAACTGCACGTTCTGCCGTAAGAAAGCGTAAAAGCTGGGGAGTTTAAAGTGGAAGTTAAAGATTTTAAGATTCAGTGGTTCCCGGGACATATGACCCGCGCTAAGCGGATGATGCAGGAGCAGGTGAAACTGGTAGATGTGGTAGTGGAGATGTTAGACGCCAGAGTACCGCTGTCCAGTTCCAATCCTCTGTTGCAAAAGCTGTTGCAGGGAAAGTCCAAGGTAGTAGCGCTGAATAAGGTGGATATGGCTGATCCGGCCCAGACGGAGTTATGGCTGGACTTTTTTAGGTCCAAGGGACTGGAAGTCTGCCAGTTAGATTGCGGCAGCGGTAAAGGTTCCAAACAGCTCTTGATGGCGGTTAAGAAGGCGGCGGAGCCTATGCAGGCCAAGTGGATGCGCAAAGGAGTCAAGAATCATCCGGTGCGGGTAATGATCGTAGGCGTGCCGAACGTAGGCAAGTCAACTTTGATCAACCGGCTGGCCGGCAAAGTTAAAGCTGCGGCTTACGACCGGCCCGGAGTAACGCGGGGACAGCAATGGGTCATTATCGATAAGGGTGTGGAGCTGCTGGACACTCCGGGAGTACTATGGCCCAGTTTTGAGAATCCCTGGACGGGTTTTGCCTTGGCGGTTACCGGCGCGGTGAAGGAAGATGTGTTTGACCGAAGAGACGCGGTGGAGTTGTTGATTGATTTCCTGGCTCAGGAATATCCGGAGGCCCTGTCTTCTTTTTACGGGTTTACCCGTGAAGCAGGAGATTCCGTAGCCATAATCATGGAGAAGATTGCCTCAGCCCGAGGTTGTATCAAGGTAGGCGGGGTATCAGATTTAAATAAAGTGGAACAGTTGGTCCTGCGGGATTTTAGAACGGCTAAGATTGGACGCTTTACCGTAGATAGAAGAAAATCAGCGCCGGCTTCGTGTTAAATGACGAAGCGGCCCAATTAAGAGACTATGCTAAATACTAAAGGCTGCAAGAGTGCTAAGAACGCTGAGGCAGCCTTTAATTTTGCCCATGAGCTTTCTGAATCAAACAAAAACATTATTAATTGAAAGTAAAATTTGGGCTGGAAAGCGCTTCCTGAAGGCAAGAGGGAAAGGTGTTTGTTTTTATGAAGATAAACGAAGTTAAGGAGCTTTTAAACGGGCACCCGTCTCCGGAACAACTGGCGGAGTTAAGCCTGGATCAGCGGACCGGGGTGCAGAAGCTTTGTCAGGCCTATCAAAAAAGAATAGCGGCCCAGGCCAGGGAGCAGAAGCGTCTGGCTGGCCTTTTGCTTTATGAAAATAAATATCATGAACAAGGCATAAAACTGGTGGCCGGTCTGGACGAGGCCGGTCGGGGTCCCTTGGCGGGACCTTTGGTTATCGGGGCGGTTATTCTGCCCCGTCAGTTTGATCTGCCCAGGCTTAACGATAGTAAGAAGCTGAGCGCAGCGGTACGGGAAAAGCTGTATGCGGCTATCCTGGCGCAAGCGGTGGACGTTAGGGTCAACGTGGTCTGCGTAGCTGACATTGACGCTTTAAATATTTATCAGGCGACCAGGCAGGGGATGGAACTGCTTTTGCAGCAGTTGAATCCCAGGCCGCCGGTAGCTTTGGTAGATGCCATGAATCCCAGGGTGGAGGGTATTAAAACCGTGGCTATTATTCACGGCGATGCTTTAAGCGCTTCCATTGCGGCGGCTTCTATCGTGGCCAAAGTTACCCGGGACCGTTTGATGGTAGAGCTGGATAAACAGTATCCGGAGTATGGCCTGGCCGAACATAAGGGCTACGGTTGTGCCAGCCATATGGATGCTATCAGAAAATATGGAGCTACGGTGGAACATCGCCGCAGTTATGAACCGGTTAAGAGTCTGGGATTAGCGCCGCTGGTCTGTGGCACCAGCTATATCTACGATCCCCGTCAGCCTGAAGGGGCGCGGTTTAGCTATGAAGGTAGAAGACTAGGCCATGACGAATTATAAAACAGAATTAGGCCAAAGAGGGGAAGAGGCGGCGGCTTGCTTCCTGGAACGCCAGGGTTATGAGGTGGTGGAGCGTAATTACCGCTGTCGTTACGGGGAGATTGACATTATAGCCCGCAAGGACGGGGTGGTGGCTTTCGTGGAAGTTAAAACCCGAACTTCTTTAAATTATGACTCACCGGCGGCTGCAGTTAATTACCTTAAGCAGCAGAAGATACGCACAACGGCCTTGACCTGGCTGCAGACTCAGGAACGGATTTATGAGGAGCTTTCCTTTGACGTGGTAGAAATTATGACTGCCGGCACCGCAGCTAAGCAGGCTAAGCTGCGCTGGCTCAAGGGCTGTTTTTAAAACGGTGGTCCTTTAGTGGAGCAAATATTTAAGGAGGTGGTTAGATGTATGCAAAAGTTTATGGTGAAACCACGGTGGGTTTGAATGGTGCCGTTATCATCGTGGAGGTTGATCTGGCCAGAGGCTTGCCAGGATTTGATATCGTGGGGCTGCCGGATACGGCGGTGAAGGAGTCCCGGGAAAGGGTCCGCACGGCCCTTAAAAATTCTAATTTCCCTTTTCCTACCAACAAGATTACGGTCAACCTGGCGCCGGCTAATCTTAAAAAGGACGGGTCGGGCTTGGATCTGCCCATTGCGATGGGGATTTTGGTCAGCAGTGGATTGTTGCCTCAAGAAAAAATTCGTAATAAGATTTTTATCGGCGAACTTTCTTTGGAGGGAATTATCCGTGGGGTGGCCGGGGTGCTGCCCATGGTTTTAGAAGCCAGAAATCAGGGCTTTCCGGAGGTCTATATCCCGGAAGATAATGGGGATGAGGGCAGCCTTATCGATAAGGTACAGGTATATACTCCGGTCAGTTTAAAGCAGCTGGTGGCTCATCTGTTAAAGCCTCAGCTTCAGCCTCTGCCGCGGCGGGTTATCAGTACGGCCTTAACTCAGGCGGCGCCGGTGGACTTTGCCGAGGTGCGGGGACAGCTAACGGTGAAACGGGCGCTGGAGGTAGCGGCAGCGGGAGGACATAACATCTTGCTGGAAGGGTCGCCGGGCAGCGGTAAGACCATGCTGGCCCGCCGGCTGCCGACTATTCTACCGCCTCTTACTGAGGATGAGGCGCTGGAAGTGACCAAGATTTACAGTATTGCCGGTTTGTTAAAGCAGAAGGGTCAGATTGTGGGACAAAGGCCTTTTCGCAGCCCTCATCATACGATCTCGGTGAGCGCCTTGATTGGCGGCGGGTCCGTGCCCAAACCAGGTGAGGTGACTTTAAGCCATAACGGTGTTTTATTCCTGGATGAGTTCCCGGAGTTTTCTAAGGCAGCCTTGGAAGTTCTGCGCCAGCCGCTGGAAGATGGAGAAGTTACCATCAGCCGGATTCAGGGGACGTATACGTTCCCGGCTCAAGAAGTTTTGGTGGCCGCGATGAATCCATGTAAATGCGGCTATGCTGGTTCCAATGGTTCGCATAAATGCACTTGCACACCGGCTGAAATTGACCGTTATCAACATAAAATATCCGGTCCCTTGCTGGACAGAATCGATCTGCAGGTACATGTGCCAAGGGTAGAGTATAAGGATTTATGTCATAAGCAGCCGGGAGAAAGTTCCGCTCTCATCAGGGCCAGGGTGTGTGCTGCCCGCCTTCTGCAGCAGCAGCGTTTTCGGGACCTGCCTATCCGGTGTAACGCCCAGATGGGGCACCGGGAGGTGGAAGAGTATTGCCAGCTGGATGATTCAGGCATGCAGCTGCTGGAACGGGCTTTTACCGCTTTGGGACTTAGTGCCCGCAGCTACGACCGGATTATTAAAGTTGCCCGGACCATCGCCGATTTAGCGGCGAGTAAGGAAATCCGGGCGGAGCAGGTAGCTGAGGCTATTCAGCTCAGAACCCGTAATGGAGTCTGAGGCTAAAGCAGTTGCTAATTTTGCCGGTACTTTTGATGGGTTCTTTGTAAGCTGAAGGTATTTTTAAGGCATAACATTTTTAAGGCATAACAAAAGCGGCCTGCTGAGGCAGACCGCTTTTTGCTAAAAAGGCAATTTTGGTGGTGTTCTTACCAGCGGATTAATTTATTAGGAAAGCGTTCGTGCATGGTTTGGACCAGCTGAAATCCGAAGTCTTTCTGCGTGATGTACCAGTCTTGGAGGAGGGAGCGGATTACTTTCTCTTCTTCTGTCGTAAAGTTAAGGTGGCGTTTACTTAGATGGTCGGCTACGATGCCGTAAAGAATTTTCTCCGGGGCGCCTTTGGTTAAGGCCACCTGGATACCCCGGGCTACGGCGTAATCATCTGCCATGTCGGCTTTGGTTTGCAAATCCGGTTGAATCCGGGCCAGAGTCCGCTGAAAGGCGTTATCTATGATGGTGGCGGTTACTTTGCCGGCGTCCAGGGAAATGGCATAGTTGAAAAGATTAGCATAATAAAACGGGGCCAGGGAGCGTTGTAAAGCCCGGGAATTGAATTCCCGGACCAGGAGGGACTGTTGGTGGCCTTCGGGCAGACCTGTCTTAAGTTTAGCAGTTAAATCATATTGAAAAAAAGGGGTAGTCAGGGACTCGGCTACCGTATTGGCCATGTTGCGGAACTGCTCGTTACTGCGTTTTTTATAAATCTTACGGGCACCAAGCGCGATGCCCAGTCCTATCAGGCCGCAGATAACTCCGTTAATGCCTTCAAAAATCGCTAAATCCGCCATCTTGTCTTCCTCCTTGTTGAGATTACCTTATTAGATTAACTCATTTTTGAGATATTGGCAAGAGGGACCGGATTTAGGCAGGGCCATGTATCTAAGTAAAGTAGTTCAGCATATTGGCAAGAGGAAGTAAAATATGCTAGAATATAGATGTTTATTAAAATGCTTACAGCTGAGGGCTGTTATTTAAAAGGGGTGGTTAAGGATGCGCATCGTTTTAACGATCGTCGGGAAAGACAAGGTAGGTATCATTGCAAACGTCAGCCGCATTTTGGCGGAGAACAAGGTTAATATTTTGAACATTAACCAAAATATCATGGAAGGATTTTTTAACATGGTTTTGATTGCCGATATGGAGGGGGCCGCGGTAGATTTGGAAACTTTAAAGGGCAAGTTTAATGAGCTGGCCCAGCAGATCGGTGTCGAGATCAGGGTTCAGAGTGAGGCTATTTTTGCGGCCATGCACCGCATTTAGGAGGCGAGTTCATGGCTTTTTTTACTGTTAAGGATGTTTTAGAAACTAACCAGATGATTACCCAGAACAATCTGGATGTACGGACCATTACCATGGGTATCAGTCTGCGGGACTGCAGTCATCCGGACATCAAGGTGTGCGCCCAAAAAATTTATGATAAGATTACCCATAAGGCTGAGCACCTGGTGAAGGTGGGGCAGGAACTGGAGGCTGAACTGGGCGTGCCAATTATTCATAAGCGTATTTCGGTTACGCCGGTTTCGCTGGTAGGGGAAAGCTGTGACAGCGCAGACTACGTTCCGCTAGCCCAGGCACTGGATAAAGCCGGCCAGGCGGTGGGCGTGAACTTCATCGGCGGATTCAGCGCTCTGGTGGATAAAGGCTATACCAAGGGCGATGCTAACCTGATCGCTTCTATACCTGAAGCTCTGGCTACCACGGAGATCGTCTGTTCTTCAGTAAGCGTCGGTTCTACCAAATGCGGTATCAATATGGATGCGGTGGCCCAGATGGGACAGATCGTGAAAGAAACGGCGGCTAAAACGGCGGTTCAGGATGCCATTGGCTGTGCTAAGCTGGTAGTGTTCTGCAACGCGGTGCCGGATAATCCTTTTATGGCTGGAGCCTTTCACGGGGTGACGGAGCCCGAAAGCGTCATTAATGTGGGCGTCAGCGGTCCGGGGGTGGTAAAGTACGCCTTGGAGCAGGTTAAGGACGGGGATTTTGGCGAAGTGGCCCGGACTATTAAACATACGGCTTTTAAGATTACCAGGGTCGGGCAGTTGGTGGCCCAGGAAGCCGCTAAACGTCTGCACACTCAGTTTGGTATTATTGATTTGAGCCTGGCGCCAACGCCCGCTATCGGCGACAGCGTAGCTTATATCCTGGAAGAGATGGGTCTGGAGAGCTGCGGCTGTCCGGGTACGACGGCGGCTTTGGCCTTGCTCAACGATGCGGTGAAGAAGGGCGGTCTGATGGCCTCCAGCTACGTGGGCGGCTTATCCGGTGCTTTTATCCCGGTCAGCGAGGATGCCGGGATGATTGCGGCGGTGGAAAAGGGCAGTTTATGCCTGGAGAAACTGGAAGCTATGACCTGTGTCTGCTCCGTAGGTCTGGATATGATTGCGGTGCCAGGTGATACCAGCGCGGCTACGATTTCAGCCATCATTGCAGATGAAGCGGCGGTGGGGATGATTAATAACAAGACCACGGCGGTGCGGCTGATTCCTGTCCCTGGGAAGGGTGTTGGCGACAAGGTGGAGTTTGGCGGTTTGTTGGGCTATGCTCCCATCATGCCGGTCAGCAAGTTTAAAGCCGACAAATTTATTGCCAGGGGCGGGCGGATTCCCGCGCCTATTCGTTCCCTGACTAACTAAGATTAAATTAAGGCCTGGCGCATTTGCGTCAGGCCTTTGCGTAAGTACTCTGTCCGGTGGAAAATCGCTTAGAATCTAACCGCCGGCATAACCGGTTTTTTTAGTGCCGGTAAAGCGTAATTTAGGAGATGAAACTATGAATAAGACTACCAGGGCGGCTATTCTGGCCGAGTTGGAAAAGGAATATCATGGTACCAAGACGGCTCTGCACTATAATTCACCCTTTGAACTTTTGTGTGCTGTCATTATGTCGGCTCAGTGCACAGATGAAAGGGTCAATAAGATTACGGCCCGGATTTTTCCCCGTCTGAACACGCCGGAGAAGATGGGGGCCTTGACCCAGGAAGAGCTGGAGGCGGAGATTCACGACTGCGGTTTGTTTCACGCCAAGGCGAAGAACCTTTTAGGGATGTGTCACATGCTGCTGGCAGATTTTGGCGGCGTGATTCCCAAGGATATTCCGACCATGATGAAACTGCCGGGGGTGGGGCAAAAAACCGCCAACGTGGTGGCCAGTATCGTCTATAAGGTCCCGGCTATCGCGGTGGATACCCATGTGTTTAGAGTGTCTCACCGTTTGGGCCTGGCTAAGGGGGCTGATCCTCTGGCAACCGAAAAAGAATTGCAGAAAGCTATTCCCAGGGATAAATGGAGCGATGCTCATCATTGGCTCATCTGGCACGGACGGAAGATTTGCAAGGCCAGGAAACCTTTGTGCACGGAATGTGGTTTGGTAGAACTTTGCCCCTTTCCCGAAAAAAATTTTTCCTGAAGGGATTTGTCTGTTAGAAAGAAAAATTGACTTTCAAAGTGGTTGGCAACAAGTTAAGTCTGAATTTAAAATTCAGAGCGCTAAGTTAGTTTGTTATTTTTAAAGGAGATCTTAATGCAGAAAGAAGCTTTTAAAGATGCCGAAGGCGAGCACTATCAGGCCGGCGGTTCTTCATCGCCTGCGCCATCTCTACTTACCAAAGAGCAGGTCCTGGAACATTATTATGGGTACACGGCTTTTCGGCCCGGACAGGCAGAAATTATTGATCAATTGTTAAGCCGCCGGGAGGTTTTAGCTATTTTGCCTACCGGAGCAGGCAAAAGCTTGTGTTTTCAAGTGCCGGCGTTATTGTTGCCGCATCTGACTCTGGTCATCTCTCCTTTGATCTCGCTGATGCGGGACCAGGTGGCTCACCTCAGGGAGGCGGGAATTCCGGCGGCCAGTGTTGATAGCGGCAATAGTGAAAATGCCTGCGGCAAGATTTTATATGAAACCTTGCAGGGAAAGTATAAAATTCTATATGTGTCCCCGGAACGGCTGCAAAATACGCAGTTTTTAAATTTTGTCCGGCGGGTGCGGATCAGCATGGTCATTGTAGATGAGGCTCACTGTGTTTCTCAGTGGGGTCATGATTTTCGGCCCAGCTATCGTCAGGTACCGCATTTTTTAAACCAGCTGCCTAAGCGGCCTGTTTACGGAGCTTTTACGGCTACGGCTACGCCCAGGGTAAAGGACGATATTATTAAATCTCTGGCTTTAAGAAACCCGGCGGTGATCCTGCGCAGTTTTGACCGACCCAATTTGTTCTTTGAAGTCGCCAGTCCGGTTGATAAAAGACGGGCGTTTTTAGACCGTTTGGAGGCTTGGCGGGAAGAAAGCGGGATTATTTATTGCTCGACCAGACGGGATACCGAGCAGGTGGTGAGGCTTTTGCAGGAGCGTGGTTTTTCGGCGGCCAGGTATCACGCCGGTCTTACCTCCAGGGAACGGGAGCGGGTCAGAGAAGATTTCGTGGAGGATAAAATAAAAATCGTGGTGGCGACCAATGCCTTCGGCATGGGTATCGATAAGGGCGATGTTTCTTTTGTCATTCATTACAATATGCCTCTGGACCTGGAAGGTTATTATCAGGAGGCGGGGCGGGCCGGGCGCAACGGTAAACCGGCCCACTGCCTGCTTTTTTACAACCGGCAGGACCTGGCCACCAACCGGCATCTGCTGGGACTGGATCTTTGCGAAACCGGGTATAGCCGAAATGCTGTCAGTGGCTGTGCGGTAACGAGCGGTTTGGGGGTATCAGGCGAAGCACCGTCCGGTCAGGGGGAAGGACCTGCCAGTGCGGACCAGGACGTGGAGCCTGGAAAAGCCTTGCAGGTAAAGGCACAGCTTTTGGAGAGCATGTGGCAGTATTGCCACTATGAGGGTTGCCTGCGTCGTTTCCTTTTAAGTTATTTCGGCGAAGATTTAGCGGCCGATTGCGGGAACTGCGGGTCTTGTAAAAATAAAGTGAATTTTTCGGGAATTTTGGGTCTTAGCTCCAGGTTAAGGCAGGTAATCCGCCGCTTATAGCGAATAATTATATTATATTAAACTAGCGGGTAGGGGTAGATAAGCTGATAAAGGAGGCTGTACGTTTATGAAACTAACATTTCTAGGTGCCACCAGGACCGTCACCGGTTCATGTTATCTGCTGGAAGTTAATGGTAAGAAACTTTTAATTGACTGCGGCATGTTCCAGGGGACCAGATTGATTCAACAGTTTAATTATCGGCCTTTTGCCTTTAACCCGGGCGAGATAGATGCCATGCTGTTGACTCATGCCCATGTAGACCATAGCGGATTGATCCCGCGGCTGGTTAAACAAGGTTATAAGGGTCCGGTGCATTGCACCCGGTCTACGCAGCAGCTTTGTACGATTCTGTTGCCTGACAGTGCCCATATTCAGGAAGGTGATGCGGAGATTGCCAACCGTAAAGGGATGCGGGCCGGGCAAAAACAGGTAGAGCCTTTATATACGGTCGATGATGCCTATACGGCCTTGGAAAATTTTTACGTCCATGATTTTAACGAAGACCTGGAAGTGGTGCCGGGGGTAACGGCTAAGTTCCGGGTGGCAGGTCATATTTTGGGAAGCGCACTGATTGAGCTGCAGATTATGGAGAACGGTCAGCGTACTAAGCTGATTTTTACCGGCGATATCGGTCAGCCTAATCAACCCATCCTGGAGGACCCGGCTCATATCAGCGGCGCGGATTTTATCGTCACCGAATCCACCTACGGCAACCGGGTGCATGAGACTTATGACCGGGAGGGTGAGCTGGCGAAGATTGTCAATGAGACGGTGGCGCGGGGCGGCAACGTGGTCATTCCTGCCTTTGCCGTAGGGCGTACCCAGGTGCTGCTCTATTACTTCCAGAAGCTGCTCCAGCAAAAAAAGATTCCGGAAATCCCTATCTATATTGATAGTCCCATGGCTATCAAGGCAACGGGGATTACCTTAAACAGCAGGTCGGAATTTGACCAGGAAGCGCAGACGATTACCAGCATGCAGGGTAGTCTTTATGCCATGAAGAACGTGCATTATACTATTACGGCGGACGAGTCCCGGATGATTAACTCCATGGAGGGGCCGAAGATTATTTTATCGGCCAGCGGCATGGCGGATGCCGGGCGTATCCTGCACCATTTGAAGCACAACCTGTGGCGGGAGGATTCCTCCATCGTTTTTGCTGGTTATCAGGCGGATGGCAGTATGGGACGCCGGCTTATTGAAGGCGCTACTTCGGTGAAGATTATGGGCGAGCTGATTAAGGTGGCCGCCAGGGTTTATTATATGCAGGGCTTCTCCGGTCATGCGGATAAGAATCAGTTTCTGGCCTGGTATAAACAGATGGAGGTTAAGCCAAAGACTTTCTTTGTGACTCACGGCGAATATGATGCGGCTAGCGAGTTTGCCAAGCTGTTGCAGTTTGAGCTGGGGACGGCGGCCTATATTCCTCAATACGGGGATGCGGTGGACATCACCGGCAGCGAGTACAAGATTACAGCGGCACCGGAGCTGACCGAACAGCCGGATGTGATGGCTTTGCGGGACTATATGTCCAACATCGAAAGGACTTACCTGCAGCAGCGTAATAAGATTGAGCAGATTGTGGTGCGGGACAGCAGCAAGACCAATGCTATCCGCAAGAAACTGGAAAAACTGAAGAAGTATATGGATGATTTGATGTCCGACTTATAAAATCATTTGTCCTTTTTTTTAAAATTAATATTGACAGTTCACCCTATTTTTGTTATACTAACGTCAATGTTCAACTTTTTGGTTGTACGAAGTAAAGGCTGTGAAGGGAAATAAGGCATCTGACGAACGTTTGCAGAGAGCCGGCGGCGGGTGTAAGCCGGCAGTGTTAGTTGCTTTTCTGGTCCTGGAGCTGCTTGCCTGATCTGCCATAGGTGGTTAGGGTAAGACGTTAGACTGCGTTAAAGGTAAGAAGAGTATAATATAGGGTGGTACCGCGTGAACAAACGCCCCTATCGGATGGATAGTCCGGGGGCGTTTTTTATATGCCTGTTTCCAGGTAGAGTTTGCGGGTCTTATGCTAATTTAGCTCTTAAAACTAGGGAGGAAATGAAAATGAAGAAAATGTACAGGTTTTTCCAGGCAGCAGCAGCAGTAACCTTGATAGCAGCGGTAGCGTTTACCAGCGGCTGCGGCAAGAAAGCAGCTAAACCGGCGGCTGGTGCAGGTGGTAAGATTGAGTATAAACTGGCTTATCATCTGCCTTCGACCCATCCTCTGGCTAAAGGAATGGATGCTTTTATAAAGAAGGTCAGCGATAAGACCCAGGGTCAGGTGAAGATTACTCCTTACCCGGCGGGTCAGCTCTTTACGGATAAGACCATGAACGACGCCATCATGTCCGGCGGGGTGGATTTGGGGTTGAATACGGCTGGCCGCTGGGCTACGGTCATTCCAGCCATGGAAGCCTTTGACGTGCCCTTCCTGTTCCCGTCCTACGAGAAGGTGGATAAGGCCATCGACGGCGGCATGGGCGAGAAATTGACCGCAGAGCTGAAGAAGAAGAACGTGCGTCCTATCATCTGGGCGGATTACGGTTTTGTGCAGTTCGGCAATGCCAAGAAAGAAATTAAGAAACCGGCGGATTTTGCCGGCCTGAAGCTGCGCGGCTATGGTGAGATGCCGGCGGAGACTATTAAAGCCTTAGGAGCTTCTCCCGTTACCATGGGCAGCGGCGAAGTTTACATGGCCATCCAGCGCGGGGTTATTGACGGACAGACTTCCGGTACCACGGCTATGCTGGAGCGCAAGATGTATGAGGTTACCAAGTATCTGACCATCACCAATCACGCTTATCCGGAGTTTATTCTGGCTATGAACGAAAAAGCTTTTGCCAAGATGTCGGCGGAGCAGCAAAAAGCTTTTATGGAGGCCGCCAAGGAAGTGCAGACGGATTTGCGCAATAACTCCAAGAACGAGGACTTGAAAGCCATGGAGGCCTTAAAGGCCAAGGGCATGCAGGTGTATATCGTGCCGGAAGCTGATTTAAAAGAGTGGCAGGCGGCTACGAAGCCCTGCTGGGAGATTTTCAAGAAACATGCCGGCAAGTTGGGTGAAGAACTGATCGATATTTGCACGAAGAACTAAGCAGATGTTTAGGAAGAACTGACGCGAGAGGTGCGTAGACCCGTTTATTGGTATGAGAACCAAGTGATAGGTACGAAAAACTAAACTTTGGTGCATACCTGCCTGTTTGCTTAAGGCACCGGCAGGTATGTACTTTTTATAAGGTTCGGATTAAGGAGAATTCATAGTGAAGGCATTGTTGGAAGTTTATAGTAAATATTTGGGAGCAGCAACCAGGATTACCGGCGTAATTGCCGGCGTCCTGCTGTTCGTACCGGCTTTATCCATTTCTTATGAGGTAGTGATGCGGGGCCTTTTCAATGCGCCTACGGAGTGGGCGGTGGAGGGCTCGGTCTATTGCGTCCTGGTGGCAGGCTTTTTGGGCATGCCCATTACCTATGAAGCGGGTAAACATATTAATGTAGATATTATCGTCTCCCGCCTGTCCCCTAAAGCCAGGTATAAACTGGAAATTGTCAGCGCCCTGGTGGGCCTTTTGTTCTGCGCCGTGGTCTTTTCGGAGTCCTGGGACATGGCTATGGAATCTTTGGATATTAACCGTATTTCTCCCAGTACTTTGAGGGTGCCTTTGTGGATTCCGCAGTTATCTATCCCTATTGGTTTCTTTTTATTGGTCCTGCAGTTTATCCGTACCATCCTGGAAGATATCCTGCGGTTAAAAAATAAGGATTTTGGAGAAAAGGTGCTTTATGCCTCAGTTCATGGACCCGATGCGGTTAGTGAAAAGATTTCAGCTAAAGCAGAGGTTGCAGGTAAGGAGGCAGACCAATGATTATTCTCTTTACTTTAATTTTGTTAATCTTGTTGGGTTCCGGCCTGTCCGTAGCTTTCGCTTTAGGGGCGGCGGGTGTGTTCGGTATGGTGGCCTTCATGGAAACCGATGCCGCCCTGGCCCAGATTCCTATCCTGGCCTATAAGTCTCTGGATGATTTTGTCTTAACCGCTATTCCTTTGTACGTGCTTATGAGCCAGATTCTGCTGGAAGGCAAGGTGGGGGACGATCTGTTTGATTTAGGCAATAAGTGGCTGCGGCATCTGCCCGGCGGCTTGGGGGTTGCTACCATCGTGGCCTGTGCCATCTTTGCTGCCATTACCGGTTCTTCCGTGGCTTGCGCCGTTACCATCGGCGCTATAGCCATTCCGGAGATGTTGCGCCGGGGATATGAACGCACTCTGGTGCTGGGCTCGGTGGCTGCCGGCGGTACCCTGGGTATTCTGATCCCTCCTTCTATTCCCATGATTCTTTACGGAGCTATTACCGGTGAATCCGTGGGCCAGCTCTTCATGAGCGGCGTGGTGCCTGGTATCCTCCTGACGGTGATGTTTATCGCTATCGTGGTGTACCGGTCCCGTAACCTGCCCCTGGAGCCTAAGGCGTCCTTAAAAGAACGGCTGCAGGCCCTGAAAAGCTCGGCTTTCGGTTTGTTTTTGCCTGTGCTGGTGGTAGGCGGCATTTATACCGGGGCTTTTACGCCTACGGAAGCAGCGGCGGTAGGCACGGTTTACAGTCTGGTCATAACCTTTGTCATCTACCGTTCCCTGAAGCCTAAAGATCTGATGCCCATCATGCTGGATACGGTTAAGACCAGTTGCATGATTTTTGCCATTATGATCGGTGCTACCTTGTTCGGGTTTGTTATGACTATTCTGAACGTGCCTCAGGTCCTGACCGGTTTTGTAACCGATATGCAGGCCAACCGCTGGGTCGTTTTTATTTCTATTAATATCCTCTTACTGTTTTTGGGCTGCATCCTGGAGTCTATCTCCATTATCTTTATCACGCTGCCCATCCTGTTCCCGCTGATTACTAAGCTGGGCTTTGACCCCATCTGGTTCAACGTGGTCATGCTGATAAACCTGGAACTGGCCTTAATCACGCCGCCGGTCGGTATGAACCTGTTCGTTCTGCAGGGGGTTAGTCCGGAAAGCTCCATGACCCAGATTGTCAAGGGCGTGGTTCCTTTTGGCATCGCTATGGCGGTGGAAATCTTTATTTTGTGTTTCTTCCCGCAGCTGGCAACCTGGCTGCCTACGGTTATCAAGTAAGAGTGAAATTTATGCGGGCCGCTCTGACTAAGTTAGGGCGGCTTATTTTTTTACCCTCTTGACGATTTCCTTGATAAAAGCTAAAATATATGCGTGCCTTATTGGGAATGAATTTTATTTAGCTTTACATGTAAATTAGCATTAATCAAAATCAACTTATCTAAAACGCTTTTCCACAGAAGAATATGTGAGGGCAGGAGCGGGGCAGACTGTTCTGAAAGGACGAAGACCATGGAAATTTTTGCTAGTGCGTTAGATTATTTTCAGCGGGGCGGCATCTGTATGTGGCCCTTATTATTATGTTCTATTTTGACGGTGGTTATAGGGGTGGAGCGGTGGCTTTACTACCGTCAGGATTTATCTACGACGGAGTTTGCGGTAGATTTTTGCCGCTTTATGAATGATTTTAATATCGTAGGGGCCCGGGAGCTGGCGGGAAAGAGCAAGGGGCAGGCGGCCAGGCTGGCGGCGGAGACCCTGGATATCAAGGAGGACATGGGTGCCAAGCTGGAGACCATCGTTTACAGTAAGGTGGACCGTTCTTTAGATGCCCTGGAGCAAAACCTGGATTATTTAAGCGTGATTATCGGGTTGGCGCCGATGCTGGGACTGTTGGGTACCATTACCGGCATGATGGGGACTTTTAACGGATTGAGCGGCCAGCTGCAGAATACGGCGGCGGTTACCGCCGGTCTGGCCGAGGCTTTGATTACCACCGTTTTCGGTCTGGTGATTTCCATTACGGGGATGTGTATTCATGCGTATTTATCCAGCAAGGTCAAGACGGCTTCTTTAAATATGGAAGAAATTGCCAACGTGCTCACCGATATTATCGGCAGCAAAAATTTGAATCAGGCCGTAGTTAAGCCTCAGGGAAAAACGGAGCCGGGAGTGGTAGAACGTCTGGAGCAGGTTAAAAATGCTGCTCATAGTTTGTAATAGGGGGCGTCAGGATGCGCAGAAGACACAGGAAGGCGCTGTTTACGCCTCAGATGATGCTGAGCCCCATGATTGATTTAATTTTTCAGCTGCTGGTGTTCTTTATCGTTTCCACCATGTATATGAGTAATACCAGGGTTATACCGGTGCAGCTGCCGGTAGCTCAGCAGGCTCAGCAGGTTCAAAAGAACAGTTTTACGGTGACGGTGAAGAAAGATGGTCAGCTGTATCTGGATGATAATAAGGTGGAACTGAACGCCTTGGTCACGGATGCGGCCCTGGCCAGTAAGCGCGACCCTAACTTTTCCATTATTATCCGTTCGGATACGGGAGCGGAATACGGCCAGGTCATCCGGCTTTTGGATGCGCTGAAGGGCGGCGGGGTGACCCGGTTCGGCCTGGCAACGGATCAGGGTGATGGCAAATGAGGACGGAGGATAAAACTAACGGTGGCGGGTCGGCCGGTGGTTTTGCCGGGACGGATTTTACCTGCACCCGGCAGAAACGGCTGTATCTGGCTTTAGCGGCTGCCTTGGCTTTGCATGTGCTGGGGGCAGCCTTTTTAAGCCTGACGGGCTTTAAAGTTTTGCCGGTAAAATCCCCGGAGGTCATCGAGCTGGACTTAACCGCCCCACTGCCAAGGGGAAACCCGGCGGCAGTCCAGGTGGCCGCTTCTCCGGTTGCAGCAGCTCAGCCGGTAGCGGAGCAGGAAAAGCCGCCCCAGGAGGAGAGAACTGCTGAGCCACGGCCGCTTCCGGCTCCGGCGGAAAATCCAATCGTGGAGTCAAGTCGGGAAGCGGTAGATGATACATCCTCTCAACTGGCGGTCAGCAGCAGCCAGGCACCATCTGGCAGTGCTGAGGGCGGCATCAGAGGTAATAGTAACGGGAGCATTAGCGGCAGTGCTAACGGTACTGGAGGGGGACAGTCGGCTCCAGCCCCGGAACCGGCTGCACCGGTCAGTGACGGGGTGCCTGTGACTCCACCTAATCTTTTGTCGGCGCCGGAGCCTGCTTATCCTGAATCTTTGCAGGCTAAAAATATTGAGGGTACGGTTAACGTAGGTATGACCGTCAACGCTTCCGGCGGGGTGGACAGTGCTTACGTGGCTGGAAGCAGTGGTTATCCGGCTATGGACGCGGCGGCGGTTAATGTGGCCTATAGATGGCGCTTCAGCCCGGCCAGGGATAATAGCGGGGCTCCTTGCGCCTGTACGGTAACGCTTCCGGTCAGCTTCACTTTAAATTAGGCAGAAAGGTGAAAAATGAAGGTATTTCACGGAATCTCCTTAAAATTTTCTGTTTTTCCTACAATTTTAATTGACATGGAAAAATAAAAAGCATATAATTAATTAGTCATAGTGAAGGATGCTTCTCAGCATCCTTCTTCTTTACTCGGTTATTTGAGAGAGGGGTAAATTGGTAAGATGATTAGGAACGATTTACGTAATATTGCTATTATAGCCCACGTCGATCACGGCAAGACGACCCTGGTGGATGCTATGTTAAAACAGAGCCATGTTTTCAGAGCTAACGAGCATGTACAGGAGCGGGTCATGGATTCCAACGACCTGGAGCGTGAGCGTGGCATCACGATTTTGTCGAAAAACACTTCCGTTATGCATAACGGAACGAAGATTAATATTCTGGATACCCCGGGTCATGCTGACTTCGGCGGTGAGGTAGAGCGTGTCCTGACCATGGTTGATGGCGTGCTTTTGCTGGTGGATGCTTATGAAGGTCCTATGCCCCAGACCAAGTATGTGCTGCGTAAGGCCCTGGAGAAACATTTAAAGCCTATCGTGGTCATTAACAAGGTGGATCGTCCGGATCAGCGGGCCAAGGAAGTGGTAGACGAGGTCCTGGACCTGTTTATCGAGCTGGAGGCGGATGATGCCCAGCTGGAGTTCCCGGTAGTGTACGCTTCTGCTAAGGCTGGTTTTGCCAAGCTGGCCATGGAAGATGAGGATGTAGACCTGGAGCCTTTGTTTAAAGTTATTGAAGAGTATATTCCGGCACCGGACGTGGATGTGGACGCGCCCCTGCAGATGCTGGTCAATACGCTGGATTATGATTCTTACGTTGGCCGTATCATCGTGGGCCGTATCGTGCGCGGTACGATTCATAACGGACAGAACGTAGTTCTGATGGACGATAAGGGCAACCGGAACGCTAAGGTCGGCCGCCTTTATGCGTACCAGGGCTTAAAGAGAGTAGAAGTGCAGGATGCACAGGCCGGTGAGATTGTGGCTTTGATCGGTCTGTCCGATGCCACGATTGGCGATACCATCGCTGATCCGGAAAATCCGGAGAAACTGGATGGCATTACCATTGATGAGCCCACCCTGCAGATGGAGTTTACGGTTAACGACAGTCCTTTTGCCGGCCGGGAAGGTGATTTCGTCACCAGCCGTCATTTGCGGGACCGTCTCTTTAAAGAAGTTGAGACCAACGTGGCCATGAAGGTGCGGGAGACTGAGAACACCGATACTTATATTGTGGCCGGCCGCGGGGAGCTGCATATTTCTATCTTGATTGAAACCATGCGCCGGGAAGGCTATGAGCTGATGGTGGGCAAACCTAAGGTTATCATGCACCGTAATGCTGATGGGGACCTGATGGAACCTATGGAGGCTCTGACTATCGACGTACCTCAGGATTTCATGGGGACGGTGATGGAGGATTTAGGCCTGCGCAAGGCTGAACTGGTCAATATGCATGACATGGCCGGTTATCTCCGGATGGAGTTTAAGATTCCCGCCAGGGGCCTGATCGGTTTCAGAAATCAGTTCCTGACCAATACCAAAGGCAACGGCGTCATGAACCATGTGTTTGCCGGTTATGATAAATACAAGGGCGATATTCCCGGACGTACCCGGGGCAGTCTGGTAGCCTTTGAGCCAGGTGATACCACGGCTTACGGCCTGGCTAACTGCCAGGAGCGCGGTACCATGTTCGTAGGACCTGGCGAAGCAGTTTATGAAGGTCAGGTAGTAGGCGAGAACTCTCGTGAAAACGATATGGATATTAATCCCTGCAAGAAGAAACACGTGAGCAACATGCGTGCGGCCGGCAGTGATGACACGGTCCATCTGGTTCCGCCCCGTCTGTTCTCTCTGGAGCAGACGCTGGAGTATATCAACGACGACGAGTGGGTTGAGGTTACGCCTAAGAGTCTGCGGATGCGCAAAAAGATTCTTAACCGGATTGAGCGTGGCCGGATGCGCGGCAGGATGAAGAACGAAGTAGCTGATTAAGAAAATTGTAGTTAAAATCAAGAAAACTAATGAGAATTACCTCGAAATGAAAAATTTTGGTGAAAAAGTAGCAGGATTTTGGACGAGGTTGTCGAAACAAACTGTTAAATTACTTAGACACTGAGTAAGATTGGGGTGAGGAGGCCTTATGATGGATTTAAAAAATGCAGCCTTGAAGTTTCTCAGTGGTGAACCCGAGAACGATAGTTACAATGGCCCGTATTTATTGCAAAGCGGTAAATTGGATATTTTGCTGAGAGTTCCCCATCAATTTGAGGATGTTCATGATTATGCTGATTGCCTGATGGAAGGCTCCGCCCTGATGATTAGTTTTAGCGACGTGGACAGCCTGACCAAAAATCGTATTTTCGATTATTTGAACGGGGTCAGCTATATTATTCATGCAACGGTGTCTAAAGTGAGTGATTCTATTCTCCTTTATGCTCCGGAACAGGTTGAGGTGGATAAAGAAACGGTCAGGAGAACTTCCTGGCTTTCCCGTTAAAGTTCATAAAACTCTGATGATTTATTCGTCAGAGTTTTTTTTTGAGTAAGTTCAGCTTAAGCAGGTGAAAACACTTGCTGGCTGTTAGAATATTATCAAAGGGTTATGTTTAAAGGTTATAGGGTAGTATTATTTTGGAAAGAGGGGGATTTTAACATGCAAAGACGTATTATTCAAGTGGAGGAGCGGGTGCCGCTTCTCATGAACATTCCTCTGAGTCTGCAGCATCTGTTTGCTATGTTCGGGGCGACGGTTCTGGTACCGTTTTTGTTCAAGCTTAATCCTAATACCTGTTTGTTCATGAACGGTATCGGCACTTTGGTTTATATCTTTTTGACTAAGGGAAAGATTCCATCTTATCTGGGTTCCAGTTTTGCCTTCATTTCGCCGGTACTGGTTATTATAGCGGCTCATCCTTATACGGATGCCCAGTCCGGGTTTATCGTCTTCGGCCTTATCTTTATCTTGTTCTCTTTCATCGTTAAGGTGGCCGGTACGGACTGGATTGATGTTATTTTCCCGCCGGCGGCCATGGGCGCCATCGTGGCTATCATCGGCCTGGAGCTGGCACCTACCGCTGCTTCCATGGCGGGCCTGACCGGAGACAAGATCAGCCTGAACAACGTCATCGTTTCCTTGTTCACCTTGGGCGTGACTATTGTGGGTTCGGTGGCTTTTAAAGGCTTTTTGGCCATTATCCCCATTTTGTTCGGAGTTGTCTGCGGCTACGTCCTGGCCTTTATCATGGGCATGGTGGACCTGGCACCCGTGATGGCGGCTCCCTGGTTCTCTCTGCCTCAGTTCTATGCGCCGACCTTCAACCTGGATGCCATTATGATTATCGCTCCGGCATCGCTGGTGGTTTTAACGGAGCACATCGGGCATCTGTTTGTTACCGGTAATATCGTGGACCGGGATTTGATTAAGGATCCGGGCCTGGCCCGCTCCCTGTTTGCCGATGGCTGCTCCAACGTTTTGTCAGGCTTCTTTGGTGCTACTCCTAACACTACTTACGGTGAAAATATCGGCGTCATGGCTATTACCCGGGTGTACAGCGTCTGGGTTATCGGCGGGGCGGCGGTGTTTGCCATTCTTTTGTCATTTATAGGTAAGCTGTCCGAACTGATTCACGGTATTCCTCAGCCGGTCATGGGCGGTGTCTGCATGCTGCTGTTCGGCGTTATCGCCGCTTCCGGTATCCGCCTTCTGGTAGAAAAGAAGGTGGACTACAGCAAGTCCAGCAATTTGGTGATGACAGCGGTCATTATGATTGTGGGTCTGTCTGGAGCTAAGGTAACCTTAGGCAACATCACGGTGCAGGGCATGGTTTTGGCTACGCTGGTAGCTATTTTGCTCAGCCTGACCTTTAAGGTCTTCAGAATGATGGGTATCATGAATGAATAGCCGGAAGAATGCGGGCTAGGCTGCTTCACGGCAGGCAGCGGATCTTTTATGAATTTTATTGGTCGTAACCTGCTTAAATAATGAAGCAGAATTAGGAAAAACGTGCCGCAGGTGCTGCGGCGGAAAGGGCGGTGCTTTATGAAGCGGTTGAAAAATTTAGTTCTGATGCTCGTATTGGTACTGACGTCTGGTTTAACCACGGCGGCCTTGGCGGCCGAGCAGCCGCAGGAGTGTATCTCTTTAAGCGGGACGGCGGAGGCTGAGGTGGCGCCAGATATGGCTACCTTGTATATCAACCTGGAAACTAAGGCTCCCACGGCGGTTGAAGCCAGGGACGGGGTAGCAGCTAAGTTGCATGATATTCAGAACGTCCTGCTGGGGGAAAGTATCCTGCCGGAGGATGCCAAAAGTACCAATTATAATTTGAGCCCGGTTTTTGTCATGAACGGCAATAAGCGGAAACAGGATGGTTTTCGGGCCTCTTCCACCATGCGGATTAAGGTGCAGGATTTGGACCGCCTGGGAGCCGTGATTGATAAATGCATCACTAAGGGTGCTACCAGTGTGGATAGGGTGGAGTTCGGACTGAAGGACCGGGGTCTGGCCGAAAGAAATCTTTTGGCCGAGGCTACGGAAAATGCCCGGCAAAAGGCGGCTATCATCGCTAATGCCGGCGGCCGTAATTTAGGACCGTTGATCAGGGCTTCGGTCAATAGCAACGTGGGGCGGGCGGTTCTCAATCGTCCCATGATGATGAAAGCTATGGCGGTGGCAGATAACGCTGCCTTTGAGACAGCGCTGGAACCAGGGACTATTAGTCTGAACGTTTCCGTGGAAACCGTTTTTGCCCTGCAATAACTATTAAATCAAACTAAAAAATCCTGTCCGGCAGGCTTAAGAGAAATTTCTTAAGTAAACCGGGCAGGATTTTTGTTTTTATTTTTGAGATACTGTTTCTTTTTACGCTTGATGGTTAGACTTATTAATTACTGCTCTTTTAAGGTACCGGAAGCCCTTTTGAAAGCTGCCAGCAGTTCGGCGGAACCGGGTGCGGCCGTTTGGCAGAGGGCTTTAAGGGCGGTCAGATTTTTAAATTCGCTGCCCCACAGGTAACAGTCGTTTTGGTCATAGCAGGCCAAGACCAGGTTTTGTTTATCATCTTCCGGCTTCCGGCCGTTGTCGTTGGTAATCAGAACATATCTATCCCCGGGGAAATCCATACCGAACACTGTTTCCTGTTCTTCTTCGGTGGTGTCTTCCCAGAATCCTAAGTCTGCAAATGCGGTATTGATATCTGCCATCCTAAACACTTCCTTTTTTCTTTTGATTGTAGCATAAGGCGCTGGCTTTTGCAAAAAAATCTTGCTCAGGAAGGATGAACGGTCTCTCCTAACGAGCCTTGGAGGCAGCAAGTAGATAAAATTAACTGGTTAAAAGCCCCTGCGGCAAAAATAGAGCGGCTTGGTCCTGGTTTTAACCAAAGTTAAATACGTAAATCGTAGGCAATTTCATGCAAAATTATGACTAATATGCGTACTTATGCCGCTTTAAGCTAAAAAGATATGTTCTTAGCCATAGAAATATGTTATAATATGAACACCAAAATAGGAGGTTTTCTTATGAATAAAACGCAACTCTGGGAAGCGGAGGTTCAGAAGCAGGTGACAGCCTGGCGAAGAGCCCTGCATCAGGACCCGGAATTAAGCGGGCAGGAAAAGCGTACGGCGGATAAAATTATGGCCGCTTTGCAGCAAATCGGCTTGGAGCCCCATAAGGCGGATAATTGCAACGGGGTGACCGCTTTGATTAGGGGGGCGCTGCCTGGACCGACCGTCGCGTTGCGGGCTGATATGGACGCCCTGCCAATAAAGGAAGTGCTGGACCTGCCTTATAAGTCACAGAACGAAGGCGTGATGCATGCCTGCGGCCATGATATGCATATGGCTATAGCCTTGGGAACGGCCTTAAGACTACAGCATTGCCGGGATTTGATGAAGGGCAATGTGCGGATGATCTTTCAACCGGCGGAAGAGCTGGCACCGACCGGTGGGGCCAGACTGGTGATGGAGGCTGGTTTCCTGGATGATGTAAAGGCCATCTTCGGACTGCACGTATGGCCGGATCTGCCATGCGGAAAATTGGCTATTAAGGCCCGGGGTATGATGGCGGCTTCAGACCGCTTTAAGCTGACCCTGATCGGTCGTACCTCCCATGCGGCTCATCCTCATCAGGGCATTGACGCCATTATGGCGGCGGCCGATGTGCTGCAAAATTTTAGCCATATCATCAGCCGGAAGATTAATCCGGTGGCTACGGCGACGATTTCGGTGGGAACTATTCACGGCGGAGACCGCTATAACGTGGTGGCCGGCCGCGTAGTGCTGGAGGGGACGGTTCGGACTCTGGATCATGATTCCCGGGAGAAGATTCCCCGGTTCATGGAAGATGTACTGGAGGGACTGAAGCGTACCTACGGACTGGACTACCAGCTGGATTACCATCATGGTTATCCGGTCTTGGACAACTGGGAGGTTCCTACGGAGCTGGTGCAAAATACTGCTATCGTCCTGCTTGGTAAGGACGCGGTTTTGACCAACCCTATTCCGGAGCTGACGGCGGAAGATTTTTCCTTCTATTTAAGTAAGTATCCTGGGGCCTTTTTGTGGCTGGGATGCCATAAAAAGGGCGAGGAGATGCACGGATTACATAATGCAGGCTTTTGTCCCGATGAAGAAACTCTGACGATTGGATCTCGTTTGATGTGTCAGGTAGCTTTAGACGCCTTGGATGCATTATTTAAAGGAGTGGATTTTACCAAGCGGGAATAAGCCGCCGTCAAGGCGGTTGCTTCAGAAAATTAAGGCATCAGGGCGTCGGTAGGCGCAGAGGCAAAATAGCATGAATAAGCCGCGTTCAGGTTGGTCGAAGCCTGGAGGCGCTTAGATATTGGCAAGGCAAGCAGGGGATATCAAAAAACAGATTGGCAAGTGGCGCAAGCTGGTTGAGTCGGCATTTCAAAGGAGGGTTTAAAATGGCTAATACACCCGTTCCGGTTCCGGAAGAAAAAGAAGGTCTCTTCCAAAAGTTCCTGGACATTGTCGAAATCATAGGTAACAAGTTTCCGTCTCCTTTCGTGTTGTTCTGTATTTTAGGTGTCATTATCTTAATCGTTGGCGGCGTTCTGGATGGTACTTCCGCCAGCTTCGTCGGCAAGGGCGGTAAGATGCAGACTGTGAAGATTACCAGCCTGCTGAACGCAGATGGTTTTCGCTTTATTTTGACCGACATGGTGAAGAATTTCATCAACTTCCCGCCTTTAGGTCTGGTCCTGACCATGACTCTGGCGCTGGGTCTGGCGGAATCTACCGGCATGATCGGTGCTCTGGTGCGTAAGATGCTTTTAGGCGTACCAGGCTGGGCCATTACCGCCATGATTTTCTTTATCGGTATCAACGGCAACATCGCTTCCGATGCTTCGATGGTTTTCGTGCCGGCCGCCGCCGCGGCGGTTTACGCCAGCATGGGTAAGAATCCTATCCTGGGCATGTCGGCAGCCTTTGCCGCTACCAGCGCCGGCTTTAGTGCTAACGTGCTGCCGGCAGGTACGGATGCGCTCTTAGCCGGTATTACCCAGTCGGTCATCAACAATGTGCCGGCTACGGCTAACTGCCAGGCACATCCTTTGATGAACTATTACTTCATGAGTACTTCGGTACTGATTCTTTTAATTACCGGTACGATTATCGCCGAAAAAATCGTAGGACCCCGCTTAGATAAACTGGAATTCAAAACGCTGGATGGCGAGGACGCCAAGTCATCCCCGACTGTAACCCCTGAAGAGAACCGGGGCTTACGTTTCGCCGGCCTCGCGGCTTTATCTTTTATCGTCGTGCTGTGCCTTTTGACCCTGCCTACCGGCGCTTTGCTCCGGGACCCCAAGACCGGTAATATCCTGCCTTCGTCTCCGTTCGTGGCAGGCATTATCCCGATTTTGTTCTGCTTCTTCTTTGTCATCGGCGTATCTTACGGTATAGGCCGGGGCAACATCCAAAAAGAAAGCGATGTGCCCAAGTATATGGCTAAAGGCCTGGAAGGTGTCTTAAGCTTCATGGTTACCGGTTTTGCCGCCGGCCAGTTCGTAGCCTGGTTCAACAAGAGTAACGTGGCTACGGTTGTGGCGGTTAGAGGCGCGGAGTTCCTGCAGAGCATGAACTTCACTGGTATCGGGCTGATTATCTCTTTGATCCTCTTAAGCTCCTTCGTAGATCTGTTTGTCATCAGCGGTTCATCCAAGTGGATCATCCTGGCTCCTATCTTTATCCCTATGTTCGGCCTGTTAGGCTATGAGCCGGCGCTGACTCAGGCTGCTTACCGTATCGGCGAAAGCTCCGTGAACACGGTAACGCCTTTAAACTACTATGTGCCGGTTATGTTCGGCATCATGGCTAAGTACCTGAAAGATCAGAAGCATGTAGGCATGGGTACCTTGATGGCAACTCAGATTCCTTATGCTCTGGGCTTTTTGGTCGTCTGGTCCCTGTACCTGTTTGTCTTCATCGCGCTGGACCTGCCTTTAGGCCCTGGCTGCGGTATTTACATCAGATAATCTTTCCCCGCCCTGTCTGTTTTTAACCTGATATCCAAGGCCGTCTTCCTTTTAGGAGGGCGGCCTTCTGCTTAGGGGCAGAAGCATTTGCTTTCTCCGGTCAATATAGTATAATAGAGATAGATGGCGGAGGGATGAGTAATCATGAAAAGAAAAACACCGGCATTAGAAAAGGGGCAAGAACAGGGACAGGTAGAATTCAGCTGCCCTAAGTGCGGCAGGTTCCTGGCCTGGGCCCTGCCTTCTGCCGAGATGAAGTGTCCCCAGTGTGGTAAATGGGTGACCGGTAAGAATCGTAAACATCACGAGCCGGATTTACAGTTGTCGTTAGAGGATGACCAGTTTTTGTTATTTTAAAGTGCCGGAAAGGGCGGAGACTAAAGTCAGTTAAAGGAGCAAACACCATGAACAAATATTTTGCCGAAGCTCAAACCATGCAAAGTGATTTAGCCGCCTGCCGCCGGGATCTGCATCATCACCCGGAAACCGGCTGGACCGAGTTTAGAACGGCGGCTAAGGTAATCTGTAATCTTAAACGGCTGGGTTTTGAAGTAAAATATGGAGACCAGGTTCTGGACTCAGCCGAGATGATGGGGCTGCCGGCACCGGAAGTATTAACTGCCGCTATGAACCGGGCCGTGCAGGAAGGTGCGGATGCCAGTCTGGTGCAGCAGATGGAGGGCGGTAAAACCGGGGTAGTGGGCGTTTTGAAAATGGCCCGGCCCGGCAGGACTATTGCTATGCGTTTTGATATGGATTGCAATGATGTGCAGGAAGCAGATGACCAGGAGCATCGCCCCTCCCGGGAAGGTTTTGCATCCCTGCATGAGCGGGCCATGCACGCCTGCGGTCATGACGGACACGTGACGATCGGTCTGGCGGTAGCCCGTCTGGCCGCAGCTCATAGAGCTGAACTGGCCGGAACTTTAAAACTAATCTTTCAACCGGCGGAGGAAGGGGTCCGGGGTGCCCGGGCCATGGCCGCAAGAGGCGTGGTAGATGATGTGGATTATTTCTTCGGCGGGCATATTGGTTTTATTGCCCGGGAGCCGGATATGTTAATTTGTTCCACCGGCGGTTTTTTGGCTACCACGAAACTGGATGCCAGGTTTACCGGTAAGTCCAGTCACGCCGGGGCTGCTCCTCAGGAGGGGCGCAATGCCCTTTTGGCGGCGGCGGCGGCCAGCCTGGCCCTGCATTCTATTCCCCGGCACGGGGAAGGGGCTTCCCGGATTAACGTGGGGGTCTTAAATGCCGGTACGGGACGGAACGTAGTTCCGGATACGGCGCTGCTGAAACTGGAGACCAGAGGCGCCACTACTGCTATTAATGATTTTATGGCAGCTGAGGCAGACCGGATGCTTAAAGCAGCGGCGTTGATGTATCATACGGAAGTAAAAATTACCCAGGCCGGCAGCGCCCCCTCCTGTGTTTCTGAGCAGGAGCTGGGCCGGGAGATTGCCGCTCTGGCGGAAAAGACCGGCATCTACACCAAGGTGGTGCCTTATAAGGAGATGGGCGGCAGCGAGGATTGCGCCTATTTTATGGAACGGGTGCAGCAGCACGGAGGCCACGCGGTTTATCTGGGCTACGGTACGCCTATTGCCGCCGGGCATCATAACCGCCGGTTTGATTTTGACGAGCGCTGCCTGTGGCAGGCGGCAGGCATCTTGATGACCCTGCTGGAAGCTTACGGTCAGCGGTAAACAGGACGGTCAGTTTTAGATAGCTATTACTATTATATTAAATTTCAGATGAGAGGCGTTGGCAATGAAAAAATTCTTAGCAGCAGTACTGAGCCTGATGATTATTGGTATGGCAGGCGTCGCCCTGGCGGCGGAGGAGGAAGAGTCCTATCCTAATCCGGTCCGTGATATGATGGCGACCTACGGTAAGGTGCAGTCGGCGGAGGGAAGTCAGCTTACGGTCAGCGGGGAGGGCAACATTCCCTATATTATTGCTGTGTTGACCAGCCGTACTTATCTCTTGGACGGTAAAACAGGGCAACCTTTGACACCGGGCGTTCTGGCTAAGGATGCGGTGGTAACGGTTTATTACTCCAGCACCATGCAGAGCCACAATCCGGATAAATCCGAAGCTTATGCCGTGGTAGCAGGTTCCGCCTCCGACGACAACGGTAAATTCCTACGGGTAGAGCAGGTTGCTCCCAGTGACGAGGCGGATGCGGTGAAGGTATTGAATTCTAACCGGGATATTGTAGCTACCATTACGCCGGAAGCCTGCCAGGCCTATGATAAGATTAAGCCTGGAGATAATCTTTTGGTCTGGTACAGTTTCATGAGTTTCGGCATCCCGGCCAAGACAGAGGTTAACCGGGCGGTCATTTTGAACCCGAGAAGTTGAATGCCGCCGGATAAAGGGGCTCTTATCACTTTTATCTCTAAAGTTTTACCATTAATTCCCTTGACTTTTACATAAAAGTTGAATATAATCTTATTAGGAATTGTTTTAAATTAAGATTATGATTGAGTGGGGGAAGTGGTTAAGTGCAAAAGCGAAATACTATCCAAAGACAATTAGTCATTGCCGCGGTGCGGGCTTTATGCAGCCATCCTACTGCTGAAGATGTCTATAATGAGATCATTAAAGAATATCCTGATATAAGCAAGGGGACGGTTTATCGTAACCTTAATACCCTGGTGGAAAGCGGACTCTTAAGCCGGATTTCCGTTCCTGATTCCGCCGACCGGTATGATTATATCCTGGCCAGGCATTATCACGTGCAGTGTACTAGATGCAAAAAGTTTCTTAATGTAGATAATATGGATTATTTTCAGGATTTGGATGATCAAATTGCTCAGCTGACCGGGTTTAAGATGGAAAGTCATAATATTGTCTTTCTAGGAATCTGTCCGGAATGCCAGATTGAAGAAGCCAAAAAGACGTTAAAAGCTAAAAAGCCTGGTTAAGATGGTGCTTGGCGCTTTAAATGGTTGTTGCTTCTGCTTACTGCAGAAGATAATTTACATAATATATAGGGTTAACAGTAAAGGAGAGATGCATGATGGAATTAAAGGGCAGCAAGACCGAGAAAAATTTAATGGCCGCTTTTAGCGGTGAATCCCAGGCTCGTAATAAATACACCTATTATGCCAGCGTGGCTAAAAAGGCTGGTTATGAGCAGGTTAGGAAAATTTTTGAAGAAACTGCTAACAATGAAAAGGAACATGCCAAGATCTGGTTTAAACTGTTCACGGGCGGTATGCCTGACATCAAGGGTGCTTTAAAGGACGCTGCGGCCGGCGAGCACTACGAGTGGACCGAGATGTATGCCGGTTTTGCCCAGACGGCTAAGGAAGAGGGCTTTGATAAGATTGCCTTCCTGTTCAGCGAAGTGGGCAAGATTGAAAAGGAGCATGAAGAGCGTTATAAGGCTCTGCTGGCTAACATTGAGAATGACAAGGTCTTCAAACGCAGCGAAGATAAGGTTTGGATTTGCGGCAACTGCGGTCATATCGTGGTTGGTCCGGCTGCTCCGGAAAAATGTCCGGTTTGCGATCATCCGCAGGCTTATTTTGAACTGAGGGCTATGAACTATTAAGAACCGGCGCTGAGAAAGGATATCTTTCGGGGCTGGTAAATAGCAGGTATTGTATCATATAGAACAACCTGGGAAGCTGAAACTAAGTTTTCCAGGTTGTTTTTTGCTTTTAAGCGGCCTTATGGTATAATGATAATATCTAAATGCAGACCCGGCCGGGGTTAAGAAGGAGCATAAATCATGAGAGCAATACTGGCATCAACGTTGTTCCAGTCAGGTCCTTTGGTTATGAGCGGTTCACTGGCTACAGCTTTGGAAGAACGGGGCTGTGACCTGCATAATTCCCTGTGGACGGCTAAGGTGCTGGCCGAGCAGCCTGAGATGGTCAAAGAGGTTCATCTGGCTTATTTGAGAGCCGGAGCCGATTGCGGCCTGACTTGCAGTTATCAGGCCAGTATTGCCGGCTTCCTGGCTCAGGGCTACACTCAGGAAAAGGCGGAGGCCCTGCTGGTAAGTTCAGTGAGCGTCTTCAGAAAGGCCAGGCAGGAGTGGTGGCAGGAAGAAGGCAAGGCGGCCGGCAGGGCTTTTCCGCTTTGTCTGGCTGGAATAGGGCCTTACGGGGCTTATTTAGCCGACGGCTCGGAATATAGCGGTCATTATGGTGTCACCAACAAGCTGTTGCGGGAGTTCCACCAGCGCCGGGCTCAGGTCTTGTGGGAAGCCGGGGCGGATTTGCTCTTGTTTGAGACCCAGCCTTCTTTAAATGAAGCTTTGATTGAGGCGGATATCGCCGAGAAGCTGGGCGCTCCTTACGGAATCAGCTTCAGCTGCCGGGACGGTCTGCATACTAATGAGGGGGATTTGATCCTTGAGTGCGCCAAGACCCTGAACCAGTGGCACCCCAATTTGCAGATGGTAGGGGCGAATTGTACCCGGCCGGAATATATGTCGGATTTGATCAGGATATTTAAAGACGAAACCTCGCTGCCGGTGGCGGTTTATCCCTGCCGCAAGCCGGACGAGGGCGAGGAGCAGGTTTGCGGGTGCAGCTTGAAGGCGGCAGGGAAGCCGCCTGTCACAAAGGGTGAGACGGATACTGATTTTTACACCTGGGCCAGAAAGTGGTACCAGGAAGGGGCCAGCCTGGTAGGCGGATGCTGCGGGACCTCGGTGGAGCAGGTTAAGGCTATCGTGCGCGCCCGGGATGAATATAAACAGCAAAGTGGGAGTAATAAATGAAGGCGACAGGATTAAAAAAGAATCAGACGGTGACGGTAAAGATTACCGGTTTAGGCAGCAGCGGCGAAGGGGTGGGCAAGGTAGATGGTTTTACCGTCTTTGTGCCGGGGGCTTTGACCGGGGAAACGGTGGAGGCTAAGCTGCAGATCCTCAAAAAAAGCTATGGCTCCGGGGCCTTGCTGAAGGTGCTGGAGGCTTCTTTAGACCGGGTAGAGCCCCGTTGTAAAGTTTATAAGGAATGCGGGGGCTGTCAGCTGCAGCATCTGGCTTATGGCGCCGAACTCAAAGAAAAACGGCAGCAGGTGTATGATGCTTTGACCCGTTTGGGACATCTGGACGGAATTAAAGTTTTACCGACCTTGGGGTCCAGGGATCCCTGGTATTATCGCAATAAGATGCAGTTCCCCGTGGCCGGTACGCCGGGTAAGCTCAAAATCGGCTGTTTTGCCGCTTTTACCCATCAGGTCATCGACGTGGAGGACTGCTGTATTCAAAAGCAGCCTAACAACGAAATCTGCCAGGTCCTGCGGGCCTGGATGAAGCAGTATAAGATACCCCCTTACGATGAAGACCGGCGTACCGGGATGATTAGGCATATTATGGGCCGGGTGGGCGTGCAGACCGGAGAAATCATGGTCTGCCTGGTCACTTCCCAGGAGATGATTCCTCATATTAAGGATTTGGTGCAGATGCTGAGAAAAGCCCTGCCCGGTCTGACCAGCGTGGTGCAGAACATCAACACCCGCCATACCAACGTGATCTTGGGACCTAAGACCAGGTTGGTCTACGGCAGGGAAACTATTCAGGATAAGATCGGCAGCCTGAAGTTTCATATCTCCGCCCAGTCCTTCTTCCAGGTGAACAGCGAACAGGCGCAGGTCCTTTATGGTCAGGCCCTGGATTTTGCCCAGCTTACCGGGAAAGAAACGGTGGTGGACGTGTACTGCGGCACCGGTACCATTACCTTATTTTTGGCCCGGAAGGCGCAAAGGGTCTACGGCCTGGAGATTGTGCCCAGCGCTATCCGGGATGCTAAGAAGAATGCCGGCGACAATAAGATTACTAACGCCGAATTTATCTTAGGGGATGCGGCTTATAAGTTACCGGAGCTGTTAGCCCGGGGCATCAGGCCGGACGTGATCGTGCTGGATCCGCCCCGGGCCGGCTGCGAGGAGAAGGTGCTGGAAGCCATCGCCAGAGTGCAGCCTCAGCGGGTGGTGTACGTTTCCTGTAATCCGGCTACCTTAGCCCGGGACCTGGCCTATTTGGCCGGCCGGGGCTTTAAAGCGGTCAAGGCCCAACCGGTAGATATGTTCAGCAGGAGCCATCACGTCGAGTGTGTCTGTTTGATGTCAAGGGTAGAGAAGTAAGAGTGTAGAAAGCCCAGTAATAAAGGCATTCCGGGAGTTGGTGCTGTCATCTGACAGCTCCAGCTCCCGGATTTACTATCTTTTGAGGACTTAAAAAAAAACAAAAATTACATAGGGTTGAGTTGACAGGATAAAAACGGGTAGGGTTGCGGAGATAGAATTGTTGTAAAAATAGGCTAATTAGCATATACCGAATATCCCTTGTGTAAATACTTTTAACATTTCCATAATTTTCTCCTTCACTTTTAAAAAAGGAATAACCTGGCATATTGCCAGATTATTCCTACACTTTTATTATTCTTCTACTTTAACAATCAGGAAACGTAATACATTTTCCATGATTCTTATTCTTTTTTCTACTTCTGCCGGTGAGCTGCTTGGTGAACGAAATGTGATAAAGTAATACCGGTTATATGAGTCAGCACAGAGCTAATAAAAATGTTAGGAGCCATAATAAACGGTACCTTTTGATCGGTTCGAATACTTTCAAACACAAGATTTGTTCCCAGATTCTCATCCGTTTTTGTGATTCTGTAAATGAATACAATCAAAAGCCCTGCTAAAGGAAGTAAGAAAATCATCCATGGATTACTCTCTCGAAACTCAGTTCCCTTTTCAATAAAAATATGAAACAGAGAACCTACCAGTCCGCCAAATAAGCCCACTACCATAGATATGGATACCCAAATAAAAAAATGTCTGATATAGTTGGCGCCACTTCTGCATTTTCGTTTCATCTTCTGAATCTGATAATCTATAATTTCCATTATTTAATACTGCCTCGTTTCAATTGAATAATTTTAAATACTCTCCATAGCCTCTTTCTACCATTTTATCTTTTGGAATAAAATCTAAAGATGCTGAATTAATGCAATAGCGTAATCCACCCATCTCTCTTGGACCATCTGTAAAAACATGACCCAGATGAGAATCAGAATTGGAACTACGCACCTCAACACGCTTCATACCATGGCTTAAATCGGTTTTTTCAGCAATCAGTTGTTGATCAATGGGTTTTGAAAAACTTGGCCACCCACATCCAGACTCAAATTTATCTGTAGAAACAAATAAGGGTTGCCCCGTTGTAATGTCTACATAAATTCCATCTTCAAAGGTATCAAAAAATGCATTCTGAAATGGAGCTTCTGTCATACTATTTTGTGTCACTTCAAATTGTTCTTTGGTTAGTATTTTCTGTAATTCTTCCTTGGTTTTCGGCTCAAAACTAATATCTTTGACTTTTTTTGCAACTTCGAATTTATCAACACCAATATGACAATAGCCGTTCGGATTTTTATCCAGATATTTTTGATGATATTCCTCCGCCAGATAGTAATTTCTTAAAGGTAACACCTCAATCGCTATTTTTTTCTCATACTGGGTTTGAAGCTGCTTTATGGATTCTTCTATTACCCTTAAGTCTTCTGCATCCACATAATAAATTCCTGTGCGATACTGAGTCCCTGTATCTCCTCCCTGTCGATTAATACTGGTTGGATTAATCACTTCATAATATAAACTCAGTAAATATTTTAAACTAACCTGTAATGGGTTATAAAAAACTCTTACACATTCTGCGTGTCCGGTATTCTTATGGCAGACATCCTCATAAGTTGGATTTTCGGTATTTCCATTGGCATAGCCCACATCTGTTGCGATTACTCCTGGTACCAGTGATAAATATTTCTCTGTACCCCAAAAACATCCACCTGCCAGATATATTTCCTTCTTTAAATGACTCATACAATAACTCCTTTCTTTCTACCTAAATTCCACGTGCATTTTTTATTAGCTTAAAAGAACACTATTTCAAGAAGAATTTAAACTAATACTCCCACATTGTAACATTATTTACCACCACCTTTCAATCTTTTTCAATAAATTATTGATTGCAACTTTGGAGTAAAGATACTTATTAAACCCTGCAAGTTATCCACAGAGCAACACTCGATTTTCAAGATGATATCTTTATTATACCAGACATTTTTCATACACTTCCTTGTACGGATAGTTTTCTGACAAATTCATAATTACAGTTCTTGCGGTTTTAATGATTTTGGCTGCAAGAAATACATACTTCAAACGAAAGGTCTTTATTTGCTGTCTGTATTCTGAAGGCTCTAAGGAATCAATCTTGAACAACAAAAACAGGTTATATGAAAGCATCATCATTTGAAACACCGCTTCATTTGCCCAAAATGATTTAAGTAAAAGATGACCCACCGCCATGTCGTATTTGGCTTCTTTAATATAGTTCTCAGCATTGCCACGTTTTTCATAGGATATAACTACTTTTTCAGAAAGCAATGTAGTGTTTGTCACAAAGAAAAAGTATTCGTACTCAGAGCCTTCTAAAAGTGATATTTGTGCTCTTTCTTTTTCTGGTTTCAGTACACGAGACACAACAAACCTTCTATCTTTCTCCCAGTTATCTAATTTTGTAAACAGTTCTGTAGTTTCTCTGCCTTCTTCACCTTTAACGAATACAACCGATGAATTCGTTGCTTGGGATGCAAGCGTAGAATAACTTTTGGCTTTAATTAAATATTTGCAACCAAGAGATTCTATCGTTTCAATAATTTTTTCATCAAAGTAGCCACTATCCATTCGAAATAAAATCTCTAAATCATCTGTTTTGATGTTGGCTACTATTTCTTTGATCATTTCAGATGCACCGTTAGCTGTGTAAGTATTGCCACTTCTTACAAACCCGGTGACGTAGGCTTTTAATTCGTCGCAAAATGCAAACTGGATATTGTAGCATCGGTTTCCTAGTTTCTTGGGATTATATCCTTTTGATGCACCTTCTTGATGACCTTCTACGTTGATTACACTACTATTGTAAATGTCAATATAAATTTGTACAAAAAGTGGAAAATAATAATGTACAAATTTAACGGCTCAAGTCTCCTTCCTTGCGAATAAAATTGCATTTATCTTTCAATCTGTAAGATGGCCCTTTAAT